>WNGI01004703.1_pt1 | contig 16190 bp, 9 predicted proteins | sample 5400621 | NCBI WGS metagenome assembly WNGI01 (sample SAMN13153374, study PRJNA577476) | soil metagenome | isolation source: 20 cm soil or saprolite under Garry oak tree replicate 1 | place: USA:California | collected 2016-06-15 | reverse complement strand
CCGAGATGGTCCCGCGAAAATGCGCCGTGTGTGCCGGACACTGGGTGAACTGGATTATGGGAAACAGCAACCCGCCGGTCCGCGCGGCCACCCGTTCCGCAATTCCCGAAATGATGATGGAATCTGATCCCAGGGGATTATGGGGGCCGTGGAACTCCAGGCTTCCCAGCGGCAAAATCGCCAGAAAATGGCTTTCCACGACCTCCGCCAGTTCGAAACCGGCGGTCTCCTCGAATCGTTTCGGCTTCAAGGAACGATCGTCGCCGGGCGCGTCCCGGTAAAGAGCGCCGGCGAACCCGGGAAGAGCCAGTCCTGCCAGCAGAACATCCCTTCTGGTAAGCTGCGCCATATGCCCTCATCCGCAAAAGAGCTCGCAGGTTAGCGTAAGGTTCCACGCCTTGTCCACGCCCATTTTCTTCGCGAATCCGGAGTAGCTCTCCGCTATCGCCCCGTCGTGGCGGTGGATTCCTAATGCCGGAACATTTCAGTATTTTTCGCGCTTCTTTCCTTGCCCCTGTCCGGCCGCGCTGCTATTGTGCCTACCGAAAAGTCTATCCGGCGCGAATGCTTTTGAAATCAGCGACATCCAAGAAAGTGAAACGTAGACCTCCCTTGCACAACTCAGGATGTCACAATGTTACATTGCGTTGAAAGCTCGGGCGGAGTTTTCGGTAGGCATCAGGGTACGAAGATGAGGATAAGGGCATTCTTCGGACCGACTATGGAATGCAACTCTACCCAGTTCAAGAACCTCTACCAAAGTGTCTTTCCGGATGTTCAACACCTCGTAACAGGTGCACGAGCCGACGAACCTGCTCGCTGCGGCGGTTGCATCCAGTGCCAGTGGTGGGACTTGACAAGCCTCAGCCAGCACTGATAAAGGGTTAGCAAGTAGCCGGTTTCTGAAACCGATTGCATAAAGCCCTCATCGGCGGCTTTGCCGGTGATGTGGCGGACGGCAGGAATTTCTATAGTTCGTTTGGAAGGCGAACAGCTGTTTGAGATTCAGTCGGCGGCGCAGCAGAAGGTTGTTCGGTGATGGGTGCCTTTTGGGGGGTATGCGATTCAATGTGTCTTTGCTGAGGCCAAATGTTCGCAACAGTTGTGGGTGCTTGGGAAGGTTCATTGAGCCGAAGTACGTCTTAAGTCATTGAGGTTCGGCCACCGCTCCCGCCGATCACCTGAAAAAATCGCCCGGCACCCCGGGATGCCCGTGTTAGTTCGATTCGACTGGGCAGGAGCCAATAGAATGCGCTTTTTCTTCATGTCAGCCAAACGTTTCCTCGTGGTCACAGCGCTTCTCTTTTTTGCTTGCCATTCACTCTGGGCGCAAACCAACAATGGCGGAATTACCGGATCTATTCTGGATAGTTCCGGTGCCGCTATTGCTGATGCGAAAGTCGTTGCCACCGGCGTCGAAACACACACCGCGTACACAACAACATCTACGTCCACGGGCGCCTACCGTTTTGGAAACCTGGTCTTGGGAGCCTACAACATCACTGTGACTGCGAAGGGATTCAAAACTGCAGAAGTGACGGGCGTTGTTGTTCAGATCAACAGCGTCGCATCCTTGGACATTACGCTCCAACCGGGCGAGGTCAAGGAAACTTTGACAGTCATGGCTGATGCTCCTCGCATTCAAACTGAAACTTCCGAAATAGGCACAGTGGTCGGTGCCAAAGAGATTGTGGAACTGCCGTTGTCCCTGAACGCTACGAGTCAGAGTTTTCTCAGGTCACCGGAGACCTTCGTCTTTCTCACCCCTGGCACGCAAGGACCTGGAACCAACCAGAACGGCAGTGCCTCCGCCGGCATTTTTCAATCGAAACTCAGCGGAGGTCAGAACTTTAGCACTGAAGTTCTGCTCGATGGTGTGAGCACCACGCGCTCGGACAGCGGTTCGGCATTCGACCAGACCGCGCCTTCCGTGGAAGCCTTGAGCGAATTCAAGGTGCTAACCTCCACGTTTTCCGCGCAATTCGGAAGGACTTCCGGCGGTATCGAGAGTTTCGCCACCAAGTCCGGCGGAAATGATTATCACGGTACGGCGTTTGATCTGTTCCGCAATACGGCGCTGGATGCCAATTCCTGGAACAACAACTTCAACGGTGCTCCCAGGGCCGCGGACCACCAGAATGATTTCGGCGGCAGCTTGGGTGGCCCCGTTCGCATACCCAGATTATACGATGGCCGGAACAAGACCTTTTTCTTCTTCTCCTGGGAACAGTACCGGAACAACCCCGGAACTTCATCCCTGGACACTCTTCCCACAAAGAATGAGTTGCAGAACGGTGACTTCTCCGCCTTGTTGGGAGCGCCAACGGGGGCCACCAATCCCTGTGACAACACGCCGGTTCTGAGGGGACAGATTTTTGACCCGGCAACTCTTTCCTGTCCGACGGGTTTCGTGGGCGGCCGCATCGCCTTCCCCGGCAATATCGTTCCCCCGTCGAGTTGGGATTCCGTTGCGAAAAAGATCCTGGGCTTCCTGACCGTCCTGCCAAATCAAGCACCTACCGCACAAAACCTGAATGGCCTGACCAATAACTTTCTCTTCCTTTCCAGCCAAAAGCGCCGCGATACTACGATGAGTTTTCGGATCGATCAGAACTGGGGAACCAAGAACAAGTTCTTCTTCTCCTACAGCAGCCGGGACCAGGGCGCTCCTAACGGAGGGGACGATTTGCCGGGTCCGCTTAACAATAATTTCTTCAACATCAATTTTACCCACTACCTGCGGTTCGGCTGGGATTACACGCCGAGCTCCAACTGGCTGAATACTTTCACCGTCGGATTCAACCGCCTCAGCAATTTAAGCAAAGCTGCCAGCGACAATGGCACAAACTGGCCGGCGCTCCTTGGGATTTCCAATGCCAGCGGTACCGTGTTCCCCCAGATTAGTTTCAACGGCAGCCCGGTTAGCATCGGCTATACGGGATTCAGCACGGAAAGCGACAATGGCCACATTCCCAACAGTCTTGTCACTGCGGACAACGTCAGTTGGGTCAACGGCCGGCACTACTTCCATTTCGGTGCCGAGTGGAGGGCCTATCAATACTCGTTCATAGGCACCGGGGACACTTCGCCTAACTATGGATTCAACAATTTTCAGACCGCGTTCGCCCCCAACGACACAACCACTGGCGATCCGTTCGCCAGCTTCTTGCTCGGACTTCCCAATCAGGAACAATTGTCTATAACCTCGGTCAATCCTCGCCTGAACTCCAACTATTTCGCCGCGTACGTCCAGGACGATTTTAAGTTGCGCAGGGATTTGACCTTCAACCTGGGTTTTCGCTACGACGTGGATACCCCGCGCCATGAGTCTCATGATGCCCAATCCGTTTTGGATCTCGCGGTTTCTAACAACGGGACTGCCCCTCCTACTCCCAACCCCGTGCCCATTGTTCCCAGTGTGCCGGGTGCTCTGGTTTATGGCCACAATGCGACCGGCGCAAAAATCTACTACAAGGACTTCGGGCCACGCCTCGGCTTTGCTTTTGCCCCGAATGAATTGTTTGGCCGTTTTCGCAATTTAGTAATCCGCGGCGGCTATGCCATCTATTACGCTGCACTCTTCTACGACGATCTCCCCACGGGCACCATTCAGTTCAGCAGCGGCACGACCGTTCAACCTACCTTTACTTCCGGTAACAATTTCAGCCCTGTCCAGGCGCTCTCGGCCGGCTTCCCGACCTTCACGCCTCCCAAGAACAGCACCGACCCCGCTCTCCTCAATGCCCAAAACGTCGGTTACATGGCGAAGAGCTACGGGCGGCCGGCAATGACACAGAATTGGAGCCTTGAAGTCCAGAAACAGCTGGCAACAGACCTCATTTTGAGTATGGGTTACGTGGGCATCAAGGGCGACCACCTCCATACCAACATCGCCCAGGTCAACGCACTCAATCCGAAATTCTATAGCTTGGGAAATGCATTATCCGATTCCGTCACGAGTGCGTCAGGCCAGGCCGGTAGCAACAACAGCAAGTGTTCCTGCCTCGAAAATCTCGGAACGTCCACGTACAACGCGTTTCAAGCTAAGCTAGAGCGCCGATTCCGCAACGGATTGAATCTACTCGCCTCCTACACCTATTCAAAGACACTGACCAACGCAGATAGCGCCATCCCCGTGTTTTCCGGCTTCTCCTCGAACGAATTTGCCGCGCAGAATCCCTTCAACCCAAACTCTCAGAAAGCTTTGAGCTATCAAGACACGCCGCATATGTTGGTGGTTAGCTATCTCTATCAGCTTCCCGCGGGGCCGGGGAAGAAATACCTGAATCACGGAGTCGCCAGCAAAGTCTTAGGCGGATGGCAAGTCGGGGGAGTGCAACGCTACCAGAATGGCACGCCAACAGTCCTGAACACTTATGTAGCCTCACCCCCCGGAACCGACGGAGCATTCCGTCTTAGCCTGGTTCCAGCTGTGCCGATATTGGCTCCGAACCATGGTTCGTTCAACGCTAGCAACACAAACAGTGCCAACAGCGGGTGCACCGAAGACGCGAATGGAGTCTTCACTCCAAATTCCACGAACAACTTCTTCAATTGCGCTGCCTTCCTTGATCCTAATGCCTCGAACTTGGTCGCACAACGTGGATACGTCTACGGAAATGCTCCCTTAGTCTTGGGCAACGTCCGCAGCCAGCACTACTTCAATGAGGATTTCGCGATCCAGAAACGAACGCCTTTTCACGAAAACCAAGCGATTATCTTCAAGGCCGACATACCGAACGCCTTCAACCGGCACGTTTTCGGAACCTTGGATGGATGGCCAGGGGACGGCAACTTTGGAGCTCCCAAAGGCCTTGGCGTTGTCAGCCCGACGCGGCAAATTCAGTTTACTTTGCGTTACGAATTCTGACGTTTCGCTGCAATTGCAGCCCCGGATCCTCCAGCTAACCCGTAGCAGGAGGATTTTTCTTGCAGACAACTATTGCCAGAAGAGGTTTCAGTTGGGTGTAAAATTGCTGGGTGAAAGCAAATATGCAAAAATCCTTCTGGTGCTCGGCTGACATGGGCCTTGGCCGCATCCCATTTCGAAACTTCTGCCCCGGAGTTTTGCTCTTATTTGCAGCTCTGCCTTGTTTGGCACAAACACCGGTGACGGCCGCTGTCATGCAAGAATTCCAACAGGCGTCCGAATCCATGCGGCTAGGGAATCTCGACCAAGCGGGGAAAGGTTTTGCGGCCATCGTCAAGCAAGCACCGACCTTTGCGGAAGCATTTCTGAACCTCGGCCTGGTTCGGGAAGAACAGGGCTGCCATGAAGAGGCGATTGCGGATTTCCAGAAAGCGTTGCAACTCAAGCCCAGGCTGCGCGGAGCAAATCTTTTTCTGGGGATCGCGGAATATCGAACCAACAAGTTGGATGCCTCAGTGGCTGCCTTGCGCAAGGAAACCACCAGCAGTCCAAAAGATGCCAACGCGCGGATGTGGCTGGGAATCGTTGCGCTGGAAAAAGGAGACGGCGATGAAGCCGTCCAGGCGCTCGACCAAGCGGCAAAGCTCTCTCCGGATAACGTGGATATTCTCTATCACCGCGGCCGCGCCCATCTCTACGTTTCCCAGGGGAGCTATGCGCGCATGTTCAAAGCCGACCCGAAATCTTGGCGCGTACGTCAGGTACTTGCCCAAGCCAACGCTGACGCCGAACGCCACCTCGATGCCATTGCCGAATATCAGGAAGCGATCAGGCTCGCTCCGAATCAGCCGGGACTCCACGAAGAATTGGGCTCCGAATTCCGGAATGCGGGTAAGCCACAGGAAGCGGAGACTGCCTTTCTACGTGAGTTGGAAATCGATCCGTTCAACGCCCTGGCTCGATACAAGCTCGGGGTGCTGGCCATTGAAAAAGGAGACGGCGCGAAGGGCAAGGAGCTCATGGAAGCCGCATTGCAAGCAAAGCCCGGACTTCTTCATTCCGATTACAATCGGGCCCGTGCGGAAATGCTCCTCGGCAACGACGCTGCCGCTGCGCAACTCCTGGAGCGTGCCACGTCCGCGCCCGGCTCCGATCCCGAAGTCGTCCAGCAAGCTTGGTATCAGCTCGGAATCGTCTACCGTCACCTTCATCGCATCGAAGACGCGCAAAAGGCCATGGGCACATTCCAGAGGCTCAAGGATGCGGAGGCGGAGAACTCGCAAAGAGCGCTGAAGCGATACGAAGCCCATCAGAATCCCAATGCAGCCCAACCACCACCTTCGCCAGAGAATCCTCAATGACAAAGAATTAAGGACACGAGTGAACCTGCTGCCAGAATTCGTGAGGAGGATTTTGCGCCTCGCACCCTTGCTGTGCTTTCTGGCGGCATTAACCGTCTCTGCCCAATCGGTAAAAAGCATAAAGGGTTCTCCAGCCGCTCAAACCCCGGGCTTCGTTCATATCAACGGAGTTGAATCCTCGGAGGATCTGCACGAGGCACTCCTTGAGAAGCCCGCGCTGCAGTTCTCGTCCTCGCAACCAACGAATCTCACCGTCCGCGTGGACGAATCTCGCACTTACCAGCAAATCGATGGCTTCGGCGCTTCTATCACCGACTCTCCTGCGTGGCTTCTCTCGCAAAAACTTATGCCAGCTCAACGAACCGCGCTCCTCAGGCAGCTCTTTGACACAAAGCAAGGCGTCGGCCTCGCCATTCTTCGCCAGCCTATGGGTTCAAGCGACTTTTCTGTTGCAGACTACAGCTATGGCGATCTACCGCCCGGGGAATCGGATCCCGAACTGAAGCATTTCACCATCGATCGTGATCGTCAATACATTCTTCCCGTTCTTCGCGAAGCACTCGCCGTCAATCCCAAGCTCAAAATCACCGCCAGCCCCTGGAGTCCTCCGGGATGGATGAAAACCTCGGGATCCATGATTGGGGGCACGCTATTGCCGTCGTCCTTCACGCCGCTTGCGCGCTACTTCGTGCGCTTCGTGCAATCTTACGAAGCTGCGGGCGTGCCGATCTTTGCCATTACTCCCCAGAACGAACCGCGCAACCTTCCTGGCGACTATCCGGGCATGGGGATGACTGCCGAGGAACAAACCGTCTTCATCCGCGAGCATCTCGGCCCCGCTTTTCGAAACGCCCATCTCAAAACCAAGATCATGGCCTTCGATCACAACTGGGACATGATCGACTTTCCCGACAAGATCTTGAGCGACCCCAAAGCCGCGGAATTCTCCGCAGGTACTGCCACACATTGCTACGGGGGCGGCCCGGAAGCCAGACCAAACTCCACGACCATTTCCCCGCAAAAGGCATCTGGCTCACGGAATGCTCCGGAGGAGAATACGGTTTCGTTGCCTAGTGTGGCAAAAAGACAACTTGCTTGTTGCTCAGGCGGATCTCATTATCGAAACGATGCGGAATTGGGGGCAGAGTGTCGTTCTGTGGAACCTCGCCCTCGATCAAAATCACGCGCCGCATCTGGGTGGTTGCACAGACTGCCGCGGCGTAGTAACCATCGACCACTCAAAATCACCGGCGACGGTCACCCCACGGTGGACTTCACCGCTCTGGCCCACGCCAGCAAATTTGTCGCCGCGGGTGCTGTTCGCATCGATTCCGTCGCATCCGAGCAATCGCCGCTCAACATGTCTTCAGGGGAACCTATTGCGGTTTGGAGGATGCAGCACGGCTCTGAAGTTCCGCTGTTCGATCGAATTCTGCCTTGGCTCGGCTCAGGGCTTTCATCTCTTTGTACAACTTTCCCAATTGATAGTGCGCGGCCGGATCATCCGGCGCGAGCTGCACCGCTTTTTCCAAATCCCTTTGCGCGTCTGGTAACTTTCCCAGCCGTAAATATGCCGTTCCCAGCTTCAGGCGGCAAATCGCATCTCTCGGCGCGAGTTCGACGGCTTTTTGGAGCAGCGGAATCGCTTCGCCCGCCCGCGATTGCTCCATCAGCAGACTTCCCAAGTTTAGGTAGGGTTGCTCACTCGGACGCACGCTTTGCTCCTGCCATTGGATTGCCTTGCGATACGCATCGATCGCCGCATCAGGTTGTGCTTCCGATTCCAGAATCAGTCCCAAATTGTTTTCAGCTTTGGCGTCACGCGGATCCATCTCCAGTACCGTTAAGAATGCTTTGTGTGCTTCGGGAACTCGGGATTTCGTGTAATACGCGCGCCCCAGAAAATACCAGGCTTCCTTATTATTTGGCTCAGCCTCCACGGCTTTCTCCAGCCACTTGATCGCGTCCGGATAGTCATTCAACAAGACATAGTTTAGACCAACGATTTTCAAGTCATCGCCTGTTGGTGTCCGAAGTTGCGCCGCTTTTGTATACGTCGCCAGCGACTCCGCGGCTTTGCCCTCCCGGTGCAACACATAGCCAAGCAAATAAAGCGCGTCGTCAGAAGCAGCATGCACCAGCAAATAACGCCGCAACGCACCCTCCGCCGCCGTGAATTGCTCTAGATGAATGTAAGCCTTGCTTTCGTAAAGCAAGGCATCGGTTGCGCCCGGAGCGGCTTCTTCGGCCCGAGCGAAAAGCGCAACTGCCGAATTGAAATTCCCCTTGCTGAATTCGCTCAGCCCAAGCGCTAAATCGCCCAATGTTTGCGCGGGGCTAGCAACGGCGCAAACACAACAGGCGAGAAATGAGACCAACACGCCTATCCTGAGCTCAGCAGCGTCTCCCCACTTTCTTCTACCAGCGCTGGGATCCGCTTGGTTCATCGATTTGCAGAATCTGATTCGCATGAACATCTTTCAATGTTTGCACAATCCCGCTCGGCCAGCGCACCTGAATCTGTTGAACGACTTCGTTTTTCCCGAGCCCAAAGTGCACACGTCTGTCGCTTGCCGAAAGGTAGCTACTCGTCGTCGTAACTGTCGCAAATTGCGCTCCGCTTGCCGTCACAGCTTTCACTTCGGCGCCAATTCCATCTCGATTGCTCTGGTGGCCTGAGAGTTTCAACAAAATCCAATGATTCTCCATGGGTGTCTCGTTATGAAGCAGGTACGCCGGCCCTTCATTCGTATTCACAACCGCGTCCACGCGCCCATCGTTGTCCAAATCTCCGGTCGCCATTCCTCGCGCCACCCACGGCTTCTGAAATAACGCCCCAGACTGAGCGGACACATCGACAAAACTCTTACCAGTATTTCGCGCCAGCAACATAGGCTCGCGGTATCGCAGATTCGGGAGCGTCAGCTCCACGGTATCCAGATCGTGCCCCTGCGCAATCAACAGGTCTTTCCACCCGTCATTGTCGTAGTCGAGAAAACGAACACCCCATCCCGAATGGGCCAGCGTTATCTTACTGATTCCTGCAGTCGTGCTCGCATACGTGAATGATCCATCACCGTTGTTTCGATAAAGTGCGTATCGCTGATTCGCCAGGTCAGTAACCACAATGTCTGGCCAGCCATCATTGTCATAGTCTGCGAAATCCACGCCCATGCCTGCATATGTTCGGCCGTCAATATCCACGGCCACTTCGGAGGGCAGCCCTACCTCTTCAAACGTTCCATTTCCCTTGTTGTGGTACAAAAACTCTACCATTGAATCGTTGGCCACAAACAAATCGATATGTCCATCGCGATCGTAGTCCGCGATTGCCAGTCCTAAGCCCTTTCCAGCCCGCGCGAGTCCTAGCTTTGCGGCGACTTCTGTAAAAGTTCCATTTCCGTTGTTGTGATATACGAGCGGAAAAACCGGTTTGAAGAAATCTGGATGGCAATACGCTCGGTATCCTTCTTTGTGTTCTCCACACCAGACGTCGTCAAAATCCCATTCGAGATACCGCAGCACGACCAAATCAAGGAATCCATCGTCATCCAGATCAACCCATGCAGCACTCGTCGACCAGCCACTGCCTCCGACGCCGGCTTTTTGTGTCACATCGGTGAAAGTGCCATTGCCATTGTTGTGATAGAGCTTGTTCCCGCCGTATGTGGTAACATACAAATCCTCGTAGCCGTCATTGTCGTAATCCCCGACGGCTACTCCCATCCCGTAACCCGTTCCTTGCAGCCCCGCTCTCTCTGTAACGTCTTCGAACGTGCCGTCTGTCTTCTGGTGATAGAGCCGGTTCCAATACTGCGGCCCTGTTTTCTGTGGAATCGTTCCCTTCGGTGTCGGATCGCCGAGTGGTGCACCGTTGACCAGGAAAACATCCAGACGCCCGTCGTTGTCGTAGTCAAACAGCGCAACTCCCGCTCCCATGGTTTCGAGCAGGTATTTCTTAGAGGTGTGCGACGCCTGGTACCGGAAATTTATTCCGGAGCGCTCTGTAATATCCACGAACTCTCCAGGAGTACCTGATGGAGACGTCGGTGGAGTGGAAGCGCGCTCCTGACCGGCCAGGCGCATCAGCGGAACGGGAAGCAATAAGCAGAGAAGCAGAATTACAAACCAGCCATTAATGTTTCCATAATGCCAATGTCGAACAGCGGTTTTCGGCCGACGTTTCACGGCGCGACGATTCCTTTGCCTTCCTTCACCGTATAGATGCGGTCGACGGCGGGAATCGTGATCTCTTCCTTCGCTCCGCTAGGCCAGTGAACCTCTACCCGGTCTACTTTCGTTGCTGCTCCAAGGCCGAAGTGCAGGCGTTGGTCGGAACTCGACGCATAGCTCCCACCGCTGAAGACGTCTCCGCGTTGTCGCGCGCCTCCTGCCGTGACAAACACCTTGGCTCCAATCGCATCACGGGGACTCTTAGGGCCCCCCACCAATTCTAATGTGATCCAATGATTCGAGTTCTTGACCACATTGCGTAACAATGTAGGCGTCGAATCGATGTTGTTCAGGACCACGTCAATGTGCCCGTCGTTGAATAGGTCACCGAACGCCGCGCCTCGTGCCGTTACAACAACCGCCAGGCCGCTTCCTGTTGCCGGCGACACCTCCTGGAATTTCGATCCATCCAGATTGCGGAGCAGCAGCGGGCGCTGCGCCCAGGTCGTTCCCCAATCCTGTAAGTCAACTCCCGGATACACGTGCCCGTTGGCCACAAAAATGTCGAGCAACCCGTCGTTATCGTAGTCGAGAAATCCTGCGCCCCAACCCAGAAACGGGATTGTCAGTGTCGCGATTCCAGCGCGAAAACTGACGTCGGCGAACGCCGCGTCGCCTTCATTCCGGTAAAGCGTGTTGTAATCGTCGGAGAAATTCGTGATGTAAAAATCGATTTTACCATCGCGGTTGTAATCGCCCACTGCGATTCCCATAGCGGCTTGCTCACGTCCGTCATCGTTCAATGCAAATCCCGAAAGATAGCTGGTATCCTCAAACGTGCCATCGTGCTTGTTTCTGTAAAGATACTTTGGCACGGAATCGTTCGCGACCGCCAAATCGACCCACCCGTCGTCGTCCACGTCCACAAACACAGACGAAAAGCCGTAATATCCCTTCGCATCGGCAACGCCCGCTTTCACGCTCACGTCTGTAAACGTGCCGTCGCCATTGTTGTGAAACAGGTGATCGCTTTCTCCCGGCAGGCCCCGCGGGCCGCACATGACCTCGACCCCGCGAAACTGGCAAAACCCCTCCGGAATCCCGCCCTTGCCCGCGATCGGAGGGTTATCAGGATTGAACTTCGCGTAGCCGGGAACAAATAGATCTAGATAGCCATCGTGATCGTAGTCGCCCCACGTTGCGCCGGTCGACCATCCCCCGAGTGTGACACCTGCAGCTTCTGCAACGTCGGTAAACGTGCCGTCGTGATTGTTATGATAGAGGCGATTCTTGCCAAAGTTCGATACGTATATGTCCGGCCAACCATCGTTATCGAATTCTCCGATCGCCACGCCGAAGCCCCATCTTTCATTGGCCACACCAGCTTTTTCTGTGACGTCGGTGAATGTTCCGTCATGGTTATTGTGCAGGAGCATCGCGCGTGGCGGGGCCTCCTTGCCTTTCAGCGCTGGAAACGTTGATCCGTTCAGCAGATAAATATCAAGCCAGCCATCGTTGTCATAATCGAGCAGCGCCACCCCAGAGCCAGGCGTCTCTAGAATCGTCCCTTTTTCGGGCCCTCCTGACCGGTGATGGAATTTGTCGATGCCGGCCGCATGGGTCACATCGATAAAGATAACTGGTGCGCCGTCGACAAAGCCTCCGGCCGTGATCGGCCGCGAAAGTGCATCCTTCACTGGAGCGTGCGCCCCGCCCGTGCTCATGCCGCTTTGTTGGTTCTTGGCCGTTTCCTTTTCTGGGGGATTTTGTTGCGCCAGCACGGAATTCAGAAGCAGAGTCAAACAAATGGCTTGCAGAATCGCTGTGGAGAAAAGGTACCCAGATTGGCTGGATCGCGAGGATAGCGTCACGTCCCAAGTGGGTCCTTTAGCCCAAAAGGCATCTTCGCACAAAGTTGGCGAGCGGGTCTAACTTACGGGAAGGGCCATATCTTATGGCTAGCCGTCGCCGGGGAGTTGGTGTCTCTCCCGAGTCAGTCGGAAAAGCGGGAGGAATAAGTGAACGTTAAGCGCCGAACACCATTGAAAACCAGATACTGAGACGCGAGAACAGAGAGTTTTTCGGCTCGCCACGAACCTAAAGGGACGATTGTTGGAGGCTGCTGCGGAACGTTGCTGCGACAAACAGTTAGCATGACGCGACTCGAAAAAATCGATACTTTCGGGTGTCCGCCGCGACTAACGCTACACCGAGTTAGGATTGAGGCCAACTAGTAGAACCTAGAGCGCCGGGTGTGGGAGAGGATTTCTTGGAGCAACTTTGGAGCAGGCCAAGGATGGCTCGAAACTCGCAAGCGCAACCGGAGCAACGACTTAGATTGAATTTGCGTCCACTTAGAAGGCAGACGCTCTATCCAACTGAGCTACGGGCGCACTGCGCGTATTGATTCTAAACCATTTATCGAGAAGAAGAGCACGATTTTGGGCCGTTTACCCCTGCCGAAATGGCAGACGGTCTATGAAACTTAGTTACCGACTGATCCTTTGCTACTCATTTGATTCTACTAAAGTTGTAAAACCAATTCGACCTCCGATTCCTCCGGAATCTTGGAGCAACTCGGAGCAAGTGGAACGGGCGGAGCGGTGAAACCGACGCCCATTGACTGCGCCTCCGCAGAACAAAGGCCAAGTTTCCAATGCAAACGAGAGTACGTCACTGACATCGTCTCGGGCGGGTGCCCCATCCAGAAGTGGTTGATGACTTCGCTCGCGATATCATCTCCTCGAACGCCGATTCTAGACCTCTTTTTTGGCCCGCCAGAACCCATAGCTGGAAGAGCTCCACCATCACTCCGGCCAAACCTCTTCCGCCGAAGAGCGTAAGTCGAGACGAACACAAAACCTCAATGGAAGGTTCGCCTACACACCGTTAAGGGCTCCGAACTAGGCAATCACGGCCACGGGGAGCGCTTGAGCACGTTCAGACTCTTGGTGGTAGAATACGCGGCAGAAAGAGTCCTTCACTCCTGCCACCCGTTCGGCGGACGCGCATAAAAAACCTATGTCTTATCGCCCGAAAGTGTTTTACGGTTGGTGGGTTATTGCGGCGTGTTCACTGGGGTTGTTCCTCAGCACAGGTCCCGTTGTTGTGTTCTCGTTCGGCGTTTTCTTGAAGTCTCTTATTCAGGATTTTCATGCCGGCCGCGGAGCGATTTCGTTTGCTTTCACGTTGCACAATCTCACAGGCCCGATATGCGTTCCATTGGTCGGCCGAGCGATCGATCGCTTTGGAGCCCGGCGAGTGATTCTGATAGGGACCGCGATCTTTGCACTTATTTTGATTTCCAGCGAATTGCTAGGCCCGAGGATTGCGTACTTGTATCTCTTCTATATGGTGCTCGGCCTCGTGTCCGGCGGTGCATCTCCCGTGCCGTACGGGGCGGTCGCCTCACGTTGGTTTGATCAGCGGAGGGGGTTGGCGCTTGGCCTCATGATGCTTGGCTTAGGCATTGGAGCGATCACCCTGCCTTTAATTGCACACAGGCTCATTGCGATCTTCGGGTGGCGTACGGCCTACGCGACCTTCGGATGCGCTGTCTTGTTGATTTGTCTGCCGGTACTGGCAGCCTTGATCAAGGACGACCCAAGACAGAAAGGACTCATGCCCGATGGGGTCGTGCGGGTGGAAGGAGCAGAACGAGGAGAGCACGATCTGGAAGGAATGAGCTGGCGCGATATTTGGCATCAACCTATCTTTTGGCTGTTAATCGGTGCGTTTTTTTTGGCGGGTGGGAGCGTACATGCCTGCGTTCTACACATGCCGGCACTGTTAACCGATCGCGGCGCAAGCGCGCAAGGAGGCGCAGTAGCGAGCGCTATCGTGGGCGTGGCGGTGCTGATTGGCAGAGTAGGAACCGGGTACCTGCTCGACCGATTCCTTGCGTCGCGGCTGGCGATGATTTTATTCGGCGGAGCATCCGTCGGAATTGCATTGCTGTGGGTCGGGAGCGCGGGGAAGGTTGGGTTGTTTGCTGCATTCCTGATTGGACTGGGTATGGGCGGGGAGGGCGACATTATCGCATACAGCGTGAGTCGCTATTTTGGTCTAAGAGCATTCGGCACAGTGTATAGCTAAGCCTTTGGCGCTTTTGTGCTGGGGGGCGCGGCGGGCGTCTTTTTGATGGGGGCTGGCTTCGATTCAACGCATTCTTATACTTTGCCGCTGGGGGCATTTTTCTTCGCCATGCTGATAGCGGCGGGGTTGATGAGCCGGCTTGGGCCCTATCGCTACGCTGCGCGACGGGCCGAGCCCGCGCCAGGGGTAGCGAATGCCGGGGCCGCGATTCAGGCCTAAGGCGGGATTTTCGCCGAGGTGAATCACTTTTTCGTTCCAGGACAAACTGCGGGGGGAATTATGACGGCGCAAGCTGCTTCAAGCATCACGTCGGCACCGCTTTTGCAGGCACGCAACAATTTGATCCTTCATCAGGCGCTGTACGCCGCAGCCAAATTGGGAGTCGCAGACCTGCTTAATGGTGGAGTGTGCACGACGGCGGAACTTGCCGGGGAGCTGAAAGTCAACGAAGAGGCGCTGTACCGTATGCTCCGCGCACTCGCTAGCCAAGGGATATTCGAAGAGACCACTCCGCGCACTTTTGGAAATTCGCAACTTTCTCGCTCTTTACGGACCGGTGAGCCCGGATCCGTACGTGCGCTTTTTCTCTTCTTCGGGACAGAGCTCTATTATCGATCGCTGGGAGAAATCCTTTACAGTATCCAGACCGGGGAGCCAGCCAGGGCCAAGCTGCTGGGCATGAGTGAGTGGGAGTACCTCCGCCAGCACCCAGAATTGGCGCGGACTTTTGATGACGCGATGACCAGCAACTCTGACCTTACGGGCGCGACGATTGCTGCTGCATATGACTTTGGAGCGTGGGAAAGCATCATGGACGTCGGGGGCGGAAACGGAATCCTGTTGTCACACGTGCTCAAGGCGCACAAGAAGCTGCGAGGTGTCCTGGCGGACCAGCCGCACGTGCTGGAACGTGCCCGGCAGCGCGGGTTTCTGGGAGGCGAGTTGGCGGCACGTACGTCCATTCAAGAGTGCGATTTTTTCCGCGAGATACCCTCCGGTTGCCGCGGATACTTGATGAAGAGCGTAATTCATGACTGGGACGACGAGAAGGCCCGCGAAATTCTGGTCCAGTGCAGGCGAGCGGTTCCGGCCAACGGCGCTCTGCTGCTGGTAGAATGGGGTTTGTCCGAAGCCAACCTCCCCTCGACTGGGAAGCTGATGGATTTGGTGATGCTGGTGCTGACCGGAGGAAAAGAGCGGACCATTGAGGAATACCGCGCGTTGCTCGCGAGCGGAGGATTCCAGCTCCAGAAGGTGACCCCCACAGCGTCTGAATATGCGATTATCGAGGCGATTCCGGCATAGTTATTTCCCGCGCCATTTTGCCCACTATTGGACTCTTCCAATTCGGCTCCATTCATGGCTATAATAGCCATAAGGAAGGAGCTGCCAAATGCGCAGTGTGAATGTGGCGGAACTGAAGAACCGGCTGAGCAAGTACCTTACATTCGCCAAAGGAGGCGAAGAAGTGGTGATCCGAGACCGTAATCTCCCGGTGGCCAAACTAGTTCCGTTTTCGGCGGAAGGTGCCGACGATCAGGAACTCGTGTTGGTTGCGGCAGGGAAACTGCGTCTTCCCAAGGGGCGACTCGATGTAAAGGCGCTCTTGAAGATTCCGACGGGAAGCGTTGCAGGGAACAAGGCGATTCAAGCCGTTCTCGCCGACAGAGAAGAAGAACGGTGAAAAAAAC
>WNGI01010636.1_pt1 | contig 16197 bp, 14 predicted proteins | sample 5400621 | NCBI WGS metagenome assembly WNGI01 (sample SAMN13153374, study PRJNA577476) | soil metagenome | isolation source: 20 cm soil or saprolite under Garry oak tree replicate 1 | place: USA:California | collected 2016-06-15 | reverse complement strand
ATCTGTTCTCGCCGGCTCTGAGCAAGCGCGTTCCAGTCCACGCCGTTCATCCCCGGATCAAAATGCTTCTTCTTTACCAGATGGCAGACCTTATCAAAGATTTTTTCGCGCTCGTCGAGGGTCAAATTCATTTCGTGATTCCAATAGGCGTCGATGTTTCTCCGACGCTGATGAATGCCGCCCAATAGTACGGGTTCAGGTCATTGCCGAATTTCGAGAGCATGTCCAGCTTTGCATTTCGCAGCGCTGCGCTGACACTCTCTCCATCAGCGAGTCGCTTGTAAAACTGCTCCATCAAAGAACTCGCCGATGTATCGTCGGCGTTCCACAGGCTTGCCACAACGGACCGAGCACCCGCGACAAGGAATGCTTCGGCCAGATTGCTGATGCCCTCTTCGCCCTGGAGTTTGCCAACACCAGTGTCACACGCAGATAGGGTTGCAAGTTGGGCATTCAGCTTCAGCCGAATGATTTCGCGAACCTGTAACAGTCCGTCGTCAGTCGAGTCCTTCCCGAGAACAAGCGCCGATCGTTCCGGGTACTGCGTGTCCGCGAAACCGTGAACGGCCAAATGCAAAATTCGAAATTGGTCAAGCGGTTCTTTCTTGAAGGCGGTTTCACTCGCATCTTTGCCAATCAAAATCATCGAATCGTGTCCAATAATCTTATCTATTTCTTCTACTTCCTGGCGCGTCTGCGGAAGATCATGAAGCGCCATTCCAGAGAGGTCTGCGATGCCGCGTTCCACGCGAGCATTGAGAGATGCAGGCTTCGGAAGTCTTCGGCTTGTATCACCTTGGTTCTCGTAAACGACATCGCCAACAGCCAAAACAAGTCTTGGCGCTGGCGGCTGCTTATCTGCCCGGCGCAGCGTAATGAGGATTGTGCCCGAAGGTGCATAGGTGATCTCGCGCGATCTAATCAGGAATTGACCATCCTCGGCTCGCAGAGCGTCGAAGGGCAGAAGGTTCAAAACCCCATCTGGCACAACTATGAGGCGAGTCGTCTGCGCAGGCTCGCGCACTGGTTTTACGAGCATATTGAACAGCTGTTTCGATATCTCCGCTCCATCGCGCTTTTCCCGAATTTCATCGATGTATGCTCGCGTTAATCTCTCGATTTCCTTACGCCCCGCTGGTAGCCGTTGCAGATGCGCGCCATCCAGAAAGATGTCCCGGTGTACAGCGAATGGGTGGCGACGTTAGACGGCTACGTGAATGCCCAGGTGCGGCCACAGGTGTCAGGCTACATAATCAAGCAAAACTACCAAGAAGGTTCGCTCGTCCGCAAAGGCCAGGTACTGTTCGAAATAGATCCGAGGCCCTTCCAGGCGGCGCTCGACCGCGCAAAGGGTGATCTTGCGCAGGCGCAAGCACAACTTGGCAAGAGCACGCTCGATGTAGAACGCGACACGCCGCTCACAAAGGCCAGGGCTATCGCTCAGAGTCAATTAGATAACGAGATTCAGGCCAAGCTCGGCGCCCAGGCCGCCGTCGAATCGGACAAAGCGGCCGTAGAGCAGGCGGAACTCAACCTTGAGTGGACGAAAGTCACCTCGTTGGTGGATGGAATTGCGGGGATTGCACAAGTCCAGATCGGCAACCTGGTGGGATCAAATTCTGTTTTGACTTCTGTTTCCCAAATGGATCCCATCAAAGCCTACTTTCCGATTAGCGAACAGGCGTATGTCCTCGCGCAAAAACAGAGCAGCGCCGTTTCTACCAAGCACACCATCAGGTTTTTTGGAAACTCGCTCGACCTGATTCTGACTGACGGCGATATCTACCCTCGAAGAGGCAAAATCCTGCTGGCCGACCGGCAAGTGGATCCAAGTACGGGCACGATCCGCATTGTCGCTGCCTTTCCCAATCCCGGCAACGTGCTGCGTCCCGGCCAATATGGACGTGTGCATGTCGAAACCAACATGAAAAAAGGCGCTCTGCTGATACCTCAGAGCGCCGTTGCGCAATCACAAGGGAGCTATCAAGTGGCGGTCATCGGGGACGATCACAAAGTTAGTATGCGCGCCGTGAAGCCCGGCGAGACGTTCGGGACGATGTGGGTGATAGACAGCGGGCTCAAGCCGGGTGAGCAAGTTGTCGTCGAAGGGCTGCAAAGACTCAAGGAAGGGACTCTCGTTACTTCCAAGCCCGCACGCCTTTCCGGGGAAGGAAACTGAGCCATGTCAAAGTTCTTTATCAACCGTCCGATCGTGGCGATGGTGATCTCCATCCTAATGGTGATTGTGGGCGCAGTTACTATCGCCAGCCTACCCGTAGCGCAGTTTCCCAACATCGTTCCGCCCGAGATTAGATTGCAGGCCACCTACGTGGGTGCGGACGCAAAGACCCTCGAGCAAGCTGTGGCCACCCCGATCGAGCAGCAGGTTAACGGTGTGGACAACATGGATTACATGTATTCCTTGAACGCCACGGGCAATTCGCAGACCACCCTATATGCTGACTTTGATCTCAAAACCGACCCCAACATAGACCTGATTCTCCTGCAGTCGCGCGAGCAACTGGCCGCGGCTCAGCTCCCCGTCGAAGTTAACAACTATGGGGTCACCATTAAAAAATCAACGACCGCCCCGCTCATGCTGGTCGCCTTATCCTCACCGCAGGGTACTCATGACGAGAAATTCCTAGCCAACTACGCCAACATCAACCTCAATGATCCCATCGCGCGCTTGTACGGTGTCGGTCAGACGCAGGTTTTCGGAGCAGGCGACTATGCCATGAGGCTATGGGTAAAGCCTGACCAATTGGCAAAACTGGGGATTACCGTCACTGAGATCGTCAACGCAATCCAGGCGCAGAACAGAGTGAACCCGGCTGGTCAACTAGGCGGCGAACCCGCCCCCAAGAACCAGCAATTCACGTATTCGGTTCTTGCTCAGGGTCGTCTGACGTCTCCGAAGCAATTTGAGGACGTGATCGTCCGTGAAGCTCCGGATGGCGGAATCGTCCGAGTGAAAGACGTAGCCCGAGTCGAAATGGGCACGAAGGATTACAGCATTGTTGGTCGCTTGAATGGCCAGCCCTCCGCAATCATCGCCGTCTATCAGTTGCCCGGTTCCAATGCGGTCCAAACCGCCGCGGGCGTCCGCAAGCTGATGGCGGAGATGAAGCAGCGCTTCCCGCAAGACATGGATTACGCCGTATCACTAGACCAGACGCGCGCCGTGACAGAAGGCATGAAGGAGATTATTGAAACTCTTTTGATCGCCATCGTGTTGGTCATCCTTGTCGTCTACCTCTTCCTGCAGGACTGGCGCGCTACGCTGATCCCGATGCTTGCCGTGCCCGTCTCGCTGGTGGGCACGTTTGTTCTCTTTCCGCTATTCGGCTTCTCTATCAACACTCTTTCAATGTTCGGACTGGTGTTGGCCATCGGCTTGGTGGTTGACGATGCCATTGTCGTCGTCGAGGGCGTACAACGCCACATCGAGGAGGGGTTGGCTCCCAAGGAAGCGGCTCGAAGAGCCATGGAAGAGCTTTCCGGGCCGGTCATCGGTATCGCTCTGGTTCTCTCGGCGGTCTTTGTTCCCACGATCTTCATCCCAGGCATTACCGGACGGCTCTACCAGCAATTTGCCTTGACCATCGCGATCTCGGTGATCCTCTCGGCTTTTAACGCGCTCACTCTGAGCCCGGCGCTGGCCTCGATCCTGTTGCGATCGAAGCGGGAGAGCCACGGGCCGCTGCGAAAGTTCTTTGATTGGTTCAATCGTGTTTTCGGGCGCGCAACGGAGGGCTATGTCCGAGTATCGGGGGGACTGATTCGGAAGGGCGCGCTGGCATTGGTAATGCTCGCGGCGTTTGGCTTTGCCGGGATTGTGTTTGCCCACTTCCTGCCATCAAGCTTCCTGCCCGATGAAGACCAGGGATATGTCTTCATCAACATGCAACTTCCGAATGCGGCTTCGCAGGAGCGTACAGCAGCAGCATCGAGAGATGTTGAGAAAATCCTGAGCAACACCCCTGGGGTTCAGTACTACAGCAGCGTGGTTGGCTACAGCTTATTGAGCGCTGTCCGGACCAGTTACAACGCGTTCTATTTCGTCACGTTTAAGCCTTGGAGTGACCGCACAACCAGGGCAGAACAATATCAGGAAATCAAGGCGCGCCTGAACCAGCAGCTGAGCAAGCTTCCGCAAGGGACCGCTTTCAGTTTCTCGCCGCCGGCAATTCCCGGCGTCGGCACTTCCGGCGGATTTCAGTTCGTGCTGGAAGACCGTGCAGGACGGGACGTTCAGTTCCTGTCCGACAACCTCAACAAATTCCTGGCGGCGGCCCGCAAGCGTCCCGAAATTGGCACGATCAGCACCTCGTTTCTATCGAGCGTGCCGCAAAAATTCGTGCAAGTGGACCAGGAAAAGGTGCTGAAGCAAGGTGTAGCCATCAACGATGTTTACCAGGCCATCCAGACTTTCATGGGCGGACTGTTCATCAACTACTTCAACGATTTCGGCCGGACCTGGCAGGTGTATGTGGAAGCGGAAGCTGGTTATCGGTCGGATCTGGCAAACCTGGGGCAATTCTACGTGCGCAACAACAGAGGGGAAATGGTTCCCCTTACCGCGCTGACGAAGTTCGAGTCGCGTGACGGACCCGAATTTACGATGCGCTACAACGAGTACCGGTCAGCGCAGATCAACGGCAGCGCTGCGCCAGGCTACAGTTCAGACCAAGCTACGGCGGCCCTGGAAAACGTGTTCCAGCAGACGATGCCCGGCGAAATGGGATTCGACTATATGGGCATGTCTTATCAGGAGCAGAAGGCACGGCAGGGGCTCCCCGCTTCGGTAATCTTCGCCTTCTCCCTGCTGTTCGTGTTTCTAATCTTGGCAGCCCTCTATGAAAGCTGGTCATTACCTTTCAGCGTGTTGTTGAGCACACCGGTCGCGGTATTCGGCGCCTTCGGAGTGTTATGGCTACGCCGGACCGTGCTCAGCGCTTTTTATCCGGCTTACATGGTGCAAATTGAGAACGACGTTTATTCGCAAATCGGCTTGGTAATGCTGATTGGCTTGGCGGCTAAAAACGCGATCCTCATTGTTGAGTTTGCAAAGGAGGAATACGAAAAAGGTAAACCTCTGGTCGATGCGGCGCTGGAAGGCGCCAAGCTCCGCCTGCGGCCGATCCTCATGACCTCTTTCGCGTTCATTCTCGGTTGTGTGCCGTTGTGGATCGCAACCGGCGCCGGCTCAGTGGCCCGTCAGATTATGGGGACTACCGTGATCGGCGGCATGCTGGCGGCGACCGCGATTGCCATCTTCATTATTCCGGCACTATTCGTCTTGGTCGAGCGTCTGACAACGCATCGCAGCCAAGTATCCAGCCAGGACACGGTTCCGCAGCTCAGCCCGTCGGAAGGAGACTAAGTGACCAAACTAAGAGCCCAATTGTTGGGCCTCTCGCTGACTGTGCTCCTCAGTGCGGGCTGCGCCGTGGGGCCGAACTATAAGAGACCAAGAGTTGATGTTCCGGGTACGTACCGTGGAGCTTTGCCGCCGCAGGCAACGCAGCCTGCGACGGAATCGCTTGGAGACCAAAAATGGTGGGATGTTTTTCAAGACAAGCAACTTCAAGACCTGATCCACGTCGCTCTTCAGCAGAATTACGATGTCCGCATTGCAGCCACGCGAATCCTGCAAGCCCAGGCGCAGTTGGGTATCACCCGCGCTGACCAATGGCCGACAATCAGCGGCGCAGCTCAGGCGGTGAATGAACGCAATCCGAAGACAAAACTTTTCCGCCAATATGAAACGAGCGCCAATCAGGTGGATCTGTCACTCGCCTGGGAGCTTGATTTTTGGGGAAAGTATCGCCGCGCTACGGAGTCCGCACGCGCAACCCTGTTCGCCAATCAGTGGGCACGTGAAGCGGTTGTTAGCACACTGGTGAGTGACGTTGCTACAGCCTACTTCCAGCTTCGTTCGCTCGACCTGCAGCTCGAAATTTCGCGGGGTACGTTGGCTTCGCGCCAGGACTCCTTGCAGCTCACGCAAACATTGGCAAACGGTGGGGCCACATCCATGCTCGACGTCCGGCAGGCAGAGCAGTTAGTGGACACTGCGGCCGAAACTATTCCCGATCTAGAGCGGCGTATCGAACAGCAGGAAAACTTTCTCAGCACGCTTCTCGGGAACAACCCTGGCCCCATCGCGCGGGGAATGAAGTTGACCGACCAACCGCATGCGCCGGAAGTTCCCGCTGGACTTCCCTCCACTCTATTGGAGCGACGGCCCGATATTCGCGAAGCAGAAGCAGAGGTGATCGCGGCCAACGCTGAAATTGGAGTAGCGAAAGCCGCGTACTTCCCGCAAATTAACTTGACCGCGGCCGCTGGATATCAGAGCTCAGCACTCACGAGCCTGTTCACCGGTCCGGCTGGGCTGTGGAATTTCGGAGGATCACTGGTACAGCCCATTTTCACCGGGGGAAGAATTCGTTCCAACGTCAGGTTTACTGAGGCGCGGCAACAGGAAGCACTGCTGACTTATCAGCAGACGATCCAGCAAGCTTTTCGTGGGGTTTCGGACTCGCTAGTTGAGTATCACAAGGACCGGGAGTTCCGGCAGTACCAGCAGCAACTGGCGCTCTCAGCCCAGGACGCTGCGCACCTTTCCGAGATGCGCTATCGAGGCGGAGCCGCCAGTTACCTGGAGGTCCTGACGAACGAAACCAATTATTTTGACGCCGAGCTGGGACTTGCCCAGGCTCAGTTGAATGAGCTTGTGGGTCTGGTTCTCATTTACAGAAACCTCGGTGGAGGCTGGCAACAATAGGAGAAACACCACAATGAAGAAGGCGCAACACAGTCCTTTGAGAACATCACAGGCAGTTCAGCCTCCAGACCAGATTCAGGAGCGAATCCGCCAACGAGCCCATGAAATCTACGAAGCACGTGGAAGAGAGGAAGGTCACGATCTGGATGACTGGCTTATTGCGGAATGGGAGGTGACTCGGAATTTTGCGGAGCGTTAGCGGACGAGGGGATCGAACTCTGGAAACTCGCGCTACTTTGCCAATAGATCGCCAGGGAGGCTGTAGCGGGAAACGGAATGGCCTCTCCAAGGAAAGGTGATTAGCTCATTGCGACGACACGTCGATCTGTGAACTCTCGCAGCAGGAAGAAATGGCCTCGACTTGGAACAGTTATCAACCCGAAACGCCATCAATCTGCTCTGGTCGTTCGAACCAAGAACGGCTCACTTCGGACGTAGCGTGTGAAGACGTTCAGTTGCACTGTGAGTCCAGTTCGGACCCCGAAAGCGAAATGCACCGATAGTTTTCAGGGAATCATCGGCTCCAGCGCGGCCCTCAAGCGCGTGCTGGATCTGGTCATGACCGTCTCTCCGACGGATGCCACCGTGCTGATTGAAGGCGAAACGGGAACGGGCAAGGAACTCCTCGCCCGCGCCATCCATACTCTTAGCCCGCGGCGGGGGCGCAAAATGATCCCACCTGAACGAGAGGTCCGGTGAATGAGTTCAGTGCAACTCTTGCATCGCAGGGCCGGGCGGCGGCTTTAATAAGCATTGCCACGGACTCGCCCTTGTCCGGAGCAAAGGCAGTGATATATACACGAGTCCTATTGGTGTTAAGTTGCTGATTTTTAAATCGCTTACATCAATGTCACGGTTATAACCCTGCCTTTACATCAGACAATAAGGCGGAAGAATCGCTATTTTCCGAGTCCCTGTTCGACCCGGGACAAACCTTCAAAGTCTGCGGACTGACGAGCCGAAACTGCGCCTTCTCTACGGGAAGTCTCAAACCGTTGTGCACGGCGCCCTGGGGTTTTCCTCTTGCGGGAGAGACTTCCATTCGAGGATGTTATTTTGCTGGATTGCTTCTTCTTGACCGTCTTCTTCGGAGGCTTCGCCTGTTGGCCCAACGCACTTACGGAACGACTGACCCTGGGGGCGTCTGGCACCCCGTCCATCGGAAGGAATGCTTAACAATCCTGTACCCGATGGTGCAGAACTCCATCCGGGACTGGATCTAGCCGCCGCACCTGAGCGGCGCAGCTTGACACTGCAGCGTGCCGGCTGCTGTTTCACCATCGTTGATCCATGGCTCCTGCTTTGTTAAACCGATTACACCTTGCTCGCCCGCTTCCAGTGCAGGTGAGAATTCACTAGCTTGCCTTGTGAGTGAATGGGGGTCGCGCTACTGAGGTAAAGATCATCTCCTTCGATCCTGATCACTCTTGGCTGTGTCTGCCCAAGCCAGTTCGGGAATAATGAAACGAACATGGAATGCGTCAGTGTTTTCTGCTTCTCATCCACATGGAAAGGTCCAGAATATGCAATATACGTAGACGCTTCCTGCTTGTATTCTTCATCCGTTCCTTTGAACCAGTCCCCTGAGACAAAAGGCTTCCGACCCGGCTTCATTAGCTGAGCTGACATAAAGCCATCGGGCGTGTACATGATGATCCCCATCGGCTTCTCGCTCATGGGATAGAACGAGGGCGAGCCGTCGACCGGCCGCTCTTCGTAAGAGAGCAGTTTCCACGCCCCGATGAGCTGATCACGCAATCCTGCCTCCATAAACAATGTCTCCTCTTCGCAGCGTTTTGAAAATCAAGCCGCCTTCACTGAATCATTGTCGATCGGCAACACTTGTCCCGAGATTGACTTTCCCGCATCTGATGCCAGAAAGATGCACAGAGCCGCTATGTCTTTGGGATCAACGAAACGCTTCAGTGCCTGAATGGACAGGGCAGCATCCTTCTCCTGCTCCAAGGTTTTTCCCTTCGTCTTTGCGCGGCCTTCGAGTACGCGTTCGATCCGTTCCCCGCCGACGGCTCCGGGCGCGATCGCATTTGCACGAATATTGAACTCGCCCAATTCAAGCGCGAGCGTCTTCGTAAAACCGATTAGACCCCACTTGCTTGTACAGTAGGGACTTCGATTTGGATAACCATAACGACCACCCAGGGAGGAGATGATGATGATGCTTCCGGCCGAGGATTTCTTCAGATGTGGAATCGCAAGTCGCGTTACATTGAACGTACCGTTTAGGTTGACATTCATGACCGCCTCCCACTTGTCCGGGTCCACCTCTACCACCGGAGCGGTTGGTCCTGAGATGCCAGCATTGTTCACCAGCACGTCAAGACCTCCCAAAGCTTCCACAGCGGCAGGGATCAATGCTTCCACATCGCTGCGCTTCGAGTTGTCACAGACTTTTGTTATTACACCTTTGATTTCTTTGGAGAGAGCATCCAGACCTGTTGCGTTAAGATCCGAAACGAACACCTTCGCGCCGTTAGCTGCGAAAGCGCGCGCGATTTCACGTCCAATGCCGGAGGCCCCCGCTGTTACAAGTACTCGCTGATTCATGTTGTGTTCCTCCTTCGGTTTGTGTCCGTTTGAGATCAGCATTCACTATTCATCTCGATTATTGTGGCGGGGGCGCTGTAGGAAGCTGCCAGCCTCGTCGCATAGCCATGAACCGGAGTCCGAAGCAGAGGACTGCTCCGGCTATTGCCGCTGCGGAAGTGGGAAGATGCAGCATTCTTCCCAGTACCATCACAGCCGCACCAATCAGCGCCGCGACCGCGTAAAGCTCGGTTCGCAACACGGTGGGAATTTCCATCACGAGGATGTCACGCACCATACCGCCGCCTACCCCGGTCAGCATGCCAAGCAATGTCGCCGCAACCGGCCCTGCGTGAAACGCCAGCGCCTTACCCGCACCAGATACTGCAAAGAGCGCGAGTCCGGCGGCGTCGAACACCAGCACGGGGCTGCTCAGCCGGTTGATTGTTCGATACCAGTAGAAAGTAATCAGCCCAGCAAGCATCGAGACAGCGATGTATCGCCAGTCGCTGATAGCTGCCGGCGGGTGCGCTCCAATCATCACATCGCGGGCGATCCCACCCGAGTTGCCCGCGGCAAAAGATAAAACCAGAACTCCGAACAAATCGAGCCTGTGCTTGACTCCCGCCGTTGCACCGCTAAGAGCGAAGACGAAGGTGCCGCCAAGATCGAAAGCGACCAGCAGCGTATTTACAACGATTTGTTCGTTGACCATCAATTAGATTATGGCGATAGCCAGGCCTGAGAGGCGACTACCATTGCCTCCACTCCAGCTTCCAAAGTTGGATGAATCACTGGTGCGAAGCGCGGGTTGTGATTCGTCGGGATGTCGGCAATTGTGCCCGATTTCTTAGCCGTAGCATACGTCTCAGGATCGGTGCCGCCCACAAACCAGAAGACAGACGGCACCTCCCACTCAGTTCCAAAAGAGCCAAAATCCTCGCTCGCTGTAGTTGGTTGAGTGTCTTTCACGCGGTCTGCTGGGAAGTAGCTTCGAAATGCATCGACCGCACGTTTTGTTGCCTCCGGATCATTCTTCACGAACGCGTAACGGTCGAGCGGAGTGATCTCGGGCTTCTTTGGCGCTCTAGATGCCTCGGCTTCAGCATTGACTATGCGTTCGATTGCAGCAAGCACCCGTTTTCGGACATCTTCGTTGAATGTACGCACGTTCAATTTTATGACTGCCTCGTCGGGGATCACATTCTCCTTCGTACCTGCCTGAAGCGAGCCAATGGTCACGACCGCAGCATCGGTGGGAGCGAGTTCACGGGACACAATGGTTTGCAGACGCAGGACAGTAGCAGCGGCCATAACAACTGGATCAATGCTCGCCTGAGGCATCGAGCCGTGAGCTCCTCGACCGAACATTCGGATTTCGAAGCTGTCTCCGGCGGAGGTGATCACGCCGGAGCGTGTGCCGATTTCGCCTGAGGTCCCGATCATGACATGCTGTCCCAATATGGCAGTCGGTTTGGGAAAGCGCTTGAACAATCCGTCGCTAATCATCGCTTGCGCGCCTGCACCTGTTTCCTCCGCAGGTTGAAAAAGAGGCATCAGCGTACCTCGCCAGGCACTTCGAGATTTCGCCAGCAACGTGGCTGCTCCGATCAGCCAGGTTACGTGCATGTCGTGGCCGCAGGCATGCATCACCGGTACAGATTTCCCGTTTTGATCAGCGGTTACGTTGCTGGCATACGGCAGACCTGTGGCCTCATGCACTGGCAGTGCGTCCATATCGGCGCGGAGCATGATAGTTGGACCGTCGCCGTTGCGGAGCACACCGACCACTCCCGTCTTACCAACACCAGTCGTGACCTCGTAACCGGCAGCGTGGAGACGGTGCGCGGCAATGCCTGCTGTTCGGTTCTCCTGCATCGATAGCTCGGGGTGAGAGTGAATATCTTTGTAAACGGATTCCAGATCGGGGAGCAGCGTGCCTAAGTTGGCAAGTATGTTCTGTGCTTGTGCTCTTTCGCTCATATTCAATACCTCCGCGAATAGCTACTGACAATTGGCATTGCCAGCGCTTGCAATACTCAAATACGTGATGCTGGTGGGCGCAAAGCTCAAACGGCCAGCGTTTAACGGCTCACCCGCAAGTTGCGGTAGATCGCCGCTGCTCGTGAGCCGAAGCGGTTTTCCGTTTAGATCAATTGTGGTGTCTTCGAGTTTTTTCGTGGTCAGTGTATAGCGCTCGCCGGATGTCGGCAACCTGAGCTCGAAGCCGCGTTGCCGGTCAGCGTTGATGAGCAGAAGCGTTACGCCGCCTGGTCGGCCTTTGAAGCATTGAGCGTACAGATACACATTCGGTGCGGCTGAGACTTGCGGATCGAGCACAGTCGTGCCCATCAGCTTGCGCCAAAGCACGGTTGCCCAGTAATTGGGGCGAGGCTCCAAAGTGTTCTGGTCGAGCAAACCGTAATCGCTCGCCGCCAGCGTGTTGTGCATAATGACCTTCACGCCTCGCCGTGCCAAACTGGCATGCTCGATAAGATAACGAAATGTGTCCAGGAATGTTGAGGCCCAAGGATTGCCCCCACAAGCAGCGTCGGCTGTTTCGGTAATCCACAGCGGCTTTCCAGGTTCAAAGCGGTCGCGAAGGTTGGCATAGTATTCGTTGATCTTCTCAGGACGGGAAAGCCATTCCTCGGAGAGCGCGGCTGCCGCTGTGGTCTGAACCTTTTCGCCCATGCTTGCGCATCGCTCGGATGCAGCGGCATACAAATGGTAGGAAAAAAGTTCGAACGCCGGGCCGGTTGCTCTTAACAGGTCTTCACTACGCAGCATTCCGCCCATCTCGATGGCGAATGGCCCTTCGCCAACAGACCCAGGACCGAGGAAGACTGTCTCCGGAGAACTCTGCTTCAACCATGGTCCGAACACGGCGATATCCCGACCGTAGTCAGCGGCATTGTAGCCTTTGGGTGCTCCGCCCATGGCAGCGTGAGTCGGCTCGTTCATGAACTCGGCCGCAGCGATCCGCCCTCCAACGGATTTTGTGTACGCAAGCCACACGCTGGCCTCTTTTGGAGCCCACATGCCGTGCGCATTGCGGGTGCCGACGCTCGTAGCGAATGAAGTTACAAGTTCGCCATTCACCGCGTGCACGAAATCGATGACACCCTTCCATTCTTTTCGCGTGAGCACACCGTTAAATCCCGCTGGCGCCGTGTCCGGCGAATTGTCTGAATTTGTGAAATAAACCGAGTTTGCCCAAGTTCCGCTCACTCGCACATAGGCAGGCCCAAGCGCTGCCGCGAGCTTACGCAGACGAGGGTTCGCAAGATCGATAGGCGGGCGATACTGATACATATTCGGGTTCATACCGGTCGGCGTCGAAGCAGATTGCGCAGGCTGTGTCGCCTGTGCTGCCGCCGAACTCTGACTGTGGTACGGCTTCCAAAAATTCCCGCCGGTCACCTCCGCCATCTCGATGTTGTATGAAGCAAATCGCTGATCTACGGTGCCAATGCGCGGCATCTTTGCTGGATCGAGTGACACCATTTGCGCTCGAGCCGGGAGCGGCACAGAGGGGAGACCAAGCGCGACTGCAACTATTGCAGAGCGAAACCGTGCGGGAACGAACTTGCTGTCCATTCGACACCTCTGTCGGAAAGAGCGAGGCAGGAGGGCAAAAGCGCGATGTTTGTGATGTTTCTTGAGAAGCCACAGTTGGCCTTCTCGATTTTTTTGCGGAGTGCCGGATCCGCCTGAGCAGCAGAATGAGGACTGTCGAGCCGCTGCACTCCGAAAGTTCACGTTAGGTCAGGCGGCGGCACGTTGAGATGTTGCTGCGCGCGTGTTCATCGTCGGCCCGCGCGTATTATGACCGCCGGACACGACGAAGAGGCCAGCTTATCCTAGCCGGCCTTCCCGATTTCGCCGCGGCGCAGCCTCCGATACATGTCCAGCGCATCCCTGATGATGTCGGTAGCGGCCTCGGGTCCGAGCAGATCCTCGACGACGACCTGCTTGTGCTCGAGGACCTTGTAGTCCTCGAAGAAGCGGCGCACCATGCGCATAACGTGTCCCGGCAGCTCCGCCTTGTCCTTGCATTCCGAGTAGGCCGGATCGCGCACGCTGACCGCCACGATCTTGTCGTCGACGCCCTTCTCGTCGCGCATGCGCATGACGCCGATCGCGCGCGCCTCCACGATCGTCAGCGGAAAGACCGGCTCCTGACCCAGCACGAGCACATCCAACGGGTCTCCGTCGTCGCAGAAGGTGCGCGGGATGAACCCGTAGTCCGCAGGGTAGTAGACGGCGCTGTAGAGCACGCGATCGAGCCGCAGCAGTCCCGTCTCCTTGTCGAGCTCGTATTTATTCGTGCTGCCCTTGGGAATCTCGATGATCGCGGGGAACGCCTTCGCGATAACGGTCTCGTCGACGTACGTGTCGTGCCAGGGATGCATTCGGTTCTCTATGTCGTTAAGAGGCGTGCCGCAGTATTGTAGGCCTGTGATCGCTTCGGCGACTAAGACGGGGATGTGAATGCCAGCGCTGCCCGTAGGACGGATATCGAGAATTCGTTCTTTGGCTCAACTTGCCTGATTTAGATCTCTCGGTCCGCCCTGATTGCTCGCCGGATCAATTCGCGGTGACACTGCCGGCCAGTCTCTTCTCCACGCTTCTGGAGCTGCTTCATTCATGTACCTGATCCGCACAGGCATAGCTGCAAGCCGGTCAGAAAGCTGCGCTTCGCGCCGAATTGGCCACCAGTCGTACAGGAAGATTTCAAGAGGGCGCCACATGGAAACCCATCCACCTATCGTAAGGCTTTCACGCAGAATCTCGCCAATGCGACTGCCCTTCATCACCGCAGCAAAAAAATCTCCGAGCGCAATAGCTGCAGTTAGGGCAATGACACCTATGACAAGGCTCGTCCGGCCCACACGAAACAACTCTCGCAGACGCTGCCAGTACGCGCGAGCGCGCTGAATGAAAAATTCGTGAATGGCATCGCGAAGGACAGAAGCCTCATCGGGCAAACCGGCTGGACGGTCGAGATCGACCAGCAGCGCGAGGGGCACATCGCGGGGCATGTCCTTTGCCCATCCAACGATGAACTCCTCCGCCTTAGAATCTAGATCCTTGTTGCGAAATGGAGACGGATCGATGGAGTTGAACAACTGCTTCAGTTCCCCAACGTGCACTTCGATCAGTGAGCATTTGGGAGGAATTGGGTCGCCCGATGATTGTTTGTCTGATCCGGAGGTGTTTGTCATTGCGCTTGCCCATTGACGTCCACGCGATGCGAAATCGTAAATCGCTGGAATCGTGATAGTCTTCGGCCGATTTCGGCTGCGGTCGTGACAGAATACTCCTTCCGGTCTCTCTCGCGCTGGTGCTCATGAACAAGAGGCAAGGCGAAGCCGACCAATCGAAAGACTTTCGGAAGTTTGATGCTATCGAGATACGGCTGTTGAATGCCCTCTATCCATTGCTCGCAACTGCCAAATGAACACAGCGCATGAGCTAATTCTCGTCGGCGGTGTTCTCGGGCTGATCAGCGTCTTCGCGGTTACGATTGGAGCTCGTTTCAATGCTCCAATTCTCTTGATCTTCTTGCTCTTGGGCATGCTCGCAGGCGAGGACGGACCAGGTCGCATCCAATTTGCCGATTTTCGAGCCGCCTATCTGATCGGCAGCATAGCGTTGACGATCATTCTCTTCGAAGGCGGCTTAAAGACCGAACGCGCGATGATCCGCATCGCGCTCTGGCCATCTGTCGTGCTTGCTACCGTTGGTGTGGCACTGACGGCTGCGGTCGTTGGTAGTGCAGCAGTTTGGCTGTTTCACCTATCCTGGACCGAGGCGCTCCTCATCGGTGCAGTCCTCGCTCCGACAGATGCCGCCGCTGTGAACACACTTTTACGAGCGGCCCGCGTTGCGGTACCGCAGCGAGTCAGTGCGGCTCTTGAAGTTGAGTCCGGCCTCAATGATCCGATGTCCGTTTTCCTCACGGTGCTTTTGGTGCAGTCGTTGACGAGCTCTGGTAATTCCACGATTGGGGGTGGAGTCATCTTCTTCCTCGAAGAAATGGCGGGTGGCGCGATCATCGGCCTCTTCGGCGGCTTCTTGCTGCTTCGTCTGCTGCGCAAGCTGCCGCTACCGGCAGCTATCTATCCTGTGTTGGCGTTAGCTTGTGTGCTGGTCGTATTCGGAGGGGCGCAGCTTATCGGCGCGAGTGGCTTTCTCGCGGTTTATCTTATGGGGATCATTGTCGGAGTAAACCGCTTTGAATCACAGCGCGCTGTTGTTTACGCGTCCGAAGCTTTTGCATGGTTGGCGCAGATCGCTTTATTTCTTATGCTAGGCTTGCTGGTGACACCCCATACGCTGATTCCGCTTGTCCGACCGATTCTCCTGATCACGGCAGTGCTCGTCCTGATCGCGCGACCAGTAGCCACTTTCGGTTGTCTGCTGCCGTTCGGCTATTCGGCACGAGAAACCGCCTTTGCTTCGTGGGTCGGATTACGCGGAGCTGTTCCTATTTACCTGACCATCATTCCCGTACTCGCTGGTTCGCGCAACGCTGCTCTATTATTCGGCGCCACCTTTGGCGTCGTAATCGTATCACTCGTGCTGCAAGGCTGGACCATCTCCCCGGCCGCGCGAGTTCTCGGCTTTGGGAGAATGCCAACGCAGCAATCGATTGCCAAAGCTTAATTCGTGCATCGAGGCGATGTGACGCCGCCGCGTTATCGGCCCAACGGACTTACGGAACGACTGACCCAGGGGGCGTCTGGCACCCCGTCCGTCGCAGGGAATGCTTAACAATCCTTTCTTAGATTCTTACCTTGTACGCCGAAAAGGGACAATGCAATCGACCGACGACGAACGCATTGTATTCGGTA
>WNGI01002979.1_pt1 | contig 16205 bp, 19 predicted proteins | sample 5400621 | NCBI WGS metagenome assembly WNGI01 (sample SAMN13153374, study PRJNA577476) | soil metagenome | isolation source: 20 cm soil or saprolite under Garry oak tree replicate 1 | place: USA:California | collected 2016-06-15 | reverse complement strand
AACCGACGGAGCTCTTCGAGCAGGTGGCGGCCGAGATCCGGCGTGCGATCGCCGACGGCGAGGCGAAGCCGGGAGAGCGTCTGCCTCCGGCCCGCGACCTCGCCGCCGTTCTCGGCGTGAACACGAACACGGTGCTGCGTTCGCTCCGCCTCCTGCGCGACGAGGGGATGCTCGAGTTCCGGCGCGGCCGCGGTGTCACCGTCGCCGGCACGCCGGAGAAGGGCGCCGTCATCGCGCGGGCACGCGAGCTCGTCCGCTTCGCGCGTCAGCAGGGCTATCGGCGCGATGAGCTGATCCAGCTCATCGAAGAGATCGCGTAGCCGCTACTGGTTCCAGTTGTCGGCGGTCTTCTTCTTGTGACCGCCGCTCTTCAGCCGCGGGTCCGGGACGTCCAGGTCCGCAGGTGGACGCTCCTCGCGAGCGATCGGCTCATCCTCGGGGCGCTGCTCGGGATGCCGCCGCTGCTCGCGGTTCGGCCTCGCCTGGCGCATCTCCGGCACGCGTGGCTGCTTCTTCGCCATGACCACCTCCTGCGCGCCTGCGCCGAATCCAAACCGGGCTACCGGAGGTGAGGCTCCCAGGCGGCTTCGACGACGTAGCCGTCCGGGTCGCTGCACTTCACGCTGACGTACTCCGGCTCATTCCATTCCTCGAGGATCGGGACTCCGCCGGCGGCGAGCCGGGTTCGGAACTCCCTGACGTCCTCGGGGCTCGTGAGGTGAATCCCGAAGTGAAGGAACGACGGGAGCGCGATGCGCTCCTCGGTCGGGCCGAGCGCAAGCGAGAAGCCGTCGGTGTTGTAGAGCATCACGACGCCGCCGTCATACTCCCTCGCCGGCGCGGCGTCGAAGCCGAAGTACGTCTCGTAGAAGCGGCGGGAACGCTCCTGATCGGAGACGGGAAGTGCCAGGTGCTTCATTTCGAGGCGACTCTACGACGCCAGGGCGGCGTCGGGCTCGCGTGCGGGGCCCAACTCGTCGGCGAGCGCCTTCACGACCGCCGGATCGAACTGGGTGCCCGCGCACCGTTCGAGCTCCGCGAGCGCGTCTCGCGGCGATACCGCCTGCCGGTAGTCGCGGTCGGACGTCATCGCGTCGTAGGCGTCGGCGACGAAGATGATCCGGGCGCCGAGCGGGATCTGAGCGCCGGCGAGACGATTCGGATAGCCCGCACCGTCCCACCGCTCGTGGTGGTGCAGGACCCACTCCGCAACCGGCTGGACGCCGAGGCTCTCGAGCATCCGGAAGCCGATCTGCGGATGCCGCTCGAGCATGAGCCGCTCCGCCTCGTTCAGGGAGTCCGCCTTGCGGAGGACTTCCTCCGGGATCGCGAGCTTGCCGAGGTCGTGGAGATTGCCTGCGAGCTTGGTCAGCTCGACCGCCGGCTCGTCCGCGCCGAGGCGGCGTGCGATTCGCGCCGAGTACTCACCGACGCGCTGCGAATGGCTCCCCGTGTAGGCGTCGCGCTCGTCGACCGCCTTTGCCAGGCTCTCAGCCGCCCGGTATTGAGCGGCGCGGTCCGGCGTGTCCGCGATCTGCTCGAGATTGGCCCGGAGGATCGACTCCGCTGCGTAGGCGCGGACACGGTTCTTGCCGTCTGTCTTCGCCCAGTACAGCGCGCTGTCCGCGAGCCGGATCAGCTCGTCCCGCCCGGAGCCCTGCACCGGGTACGTAGCGACGCCTGCGCTCACGGTCACGGGGCCCACGCCCTCCACGTCGAGCGCCGCGACGCGTTCCACGATCGAGCGCGCCACGGCCGTTGCCTGCCGCTCGTCTTGCCGGGGCAGGAGCACCGCGAACTCGTCTCCACCGAGCCGGAACGCCTCGCCGCCCTGCCGCAGGCGCGAGGCGACCTGGCCGAGCACGAGGTCGCCGACCGGGTGTCCGAAGCGGTCGTTGATGCTCTTGAGGTCGTCGAAGTCGACCAGGCAGAGCGCGAGCGACGAGCCCTCGTGCTCCGCGTCCACGAGCTCGCGCTGGAGCCGCTCGTGGAAGCTCCGATGGTTGCCGAGACCCGTGAGCGGGTCGGTCAGCGCGAGTCGCATCGCCTGCATGGCCTTGTGGGTCGAGCGCTGGTAGAGAGCGATCGCCAGCAGCGGGCCGACGAGCGCGATCGAGAGCACCGGCTGGCGCTCCCAGAGGACGATCAGCGTCAGCGCAGCCGAGGCCATGAATGCGAACGGCGCAGTCGTCTGCGTCATGTTCTCGCGCGCGATTTTGAAGAAGGAGCGGCCGGAGGTGGCCGAGAGAACGGCGCTGATCAGGATCAGGTTGACGACCCAGTAATAGAGGAACCCGCACAGCAGCACCCGCGCGACGAGGATCGGGACCGAGTCCCCCTGGACATGCCCGACCGCGACGCCGGCCACGAGCGCCGAGAGGGCGAACATCGCACCGTTGTAGGCGACGCGCAGCGGCGGCCGGCGCTGGATGACGTGCGTGATCATCGGCCCTCCGGCTGCGACGATCACGCCCGCGGGCCAGCCGAGCAGGATGATCGCGGAGACGGAGAAGACGAAGCCGAGCGTGACGCCGCCGGCGCTGACCCCCTCGACGGGCACCGGGAAGCGCTCGGCCACGGCGACGCTCGCCAGGAGACCGAGGAGCTCAGCCACCTCGGACGCCGAAGGCGACGAGCCGACGTAGCGATAGAGCGCGAACGCGAGCGCCGCAGCCCCCGCGACGATCACGGGCACGACGATCGCCAGCACCTTGGCAGGCACGGCAGCCGGAGCCTTCACCGTCGTACCGGCGAGAGCCGGCTGCCCTTCACCCGCCACCGATTCCTCCCCTACGAGGTATGCCGGGGCTTACCAGCTGAAGTTGTGAATCAGCCCGCCGAGATTCCCGAGGGCCGCGGCGGTCATGCCGGCGACGGCCAGGAGAATCACGAGGCGAAACTTCCACTCGAGCATTGTGCCTCCAGGGGAGTACGTCGTAGGGACGCCAGACGGTGGAATTGTGGGCTCCGCCGCTCCGAACCGGAATCACCCGAAGGAGGTAGCGGGTTCCCTAGAAAGGGGTAACTGTGTTCGCTTTCTAGGGCTGGAGCCCTGCTTCGCGCAGCGGCCGCCGGCCCCAGGCGAACTTCTTCTTGTACCAGCCGGTGAGCTGCGCGAGCGCGACGCCCCTGTCGGACGACTGGATGAACCAGCCGTTGCCGACGTAGATCGCCGTGTGGAAGACCTGCGATCCCTTCGAGCTGGGGCCGCGCGAGCCGAAGAAGATGACGTCTGCGGGCTGCAGCTTCTGGAAGGAGATCCGCTTCGAGCGCGGGACCTCGACGCTCATCGTGTACGTCGTCCGGCCCTTGAGCGTCGAGGCGAGGCCTCCCTCGGCGGGATAGCTCTGGAGCTTGTAGACGCGCCAGACGAAGCCCGAGCAGTCGTAGCCGCCCCGCGCCGTCACGCCGAAGTCGGTCTCCGTGTTGTCGCTCGTCCCGCCCCAGATGTAGGGCATCCCGATCTTCGAGAACGCGACCTTGAGGATCTGACGTTGCCACTCGTTGACCTGCGGGAGGGTGAAGTCGGCGGCGAGGCTCTTCACCTCGGCGATCTGCCAGCTGTCGGCGAGCAGGCCGAGGTCGAGGATCTGCGCAGCCGAGTACGCGGTCTCCGCGCGGGTGGCCGGGTCCTGCGGCCGAAGCTCGAGGAAGTCCTGTGCCGCGGGATGGTTGAGCCGCAGACCGAGCAGGCGGGCGACGACTTCTGTGCCGAAGCGGCCCGGGACCGCGAGGCCGTCGGCTCGCGCTCCCTGGGTGAACTGCTTCGCGGCCTTTCCGAGCCCGATTGCCTGCACGAGGCTGCGGTCGAGCTGCGCCATCGTCTCCGGGGCCGTCGGGTCCGAGACATTCGTGGTCGTGGTGCCGGTCGTCGTCGTGGTGCCGGTCGTCGTCGTGCCCGTGTCGCCGGAGCCGTCGGCCGGCGGGGCCGTCGACCCGAGCTGCTCCTTCAGGTCGGTCGCGAGACTCGTGAGCGCCTTGTTCGTGAGGGCGGCGTTGGGGTGGAACTTGCGCACGCTCTTCGCGCCCATCAGCTGGTGCGCCACGACGGTGGCGATCTGCGGAGCCGCCCAGTTCGGGAGGTTCCGGGACGATCCGGCAGCCGCAGCGGTGGAGACGGCGGCGACGGCGCAGGCGGCCGCAAGCGTGGCGAGGCGCTGACCCACGTTCCCGTCATCGACCGCGACCCGTCGGGCCTTTACCCTCTCTTGGCGATGCCGGTCGAGATCACGCCGGAGCCCGACGAGGCGGCGCGCAAGGCGATCCTCGCTGGGCTCGCCGCAGAGGAGGGCGAGCAGCCCGCAGCCTCCGAGTGGGCGGCTGCGCTCCTGCCGGCGCGGAACGACGAGGAACCGGAGCCGTAACCGAGCCGCGCCGCCCCGCGTTCTTCCCACATGTGGGAGGAATGCATTCGCTGTAACGAGGCTCCCGCCGTCGACGACCAGGGCTACTGCGGCCACTGTCACTGGGCCGTCCGGGCGGAGGTCGAGGAAGGGTTCTACGCCCTCCGCGAGTACCTGCGCGCGTGGGCCCGCTTCGACGAGTGGTGTGAGACGCGCGGCATCGCGGTCTGACGGGTAGCGCTATTCGGCCTGAGCGCGGTTGAGCAGCCGCGGGGCGCTGCGGGCGTAGTCCAGGCCCGAGACCCAGGTGAGAACGACAGCGACGAGCAGCGCCCACCACGCCGCGCGGTCGGTCCAGGCGCCTGCAGCGGCGAAGCCCGCGACGGCCGCGGCGACGGCCTGAGCCCACGTCTTCAGCTTCCCGAGGTCGCGCGCCGCGAGCACGACGCCGCGTTCGACGGCCGCCTGGCGTAGGCCCGTGATCAACACCTCCCGCACGACGATCGCCGCCACCATCCAGGCCGGAGCGACTCCCTGCTCGATCAGCATCACGAGCGCCGCGAGCACGAGGATCTTGTCGGCGATCGGGTCGAGGAGCGAGCCGACGGAGGACGTGTGGCCCTGCCGGCGGGCCAGCTGCCCGTCGAACCAGTCCGTCGTCATGGCGACGCAGAACACCGCGGTCGCCCAGTAGTCGTGGTTGGGGAAGCTCCAGGCGTAGAGCACGACCACGAGCGGGACCGACGCGGCGCGCGCGACGGTGAGCTTGTCGGCCGCCGTGAGGTCCACGCAGTGGAGAATACGGCCCGCTCATGTTCGAGAAGGTTCTGGTGGCCAACCGGGGGGAGATCGCGATCCGCGTCTTCCGGACACTGCGCGAGCTCGGTATCGGTGCGGTCGGTGTCTATTCCGAGGGAGACCGCGCCGCGCTGCACGTCGCCTACGCGGACGAGGCGTTCCTACTCGGGCCCACTCCTGCGGCCGAGAGCTACCTCGCGGTCGACCGCATCCTCGACGCGGCGCAGCGTGCCGGGGCGCAGGCCGTCCATCCCGGCTACGGCTTCCTCGCCGAGAACGCGGCGTTCGCGCAGGCCGTGGGGGACGCCGGCCTCGTCTGGATCGGCCCGCCGCCCGCCGCGATCGAGCTGATGGGATCGAAGACGGCCGCCCGCACGGCGATGCAGGAGGCGGGAGTTCCGATCATCCCCGGCACGACCGACCCCGTCGGCTCGGTCGACGAGCTGCTCGCGCTCGGCGACGAGATCGGCTTCCCGCTCCTGATCAAGGCGGCGGCCGGCGGCGGCGGCAAGGGCATGGAGGAAGTGCACGACCCGGCGCAGGCCGAGCAGGCGTTCGAGCGCGCCCGGCGGCAGGGGCAGTCCTACTTCGCGAACCCGGACGTCTACGTCGAGAAGCTGATCGTCGATCCGCGGCACGTCGAGGTGCAGGTGCTCGCCGACTCGCACGGCAACGTCGTCCATCTCGGTGAGCGCGACTGCACGATCCAGCGGCGGCACCAGAAGCTGATCGAGGAGACGCCGTCGCCGGCGGTCGACGACGAGTTGCGGCAGCGGATCGGTGCGATCGGTGTCGACGCGGCCCGGGCCTGCGGCTACCGCTCCGCCGGGACGATCGAGGGCCTGCTCACGCGCGACGGCGACTACTTCTTCATGGAGATGAACACGCGCATCCAGGTCGAGCACACGGTCACCGAGATGGTCACCGGGCTCGATCTCGTGCGCGAGCAGATCCTGGTCGCGCTCGGCGAGCCGCTTTCGGTGCGGCAGGAGGACGTCGAGCTGCGCGGCCACGCGATCGAGTGCCGGATCAACGCGGAGGACGCGGCACGCGGGTTCCTGCCCGCGCCCGCCACCCTGACCGGCTACCGCGAGCCTGCGGGGCCGGGCGTTCGGGTCGACTCCGGTGTCGCGGCCGGCTACGAGGTCTCCGGCTCCTACGACCCGATGGTGGCGAAGCTCATCGTGCACGGAGTCGACCGCGAGCACGCACGGCGGCGGATGCTACGCGCGCTCGACGAGTTCTGGATCGAGGGGCCGACGACGCTGATCGGCTTCCACAAGGCGCTCCTCTCGCATCCATGCTTCGTTGCCGGGGAGACGTGCCACGGTGTCGTCGAGTCCGAGGAGCTGGCGGCCCGCGCGGGCGAGCTGGACGGAGCAGCGGCGGTCGCGCTTCCAAGTAACAGTCTGTTACAAGGAATGACAGGTCCGGTCCGGACGACGGAAAGGGTCCGCACGGTCGAGGTGGATGGGCGGAGGTTCGAGGTGCGCCTGTCGGACCCCGAGCCCGAATGGCGCGCGCTCGCGCGGCGGCGGCAGGAGCGATCACAGCGCGGCGGCGCCGGTGCGGGTGGCAGCGACGCGGTCGTTTCGCCGATGCAGGGCACGGTCCTCTCGGTCCCGGTCTCCGACGGCGACGAGGTCGAGGCCGGTCGGGTGATCTGCGTCGTCGAGGCGATGAAGATGGAGAACGAGGTGCACGCGCACCGCGCCGGCACCGTCCGGAGCCTCTCCGTCCAGCCCGGCGAGTCCGTGGCGACCGGCCAGGTCATCTGTGAGATTGCGGCCGATTGAACCGATCACGCGCGGCGCCCGTACTTAGCTCCAGCACCTATTCGAAGGAGGAATTCCGATGCGCGCATCTCCGAAGGTCTTGGTCGTGGGGGGCATGCTCGGGGTGGCTGCCCTCCTGGCAGGTTGTGGCGGTGGCTCCACGACGTCCGCACCGACGACGAGCTCCCCAGGCTCGGGGGCGAAGCCGTCGACGAGCTTCAGCACCGCCAAGGTCTCGGGCGTCGGCACCGTGGTCGTCGACGGGAGAGGAAGGACGGTCTACATCCTGACCGCGGATGGCAAGACCAACGCCCCGTGCACCGACGCGAGCGGGTGCACGAAGCTGTGGCCCGATCTCCCGCTTCCGGACGGAGTCGCATCCGCCAAGGCCGGGATGGGGATCAACGCCTCGCTGTTGAGCACGAAGAAGCTCAGTGACGGCGAGACATATCCCACGTACCACGGCTGGCTCATGTACGAGTACACGGCCGACTCGGGCCCCGGCCAGTCGAACGGCCAGGGGATCAAGAGCTTCGGCGGTACCTGGTACGCCCTCATGGCGTCGGGGAACCCGGTCACCTCCGGTGGCGGTGGTGGTGGCTATCCGTAGGTCGCACCTCAGTGGCAGGCACACGAAATCCGCTGCCCGCGGTGGCGCGTAGACACCGGCGACCCAGTAGGAGGAGAGAGATGCTGAAACGAACGGTTCTAGCGGTTGCGTTGGGTGTCGCCCTCGCCGCCGCCGGCGTCGCCGCGGCGGCGGCCGTCACCCATCAGAGCCCTCGCTCGCTCGCCGCGAGCAGCGCGACCGCGGGGCGTGTCACGCTCCACAAGACGAAGCTCGGCAAGGTGCTCGCGACGAGCTCGGGCAGGACGCTCTATCTCTTCATGAAGGACAAGAACGGACGCAGCGCCTGTTACGGCCAGTGCGCCGGCGACTGGCCACCGCTGATGAAGAAGGGCACGTTGCGCGCCGGCACGGGCGTCAAGGCGAAGCTTCTAGGCACCACGAAGCGGAAGAACGGCAAACGCCAGGTGACCTACAACCACCACCCGTTGTATCGGTACGCGGGCGACACCGGAGCGGGGCAGGTCTCGGGCCAGGGCCTGACCTTCTTCGGCGGCAAGTGGTACGTCCTCTCGGCCGCCGGCAAGGCGATCAAGGCGGCGCCCCCAGCGGGCGGCGGTACGACGACGTACACCGTCCCCACCTACCCCTAGAACTGCGCGGTCCACCGGCGTCGCGTCGTTAGTGTCCGGCGCCGGTGGACCTCTACGAGTACCAGGGCAAGGATCTCTTCCGGCGCGTCGGGATCCCTGTCTCCGACGGACGGCTCGCCACCACGCCGGAGGAGGCGCGCGAGGCGGCCGAGCAGCTCGGCGGCCCCGTCGTCGTCAAGGCTCAGGTGCTGACCGGCGGCCGCGGCAAGGCCGGTGGCGTCAAGCTGGCCGACGATCCCGCGGACGCCGAGGCGAAGGCGCGCGACATCCTCGGTCTCGACATCAACGGCCACGTCGTCCGCACGCTCTGGATCGAGCAGGCGTCGGACATCGAGCGCGAGTACTACCTCTCCGTAACCTTCGACCGCGGAGCAAAGCGGCCCCTTTTCATGTTCACGACGCAGGGCGGCGTCGAGATCGAGCAGGTAGCGGAGGAGAACCCGGACGCGCTCGTCCGGCTCCACGTCGACCCGCTCGAGGGCTTTCAGCCGTGGGTCGCGCGGCGGCTCGTCTACGGCGGCGGCGTCGAGGACCCCTCCGAGCAGAAGCAGATCGCGGCGATCGTCGAGAAGGTCTATCGCGCGTTCGTCGAGTTCGACGCGATGCTCTGCGAGATCAACCCGCTCATCGTGACGCCCGAGGGCGAGGTGAAGGCGCTCGACTCGAAGTTCACGGTCGACGACAGCGGCCTCTTCCGCCATCCGGACGTCGCGGAGTGGCGCGACCCGACGGCCGCCGACCCCATCGAGACCTTCGCGCGGGAGAAGGGCGTGACCTACGTGAAGCTCGACGGGAACGTCGGCGTGCTCGCGAATGGTGCCGGCCTCGGCATGTCCACCGTGGACGTCGTCGCGCACGCCGGCGGGCGTCCGGCGAACTTCTGCGACCTCGGCGGCGGCGGCAGCGCGGAAGGCGTCGTCGACGCGCTCGAGGTGATCACGCGCGACGAGCAGGTCCGCTCGATCTTCTTCAACATCTTTGGCGGGATCACCCGCTGCGACGAGGTGGCGCGCGGGATCCTCGCGGCGCTCGAGCGCCTCGACATGTCGAGCTACCCGATCGTGGTACGGCTCGACGGCACCAACGCGGAGGAAGGCCGGCAGATCCTCGCCGAGGCCGGCCGCGAGAACATCCATCCCGAGGCGACCATGCTCGACGGCGCGCGGCGGGCTGTGGAGCTGGCGGCATGACGGACGTCTGGAACGAGCGGGCGCAGGCTTACCGCGAGAGCGCCACGCATGCCTCCGGCGAGGACCTCGACCTCGTCGTCGCCTGGTGCGAGCCGGGCCCCGGCGTGAACGTGCTCGACGTCGCCACCGGCGGCGGCCATGTCGCGCGGCGCCTGCGGGAGGCGGGAGCGAAGGTCGTCACCGTCGACGCGGCGCCCGGGATGGAGCCCGACGTGATCGCGCCGGCCGACCACCTCCCGTTCGCCGACGGGAGCTTCGACGCGGTGGCCTGCCGTATCGCCGCCCACCACTTCCCGGACGCGCTCGCCGCGGTGAAGGAGATGGCGCGCGTGGCCCGCGACCGGGTCGTGATCTGCGACAACACCTTCACGAGCGAGTCCGCCGAGGAGGCCGACCGGCTACGCGATCCGAGCCATGTCCGCAACTACGGCGTGCCCGAGTGGCACACGTTCTTCGAACTTGCCGGCCTCGAGGTCGCCGAGGAGGCGGTCATGGTGCGCGACACCGACTTCGAGGGCTGGCTCGCGCGTACCGAGACACCGGAAGACGTCCGCCCACGCGTTCGCGAGCTGCTCGACAGCCGCGTTCGGGACGGTCGGCTCGAGCTGCCGACCGTGGTCCTCAAGGGAGTCAAGAGCTAGTGGCGATCATCGTCGACAACGACACGCGCCTGGTCGTCGCCGGCCTGACCGGCTCGGAAGGCCGCTTCCACGGCCTGCGCAACCGGGCCTACGGCACGAACCTCGTGGCCGGCGTCACGCCCGGCAAGGGCGGACAGGACGTCGAGGGCGTCCCCGTCTTCGACACGGTCGCGGAAGCCGTCGACGGGGCCGGCGCGAACACGTCGCTCATCTTCGTCCCGGCCCGCTTCGCCGTCGACGCGATCTACGAAGCCGTGGACGCTGGCATCGACACCGTCATCTGCATCACCGAGCACATCCCCGCGCACGACATGCTGCGCGCGTACACCTACTTCCGAGGCCAGGGCACGACCATGATCGGGCCGAACTGTCCCGGCGTCCTCTCGCCGGGCAAGGCGAACGCGGGGATCATCCCGGCCGAGATCTTCAGCGAGGGAAGCGTCGGCCTCGTCTCGCGGTCGGGGACCCTCACGTACCAGATCGGCCACGAGCTGACCCAGCTCGGGCTCGGCAACTCGACGATCGTCGGCATCGGCGGCGACCCCGTCGTCGGCTCGTCGTTCGTCGACGTGATCGCGAAGTTCGAGGCGGACGAGCAGACGGAGCTGATCGTCCTCGTGGGCGAGATCGGCGGCGACGAGGAGGAGAAGGCCGCCGCCTACGTCGCCGAGCACGTGACGAAGCCGGTGCTCGCGTACATCGCGGGCTTCTCCGCCCCGCCGGGCAAGACGATGGGCCACGCGGGCGCGATCATCTCCGGCTCCTCGGGCACGGCACAGGGCAAGAAGGAGGCGCTCGAGGCCCGCGGGATCGCGGTCGGCACGACGCCGACCGAGGTCGCGCAGATGGTGGCCGAGCGGATGAAGTAGTGCTCGGCACGACCGGAGGCGCGGTTACGCTCCGAGCAGTGATCTCGTTCGCCCGCGGAGTCCCCGCTCCCGAGTGCCTTGCCGTCGAGGAGCTCGCTGAATGCGCGCGCGCGGCGCTCGAGCGCGACGGCCGGACGATCCTCAGCTACGGCCCCGGAGGGGGCTACGGACCGCTGCGCGAGTGGCTCGCCGAGCGGCACGGTGTCGAGCCCTCGCGCGTCGTGATCACGAGCGGCTCGCTTCAGGGCTTCGTCTTCCTTGCCCAGCAGCTCGTCCAACCCGGCACGCGAGTGCTCGTCGAAGCGCCGACGTACGACCGGCCGCTCAAGATCCTCACCCGCCTCGGCGCCGAGATCGTCGGCGTCCCGATGGACGAGGACGGCCTCATCCCCGACGAGCTGCCGGACGGCGACTTCGCGTTCCTCTACACGATCCCGACCTTCCAGAACCCGAGCGGGCGCACGCTCTCTGTCGAGCGCCGCCGCCGCCTCGCGGAGCTCGCGGCCGAGCGGAATCTGCTCGTGCTCGAGGACGACCCCTATGGGCTCGTCCGCTACGACGGCGAGCCGCTGCCGAGCGTGTTCGAGCTGGCGGGCGGGGAGCAGATCGCGTACTGCTCGTCCTTCTCGAAGACGGTCGCCCCCGGCGTGCGCGTCGGCTGGTACGTCCTGCCGTCGCAGCTCGCGGCCGAGATCGAGGCGCTTGCCGTCTCGACCTACATCTCGCCGCCGTACCTCTCCCAGGCGACGGTGCTCGAGTTCCTGCTGCGGGACAGCTTCGGCCCGAATCTCGAGCGGGTGAACGGCCTTCTGCGCGAGCGGCGCGACGCGATGCTCGATGCGCTCGCGCGTGAGCTGCCCGAGGACGCGAGCTGGACGCAGCCGGAAGGCGGCTACTTCGTCTGGGTCGAGCTCCCGTCAGGGCCTCCCACGAGCGAGCTGCTCGCGGAGGCGGAGGAGGCGGGCGTCACCTTCGTCAAGGGGAGCGACTTCTTCGCCGGCGGCAAGGGCGGCGAGCGCGCGCTGCGGCTCGCCTTCAGCTTCGTCTCGCCCGACGAGATCGCCGAGGGCGTCTCAGTGCTCGGCAACCTGGTGCGAGCGGCGGCGCCGGCGGCGCTCTAGCTGCGCGAGCAGGATCCCGCCGAGCAGGCCGACGCCGAGCGCGAGGAGGATCACCCACACGAGCGACACGCGCGCCGTCCCGAGCACGAAGTGGACGCTCACCTGCGTTCGGTTCTCGAGGACGAAGGCGATGGCCCAGGCGACAAGTAGCCCGAGAATGATCAGGCGCAGGTAGAGCCGCGGCTGCCAGCGGTCACTGACCTCGCCGGTGTCGATCCGAGGGCGGCGCAAGCGGCGCACGCGGAAATCCTATGAGCTATGCCGCGGCGTGTACGGAAAGCGCGCGAGGCACCAGGCGCGGTTGCGCCGGCGGGGCCAGCTTTCCGACGGACTGGACCCGGAACGTCGGGCAGATCGTCTCGCCGGGAAGGGCGCAGAGGCCGGCACGGCGGAAATAGCAGTCTGCGCACGTTGGAGTGGAACGTTTGCTCATCTGAGTATTTGCTCTAGGGACGCCCGGCCGCTCTCGAGGTGCGATGATAGGGGCATAGAGCGCAGAAGCAAGCGTTGCCGCAGACGAAAACTGACGAATTTCCGCCAGTTTCGAGTGGCAGGAAAACGACGGTTTCGGCTACGCCCGCGGGAGCGTTGCCAGGGCGTGCAACGCCTGGTCGAGCGTACGGACCGGGATGATGCGAACCGGCCCGGCGTAGCGGCGCGCATCCCTCGCGTTCCGTCCCGCCGGCACGAGGAAGACGTCGACGCCGGCCTTTCGCGCGCCGTACGTCTTCTGCTTGATGCCTCCGATGGGGTTGACAGCACCGTTCAGCTCGATCTCGCCGGTCGCTGCCACGCGGTGACCGTGGAGGACGTTGCGGCCGAGCTTCTGCATGAGCTCGAGTGCGAAGGGAAGACCGGCCGACGGCCCGCCGACGTCGCCGGTGTCGATCGCGACGCGGATCGGCAGCTTGATCGCCGCCGACTGGTTAGGCACGAACCCGACGAGCGCCCGTCCCTGGACGTCGACCGTTCGGACGGGCACCGTGAGGAGCTTGCCGTCGCGGCGGACGCGCAGCTTGACGACGGCGCCGGGCTCGACTTGGCCGAGCGCGTTGTGGAGGGCAGTTTTGGTGGGTGTCGGCGTGCCGTCGACGGCGACGACCACGTCCCTCTCCTGGAGATGGCAGGGAGCGTGCGTGCCGAGGATCACCTGCGCGACGAGGACTCCGGTCGGCTTGGCGACCACGTGGTAGTGGAGCTTCCGCAGGGCGACCACGGCCGCGACGCGATGCGAGAACGCCATGTCCTGAAGCGCAGCCGCCTCGGCCTGCGCATCCGAGCTGCAAGGAGGAACGATCGCGCTGGCGGGCACGAGTGTCGCGCGGGAGTGAAGCGAGGGGAAGAGAGCCTCGAGCGTGCTCGCGCGGCGCTCGACGACGTCGACGAAGTAGAGGGTTCCGGACTTGCTCGGCCGTGCTCCCTGTACCTGCACGAGCGGCGCGACGGGGTGCGCCCCTCCGGGGAGCAGGATGTACTGGCTCTTCGTTCCGGGAAAGGCACCGGAGGGAACGCTGTAGAGGACGAGGAGCGCGATCAGAGCCAGGAGGGCGATCGCGCCGACGGCGCGCCAGGGTGTGAGCAGGCGCCTCAAAACAGGAACCGTTTCAGGCCGCCGTCGACGACGAGAGTCTGGCCGGTGACGTAGCGCGCGCGGTCGGAGGCGAGGAAGCAGACGACGTCTCCGAACTCCCTCGGCGTTCCCCAGCGCCGGAGGGCGATCTCCTCGAGCTGCGCGTCGGTTGGGCCGTCCGGGTAGAGCTCGTCGAGCCTCGCCGTCGCGATCCGGCCCGGCGCGACGCAGTTGACGGTGATGCCCTTCGGCCCGACCTCCCGGCTGAGGGTCTTCAGCCAACCCGTGAGCGCCGGGCGGAACGTGTTGGAGAGCGCAAGGTGCGTGGTGGGCTCCTGGGCCGCGAGCGACGTGATCGCCACGATCCGGCCGGCGGGGCTGCGCTCGAGGTACTCGAGGCAGAGGCGGACCAGCGTCACCGCGGGGCGCAGGAGGAGCCGGTAGGCGGATTCGAACGAGGTTTCGTCGGCATCGCGGGCGGTGCCGGGCGGAGGGCCGCCGCCGTTCCAGACGAGCACGTCGAGGCCGTCGAGCTGCTCGACCGCGGTTGTCACGGCCCGCTCGAGGTCGCCGTCGTCGTTCACGTCGCCCGCGACCGCCACGGCGCCGAGCCGTGCGGCGTGCTCCTCGAGCTGCTCGGCGCGCCGGGCAAAGAGGACGACGTTGGCTCCGTCCTCAGCCAGTGCCTCGGCGCTAGCGAGGCCGAGGCCGGACGAGGCGCCGCAGACGAGCGCGGCGCGCCCGCTCAGTCCGAGGTCCACGACTCCGGCAGCTGTCCGGAGCTCGCCACGACCCGGGTGGTCATGCCGCCGCGGGGGGCGAACTCGCCCTCGACCTCGACGAAGCACGGGGCGCCGTCGGCGACGAGCTGCTCGAGCACCTCGTTCACGACCTCCTCCTGGAAGATCTTCCGGTCGCGGAACGACGTCAGGTAGTCGCGGAGCGACTTGAGCTCGTAGAGCTTGGCGTCGGGGACGTAGCGGATCGTGAGCTCGCCGAAGTCGGGCGCGTCGGTGAGCGGGCAGATCGAGGTGACCGCCTCGGCGCTGCGCTCGAGCGCCTCGCGCTCGTCGTCGGAGAGTTCGAGCTCGACGATCTCCTCGATCCCGCCTGCGCCCAGCTTCACCGGCACGCCGATGTAGAGGCCGTCGATCCCGTACTCGCCCTCGAGCAGGGCCGTACAGGGAAGGACGCGCTTCTGGTCGAGCAGGATCGCGTCGACCATCTCGGCGATCGCCGCGCCCGGCGCGTACCAGGCGGAGGTGCCGAGCAGCTGCACGATCTCGCCACCGCCTTTGGCCGTGCGCTCGACCATCTCCTGGATCCGCTCCTCGGAGACGAGCTTGCGCAGCGGGACGCCGCCGACGGTGGCCGCCGAGACGACGGGCACCATCTGATCGCCGTGGCCGCCCAGCACGAGCGCCTGCACGTCGCGGACGGACGCGCCGGTCTCCCAGGCGATGAAAGTGCGGAAGCGTGCGGTGTCGAGGATCCCGGCCTGGCCGAAGACGCGCTCCTTGGAGAAGCCGGAGACGCTCTTCGAGACGTGGCACATCGCGTCGAGTGGGTTCGAGAGGATGACGATGATGCAGTCCGGGCTCTGGGCGACGATCTGCTCGGTCACCGAGCCGACGATCTTCTCGTTCGTCGTCACGAGGTCGTCGCGCGACATCCCCGGCGAGCGCGGCAGGCCGGCGGTGATGACGACGACGTCGGAGCCGGCGGTCTCCTCGTAGCTGTTGGTGCCGCTGATCTGCGGCTCGAAGCCGAGGATCGGGCCCATCTGGTTCAGGTCGAGCGCCTTGCCCTGCGGGAGGCCCTCCTTGATGTCCGTGAGGACGACGTCCGCGTAGTCGCCCGCCGCGAGGATGTGCGCGGCGGTCGCGCCCGTGGCGCCCGCGCCGACGATCGTGATCTTCCTTCTCATACCGCTACTTCAGCCTCCAGTTTCTCGATGATCGCGTCCGCGACCTCGCTCGTTCCTACGGCCGTCGGGTCGTCGCGGCTCGGCTTCATGTCGTACGTGACGCTCTCGCCTTCTGCGATGACGCCGGCGATCGCCTGCTCGAGCCGGTCGGCCGCGTAGCGCTCGTCGAGGTGGCGGAGCATGAGGACGCCCGACAGCATCTGTGCGATCGGGTTGACCTTGTTCTGGCCCGCGTACTTCGGGGCCGAGCCGTGCGTCGGCTCGAAGACCGCGGCGCTGTCGCCGTAGTTAGCGCCGGGAGCGACGCCGAGGCCGCCGATCATCCCGGCGGCGAGGTCGGAGAGGACGTCGCCGTAGAGGTTCGGCAGCACGAGCACGTCGTACTCCTCCGGTCGCTGCACGAGCTGCATGCACATGTTGTCCACGATCCGGTCGTCGAACTCGACGTCGGTGTTCTCGGCGGCGACCTCGCGCGCGACGCGCAGCCAGAGGCCGTCGGTGAACTTCATGATGTTGGCCTTGTGGACGGCCGTGACCTTCTTGCGGCCGTTGCGGCGCGCATAGTCGAAGGCGAACTCGAAGATGCGGCGCGTGCCGGTGACCGAGGTCGCCTTGATCGAGATGCCGGCGTCGTCATGGCGCAGCTTGCCGCCCCGCTCCTTGATCCACTCGATCAGCTCTGCGGCCTCCGGCGTCCCTTCCTCGTACTCGATGCCGACGTAGAGATCCTCGGTGTTCTCGCGCACGATG
>WNGI01005474.1_pt1 | contig 16206 bp, 15 predicted proteins | sample 5400621 | NCBI WGS metagenome assembly WNGI01 (sample SAMN13153374, study PRJNA577476) | soil metagenome | isolation source: 20 cm soil or saprolite under Garry oak tree replicate 1 | place: USA:California | collected 2016-06-15 | reverse complement strand
TGCCCTGGCGCGAGGACTGTGGGAGCTATCCCCGCCCGAGTTCAATCGTCTGAGGCTGGTGGTGACAGGTGCACAGTTCAGTCTCGCTCGTAAACTGCGTCAAATGGCCCAGGATGTCGCACTGGGACGCGACGACGAGACGTGAGGGAATGATTAGGGCTGGCCTTTGGGGCGGGTTCGTTGTACTGTCGGTCCGATTATGCGCACCTCCTCGCGCGGTATGATGTCGGCGGTGTCCGACCCGTTCGAGCGATTTGCAGCTGAGTGCGAGCTTAGCGTCTCAGTCGAGGCGATCTCTTGTGCTCCGCGAGATGTTGTCGCGTCGCCGGTCGACGCGGACGAGTACTTTCTCGTCACCCTGAGCGGGCCCCGAGCGGATGCTGGATCGATTCGCGTCGTGATCGTCATGCCGCCCACAGACGAGAGAAAGTCACCAACGGTGCGTGATGCGCTGTGGTGGCTTGCCGCGGATGCGTGGGCGATCGAGCGTGCGGACGGGGATATGGAACGCTGGGCGTCGCTGTACGACTATCCTCTTGAGAGCGCGGCCACGAGGCGCCTATTCGAACGGCAGCTCCGGCAGACGTCAACGTTGCGAGCACTACTCTGTGGGAATCAGTACCAGCAATTGCTAGAACTGTACGAGGCTGAGGTCTCGGCGTCCGGCGGTCGAAGGTAAGACCGGCGGCCGCTGCTGCCGCGCTTCATGTGAAGACGCCGTAGCGTGAAAGCCCGACCCCATCCACTTCCCGATCCTCCAACCTCATGGCGCCGCGTGCCAGAAAATGTTTGCGGTAACGTTTGCCGGTCCATGGCTACCCGTGCCTGCCAATGCGGTCGTTTGGCGCACATGACTGCCGATAAAACAACGGCCCCGCATGGAGGCCGTGCATTCAAATCCCGCCGTCCCGATGGAGTAACGGGATGCCGACTAACCGCTTGGGTTACTTTGCATTCTCATTGATCGGGGAGGCACTCCCCCTAGTTTTCGCGATTGTCACCACGCATCCTGTTGAGACAAGATCGGCTCGGTTTGTAGAGGAGCGGACTGAAGAGACGATGGGTCCCGTGCGAGCCCCTCGTCTTGTGCATCTCCATTGGCGATCTCCAAGGGCATTAAACGTCCGGAGCGAATCGAGCTTTCGCTGGCGCACTCGGACGCCTACTAAGGCGGAGAGGCTGCCGCACGACGCATCGCCTCGATCTCGCGCCTGTCGTGTGCGTCGCGGCGAGGGTTGTTAAGTCGGGCCGCCCGGGGCGGTACGGGCGGTTGGGGCAGGCGCTGGACCTGCCCCACTAGCCGCGCACGGACTCGGCTGCGGTCCTGGGCGCGCGGAGAAGCAGGCGCCAGCGCCTCGTAGACCGTGCGCTGCCTAGGGGTGAGCTGCGTCCATTGAGCCTTTGCCATCGCCTCAGGATCCCGTTCTGCCATCGCGCGCGCGGCCGTATCGAGTGCGGCCGGCCGCGCAGCCTCAGTGCGCATGATCTCATCGGGACGCAGCGCGCGCTCATTGAGCCATGGGGGTATAGCGATCCTGGCGCGAGGAAGGACTCTGGTCTGCCAGACGAGATGCAGAACCCCGTTTATCCGAGCACCCGCCTGCGGTCCCGGCAGCGTGAACGTCACGAGTGCTCCTTGCTGCGGGACGAGGGCGACTGTGGGTCCACTAACAAGGGCCTTATTAGCCTGGCTCATGTCGTTCGGACCGAAGTAGAAAGTATCGGACAACACCTGGACGTCGGTTGCATTCGCACGAGGTAGAAGCAGGGTGATCTTCTGGGTATTCAGAGCCTCGGTCCCGTTACTGCAGTACCCTTCGTTCCCCCAGTTGCGCACGAAAATGGCCCAGACATCGTCCGACAAGTTGTTCTGTGCCTGCAACGCCAAGGCGAAGACGGGATGGAGCTCTGTAGGGCCTCCGTGAGCGTAGTCGAGACCGAAGAGACCAAGTGCGATTCCGAACTTACCATCCACCATCACACGCGCTGCAGCGTCGCTGTTGTCAACGGCCTGGTGGAAGTTTGACCACCACGGGCTGATGAAGTGATCGATGGTCTCGTCGGAATCGAACTCCATGTGGAGGACGGGCGCGCCTCCAAGCGCAGCGGATCGCTCGCTTGCTGCCGTCAGCCCGGCATGATCCGGCCGATAGAGATCGAGGTTGTAATCGTCGTCTGTCCCGGGGGACGAGTGGCCGTTCCAAACCACGGTGCCAGAATAACTGGCCGGGGCCCAGTTGGCGTGCCCGCCGAGGAGTCCGGTCGGACATTTGAACGTATTCGCATCGACCCACGTCGTCTGGGTGGTGCAGGGAGCCAGCCAGGGCTGCTGGCCACAAACCGCTGGATCCGCGAGGTCCCCAGGATGGGTGGTTTGCCAGCCCCACAGCGGATTCATCGGTAGGCCGTTCGCATCGGGCACCTGCGTGACGAGATCGAAGGGCGCGGGCGCCTCGGGAGGCGCGCCGAGTGTGTCGGTGCTGGCGTGGTACGCGACCCGCGTCGGAAGCGGTCCCCCGAACATCAACGTGAGGAGAAGGAAGCGAAACATGTGAGCCTCCTTAAGAACCGTAGGATGGCTGGCGAACCTCTCCTGTATCCCACGTGACCCGTACATAACGCGGGGTCAGTGCACGTTCACCTTTTGCGTCTCGCACTTCTGCCACATATGCCAGAAGTAGTCGGCGCTTCGATTGAGGTAGTTATCGACCACTTCAGCACCTCCCGGCGCGGTCCTCACGTCCCGCTGCCAGTCTGAGAGCATGCCGTAATGAGCGACGCCGTCCTTGTTGTAGTCCCAGTCGCGTGAACCGAGGTGGCTTCGCGGAAATGAGGAGTCATAAATGACATTGGAGCCCGAACGCGGCATGGGGCCGGTAACAAGCCCGTTCATGTCTGTCCCCATCGCGACCGCGCCGGCATTCGGCATCGCTACGACGGCCTGGGTATAGAGGCCCACCCAGCGGTACGCGTCTGCAGACGCGGTACCAAGGCCGAACATGCCATGGAGCGCGGCGATGCGCTGAAGCTGCAGTGTCGTGCGCGTGTTCTCGCTGACCGCGCCTGCTGTGCCCCGGATGCCCGTGTGCCCCGACGTCAGCGGGTAGCCGCCTGTGACTGCTTCGGCGATCTCGAGGCCGCGGTTCGCCGATTTTTGGGACATGTGATCGATGTCGATGATCATGCCGCGCTTCATCATCTCTTTGATTGCGAATTCGCCGAGCGTCGTCAGGCCGCGGACATTCACGTGGCCCGTTCCCGCAGCGCAGGTGGGTGGCATGGGCGGGTTGCGGAGGATGTCGATTCCGAGCTTGGTGGCCTTGACGAACGCCACTCCGACGTCGAAGGGCCCAGGCTGGTAGGTGTACTGAATTCCATCGGCGGGCTTCGAGCACTCAAGGTCCCAGAAGTGGCCCGCCTCACGGTAGTTTGCAGTATTGAAGGCGCCCTCGTAGACAGCCGTGCCGCCGAAGACGTTGTCCATCACGTGGATCGGGAAGATGTAGCGGATGCCTTCGGCGTACAAACGCTGAATCTCGCTGGTCACAGCGGCTTGTGTGACGCCAGGCGTCTTGTTGAAGTTGCCGATGTTGTCGATCTCGACGCCGAGGACGATGGCCAGCTTGTCTGCGAGGACGATGCGTGCAAGGTCCGCGGGCGTGTACGCGATCTCCATGAAGTCCGGGTGCCGGCCGATGAAGCCCTTCATCTCGCTGATCTGCAGATCCGCAGAGGTCCTGTCGTCCGTCGCGTAATCGCCGGGGCCGGCCACAGCGTCGCCGAGCGTCTTGTTGTTTGTCGCGAGTGCGACCATCACGCGCAGCCCGCCGTCTTTCGCGCGGCGGATCCAGTCGACCCACATCTTCTGGTGTGTGATGTCATTCCATGCGGGCCAGGTGGCGAAGTCCTCGCTGCCGCGCGCCGGGGCCGTCGTGACCAGCGCACCGTTCACACCCTGAAGGGTCAGGATGACTTGCTTGCGGATGTCATCGCCGCACTGGTTGTCGAACAATCCATAACCACCGTGTGAGGAATTGTCGTTGCCGAGCGCTTGCTGCCAGTTCGTCGCGCGCACGTTGTGGTTGCAGTGATCATCGGCGGGGAGGAGCGATCCTACGTCGACGCCTCCGTGAATGAGTTTGCCCCCGAACGCGAGGTTGGTCATCGGGTGCGTGTGGAGATCGACCCACCCGTGGAGGACTGGAGCCGCGGGCCGGGGCCTTGCTCTCGCCGGTACCTGAGCGGTGGGCGGTCGCGGCGTCCTCGTCGGTACCTGGGCCGCGATCCCGCGACCGCTTCCCACCATCGTCCATACCAATGCACATAACAGCACGAGCGTCCCACGCGATGTTCTCTCGTGAACGATCCTCATAACTCCTCCAGTCAATCCTGCGCTCATTTCCTGCCCCCCCGTACGAGGTGTTGTGTGAACTGCACGATGAGGCTTCCGAATGCGGGCGATCGGGACGTCATTCATCGGTGTGACCATCACGTCACCGGGTCAGAGCGGGTTGGCGTAGTGACGGTGCGGGTCGGGCCGGCAGGGCGCAAGAGGCACGAAAAGAGCGTTACAGCTGTGAACGCGGAAAGGGAGGTGACTCGCAGATGACTGCGCGCGGGACAGCTCCCGGGCGACCGCAAAAAACAACGGTCGCGCATGGAGGCCGTTGAATTCAAATCCCGTCCCGACTAGAGCAACAGGATGACAGCTAACCGCTTGGGTTGGTTGGCATTTTTGTTAGTCGGGCGCACTTCCCCTTTTCTCCCCCCTTTCTCCACACTTTTTGAAGTCAGGACCGCGTTCGATAATCGTCGGTGAGGGAGGTGAGATCAGCGGTGCGCCGAGCTGTGCCGCATTCGTGTGAAACAATTCACATGAATGCAATACACTTGAGGTCTCTTGGTGGTGAAGTTGTAAGTCCCAGCAGGATCGTCGGAAGCAGTCATCCAAATGGATCTGGTGTGCAGGCGTTGCCAACTGTCGAGACACTGGTTGAACGACGCCTGGGATAATCTGCCTACTGATCGCGCCGCAATGTCACCCCTTCATGCAGCAAAATCGCCCTAACCAACTCTCTCTTGTTAGAGCAGGTTAACCGTCGCTCTTAATTGAGGCTCTCAACCTTAATTGAGGCTCTCAACATGGCGAGCCAGTCAAGGAATCCCAGTTCGCGATTCAGCCTCAACGAGGCCGCCCTGCAGTACTATCCAAGGCTACAGCGCGTTCACACCCACGTTCGGGAACGCTCGTTCGCCTTGTTCGGTCGGGTCGGCGGAGGGTGATCGTATGGTGGAACACGTCATCCTAGTGAACGAGTGTGATTGCGAGCTCGGCACGGCAGAAAAGGTAGCGGCGCACATCGAGGGCAAGCTACATCGGGCCTTCTCGGTGTTTCTGTTCGACAGCGCGGCGAACACGCTCCTGCAGCGTCGCGCGACCACGAAGTATCACTCAGCTGGAAAGTGGGCGAATACCTGCTGTGGGCATCCTCGCCCGCTCGAAACAGTGGACGCTGCGGCATCGCGCCGACTCTTCGAGGAAATGGGAGTCGCGTGCTCGCTGGACGAGGTTTTCTCTTTCGTTTATCGCGCTGACGTTGGCAACGGGCTGTGTGAGCACGAGTACGACCATGTCTTCGTCGGCTTTTTTGACGGGATACCAGTGCCGTGTTTCGACGAAGTCAACGCTTGGCGTTGGGAAAGTCTCGGGACGGTCGCCGCGGATGTCGCCCAGAACTCGTACCAATACGCGCCGTGGTTCGGCATCGCGCTGGAGAAGCTTCGGGCAGTAGGCGTGCCGCCGAGTGCCGCGGGTCAAAGTTGAGCGTCGCCGTCATGGATGCACCTTCGATCGCATCGTGCGTATCTCCTCAAGAACCGGCCGGCAAGTCGGACCGTCAATTTGCCGAGAGTCTCATCCTTTACAGAAATGCGGTCATGAAGGAGATGCACCAGCTCATCGAAGGAAAGCGGTTCGAAAGGGCGCTTGCGCGAAGACTCGAGGAGTATCCATTGCGCGCGGGTAAGGGCCTCCGACCAGCGCTCTGTCTAGCGACTTGTCAGGCGTTCGGTGGTGGGTTGATGGACGCGCTCCCTTCGGCCGTAGCCCTGGAGCTTTACCACAATGCATTCCTGGTACATGACGACATTGAGGACGAATCGCTTCACCGCCGCGGTGCGCCGACCATGCACCAGAAGTATGGCGTCGCCATCGCGATAAATGTCGGAGACGCGCTGAATGTCCTTGCGATGAGCCCACTTCTTCAGAACTTGAGGGTCATCGGGCTCGCGAAGACGTTACGAGTCTTCAACGAAATCGAGCGCATGGCTCGGGAATCGGTGGAAGGCCAGGCGATGGAGCTCGAGTGGGTCAAGAACCGCAGATGGCAGCTTAGCGATCGGCACTACTACCTGATGACGCGCAAGAAGACGTGCTGGTACACGTGCATCACCCCCTGTCGCATCGGTGCGATGATTGGCGGCGCAGGCCGCGAGCAAATGCGCGCGCTGGTGCGTTTCGGGCTGTTCCTCGGCATCGCGTTCCAGATCCGCGACGACCTTCTGAATCTGACGGGGGAAGAGGGCAGCTACGGAAAAGAGAACGCCGGTGACCTCTGGGAGGGCAAGCGCACGCTGATGCTGATCGAGCTGATGCACCGAACCAGAGGTCGCGAACGCGACAGACTCATACGCGTGATGTCAGCCGCGCGCCAGGATAAGACAGAGTCCCAAATCCAGTGGGTGCTTGCGATCATGCGGAAACACGGATGTCTCGAGCGTGCACGTGCGACCTTGCGGCGATTCGCCGTGAGAGCCAGGAGCCTCTTTGATCGCGCGATGGGTGACCTCCCCGAGACCTCACACAAGCGCTTCCTGGAGCAAATGGTCAACTACGTCATCGACAGAGACTACTAACCCGGCGATACCAAACATGCGAGCATCGGGACCGTCGTCCGACGTACCTCCGGCGACCAAATCGCCGGAAGTATTTGTCGAGGAACTGAAGTCGCTCATCGCGACGAACGTCGCGGGCAATATGAAACTGCTATCCCGTGTCGGCGCCCTGATCGGCAACGCGCAGGTGGCTGCGATGCGCGAGCCAACCCGAATGCCAAACCCTGCGACTGCAGTGACGCGAGCACTCGAATTCACGCTCAACTCCTATGCGATTGTGAACACCCATGCCCTCGGCGCGCTCAATGACCTCGTCACGGAATTGGAGCGAACGATTGCCGTACCGTCGTCTGCTCGCGCCGCGTCAACAACAGCGCCGTCGACGGCGGCAAACGTACTCCGAGTCGAGGGACATCGCGGAGATCGTGTGACCGCCTCCTTTGTGGTCGACAACCAGTACGACAGCCCCGTCCAGGTCTCGTTCCACGTCGATGCGTTGACGCCGTCCGTGGGCGCCCCGGTTTCTGCGTCGCACGTCACGTTGGAACCGGCGCGTCTCACGCTTGCGCCAAAAGCGGAAGCCGTCGTGGAGGCTGCGGTCAACCTGACGGATGCGTTCGTCGTCGGCGAGACGTACACGACGCAAATAAGCACTATCGGATTCCAGGCGCCTGACGTCGAGTTGCACGTCGCGGTGTTGCCAACGCCTGCGGGGAGCAGTGCGCGTCCATCCGGGGAGACCAGCGCGAAACGGGCAGACACAAAGCGTAAGCGGAGCTCGAGTTAGCATGTCGCGACGCTCACTGCCACGCATGCGGATCGAGCAGACGCCGGCGAACGACATCTACCTCGTTCTCGACACGCTCGTGCCGACCACGCAGATCGCGAAGTTCTTGAGCGACCCGCGCGGATTCCTGCGCGATCACCGCGCCGAGCTCCGCTTTGTCGAGCAGATGGCGCGCGGGTATGTGAGCCGCTCGTTTCAAGCGACGCATGCCAACCGCGAGGCTGCGCCCGCGCCATGGCCCATCCCGGCGCCGACCGAGGACCCCAGAGTTGCCCAAGTTGCTCGTCGGCGAACTTCTCTCTTGCGCTAGGCGGATCGCATGAAACTCCAATTCGTCGATCGCGTGCAGGAAGGCGACGCGTTAAGCCGCGTTCGCTCGGATCCCAACGAGCGCCATAAGTACAGCGAGTGGCATCACTTCAACCTGAACGACGATGCCAACGGCGTGTACGCGATATTCAACCTAGCGCTCTCCGGGAACATCCGCGACGCGGATCAGGCGCGCGTCGGTGTCTCGCTCGTTGTGTACGAGCGTGGACGCGGATGGCGTGGCTCCATGAATCTGTATCCGCTAGAGGACACGCGTTTCGCCGCTGACACGATCGATCTGACAATAGGCACGAATTCCGTGAAGTACAGGAAGGACCGCTACGTCGTCAGCGGGGCCCTCAAGGACGGATCCGTCGTACTGAACGCGACCTGGACGCCGGAGACGTCGGCGCTGCGGGTGGACAGCATTGGCGGCGTGGTTAATACGTTCATTCTTCCGCGGCTGCGCGTGAACGGCACGCTGTGTGTGCGGGGCCGCAAATACCACATCGAGAAGGCCACGGGTTACCACGATCACAACTGGGGCTATTGGAACTGGGGCGAGGCACTGAGCTGGAACTGGGGCTACATCATCCAGGCGCCTTCAGCGCGCACGAACGGCCAGCCCCCGGTGTCGCTCGTGTTTGGTCAGGTGACGAACGGCGCGAACGGCAGAACAAAATCTGACTTCGCGCTCGCCGTTTGGGACGGTGATCGTTGCGCGCAGATCTTTCTCGACGACGCCGTGCGTATCACGACAGCGGGTATGTTGACCGGCGTCACCGTCCCACGGGTTCCCGGCGTGATGGCATTTCTGGAACCGGGGCAGGGAGTCGCGATTCCACGTCACGTCAACATCCAGGCGCGAGACGGCGACGATTGGATCGAGATCGACATGGACGTGAATGGCGCCATGCAGTTCCTCGTACCTCGCTCCCTCGGAGTTGGCAGCACAACGATCTCCGAGCTGGTTGGCGAGTACAGCGTGCGCACGATGCTCCGTGGGTACTCCAGGGAGTTCTCCTACAATGGCTTTGCCGAGATCGCCCGCTAGATCAACAAGGCTCGCTCGACGCGAGCGAAGGGGCAGCACGCTCCTTCACGTTCAGCGCACACTGAGAGCCCTGCGCGCCGAGGCGCCGAACCAGTACGCGTTGGTCACCAATCATATGCGCCGAGCTCCGGGCAAGTACCTGGTCGGCCCTGAACGGTTCACCGTCACGGTCGATGACGGATGCATCAGCGCCGCGCCGGGGTGGCGTCTCCTGGGCGCGAAGCTCGAGCTCGAGGTCATGCCTGACGCAATCGTGCAATTGTTCGACGGCAGCACGACCGTCGAGCAGCTCGTCGCGCGCGACGTCTTGCGGATCAAGGCCGAACCTGATGCACTTCTGGCGTTTGATGACGCGACGCGCGCGATCGCGCACGCGGCAATCGCGTCGCACGAGCTTCAGATGGAGTTCGAGCGCTATCGCGCGTGGGTCTGGCGATTCATGGGTCGCGGTCACCCCGATGAACCCCATGCCGAGCATCGACCGGGCGAGGCACATCGACCTGACGACGCAGCGAACCAATTGCGCTCGATGTCGGCGCCCGCGGCGAATCCACAGAAGGTTTTGCCGGCTCGACCATCACGAGACGTTCTGCGCGATGCCGCTAAACCTCGCAAGTAATGCAACGCGGATCTGCAGGGTCAGGCTTCGTTCTTGACGGCTTGAGCGCGCGGCTGCGCGCGAAGTTCGATGAGATCATCGCGCCCGAGCGGTGGCAAGAGCAACTGCGCGAGATCGTCGCGCTCGTCGAAAGCACCGCGAGCGGTGGGATCCCTGCGGCGCCCGCAGTGCTGCATCCGCCACCCGACCAACCGCTCGGCTACACCCTGGCGGACGCGGCGATCGCGTCGCTCGATCTCGTCGAGGGCTATGCGCGCGGCGCGCTGGCCGCCGGGCATCACATCAACGATCTGTTGGCGTGGGCGCTTCCGCGAGCGGATCACGCGATCGACGGCGACGCCGCCACCGCCGTGATGTCTGGAGTCCTGCGCGAACGCGGCTACGGGCCGCTCTTCGAATGGGCGAGAAGCCAGGACGATGCTCCCGCCGCGCGCGCCGTCGTACCGCCGGATGGAATCCACGCCGATCTCTTCGTCGTTCCGCGGCGCACGTTTCTGCTGGGAAAGGGAATCGCGCGCAAGTTTGCGTCGGACTATCCGTATACGAGACCGGCACTCAAGCCGCTTCGTCCCCTCGGTGGCGATCGCGTCGTATTCCGTCCCGAACTCGTTCCCGCGTTGTCGCAGGAGCAGTCCTTCCAGGCGATGATGAGCCAAATCACCGACCAGGAGTACGAGGACAACATCCTGCCGCTCAGTCGCATTCCCGGTGTCAACGCGCTCGTGTTCGCCGCGCTGCTCCTCGACGAGATACTCGATCCGATGGAGATCCTCGGCTGGATCGGAGTGGACATTGGCAATCTCCCACGCGCGGGCACGCCCAATCGTCCGGAAGACATCGTGCCGCTGAATTCGCCGGGAACCGTCGTCGGAGCAAAACCGACCAAGTACATGATCTTCTCCGACGCGCACCGCGACGCGACGCAGGACGACACCTTCAACGTCAAACATTTCTCGGACAACAAGGCGCTCTACCTCCGAGCGCTGAACTACTGTGATACGAACGGCTACTTCGTGATCGAGAACGGAGACTGCGAGGAGCTCTGGTACGAGCCGACGTTCGATCCAGCACTGCGTCAGACGAAGCTTGACCGGTTCAAGGACATCGTGCAGCGCCATCAAACTGTGTATCAGGCTCTCAGCAATCTCGAGGCGGACAACCGGTATCTCCGATCAATTGGGAATCACGATTCGTACTTGTGGGAAGATCCGGCAATCGTCGCGTGGCGCGCGGCCAATCCGTTCCCGGCGGTGCACGGCGGCTTCATCATCCCCGGTTGCAAGCCGCTCGACGAGCTGCTCCCGCATCTCGGGCTCAACGCAGGCGACTACACGACGCTCACGAAAATGCTCGTGCTGCATGGGCATCACTTCGACTTCTGGAACTGCGACGAGCACAATAGACTGGGGAAATTCATCACCAACGCGCTTGGCGTACCGTTCGACGCCCTGGACGACATCATCTACGCGTACCGCGGCATCGACCGGCTCGGTCACCCCTTAATCGAGTTTTGGGATGTGCTGGCGCGCTACTCGCCCTGGAACAACTGGCCGGCAGCGGACGTGGCGCGCGAGTGGGCGGAAGCTATCGAGTACAAACCACTCACGAACAACCTGACGCAGGATTCGATCATCTTTTCCGAGACGTTGGCCGCGGTGTATGCGTTCCTGATGCAGTCCGGACCCATCGACCTGTTCAACTTCGGCATCCTGCTCTGCATCGGGCACACGCATAATCCGCACAGCCGGCCCTGGATACCGTACCTGTCGGCGTACAATCCATGGNNNNCGAGCGCGTGTTCGAGAATCTCTTCGCGATCAAGACGCGCTATCTCAACAGCGGCACCGTGGGCTGGTGGCAGGACATCATCTGGGCCATCGAGATTACCGAGACGGCACAGCCTCGGCTCGTGTACTGGGCCGAGGAAGACATGTCGCCGGTCGTCATGGACTGGGAGCTGGAAGACCAAGGCCCGCTGCCGGGAAGCCCGTTGCCCGCGCTGCAAAACTGGGCACAGCAGTTCTTGTTTGCGGAAGCAGCCGTACGTCTCGGGCAACCGATCGTCGCCGGCGGTGCGGCGGGATCGACCATCTCTCTGATCGGATCGCCCGGAACACCGGCGACGATCGCGGGCGTCGGTAGCGGCACAGCGGGCGGCAGGCAGCCACCATTCGACATCAGCACGCTCCAACGATTTCTCTCCAGCGTCACCATCGGACCGCCGCTTCTGCTGCCGAACTTACCGCCCACGAGTCGGGCCGGTCTGGCCGCGGTACTGGCGCAGTCGGTCAATCAGCGCGAGCGCGAAACCCTGGCCGCGTTGGCGCTCGCCGCGCGCCAGGATCCGGTGTTTGGCGGCGCGAATCCGCGTTCGTTACCCGCGTTGCTCGCGGAACAAGTCGGCGCACCGCTGCTGCAGTCATCGATCATCGGCCGCATGCTCTGGCCGCAGCTGATTCAAGGCGCCGATCGTTCGGCGACAACGGGGAATGTCGATCTGCTCGCACTCATCCGCGCACTGTTCTTGTCATACGCGCCGAGCGTGGATACTCGAGCTGAGGTGAAGGAGACCAGATGAACCGCAACATGCCACGGATAACGCTGCGCCCGGGACAAGATGTGCCAACCGCCGAGTCGTTTTTTTCGCCGCTGAAGCGACAAGGTGCCGCACCGATTCTGCCGGCTCTCGCGAGTCTTTTCGCCGGCGGCGCGCGGTTTCTCGCCGCGATCGCACGTGGCACCGCTGGTGGGGCTCAGCTCGCGGAGCGGCTTGCCGGCGCGAGCGCGAGGACCGCCGCGTCAATGACCCCGGTCGCGTTGACCGCCGCCCCAGGGGAAGTCGTGCGATACGACTTTGTCGTCAACAACAATCGCGCGATTCCTGTGTCGGGAAAACTTACCTCGACGGACTGGTACTCGGATAGAGACGTTCGTCCCGGGGTCAGCGTGGTGCACTTTCGTCCTGACTCGGTCGACATTCCGCCCGGCGGCTTTCAACCAGTGACGGTGGAAATCCGCATAGACGGCCATGTCGCCCACGATGCCACGTACCATGCCACGGTCCTCGTGGCCGGTTCCCCGATTCTGCAGCTACCCATACAACTGCATATGTCACACTCCAGGACCACGCCGAACGCGCACGGCCATCGAACGGCTGCGTCCACATCACGAGTCGGCGCGAAGACCTCGACGCGAAAGTAATCGCGCATTGAGCTACACGAGGGATCGAGATGACTGACAAACTGCAATCCGGACAGCAACTCAATGTCAACGGCGAGTTGCTATCGACCAACGGACTCGTGAAACTCGTCGTTCAGAGCGACGGAAACCTCGTCTTATATCGCGCGCATTTTGGCATTTTGGCATCGCGCTATGGGCATCCAACACCGTGGGCAAGTCCGTCGATCACCTCGATATGAAGGCGGATGGTAATCTGGTCTTGGCCTCAGCCGGCGGCACCACCTACTGGGAGACGGATACCGCGGGCAACCCCGGGGCATTGGTTGTACTTCAGGACGACGGTGACTTGGTCGTTTACGACACGTCGAACAAGCGCCTCTGGGCGTCGAACGCGAAACCGAATTTTTCGTCGCCCGCGATCGAGTATCTCGACGCCAATGGATACGGGTACGTCGAAACGTCGGAGTGGCTGAAGCGCACCGCGAGCGTCTTGCCATGCTCGCTCGCACTGCAGTGGCCCGACTACGCGACGACGATTATCGAGGACAAGATCAACGGCTATGACGTTGTGATCCAGTTATGGAAGGGTTTCTGTCCCCAGTTCTTCCATAACTTCCCGGGCGGCATCGGCGCTGAAGTGGGCATCTACCAGCGAGCCGTGGGCCGCCCCAATCGCCCCACAGGATTTCCCCCTCCGTCTACTACGGCGCTCGCCGCGGCACTGGCAATCGGAAGCATCGTAAATGCTGCCGACGAAATAATGTGGTGGCCGTTCCCCGAGTTGAATGCAAAGATGGAGTACACGCTCACCAATCCCGTTACTGGACAAACGTTCTTCGGCGCCGGACCGGAGACGTCGTACTGGCTGGCGAAGTGGATGAATCCGGACAGCTATGCCAAATACCAGCGAGACCAGGGGCCGAGATACCCCGGATTGCCTTCGTGGTTTCCGGGTAATTCGAACACACCGCTGTTCTCAGTCGGCTATTCGCTGAGCTACACGATCAATGGAAAGAGCTACACGTCGTGGTAATCTGTTGATCGCGAGCCGTTTGCATCGATGGACATTAGTACGGTGGTCCGGGGTACGGATTGCGCGGATCTGCTGCGGGCCATCCAATAGTCTGCTCGCGTCCCACTGGGGTGATCTAATATCCGGCGCTCGAGGCACTGAACAGCCATGCGTCGCCGTATCCGATAACGGTATGAGTAACCCTACCCGGCAGAGAACCGCTGCCAATCGGAAACGGAGCTGGCGCTGAATAGCACCGGTATTGTCCGCCCTGAGCGCTGATTGAGATATTGTAGCTCACAGAATAGAAACCCTATCCCCACAGCACCTTCGTCCACTGATTCGCCGGTAGCGAGCCGAAGAATGACGTCGGGCTAGAGATTGCGAGGCCCCTCCGGTCGTTGTGTGGCGTCTGCTCTCGGCGCGAGTGGAATGGTTAGCAGTTGGCTCATGCGTTCGCGTTCGAACGCCATGATGAGTCTCGAGATCAACTCTCGCGATTCGCGAATTGGAAAGCTTTTCTCGCCGAGAAAGACTTTGACCGGAGCGGCTTCAACTGTGCGCGCTCCGAGGTGAATGACTCGTCGTCGCGAGAAAAGCTTCAAGAACTGATCCAGGCTGTGGACGGGATATTTCAGTTCTCGTTCGACGTGTCGTACGGCGCTCGCCGTGAGCTCCATCGATTGATTCGTTCGCAACACGTCGAGAACGATGGGAAAACCTTGCTTCGTCCATGGGTCGCGCTGTGGTCGTTTACCAGCTCCCTTTCTCTTGATAGCCATCGTTCCTCCCTCGGCCGCTTGTCGTTGGCATCGAACAAACCTCACGTTCGTCAAAACATCCGGACCCCGCCCTCCCTCGACCCAGCGATCGTAGGCGTCGGGGTCCGTCACGTCGGGCGGAGGGATACGTAACCGTGCTGATGGCATCCAGCTCCCATCGGCCCGCTGCGCGCGTATGATGCGCTCGACAACACATGCGGCGGTCGAGCCTGCGTCCCGCCTCGAGAGCAACGTCCTGAGTGCAAACCCATTCTCGAACGGCGATACCGCCTCGGCACGCTGCTCCAAGTCGGCGGCAGCCCATTGCCCCGCCCGCAAAACGCGATCTGCATCACCAGGATCAGTAGTGCTGGCGAGAGCCTCCGACGCGAGCGCCGTCACGTAATGGGGTGAAGACCACCAGTATGAGTTCCAGTGACCAGAGGGACTCTGCGCTCTACGCAGCCACGCAAGCACTCGGTCGCGCTGAGGCAGTTGTTCGAGGCAGGCGCCCGCCGCCGTCACGCATGCGTGCGCACTACACCAACCCGAGAAGGAGAATCCGCTGAGTTGCGTGAACGCTCCTATTGGACCGGCATGAGCATAAGTAGTGAGGGCACCATCCGGGGTGACATGGCCCGCCAGAAACCGGAGCGTTCGGCGATTGACTGGTGCCCCAAGCGACGTGGCGAGATGGAGCACCCAGATCGTAGTGTCGGCGTCGCTCGGGACGGTGCCGTTGAAGCCCCAGCCGGGTGACCACCACCGCCGCCACCGCAAGCGCCTCCATATCTCGCGAGCGGCGGCGAGCGCTTCCGAGCGATTCGTCCGGGCCAGGGCCAGCCCGACGAACGCGGATACCCATTCCGTGCTCGGGCCCGCCAGGGTATCGAAATCGGTCCACCACCCCTGCTTGTCGCGATGGTCAAGCAGATAGGCGACGGCGCGCTCGATGGCGGAGGCGATACGGCTCACACTCCGCGTCAGCCAGGGATGCAATACACGCTGACTTCTTCTCCCCCGTTCCGGGAGCCGAGCGATACGTACTGGAGCGTCCACCCGTCGAACGCGCGATCGAGCTCTGTCCACAACGTTCGGAGTGGTGACGCGTCCATGCCGAGCACCTCGATCTCCTCATCGAGCCACGCCGCCACGCGTGAGCGATCTCGTTCGCTCGCGTTCTCGCACCACAGGTCGACCTTGTAGCGGGCCACCGCGGGCCAGAGCATGCCATCGCGAACGGCGAAATCGTAGCCGACGGTAATGTCTTGCTCGCCGAGGTCCCCGAAGGAGGCACGATACGTGTCCACGAAGCGACGAATGACGAGTGCCGATTCCGCGAAGCTGGCTGGCGCAGCCGCGATGGCGGAGTCCGAGGTGGCATCGAGGAGCCCGCAGTAGAACCGGATGCCGCGCACCTCGCCGCCGCCAACCGCGAGGGCGAGTCCGGCAGGCACCGTGCGCGGGACGGCGACATCGAGGATTTCGCGAAAGGCGGGTTCCGCGCGCTCATCGGCCAATTGGCCGACGGTATCGGCGAAACGTTGCCATCGGCTCGTGAGCTCGCCGTGGCGCATATGGCGGTAAAGC
>WNGI01003670.1_pt1 | contig 16212 bp, 15 predicted proteins | sample 5400621 | NCBI WGS metagenome assembly WNGI01 (sample SAMN13153374, study PRJNA577476) | soil metagenome | isolation source: 20 cm soil or saprolite under Garry oak tree replicate 1 | place: USA:California | collected 2016-06-15 | reverse complement strand
TCGCCGGCGGCAAGCAGGAACAGCGCAAGTAGCGCCGCCAGTCCCAGATCGGCTGCGACGTTGAGAAATTTCGATGATTGGGCCGCCCCCCACTCGCGAAATTCTGGGGGCGGCGGTGCGGCGGCTGCTTGCGAAGCCGCCGGAAGCGGTCCTCCGATCGCTTCAGCGACGGCACGGCTCACTTCGGCGGCGGCCTCGCGAACGTGGGTGATCGGATTCCCTGGCTCCCGTGCCGATTCCTGCGCAGCCATTCGCAACTTGCGCGCCGCGTAAGGTAAATCGGCCAGCGCCGCAATGGCATCGTCGCGGGCCAGCACAATTCCGCCGACGATCGTCCCGGTCAATGCCGCCAGAACAAGGACCGCACCCACAACCCGGTGAACGTGCAGCCGCTCGAGCGTGCCGACGATCGGCCTTAACGCATAAGCGATCAGCATTCCGGCGGTGAGCGGGATCAGGAACGCCTGCGCCCATTTGGCGACGGCGATCGTCGCCAAAGACGCGATGACCACGAGCGCGATCTCCGCGCTCCGCCAGCCGCGCCACTCGATTACTTCAGGGGCCTTCACTGCAACAACGGCATCACGGGCTGTTGATTACCCGGATGCCGTCCTTGCGAGCAAGTCGAGCGCTAGTATCGCTTGTGTTCCTGCGCTTCCGATTGAATCTTCTCGCCGCCGCGCTCGATATCTTTTCCTGCGCCCTGGACGGTATTGCATCCGCCCAGCATGGCCATCGACGGCAGCACGAACGTCGCGGCAAGCACAAGTGCAATCAATCGTTTCATGGTCGCTCCTCTCACATGAGCATGAAGGTCAGGGCCGCGACGCGCGCGTCCCTCTACGTGGCTTGCACGCCGCGTGCCACGAATAACAGCAATGGATTCAGTGAGTTGGAGACGACTGCCTGCCCCGATACTGCAACCCCGACGGCAGCGGCCAGCAGCGTTTACACGCGCGTCAGTGCTGGGCGGACACCCGCTTTTCCGCAATCCCTTCAAGGACCTCGCGGACGCGGTGATATTCGCGCGACTTGTCGAAAAAGAAATCGGCGCCGAGTGCGAGGCTTTTGGCGCGATATTGCGGGAACGCGTAGTTGGTGAGGACAATCACCTTCGCTTCGGGCGCCCGATGCGAGATGAGCGAGCGTAGAACGCCAAGACCGGTACCGTGCTTCAGCTGCAGATCGAGTACCAGAACATCCCAAGGGGCGGTCGTTAACAGATCAACGGCCGCTTGCTCCGTATCCGCCTCACCGACGATTTCGATTCGGCCCGGATCCACGAGCGATTCGAACAGCCGCTCCCGAATGAGTGGTGAATCTTCGATCAGCAAAACACGGAGGGGGGTCAAATTGTTCACTTACATCGCGCCCCGTTTGGATCGTAGCGTTTCGGGTTGCCGTCGGAGGAAGATACCAGCGTGAAACGCGCATTACTGTCAGTATTAGTCCTACATTTGCGTAGGCCCGCCTTCTTATTCGATCGTTGTTCTTTTATTCGATCAATCCGTCTTTGATTGCATAGTAGGTCAGATCGGCATTCGACTTCATCGCCATCTTTTCCAGGATGCGCGTCCGATACGTGCTGACCGTTTTCACCGACAGATTCAGTTCATCGGCGATCTTCGAAACGGCCGCACCGGCCGCGAGCTTGCAAAAGATCTGGAATTCACGTTGCGAGAGCTCGGCGTGCAATGGGCGGTCAGCGTCGCCGGAGACGCCGTCGGCCAGTATCTGCGCGAGCGAAGGGCTCACATATTTGCGTCCATGGACGACCGTCCGGATCGCGCCGACGAGTTGTGTCGATGCCGCCTCCTTATTGAGGTAGCCCGCGGCGCCGGCCCGTAACAGGTTGACTGCGTATTGATCTTCGGCGTAGGCGGACAACATCAACACGGGTAACTCTGGCTTGACATGCTTCAGCGTCTTCAGCGTATCGATGCCGTTCTTGTCGGGCATCGATATGTCCAGCAGAACGACGTCGAAATCGCGGGCGCGGACGGCGGCGATCGCTTCGCTGCCGCTCGAGGCTTCTGCGGTTACTTCCATATCCGCTTGATCGGCGATGAACTGCTTAAGGCCGGCTCGCACGATGGCGTGGTCGTCAGCGATGAGGATCCGGATCATTGGAAGGGCATTCGCGGAATGAGCGGCCCTTCGATTCTATCCCGGCAAACTTGCGGCCTGCAGTGTCGCGACCTTCGATTCACCCGCTTGATACGCGGCGAGGCGGTTGTACAAGGTCTTGAGGCTCACGCCGAGTATTTCGGCGGCGCGGCGCTTGTTGCCGCCGCAATGGTCGAGCGTCGCAAAGATTGCTTGACGCTCCATTTCGGCCAGCGGCGTCCCGATCGGCACGCGAAGACATTCGCCCTCGACTGCGGGACACGCAAGCCCGCTTAGATCGAGCTCGACTTCGCTGTCGGCCATGATGAACGCGCGATGGACGGCATTCCTCAACTCGCGAACATTGCCGGGCCACTGGTGCGTGCGAATCGTCACCAGCGCCGCGCGCGAGAACTGCTTGTCGGTACCGGCTTCGAGGTTCAGCTGCTGCAGAAAATGCTCGGCGAGCAGCTCGGCATCTCCCTCGCGATCACGCAGCGGCGGAAGATTGATCGGAAACACGGCGAGCCGATAAAGAAGATCTTCACGCAGCTTGCCATCCTTGACGGCATCATGCGGATCGCGGTTGGTCGCGGCGATGATGCGGACGTTGGAGCGTATCTCGCCATCGCCACCGACACGCATGAAGCGTTCCGTTTCCAGCACGCGCAGCAGGCGCACTTGCATGTCGGGCATCATTTCGGTGATCTCGTCCAGCAGCAACGTGCCGCCTTCGGCGCGCTCGAAGCATCCGCGGTGGCTGCGACTGGCGCCTGTGAACGCGCCTTTGTCGTGGCCGAACAGCTCCGCCTCGATCAGATTCGACGGAATGGCGCCGCAATTGATTGCGACGAAGGGTCCACGCGAGCGGCCGCTCCGCTCATGGATCGTCCGCGCGACAAGCTCCTTGCCACCGCCCGATTCGCCGGTCACGAACACCGTCGCCTCGGTCGGCGCAACCTTGTCGATCATCCGATAGACGTCCTGCATCGTCTGCGAGCTGCCGTACAACCGGCCGAAACGTCCGAGTGCGGGCGACGACGCCGCTCGCGTCGCAGCGAGAAATGGCAGTGTGACGATGTTGGAAACGTCGATCGGGGAATCGTGCAGATCCATAAGATGCTCCGCTTTTTATCGTGCCGATGAGTGATGCATCGTATGGAACAGTTTGCAATACACGTATCGGTGCGCGGCGGATGCTAGTGTCCTTATTTGTCCTACACCTCGCGTTCGAGTTAAAGTAACCCGGTTTCATTCACGATTTGCTTAACTTTTTCCTCGGTGACAATTGGCCGCGACCACACTCATTCCCCTGATCCTTTCCGGTGGCGCCGGCACCCGCCTGTGGCCGCTTTCGCGCGAGTCTGCGCCAAAGCCGTTCATGCCGCTTCCCGACGGTGAAACGCTGCTCGGCAAGACGGCGCGCCGCGCCCTCGATCTCCCGCAGGTGCGGCACCTTCTCACCGTCACCAACCGCGACCTCTATTTCCATACGAAGGACGTTTATGCGAGTGTGGGGCTCACGCCGATGCAAGGGATCACCTACCTGCTCGAGCCGTTCGGCCGCAACACAGCGCCCGCGGTCGCGCTTGGCGCGCTGTTCGCCGAAGCACAGGGATGGCGTGATGCCGTGTTGCTCGTCCTGCCGGCCGATCATTTGATTCGTGATGCGCACGCATTCGCCAATGCAATCGCCCGCGCGACGGCATTGGCGGCCAAAGGACTGCTCGTCACGTTTGGCATCACCCCGACGCATCCGGACACCGGCTTCGGCTACGTCGAGTGCGGCGAGCTGGTGATGGCGGCCGGCCGCGAAGAGCCGCCGGCGTTTCGGGCGCGCCGATTCGTCGAAAAGCCGCCGTTGCTGACGGCGCGCGAATATCTGGCGGCCGGCAACTACGTGTGGAACTCGGGCATGTTCGCATTTACGCCGGCGACGATCCTCGCAGCGCTGGCGCGTCACGCACCGGGTGTCCTGGCTTCGGCGCGCCCGATCATCAATGCGCTCGCCGACACGGCATCAACGGGCATGCTGGAGATTGACGCTGCGCAATTCGCTGCAGTGCCCGATATCTCGATCGACTACGCCGTGATGGAATCAGCCGCGGCGGCCGGAGAAGTCGCTGTCGTGCGGGGGACGTTCGATTGGAGCGACGTCGGATCGTGGCAGGCCGTCGCGGCACTGACCGAGACTGATGACGACGGCAACGGCGGTCATGGCGAACGCATTGCGATTGCAACGCGCGGTACGTATGTTCATTCCGGCGATCGCATCATCGCAACGGTCGGCGTCGAAAATCTTGTCATCATCGACACGCCCGACGCGGTGCTCGTCGCGCATCGCGATCATCTGCAGCGCGTGAAAGACGTTGTCGGCGAGCTGAAGGCACGCGGTCACGAAGCGTACAAGCTGCATCGCACCGTCGCGCGTCCATGGGGCGCGTACACGACGCTCGAAGAAGGTCCGGGATTCAAGATCAAGCGGATCGAGGTCCGGCCGTCCGGCTCGCTGTCGCTGCAGCTCCATCATCGTCGGAGCGAGCATTGGGTCGTCGTTCAGGGGCGCGCGCGCGTAACGCGGGGCGACGATGTCTTCGAGCTGGACGCCAATCAATCGACGTACATTCCGGTCGAGACGCGACACCGCCTCGAAAACCCCGGCGTCGAGCTGCTCGTATTGATTGAAGTGCAGTGCGGCGATTATCTCGGCGAGGACGACATCGTCCGCTTCGACGACAAGTACGGGCGTATGACTGCTTAGGTCGTCAATCCGGTGCCGCCACGATCGTTACCCGCGGCTTGCGGCTGGTAATCGTGATGCCCGTCAGGATCAGCACGATGCCGATCAGATGAAACGCGTGCAGCCGTTCATCGAGCACGAGCCAGGCGAGAACGATACCGAACACCGGCATCAGATGAACAAATAATCCGGCGACGGGTGCGCCGACCTGTTCGACCCCGCGATTCCAGAAAATATACGCAAGTACCGAAGAAAACAGTCCGACCGCCAGCAACGCGATGACGGACGACCACGTCCAGATCATCTGCCGTCCGAACATTGCTTCGCCGATATAAAACGGGAGGATGACGAGCTCGCCGACACAGGAAATCGCAAAGAGGAATGTGATCATGTCGAGCGCCAGCGGCCGCCAGCGGAGGCCAATCGTATAGGTTGACCACATCGCCATCGAAAGGATGATGAGCAGATCGCCGCCGTTCAGACGAAACGCAAAGAGTGCCTCTACCGATCCGCGGGACAGGATCGTCAGCACGCCGATAAGCGATATCACGACGCCCGCGAGTTGTGGCGCGGAAAGCCGCTCGCGCAAGAAGATCCACGAAAGCGCGACGATCATGACGGGTATGAACGAGTTGAGGATGACGCCATTCGTCGCCGTTGTGTAATTGAGGCCGAGATATGCGAGCGCGTTGTGCGATCCGATTCCGATCGCGCCCAGGAGCAGCATCGCTTTCCAGTTTGCGCGCAGCAGCGGCCAATCGCGGCGCACGCGCGGCAGCGCGAACGGCGCGAGAATCGCGAGCGCGAACAGCCAGCGATAGAACGTCATCCCAAACGGCGGAATGTCGCCGGAGAGTCCGCGCCCGACGATCCAGTTGCACGCCCAGAAGAACGGCGCGAGCGTCAGCATCACGAAGGGTGAAGCGCCAGCGTGCGCGGCGCGGGGGGAAGGCATTGAGAATTATCGCATGTGGCGCCGCGCGTTCACGCGCCAGAACAGGGAAGAGTGTCTGTGCTCACCGCGTATAATTTACGATTACGAATCGCTATCCAATGTCACCGGCCGTGCCACTCGCCGGGACGGCCACGGCGCAAGACGCGCCGCTCCCCAGAAACGTCATCGCCGTCCCTCTTTCATCGTCGCCGCTCGCGACGCTGCCCGCGCTCGCGCCGCGAACACCCGATGCAGCTCGGAAAATTGTCGTCGAGCCCCTGGCGGGCTCCGCCGATGCGCTCGCGCTCGCGCAGTTAGCAACGCAGTGCGCGAACGATCACCGCATTCTCGCCGTGGTCTGCGCCGATGCACTGGCGACGCAGCGGCTTGCTGAAGAAATCGTCTATTTCGCGCCCGATCTCCGCGTCACGTCATTTCCCGATTGGGAAACGCTGCCCTACGATCATTTCTCGCCCCATCACGATCTGGTTTCGGCGCGGCTCGCAACGCTCTACCAGGTGGGACGGCACGAGTGCGATGTCGTGCTGATCGCCGCGCAGACCTCGCTCTATCGCCTGCCACCCCGCTCGTACCTCGCGGCCCATACGTTCTTTTTAACGACGGGCGAGACGCTCGACGTCGACAAGCTGCGCGATCAGCTCGCGCTTGCCGGTTATACGCATGTCACGCAAGTCGTGTCGCCGGGCGAATTCAGCGTGCGCGGCGGGTTGATCGATCTCTATCCGATGGGATCGGCGCTGCCGTATCGAATCGATCGTTTCGGCGATGAGATCGAATCGATCAAGACATTCGACGTCGACACGCAGCGAACGCTCTACCCGGTGCAAGCCGTGCGCCTTTTGCCGGCGCGCGAATTCCCGCTCGACGAGGCCGGCCGCACGCGATTTCGCGGCCGTTTCCGCGAAGTGTTCGAGGGTGATCCATCCCGTTCGCCGTTGTACAAGGACATCACCAGCGGCGTGGTGCCCGGCGGCATCGAATACTATCTGCCGCTCTTCTTCGACGCGACGGCCGGTTTCGTCGAATACCTGCCTCACGACAGCGTCATCGCGCTGCATGGAAACGTCGCCGGCGCAATCGATCGCTTCTGGCAGGATACCGAATCGCGCTGGAAGCTCTTGCGCGGCGACAAGCTGCGTCCGCTGTTGCCGCCGCATGAGCTGTTCCTTCCGCCGGACGCATTCAACGCCATGGTGAAGCCGTTTGCGCGCGTCGTGCTCGACGTGCTGGATGCGCAAGCGGCAGAAGGCGTCGATGCGCCGGTGCGACGGCTGCCGCCGGTACAGGTCGATCGTCGTGCCGAGGACCCGCTCGTCGCGCTCAAGCGCGCGATCGACATGTTCGACGGGCGGATGGTGATCGTCGCGGAAAGTGCGGGCCGGCGCGAAACGATGCAGCATTATTTGGCCGAGTACGGCTTACGCCCCGCACTTGTCGACGACTTCACGGGGTTTGTCGCCGGCGATTCCAGGGTAGCACTGAGCGTTGCGCCGCTCGCCGCCGGATTTGTCTGGCCCGCCGCGAAGCTCGCGTTCGTCACCGAAGCGGAGTTGTACGCCAACATCGTCCGTCGCGGCCGGCGCGATTCCACCCGCCGCTCCAATGTCGATGCGATGGTCCGCGACCTCTCCGAGGTGCGCATCGGCGATCCGTTCGTCCACGAACAGCATGGCATAGGCCGCTATCTGGGCTTGGTCACGCTCGACGTCGGCGACGGTGAAACCGAGTTCCTCGAGCTGATCTACGCCAACGACGCGAAGCTCTATGTTCCGGTCTCGACCCTGTCGCTGATCAGCCGATACAGCGGCGCGTCGCCTGACGCCGCGCCGCTGCACGAGCTCGGCAGCGGTCAATGGGAAAAAGCCAAGAAGAAAGCAGCGAAGCAGGCGCACGACACTGCTGCCGAGTTGTTGAACCTCTACGCACAACGCGCTGCGCGCATTGGCCATGCGTTCGAATTGAAATCGCATGATTACGAAGCGTTTGCCGAAGGCTTCGCTTTCGACGAAACGCCCGACCAGCAAGCAGCGATCGAGGCGGTGTTGAGCGATCTCGCCGTCGGCAAGCCAATGGATCGCCTGGTGTGCGGCGACGTGGGTTTCGGCAAGACGGAAGTTGCGCTTCGCGCCGCGTTTGTCGCGCTCAACGACGGCAAGCAGGTCGCGGTTCTTGTGCCGACGACACTTCTTGCCGAGCAGCACTTCCAGATATTTTCCGACCGCCTGGCCGAATGGCCGTTCAAGGTCGCCGAGCTTTCACGCTTTCGCTCGGCCAAGGAAGTGAAGGCTGTGCTGGATGGTCTCGCACAAGGCCGCATCGATCTCGTGATCGGGACGCACAAGCTGATCCAGCCCGACGTGAAGTTCAAGAACTTGGGCCTCGTCATCATCGACGAGGAGCATCGCTTCGGCGTACGGCAGAAAGAGCAATTGAAGAAGCTGCGTGCCGAAGTCGACGTGTTGACGCTCACCGCAACGCCGATACCCCGCACGCTTGCGATGTCGCTCGAAGGGATTCGCGACTTCTCCGTGATCGCAACCGCGCCCGAAAAGCGTCTCGCCATCAAGACGTTCGTCGCGCCGTTCTCCGTCGGCATCGTGCGCGAAGCGGCGCTCCGCGAATTGAAGCGCGGCGGCCAGATCTACTTCCTGCATAACGACATCGATACGATCCGCACGACGGCGGAGCGGCTCACGCAGCTGCTGCCGGAGGCGCGGATCGCCGTCGCGCACGGCCAGATGGGCGAACGCGAGCTCGAGCATGTGATGCGCGACTTCTACGCGCAACGCGTCAACCTGCTCGTCTGCTCGACGATCATCGAAACTGGCATCGACGTTCCGACGGCCAACACGATGATCATCGATCGCGCCGATCGTTTTGGACTGGCGCAGTTGCATCAATTGCGCGGCCGCGTCGGCCGTTCGCACCATCAGGCGTATGCATATTTATTGACGCCGCCCGAGGACGCACTCTCGGCGCAGGCGAAAAAGCGTCTCGAAGCGATCCAGCTGATGGAAGATTTGGGGTCCGGGTTCTATCTCGCGATGCACGATCTCGAGATCCGCGGCGCCGGCGAAGTGCTGGGCGACGAGCAATCGGGCGAAATGCAGCAGGTGGGTTTTCAGCTTTATGCCGACATGCTGAAGTCCGCCGTGTCGGCATTGCGGGCAGGGCGCGAACCGGATCTGTCGGAGCCGCTCGGCGTCACAACGGAGATCAACTTGCACGCACCGTCAAGGCTGCCCGAAATCTATTGCAGCGACGTGCATGAACGGCTCGTGCTTTACAAGCGGCTCGCCAGCGTCGACACGACCGACGAGCTCGACCTGCTGCGAGAAGAGCTGGTTGACCGTTTCGGGCCGGCGCCCGAACCGGTGCAAGCGCTGCTGGCGTGTCACCGATTGCGTCTGCTCGCCAAGGAGATGGGCGTCGTCAAGATCGACGCCGGTCCCGAGCGCACGACGCTGCAATTTGCGAAGGAGCCGCCGTTTGATGCGGGCAAGCTGATTTTGCTGGTGCAACGCGACGGGCGCATCCGCTTTGCCGGCCCGGATCGCATTCGCATCGAGCAAGGGGCGCCGATGCTCGAGGAGCGCGTGACACTCGTACGCGATTTTCTTGCACGGCTAAAATGATTGGAACCCAACGCGCGTTGGGACGGGCTCTACGACGCTCACGAGCGCCGCCGAATGAGCGCGGCTAGATTTCCGCAGCAGGTCCACGTCTTCGTTCGCGACTGGCTCTCGTCGAACAACATACTGCTGCGCGGACGCGACGACAACGTCGTCATCGACTCCGGCTATGTAACGCATGTGCCGCTCACGCTGGCGCTGATCGCATCGCGCCAGGGACTTGACGGTGCGGCGCTGACGAGACTCGTCAACACGCATTGCCACTCGGACCATATGGGCGGCAACGCGGCGATCTCGCGCGCGTACGGATGCACGATTGCCGTTCCTGAGAAAGAGGCGCCCCTCATCGATGCGTGGGACACGAAAACTCTGCTGCTCGAATACGCCGATCAGACAGCCGATCGCTTCGTCGTCGACGAAGTGCTGCGTGCCGGTGATACGTACGTCTGGGGCGACCTCGAATGGCGGGCGCTCGGCGCACCGGGACACGACATGGCGGCGCTGGTCTTCTACAACCCCGAGCACAGAATCCTGATTTCCGGCGACGCGCTGTGGGAGAACGGTTACGGCTTGGTGATGCCGCCGGAGATTGATCCCGCCGCGATGCCGGCCACGCGCGCGACGCTCGATATGATCGCTTCGCTCGATGTGCGTAGCGTGATTCCCGGACACGGCGAACCGTTCACCGATTTTGCACCGGCGCTCGAACGTGCGTTCAACCGGACTGCGGCGTTCGAAGCCGATCCGCGGCGCTTCGCCCGTCACGCGCTGAAGGTCCTTTTGACGTTTGCGCTGCTCGATCGCCGCCAGATGCTCTTCGCTGACTTGCCGGCTTACGTCGATCGGATCGGAATCTATCGCGACTTCAACGCGTGCTTTTTTCGACTACCGCCTGCGGCACTTGCGCAAATGTTGTTCGAAAGTCTCGAAAAGGCCGGCGTTGTGAAACGGATGGGCGAGTTCGTGATGCCCGCGTGACGCCCATCACGCAGATGCCGGCGATCAACGCTACGGCGCTACTTCCTTATATCCCTCGACAGGGATCATCAGCTTGATTTCGTCGCTCGGGTTGTTGACGTTGAGACCGTTCGTCATGCCCCAGTCCGAGCGCTTGATCGTCGCCGTCGCCTCGGCACCGCACATCGGCTTCTTGTTGAATGGGTTCTCGCCGCACACGAAGTTCACGACCTTGAAGCTCACTGGTTTGGTGACGCCGATCATCATCAGGTCCCCTTCCACGCCGACGGGGCGGTCACCGTCGAACGTCATCTTGTCCGATTTGAACGTCAGTGTCGGAAATTTTTCGACATTGAAGAAGCGCTCGCCCTTGACGATGGCGTCAAGCCGTGTGTCGAACGTGCGGATCGATGTCGCGTCAATCGTGATGTCGACCGTTCCTTTTTTCTCCGCACGGTCGAGCGTCACCTTGCCGCTGACCTTGCCGAAGTTTCCACGCTGAGGCGACATGCCGATGTGGCGTGTTTCGAACGTCGGTTGAGAATGCACGGGCTCTACAACGAATGACTCTTCAGCAGCAACAGCGGGAAAAGCGATCGCTGCAACGAGGATCCCTAGCAATACGCGAATTGTCACGAGCCTCTCCTCCAGTTCTTGATTAAACACGGCTTCATTTAGGCGGCGCCAGCACCATGTGAACGCGCACCATCACATCGTTTGCGACAGTCTCGGTATCCGCCCACAGTCCCAAGCCGATGCCGTAGTCGAGACGCTTAACGCTGAAGGTCCCATCCGCAACCGCATTGCCGGCGGCATCCCTCTTGAGCGAGATCGGAACAATGGCGTTCTTGGCGACGCCCTTGATCGTCAGCAGGCCCGTGATTTCGAATTTGTCGCCGCCCAAGCTTTTCATCGACGTCGACGAGAAATGGGCGACCGGGAATTTCGCGGTATCGAACCAGAGCGCTCCTTTGATCTCGGACTCCGAATCGTCGCTTTCGAGATCGATGCTCGCGAGATCGATATCGAACTCGGCTTTTGATCGCGCCAGATTGTCGGGCAGGAACACCACGTTGGCGTTCCACTTGCGAAAGCGGCCCTCGAAGTTGACGCCCATCTGCTTTGAGACGAAACGGATGTCGCTCTTGTCGATCAGCACGCCCGCTGCGCCCGCCTGACTCGCATAGGCGAGCAGCAGAAGCGGCAGCATCAATGCGCGCATCAACATCATGATTCGCCCGTTCCCTTCGGTTTGACGATCGGCAGCATTCGGGCCAATACGGTATCCCTATCGCCGAAATGGTGCTTGAGCGAGGCCGCGACATGGACACAGAGCAGCGCGAACAGCGCAAAGTTCAATGTTACGTGAGTAGTCCTCAGCACGGCTGCGAGTGCCTTGTCCTTCGGCACGAGATCAGGAAGCGGGACGAGTCCGAGATAAACCACTTGCACACCGGTCGCAGAACTATAGACCCAACCCGAGATCGGGATGACGATCAAGAGGACATAGAGCAGCGCATGGGCTGTCGCAGCGCTGCGGCGTTGCCAATCCGGCATCGCGACAGGCGGCGGGACCGGACGGTACCAGCGCCACGCGAGCCGCGCGCAGGTGACCAGAAACACCGTAATGCCGATCCATTTGTGCACCAGGAACCATTGAAGCTTCCGCGGCGAAATCGGAAGCGCGACCATCGATAATCCCAGCGACAAGTTGGCGACGATCAACACGGCGGTCAACCAATGCAGCGCGATCGCCGCGCTGCTGTAACGTTCGGTTACATCCTGCAAGGTCGGTTGTCGCACGACACGTTGTAATTGGAGCGCAAACACGCTGTCAAGCCGTTTTGTTCCGCACGGCCGTCGCCTGGTTGGGGACACCGCATCAGCGGGCAAACTCGGCGACAAACGCGCGAACGCCGTCGAGCAACATCTGTACGGCGATCGCGGTCAGCACGAGTCCCATCAACCGTTCGGCGGCAATCATGCCGCGCTCGCCCAAGGCCCGCTGCAGCCGATGCGCGCCCAGCATGACCAATGTCGCGACCAGCATCGCCGCGGTCAACGCAATCACCCACGCGAGCAGCTGCGCAGGATCGCGCGACGCCATCAGCATCACGGTCGCCAGCGCCGAAGGTCCCGCGATCGACGGCACGGCGAGCGGCACGATGAACGGTTCCGCGCCGGGTCGATCGCCGAATACGCCTTCCGGATGGCGAAATACCATTCGCAAGGCAATGAGAAATAGGATGATTCCGCCGGCGATTGCGAGCGACACTTCGGACAGCTGCAGCCAATGCAGGAACAAGCGGCCGCCCAGCATGAATGCGAGCAACACGGCGTACGCAACGAAGCATTCGCGCAGCACGACGCGCAAGCGGCGCTGCGCCGGGACATTGGCGAGCGCGGCGATGACAATGGGGACGTTGCCGAAGGGATCGATGACGAGCAACAGCAGCACTGCGGCGGAAAATATTTCGGCGAATGGCATTGACGGCTCTAATGAAGCTTGACGCGCGGCTCGAGACGGCGCCGCAAGAATCGCCCGAGCGTGTCGAGCGCGACACGAGCGTAACCGTAAATCGAGATCTGATGCAGTTTGTAGAGCGATGCGTACATCACGCGCGCGATGATTCCCTGAATCACCATGTTGCCGCCGATCAAGCGTCCCATCAGGTTACCGACGGCCGACAGCTCGCCAAGCGACACCAGCGAACCGTGATCGCGAAAGCGGAATCGCGGTAGCGGTTTTCCGGCCAGACGCGCCTGCATCGACTTGATCAGCATTGTCGCCTGCTGATGTGCCGCCTGCGCGCGCGGCGGCACGAGCAGGCGTTCGTGTCCCGGCTCGATCCGCGGGCATGCGGCGCAATCGCCGAACGCAAAAACGTCGGGATCGCGCGTTGTTTGCAATGTCGGTTGCACGACCAATTGGTTGTTGCGGTTGACCTCAAGCCCATCCAAATCAGCGAGCCATGCGGGCGCTTTGATCCCCGCCGACCAGACGACGAGATCAGCGGGAAAGAACTTGCCGCTTGCAGTACGCACGCCGTCCTTGACAACTTCGGCGACCGGTTCGCCGGATATCGCACGTCAATGCGCAGACGTTCGAGCAGCTCGGTTGCCGCTTCGGCAATCTTGTCCGAGAGTTGCGGCAGGATGCGCGGCGCCGCCTCGAGCAATGTGAGGCAGATATCGTTGCCCGTGTCGAGATGATCCAGTCCATAGCCCGCATGCGCCTGCGTCGTCTGGCGGATTTCCGCGGCAAGTTCGACGCCCGTCGCACCCGCACCGATGATCACGATATGGACGGCCGCCGACTGGCCCGCGCCGCCGCGGGCGTCGGCGCGAACGCAGACGGCCAGCAACAGCCGATGGAAGCGCTCGGCATCAACTGCGGTGTCGAGCGCGATGGCGTGCTGCGCCACGCCGGGCACACCAAAGTCGTTGCTGACGCTGCCGACGCAGATCAGCAAGGTATCGTAGGCGAGCGCGCGCGCAGGCAGGATTTCTTCGCCGTTGTCGAAAGATACTGCGCCAAGCTTCAGCTCGCGCCGTTCGCGATCGAGACCGGCGACTGCCCCTTGACGGAAACGAAAATGGTGCCAATGCGCAAGCGTCAGGTAGTCGATGTCGTGCATATCGACATCCATTCGTCCCGCGGCGACTTCGTGCAGCAACGGCTTCCAAACGTGCGTCGCGAATTGATCGACGAGCGTGATTTCCGCCAGGTTTCTGCGCCCGAGCTTGTCGCCCAGCGTGCACGCAAGCGGCAACCCTCCCGCGCCGCCGCCGACGATGACGATTCTGTGCTTCGCCAACGCTGTCATTTCCTACCGACGGCGTCCGCCGCGCGCCGCAACGCGTCGACGTGCGACTTGAGTGCGAAGTCGACGAGCGCAAGCTGATCCGAGAAATACTCGCGCGTCACCGACGCCGGACTTGCCGGAGGAAGCGCAAGATGTGCGTCCGCCTCGCCCGCGCTGACGACGATCGACATGCCGGCGCGACGCGCAATCGTCATCATCGCGGCGTTTTCATGGAGGCAATGCATGTACAGCCGCATCGTGCGACGGTTGCGCGCGTGTTCGCTTGCGCGCGTGACGAGGGCGGTGCCGATCCCGCGGCCGCGATGCGACGGCAACACCGAAACGCCCAGCTCGGCGGCATCGTCGAAAAATCCGACATGCGCGGCGCCGATGATCGCAAGACGATCGTCGTAGATGGCGAATACCGCGTCACGCTCGAAGTCGATCCGCTCGACATATGCCGCCATTGCGGCCGCCGCAAGCGGCGAGCCAAAACGGAGGCGAACGTCCTCGGAAGGTAACGCGACAAGGTGCTCGACAAACGCCTCACGCGCTGATTTGCCCACACGCTGGACAGTTGGGAGCATTGCGGATGACCTCAATCGCCTTTCACGATGCCTTCGCGGCGCGGATCCGCGCCGCCGATCCAACCGTTCTTCGTGCGCACAATTGCCTGCAGTCCGCTCGTATGGTCGATCACCTGGACCTCATGTCCAAGCGCGCGAAGCTTCTCGGCCAGCAATACTGCGTGCGAAGCCTCCTCTAGCTCGGTGGGACCATTGCGACTGCCGACATTGGGAAGCGCGATCGCTGTCTGCGGATCGAGGCCCCAGTCGAGCACGCCGATCAGCGTCTTTGCGACATAGTTGATGATGGCGCTGCCGCCCGGAGAGCCTGCGACCATGTACACGCGCCCTGCCCGGTCGTAAACGATCGTCGGCGCCATCGCTGAGCGCGGACGTTTGCCCGCTTCGACACGATTGGCAACCGGCTTGCCGTTGTCGGAGGGTGCGAATGAAAAGTCGGTGAGCTCGTTGTTGAGGAGGAAGCCGTTCCGCGTCATCAGGCGGCTGCCGAACGCGTCCTCGATCGTCGTCGTCATCGCGACTGCGTTGCCGTATCGGTCGACAATGGAAATATGCGATGTCGACGGAAATTCGAGTGCGGCGCCCTCGCCCCAGCCGACCTTGCGCGCTAATTCCGCTTGCCCAGGCGGCGAACCGGGAGTCGCGCGTCCTAGCGATCCGGTGGTCGTAATCAGCATCGAACGTGCGTGCAGATAATTATCGTCGAGCAGTCCGGCGGGCGCGACGTAGAACGCGGGATCGGCCTCGTAAACGCCGCGGTCCGCATACGCGAGGCGCCCCGCTTCGCTCAAGAAATGCACGCTCCAAAACGATTGCGGACCCATCGCCATCACGTCGTACGGCTCGAGTAACTTCAGTATCTGCAACACGGTGATGCCGCCCGATGACGGCAACGGCATGCCGCAAACGCGATAGAGGCGATATGTATCGCAAACCGGCTCGCGCACCACAACGCGGTAACTCGCGAGATCGGCGAGCGTGATGTCGCCGGGATTGGTTGACTCGCGCACGGTATCGACGATGTCTTGGGCGATCTCCCCGGTGTAGAACGCATTCGCGCCTTCCTTCGCCAAGCGGCGCAGCGTGGCCGCGTACGCAGGATTCTTCATGATCGCGCCGATCGCGCGTGGTCGGTCGTCGTTTAAAAAATAGGCCTTTGCGCGGCCCTGCAGATTCGTTTCACTTGCGACCATTTTATGGAGTCGCGGCGAAACGGCGAATCCATTTTCGGCAAGCGCAATCGCCGGCGTGAACAGCGTCGGCCACGGAAGACGCCCATGCTTGCGATGCGTGATCTCGAGAAGCCGCACGGTGCCGGGAACGCCAACCGAGCGCCCACCGACGACTGCATCCGTGAAGGCAAGAGGCTTGCCGTCCTTGTCGAGAAAACGTTCGGGCGTCGCCGCCGCCGGCGCTGTTTCGCGACCGT
>WNGI01006447.1_pt1 | contig 16213 bp, 14 predicted proteins | sample 5400621 | NCBI WGS metagenome assembly WNGI01 (sample SAMN13153374, study PRJNA577476) | soil metagenome | isolation source: 20 cm soil or saprolite under Garry oak tree replicate 1 | place: USA:California | collected 2016-06-15 | reverse complement strand
TCGGCTCGGCCGACGCGCGCAAGCTCGACGAGCATGCGGTGACCCTGCAGCAGATCTATCCGCGCCCCGCCACCCTGCGTCGCAAGGATGAGGACACCGCACTTCACGGGCCGGTCGGCTTGTTCGAGGCGGTGACCGATGTCGGGCGCAAAGGCCTTGCGCTCCAGCGCTACAAGGGCCTAGGCGAGATGAACCCGAGTCAGCTGTGGGAGACCACGCTCGACGCCAATGCGCGCTCGCTGCTGCAGGTGAATGTGAAGGCAATCGACGAGGCCGACGACATCTTCACCAAACTCATGGGTGACATCGTCGATCCGCGCCGCGAATTCATCCAGGAGAACGCGCTTGCTGCCAGCGTGGATGTGTGAGCGCCAGGAGTCAGTAGTCAGTAGTCAGAATGCACATTTCTGACTACTGAGTTCTAATCACTGGATCGCCCAGCTCGAGGCCTTGCCCCGCGTTTCGTCGGTTTCGCGCCAATAGGCCTGCCAGCCCTCGGTCGGACCAATGCCGTCGATGGCCGCGGGGGCGGAACCGACCTGCGCGCCCAGCGTTGACGTTTGTCATGGTGAAGGCGCTCAGGGAGCACATCATGCGCGACGAGAGCGGACGTAAAGTCGAGACCAGTGTCGAGGCTCGGGCGGGATTTCTCGATCGTCCCGTGCTCATCGTTCTCTGCGTGAGCCTGGCGCTGGGGGTGTCGTTCTGGGCGCACTGTGGCTCGGTTTCTTTGCGCCAAGCGCTTGAGGGAAGCCGCTCAACGCCCCGGCAGCACCATCACTTTGGGCGTGGTCGGCAAGCTCGTTTTCGACACGACCAGTGAAGGAATTTCGCTCATTTCCACAGTCCAATTCTGCCGCGCGCGGTCGAGAAAGCGGTTCAAGCTATACATGCTGAAATAATGCATTGGGATCATCAGCGGCGCTTTGAGCGCCTCTAGAACTTCCATCATGCCCTCGAGATCGAGGGTGTAACTGCCGTCGACCGGGACAAAAACCACATCGACGCGGCCGATCTCGTTGAGCTGCTGCTGGTTCAGCGTATGGTGCAGATGGCCGAGATGGGCGATGCACATATTCGCCGTCTCGTAGATGAAGATTGAGTTGCCGTGGCGCTCGGTCCCGCCGCCCAAGTCACGAATATTGGTCGGCACGTTGCGCACACGGACGTCCTTGACGGTAATGTCATGGCGCGCCGGCTGATCGGGTGTCGGGCCCCAGCCACGCAGCACGTGCTTGATGGCCGGATCGGGATGATCGGTGAAATGGGTCGAGTGCGCGTGGTTCATTGTGATGATGTCCGGTAGCAGCGGAGGCCGGACATAATCGTTGTAATCGGTCGCAATGCGCACGAGCTGCGGAGATTCGATCAGGAAGGTCGAATGGCCGACGTAGGTGACGCGGACCTGATCGGGATTGAGCGCGAGGCGCAAGGCGGCAGGGATGGCGCGCGGCATATCGAATGCCACGAGGCCCGGGCAATTCTGCGCCATTTCCGGCTTCGGCGCGGGCGCCTGTACCGGCTCGAATGCCGCGGCCGGCAACGAGAAAAGTCCGACGAGTAAGGCGAGCGCCGTCGTTTGAACGAGAGGGATCATGCTCTAATGTCTCAGTTTGCTCGGTACTGTTTCAAGCTGTTTCTTCGCTCGTCCCCGCGAATGCGCACAACCGTTAAAAAAGGATGATGGCTCGTGCTGAGCCTGGAATACGTGGCTTCTGGCAGACATCGAATGCAAAACGGACGGCGCCGCGGCGCCGCCCGATAAGAAACGATCTGGCCGCCTCTCGATCAGCGCGGCGGCATGATCAGGCCTTTCGAAGTTACCACCACCCAGCGGCCGTCCTGTCGGCGGATCGCGTCGACGCGACCGAGCCCCGGCACGACATCGCCCTGATCCACCTCGATGAGGCCCATACGTCCTTCGATGAGCGCAGTCCCGCGATGGACATCGCGCACCACCCATCCGTCGATGGCGCCCGACTTGCTCGCTTGGTTCACTGCCGCTGGCGGCGGCAACACCGAGCCGGTCACATCCTTGGGTGCAGCCTCGCCGCGGGAAAGACGCTCGAGTGCGTCGACCGCTTTGGCGAGCTTGGCCGCCGGTTCGGCCTGCGTGCGCTCGACACGGTCGATGCGCTCGCTGATCCTGGTGAGTTGGGCCGCCGCGTTGCGGTTGGCGGAATCGATGCTGAGCTTCAATGCCGCCAATTCGACCCGCGCCTGCACGACGTTTTCCTTCAGCGCCTGGACTTCCTCGAGTCCGATTCGGCCCGCCGCGACAGCGGTATTAGCCGGTCTTGCGAGGCCATAGGCTGTCAGCGCGCCGATCATCGCGCCCAGCGCCGCTGCCAGCGCAAGCGCAGCCGCCAGCAGCGTGAAGCGGCTGACATGAGGGGTCTCGTCCGCACAGTCCTGGAGTGCATCGTCGCGCTCAGCAGCCGCTTTGTAGAATGAGGGCTTGAGCTCTTCCATGTCCGGCATGTCCGGCGCGATGCCAGGAGCATCGACGCCCGTCGAGTCGATCTTGTGCCCCACCGTTTTCGTCGCGGTCTCGACTGGAGGGGCCTTGGGCAATGACGCGCTGATCGCCTCGGTCTTGGCCGTATCAGCCTTGGCCGTATCAACACCGGCCAGCGCCATCTTTGGCGTCGCGTTCGGTTCGCTCGCCAGCGGGATTGGAGCCTCACCGGACGGTGAAGCCGCGTCTTGGATGAACTCGTGCTTACTCATTGGGGGGTCCTCGATGCGCCGGCGATTGGACCGCATCGCGGTTACCAACTGGTTATCGTTTTGTTCGATTTGCGGCGGGATCGTCGCACGGCTGTGTCGCCGCCGCGTTGGCTAGGCGAGCGAGCCCCAGCACTAGACGGCGCGGTCAGACGCCCAGATAGCGGTGCTGGATCGCCGGCGCGGCGGCAAGTTCCGTGGACGTGCCGGTCCATACCACCTTGCCACGCTCGATCAGATAGTGGCGGTCAGCGATGCGGATCAGCGCCTCGACGTTCTTGTCGATCACCAAGATCGACTGGCCGGCGGCCTTGAGCCGCGTGAGGCACTGCCAGATTTCCGCGCGGATGAGCGGTGCAAGTCCCTCGGTCGCTTCGTCGAGAATGAGCAGCCGAGGATTGGTCATGAGCGCGCGGCCGATCGCCAGCATCTGCTGTTCGCCGCCGGAGAGCTGGTTCGCCAGATTTGCGATGCGCTCGGCAAGCCGTGGAAAAAGGGCGCATACCTTGTCCAGCGTCCATGGCTCGGCCGCACCGCTGCGATTAGCCGCCGTCGCGATCAGATTCTCTCGCGCGGTGAGATTGGGGAAGACTTGCCGCCCTTCCGGCACGAGCCCGATGCCGAGCTTTGCGACCCGATAGGCGGCCAGTTCGCGGATTTCCCGTCCGTCGAAACGAATAGAGCCCTTCATGGCCGGGGTGAGCCCCATGATCGAACGTACCGTCGTGGTCTTGCCCATGCCGTTGCGGCCCATGAGCGTCACCATCTCGCCGGGCGCAACGGCGAGCGACATTTCGAACAGCACTTGGCTGAGGCCATAGCAGGTCTCGATGTTCGAGACTTCGAGCAGCGACGGACTACGCATGAGGCGCTTCTTGCTCGCCGAGATAGGCCTGCCGCACCTCAGCGTTGGCCCTGATCGCCTCCGGCGGGCCGCACGCGATGATCCGGCCATAGACCAGGACGGTGATCCGGTCGGCCAGCGCGAACACCGCTTCCATGTCGTGCTCGATCAACAGGATGGTCAGCTCGCGCTTGAGCTCGCGCAGAGCCTTGACCATGCGCGCGCTCTCCTCCGGCCCCATCCCGGCCATGGGCTCGTCGAGCAAGAGCATGCGCGGGGTCGTGGCAAGCGCCATCGCGATCTCGAGCTGGCGGTGCTCGCCATGGCTGAGATTGGAGACGATGACGTCGCCGCGCCCGGCAAGTCCGACCCGCGCCAGCGCTGCACGCGCCGGCGTGCGCAGTTCCGGCTCGCTGCGTGCATCGCGCCAGAAGCGAAAGGAGTGCCCGGCATGGGCTTGTACCGCCAGGGCGACGTTGTCGAGCGCGGTGAAATCGAGGAACAAAGAGGTGAGCTGGAACGAGCGGGCAAGACCGAGTTGGCTGCGGCGAAAGATCGGCAAAGCCGTGATGTCGCGGCCTTCGAAACGGATGCGTCCGGCGTCGGGAGCGATCTCGCCGGCGAGCTGCCCGATCAGCGTGGTCTTGCCCGCGCCGTTCGGTCCGATGATCGCGTGCAGCTCGCCCTGCGGAATGGCAAGCGAAATCGCATCGGAGGCGATCACGCCGCCGAAGCGCTTGCTCACACCGTCGATTTCCAACAGCGCGTCAGCCATGGCGCATCCCGGCCAGCAGGCCATCGATGCCGCCGCGCGCGAACAGCACCACCAGCAGGAACAGAGGACCGAGGATGATCTGCCAGTATTCGGTGATGCCGGAGAGCGTTTCTTCCAGCACCAGCAGCGCCACCGCGCCGATGACCGGCCCGAACACCGTGCCCATGCCGCCAAGCACCGCCATGACGATGAGGTCGCCCGAGCGGGTCCAGTGCATCAGTGCCGGGCTGATGAAGTCGGTATGGTTCGCGAGCAACACGCCGGCGAGCCCGCACAGCATGCCCGCGAATACGAAACAGATCAGTTTGTAGCGATAGGTGGGAAAACCGATCGCCCGCATACGCCGCTCGTTCGAGCGAGCCCCCTGGATCACCATGCCGAAGCGAGAATGGACAAGCCGCCAGACCAAGTAGATCGTCGCCAGCAGCAGCGCGAGACAGAGATAGTAAAAGGTTGTCTTGTTCGACAGATCGATGGCTGCGCCGAACTGGCTACGTTTGTAGATGGTCATGCCGTCATCGCCGCCGTAGCGGTCGAGCCCGATCGCGACGTAGTAGATCATTTGCGCGAACGCGAGCGTAATCATGATGAAATAGACGCCGCGCGTGCGCAGGGAAAGCGCGCCGACCGTGAGTGCGAACAGCGCCGAGGCCACCACCGCCAGCGGCCATTGCAACAGGCCCGAATTGACCCCCTCCTTGGCGAGAATGCCTACCGCATAGCCCCCAATTCCGAGATAGACGGCATGACCAAAGCTCACCATGCCGCCGAAGCCCATGATCAGGTTCAAGCTCACCGCCGCAATCGCCAGAATGACGATGCGCGTGAACAGCGACATGATGAACGTGTTGCCGCTAGCCTCGGCATAGACCGGCACCAGCGCGAGGATGGCGATCACACCTGCGACGAAGGCGTTCCGCGGACTCAGCCCGCTCATTGGCGAGCCGTCGGGAATAGACCTTCCGGCCGGAAGACCAGCACCGCCGCCATGAGCGTGTAGATCAGCATCGAGGAAAGTGCGGGCCCCGCGCTGGAGCCGGCGCTGTAGCTCACGAACTGGCGCATGAGATCCGGCAGAAATGCGCGGCCTATCGTGTCGATGATTCCGATAATAATGGCGGCAACGAAAGCACCGCGGATCGAACCAATGCCGCCGATGATAATGACGACGAAGGCCAGGATCAGGATGTTCTCGCCCATCTAATATTGACGCCGAGCGCGCCGACCATCTCGCGGTTGGAGGCACCGGCGCGGATCAGCATGCCGATGCGCGTGCGCATCACCAGCGCATAAAGCAGGAGCGCAACCGCCAGCGTCGCCAGGATTATGACGAGCCGGTAGATCGGGTAATACACGCCCGGCAGGACCTCAACCGCGCTGAGCATCTCCGGCGGGAGCGACAGCGTCAGGCCGGCCGGGCCCCAGATCAGCCGTACCAGCTCATTGAAGAACAGCAACAGGCCGAACGTGCCGAGCACCTGGTCAAGGTGATCGCGTCCGTAGAGCGGCCGGATTGCAATCACCTCAAGCGCCATTCCGGCCACCAGCGTCGCGAGCAACGCCAGTCCGATGCTGGCCAAGAAACTGTCGGTGAGCGCGGCAAATGTCGCGGCGAAATAGGCGCCGAGCATGTAAAGCGAGCCGTGCGCCAGATTGACCAAATCCATGATGCCAAAGATCAGGGTTAGGCCGGCTGCGAGCAGGAATAGCAGCATGCCCAACTGAATCCCGTTGAGACACTGTTCGATCACATACAACATTGTTGAGCCGCCCCCACGAATTCTGGCAATTGACCCGGTTGGCTGCTGGATGACCTCGCCCTCGTGCCTTGCGAATCAGGCCATGACGCCTTCCGCAAAACAAGACGGCAGAAGCACGCGCTTCTGCCGTCTCGCAGCTTGCGCTGACCGGTAGTCAGTTCGGCATTTTGCACTTTTGCCAATGCTTGTCCTGATCGTTCTCCACAATCGTCGCGACGGTCTTCAGGCGGTACTCGTCGCCATCCTTCACCGCCTCTTGCAGATAGAAGTTCTGGATCGGGATGTGATTGGGCCCGAACTTGAACTTTCCGCGCACCGATTTGAAGTCTGCCTTCTCCGCGGCGCGCCGCATCTCATCCTTCTTGCTGAGATCGCCGTTGACGGCTCTGACAATGCCGTCGAGCAGCGGCACGGCATCGTAGGTCTGGGCGCCGTAGAACGCCGGGTCGCTCTTGTACCGAGCCCGGTAGTCCTCGACAAACCATGTGTTGGCCTCGTTCGGCAGGTCCCTCACCCACTGCTGCGCGCCGGGAATGCCGAGGGCGAGATGCTTGAGCCGCGGCAGCGACAGCGCATCGATCGTGAAGGCGGTGTAGAGCGGAGTCTGCCCCTTGAGGCCCGATTGCGCGTATTGGGTGAGGAACTGGATGCCTGGGCCACCCGGATAGAACGCGAAAATGGCGTCCGGCCTTGCCGCGCGCGCCTTCGACAACTCGGCGGCGAAGTCGAGCTGGTCGGGCCAGCGCGTCAACTCGCGTCCGATGACTTCTCCCTTGAACGTCGCAGACACCCCCTCGAGCATGTCCTTGCCGGCGGCGTAGTTGGGGCCGATCAGGAACGCGGTCTTGACGCCCTTCTGGTTCATGTAGAGCCCGACCGCTTGCGGCGTCTGGTCGTTGTTCCAGGAGGTCGAGAACACGTAGGGCGAGCACAGCTCGCCCGCGAGCTGCGAGGCGCCAGCGTTCGTGACAATCGTAAATGTCTTGGAATCGATCAGCGGCTTGAGCGAGGCGAGCAGCACGTTCGACCAGATGTAGCCGACGACGAAATCCACCTTGTCGGATTCGATCAGCTTCTGGGTCTTCTGCACGCCGACCTCTGGCTTGGTCTGATCGTCCTCGTAGATGACCTCGACGGGCAGGCCGCCGAGCTTGCGGCCGTAATGGTCGAGCCCAAGCTCAAAGGCATTGCGCATATCCGCGCCGATCGCCGCCACCGGCCCGCTGAAGGTGCTGATAAAGCCGATCTTTATCGTTTGTTGCGCCATCGCAGGCGCGGCAGCGGGTACAATCAGTGCGATCGTTGCCAATAAAATCTTCTTCATGTCGTTTCTCCAGAGAGCGCCCCTCGGAAGTGAGCGGCGATCTTAGTGGATCGCCGTAAGTGCAAAAAGCCCCTATCGACGTGGCGTTTCGCCTCGCAATGGCAGGCCCGGCGCTGGCCGCCAGCGCGGACCCGCGAAGTGCGCGAGCGATTCGGATCGGTGCGAGGCCGGATGCCCTCGCGAGGGCCGCCTCAAGCGTGTGAGTGCTGCTGCCTTGCCTTGCCGCAGGCATGGCAGTAAAGCACTCGGATTGATTTTAGCGACAAAAAAGGCTCGTGATGCACGAACTGACCGGCAGGACGCATTGGCATGAGCCGGCCGGCAACGAACGCGCCGGCCTCGGCCAATTCGGCCGGCCCAAGACCCCCTATGACCTGTTCATGGAATCGGAAGGCATTCCGATCTACCGCGATATCGGCGTACGCAAGGTGCAAAATCTGCCGCTTGCGCCGTGGAAGAGGTTGGGGGGCAAAGGCACGTACATCCAGCTGCATGGCACCGAGGGCAAATGGGGCTGCTACGTCGTCGAGCTACCGGGGGCTGGCGCCCTCAATGCGGAAAAGCACCTGTACGAGGAAATCTATTTAGTCGTCGAGGGCCGCGGCACCACTGAAGTGTGGCTCGACGGCGACAGCAAGCGTCATGTCTTCGAATGGCAGAAGGGCTCGCTGTTTTCGATCCCGGTGAACGCCTGGCATCGGATCGTCAATGCAAGCTCGGCGCCGGCGCTGCTGCTTGGCGGCACCACGGCGCCCAATCTGATCAATCTGATCAACAACACAAAGATGATCTTCGATTGTCCTTATGAATTCCGCGACCGCTTCAGCGGCGCCGACGACTTCTACAGGTACAAGGACGACATCGAGCCCGATCCCGTACGCGGGCTCGCCATGCGGCGCACAAATTTCATCCCCGACGTCGTCAACTGTGACCTGCCGCTCGACAATCGCCGCTCGCCCGGCTGGCGTCGGGTCGAGCCGTTCATGACCGGCAACACGTTTTATCTCTGGATCGGGCAGCACGAGAACGGGCGCTATTCGAAGGCACACGCGCACACCTCGGCCGCCGTGCTGATCTGCCTGAAGGGCAAGGGTTACACCTATACCTGGCCGGAACGAGACGGGGTCACCCCCTGGAAGGACGGCCATGGCGACAAGGTCAGGCGCGTCGACTACGAGCCGGTCGGGATGGTGTCGGCGGCCCCCGGCGGGGCGCGCTGGTATCACCAGCACTTCGGCGCGTCGAAAGACCCGCTGCGGCTGACCGCATGGTTCGGCCCGCACAACCCGGGCCGCGAGCCCGGCCCGCCCGGCGAGAAGCACACCGACTATACCGCGATGGACATCCCGGAAGGCGGCACCGCGATCCCGTACTGGATGGAAGATCCCTTCATCAGCGCCGAATACGAAGCGACGCTCAAAGCGGAAGGCGTGCCCAGCCGAATGGAGCCCAACTTCTACAAGAAGGGCGCAGTCGTGCCCAAATTCGCGGGTGCATGAGGACAGGCCCCGCGTCGGAGCATTCCCGCCGGAGACTGTCAAACATGCAGCGTATTGTTGGTGCGCATCCTCCCCGCTCACGGACGAGGATGCCGCCGCAGCACGCGTAGTGGGCAACGGTTGAGATGACGACGGACGAGGAAGAAGGCGGCCGTATTTTCTTCACCAGCACCGGGCGCTCGCTCGTCGACGAAGACGAAATTGTCGTGCTCAGCGTCGGGGTGGATATCGGCTCTTCCACCTCGCATCTCGTATTCTCGCGTATCGTTCTGGAGCGGCTCGACAGCCGTTATATCGTCACCACCCGCGAGACGTTCCACCAGTCCGATATCCTGCTCACGCCCTATTGCGCGGAGGAGGAGATCGACGCCACGGCGCTCGGCGCTTTCATCGAGCGGCAATACCAGGACGCCAAGGTCGATCCGGACGAGATCGACACCGGCGCGCTGATCCTCACGGGTGTCGCGGTGCGCCGGCGCAATGCGCGCAACATCGGCGAGCTGTTTGCACGTCAAGCCGGCAAGATGGTCGCGGTTTCGGCTGGCGATAATCTAGAGGCGGTGATGTCTGCGCATGGTTCGGGGGCCGCGGCGCGCTCGATCCGCGAGCGCGCAACGGTCATGAATGTGGACGTCGGCGGGGGCACAGCGAAAATCGCGATCTGCGTCGATGGCCGGGTGATCGATCTCACCGCGCTTGACGTCGGCGCGCGCCTCATCTGCCTGGACGCAACGGGGCGTATCGTACGCGTCGAGGAGGCAGGCCGCCGCTTCGCCGCCGAGCTGGACATCAGCCTTGAGCCTGGCGCGCAGCTCGCACCGGACGCCGCGCGCGCCCTGTCGGCGCGGATGGCGGATTGCCTGTTCGAGGCCATGGATGGCGGCTCACCCGTGTGCGGCGGGCGTACGCTCTTGCGCCTCGATCCCTTGGATCGGCGAGGCGCCGTGCATCAACTGACCTTCTCCGGCGGCGTTGCCGAATACATCTACGGGCGCGAGGCGCAAACATATGGCGATCTCGGCGCGCTGCTTGCGCAAGACATTCGCGTCCGCGCGGAGCGATGGGGACCAAAGCTCGAGCGCGCAAGCGAAGGCATCCGGGCCACCGTGATCGGCGCATCGCAGTACACGACGCAGGTGAGCGGCGGGACCATTTACGTCTCTCCGCTCTCGACCCTACCGCTGCGCAACGTTCCGGTGATCGCGCCCTCGTTTCCGCTCGAGACCGATGACATCGACTCCGCGGCCGTGGCAGCGCAGATCAAGACACTGCTCAAGCGCCTCGATTTCGACGAAGCCGGCACGCCGGTGGCGGTTTTCGTGCCGTGGCGCGGCTCGGCCACGTTTCAGCGGCTCGACGCGTTCTGCCGCGGTCTGACCGATGGCCTTGCGGAGGTCCTCGCGGACGGCCACCCCCTCGTGCTGGCCGGCGACGGCGACGTAGGGGGCCTCATCGGAATTCACCTGCGCGAAGAAATGCAGCTCGACAATGCAATCGTCTCCGTCGATGGCCTCGAGCTCAAGGAATTCGACTATATCGACATCGGCGGCATGCTGCCGCATTCCGGCGCCGTCCCGGTGGTCATCAAGTCGTTGATCTTTCCGGCCAGCGCTGCAGCGCGCCCGAAACCGCAATCGGCCATCATTGGCAAGGCCGCGTCGATCGCGCGACGCTAGACATCACAGCCCATAGACCCGCTCCGCGGTGCCACCCATGATCGCGTGGCGCTGGTCGACCGAGAGCGCCGCGACAAGATCGGTGATGCCCTTCCACGTCTGCTCGTAGCTTGCGCCCAGCAGGATCACCGGCCAGTTGCTCGCCGCCATGACGCGATTGGAGCTGAACAAGTCGAGCACGTGGTCGCTGTAGCGCCGGATCTCGTCCGTCGACCAACGCCAGCGCATGATGATGTCGAGCCCGATCGAGAGCTTCATCGACACGTTGCGGTGCTCGGCAGCACGGGCGACTTGCGTCGCCCACGGCTCCCAGCCCCGTTCCGGGAGCGGCGGCCGGCCCAGATGATTGATCACGATCTTGAGGTCCGGCAGGCGAGCCGCGACGTCGAGCACGGATTCGAACTGCGCGGCGGTCACGGGAATGGCATCGAAGGCGAGCCCCGCGGCCGCAAGGAGCTTGAGCGATTCGATGACACCGTCCTGAAGCAGCCAGCGCGGATCCGGTTCGTGGCTGATGAGATGGCGCACGCCCACGAGCTTGCCGCGGGAGGGCAGCCGCTCGAGCGCACGCGATGTGGCGTCCGGATCGACGAGCGGCACCCAGCCGACCACGCCCCGCACGAAGTTGACCTCTTTACAGAGATCGAGACACTCCTCGGTCTCTCCGCCGACCTGATGCAGAACCTGAACCAGTACCGTACCCTGGATGCCGCAGCGGGAGAGTTCCGGGCGCAGATCATCCGGCGTGAAATCGCGCGCCAGGCGGTCGCCAACCTGATCCGGCCACGTATAGGTGTGCCGCCCGGTCCACCAGAAATGATGATGCGCGTCGATCATGAGTTGTCCAATCAGGGTCCTCGTGCCACGAACGCGTCCTTGCGCAGCCACACGTTGCCGGAAGCCTCCACGTTCGCCACGCCGATATAGCAGAAGATCAGCGAGGCCTCCTCCGTCCGGGAAGCATTGGCAATGACATGGATCGCCCCACTCGGGATGTAGACGAAGTCGCCGGCCTCCAGAATGATCTCACGGCGATTACTGCAATCGCTGCGCGCCTGGATACAACGGATCCTACCGGACATGATGTACCAGCAGACGTCGTTGTTGGCGTGATAGTGCGTCGGATTCGGCTCCGCGCCCGGGACCAGAACGGTGCGCCCCATCACCGCGTTCGCGCCATCGACGGTCTTGTCGCTGATGCCAAAGCCTACCCGCAGCGGCGGCTCGTAGCTGCTATCGACGCCGACTTTGCTCTGTCGGATGACCGTGATGCTCTGTTTCTCGAACGGAACCATAGTTGGCGCCCTTCATGCTCATAGTTAGCTTCTAGGCGGCGTACTGGACAGTCTGCTCGCCAGCTCTCAGCTTCCCAACCATTGCGGCTCGCGTTTATTCACGAAGGCCTGGACGCCGCGGCGAAAGTCGTCGCTGCCATAGCACGCGCGCACGAGGTCGTCCCCGTCCGGCAGACCCGCGTGCAGCAGCCGGCGGATCGCCTCCTTGCTCACGCGCATGGTGATGGGCGCATGCTGCGCCAACCGCGCGCACAACTCGCCGACGCGCCGGTCGAGATCCTCCGTCGCCACGATCTCGGTGAGAAAGCCGGCCGCCAGCGCCTCCTCGGCCGAGAGGTTCTCCGCCAGCAACAGCACGCGTTTCGCGCGGGAAACCCCGAGCGCGGACACGAGCCGCGCGTAATTGGCAATCGAGAGGCAATTGCCGAGGGTGCGCGCGATCGGCACGCCGAAGCGCGAGCCGGGCGTGGCGATGCGAAGGTCGCACGCCGCCGCGATCGCGAGTCCTCCGCCAATGGCAAATCCCTCGATCACCGCCAGCGTCGGCACCGGCAGCGCTTCGATGCCGCCGAGAATGCCCTCCATCTTCTCTTCATAGGAGATGCCGTCGTCGCCGCTGCGGAAAGTTTCGAACTGCGCGATGTCGGTGCCGGCGATGAAGGCCTTGCCCCCGGCGCCGCGAAACACCGCCGCGCGCAGCCCGTCTTCGCTGCGGATCCGCGCGCAGGCCTCGCCGAGCTGCTCGTACATGCGCCACGTCATGGCGTTGCGCGCCGCGGGCCGGTCGAAGATCACCGTGGCGATCTCACCCTGGCGGCTCAAGCCCACCTCTCCGTCGCTCATCGCGGTACTCCGTTGTGACTGCAGATCGCCGCGCTCAAGAACGCGTTCGCCGCCTGATCTCTTTGATGACGGCGCTGTTGTCCAAATCTCCCTCGCCTTGGCGCACGCACGCGTCCAAGACGTCGGCATGGATTTCGAGCAGGGGAAGCCGTTGCTTCACTCGCTCGGCCTGTTCGAGCATGAGATGCACATCCTTGAGATGCTGCGTGATGCGGCCCTCGGCCGCGAACTCGCCGCGGGTCATCTTGGAACCCTTGATGTCCAAGACCTGTGAATAGGCGGCCGAGCCGCGGGCGACCTTGAGAAACGCCTCAGGGTCTAGTCCAAGTCTCTCGGCGAACACCAGGCCTTCGGCCAGCGCCAGTCGGTTGAGCCCGAGAATCAGATTCACGGCAAGTTTGGCGCGCCCGCCATCTCCGACCTTGCCGATGTGGAAATAGCTCGCAAACAGCGCGCGCAAGATCGGCTCCACTGCACGCACGACATCGCCGTCGCCGCCGATCAGCCCAACGCCCTCGCCGCGGCTGACCTGCCCGCTCGCCCCCGATACCGGGGTTTCCAAGAGGCGCAGCCCCCGCCTCGCAACGCGTTCGCCTAATGCTGCGATGCGGTCCGGGTCGCAGGTGCTTGCACACAGGACGACCTTGCCGGAGCCGTTGCCCAAGACCGGCAATAATTCCCTTTCGATGACGTCCTCGACCTGATCGGTGCTGAACACCGCAAGCACGATGGGATCGCAGCGCCGCGCGAGATCGCCAACCGAGGCGGTAGCGCAGCCGCCAAGCTCCGCGAGCTTGGCATTCTTGGCGGCATCGACATCGAAGCCCATGATCTCGAAGCCGGCGCCGCGCAGGCGATGCACAAATGCCTGACCCAAGAGGCCGATGCCGATGACGCCGACGGGGTTCGGATCGGACACGAATTCAACCGAGCGGTGCGATGCCAAGCTCGCGCGCGGCCGCATTGAGGTTTTCGCGCAATGACTTGGGCATGGGAATGCCGTTCTTCGTGCGATCCTGCCGCTTGAGATGGCTCTGTTCTCCGGGCAACCAGATGCGGTCGACCCCGGGCAAGCGCTGGGCGGCTCGCATGGCGCGCACCGCGGCGTCGACCTGGCGCTTGAATACCGCAGCCGGCGCAAAGGCTTCGACCGACAGCGCCACGATGGCATGACCGGTATTTGTGGCTCTGCCCGGCTCCTTGACGAAATCGACGACCTCACGCCCGAAAGCGGCCTGATTAAGCGTACCCGCCAATAGGCCCACGATCAGGCTCAGTCCGTAGCCTTTGTAATCGCCGATCGGCAGTAGCAGGCCCTCCTCCGCGCGCTTGGGGTCGGTGAGCGGCTTGCCGTCGCGGCCGATCATCCAGCCGACCGGCAACTCCTCGCCGCGCTGCATCTTCAGGCGCACCTTGCCGAAGGCGGCAACCGTCGGCGCCATGTCGAGCACGATAGGTGCCTCTTCTTCGGCAGGGATGGCGATCGCGATCGGGTTGGTGCCGAGCAGGCTCTCGCTCGAGCCCCACGGCGGCAGATGGTTGTTGCTGCCGACCGCCAAGTAGAGCCCGACCATGTCGTGGGCGAGCGGCATCATGGCGTAGAGTGCCGCCGGGCCCGCGTGGTTGCTCATGCGCGCGCCCACCCAGGCGACGCCTGTACGCTTCGCCTTTTCGATCGCCGTCATGGCGGCAAAGCGCATGACGAGGTGACCGATGCCGTTGCCGCCGTCGACGAGGGCGCTGCCCGGCCGCTCCTGCACGATGCGGATATTCGGGCGCAGCGCGATCCCGCCCGCCTTCAAGCGCCGCAGGTAAAGCGGCAGGCGGATCACGCCGTGGGTATCGCTGCCGCGCAAGTCGGCCTCGACCATCAACCCGGCGACGATGTTGGCATCTTCGGAGGGAAGCCCGGCGGCCTCGAAGGCACGCGTGATGAAGGTTGCGAGTTCGGCCGCCGCAACGCGCGGCACTTCGCTCGAGCTTGCGATGGCGGCGTCGGTCGCGACCTGCCGTGACATATGCACTCCTGCGGCTGGCAATATGTCATCTGGATCGAAGTCGGATTACAACCGCATTCTTCGCTCGGGCGTTCTGCGCCAACCGAGTTGCCTCGCGCCGCTTGCGTACCGCGGTGATGCGATTAGTGACAGATATTGTCCTTTGACGCCGGCCATGTCCTTATAATACTGCCGCTGCTCGCTCCCGCGGGAACCGCTCAATCGCATGGCTCGCTACCGCGTCACGGTCGATACCGGGGGGACATTTTCGGATTTTGTCTATCTCAACGAGGACACCGGCAAGCTGTCGATCGCCAAGCTGCCTTCGACGCCGGACGATCCGTCGCGCGCCATCTTTGCGGGAATCGAGGCACTGTTCGCAACGGCTGGCGCGCCGGCCGACATCGGCTATTTCTGTCACGGCACCACGGTCGGCACCAACGCGCTGCTTGAGGGAAAGGGTGCCAAGACCGGCTTGTTGGTGACGGAAGGATTCCGCGGCATCTACCCCGTTGGCGAGCAGGCGCGTCCGTACGGGCCGGCGATCTTCGACATCATGTACGACAAGCCACACCCGCTGGTGCCGCAGCGCTTGACCGGCGAAGTGAAGGAGCGCGTCGACTTCCGCGGCAATGTGCTCCAGGAACTCGATGAAGCAGCGCTACGTCAGACGGTTCGCGAGCTCGCCGCGCAAAACGTCGAATCGATTGCGGTATGTCTGCTGTTTTCGTTTCTGCATCCTGAGCACGAAGCGCGCGTGCGTGAGATCGTGCTCGAGGAAATACCCAATTGCAGCATCTCGCTCTCGTCCGAGGTGCTGCCGCAGATTCGCGAGTACTACCGGCTGAGCACCACCGTCATAAACGCCTATCTCCAGCCGATCCTCGAGCGCTACATCGCGCAACTCGATCGCCGCCTTTGCGAGGCCGGCATCGCAACCCGACAGAAATACGTGATGCAATCGAATGGCGGCATGGAGACGTTTGCCGCCGCCGCCCGCCGCGCGGTCACCACCGTGCTGTCGGGTCCCGCCGGCGGAGTGACGGCAGGCGTGCTCGCCGGACGCATGAAGGGCTTGCGCAACATCATCACTTTCGACATGGGCGGAACGTCGTGCGACGTGGCGCTGATCAAGGACGGCGAACCGCTGTTGTCGAGCCGCGGAAAGATTGCCGAACGCGATCTCGCGGTACCCATGTTGGACATCAATACGGTGAGCGCCGGGGGCGGCACGATTGCGACGGTCGATCGCTTCGGCATGCTGCAAGTGGGGCCGCAGAGCGCCGGCGCGGTGCCGGGGCCGGCTTGTTACGGCCGAGGCGGCGAGGCGCCGACCATTACCGATTGCAACCTGGTGCTGGGCTATCTCGGCGAGGATGGCTTTCTCGGCGGGCGCATGCGGCTCCACGCGGGCAAGGCGCGCGCCGCCATCGAGAGGAAGATCGCACGCCCGCTCGGCCTTGGGCTCATTGG
>WNGI01002407.1_pt1 | contig 16213 bp, 18 predicted proteins | sample 5400621 | NCBI WGS metagenome assembly WNGI01 (sample SAMN13153374, study PRJNA577476) | soil metagenome | isolation source: 20 cm soil or saprolite under Garry oak tree replicate 1 | place: USA:California | collected 2016-06-15 | reverse complement strand
GCAGATTGCAGCCGACGCCGGTGCGCAGGTGCTACGAATCGCTCGGAGGCATATTGCAGCGGTTCGCAACGCTGGCGCGCGTGCGGCGCGTGGGAAGGTTCTGTTCTTTGTGGACGCCGACACCCAAATTCATCCAACTCACGTCGTCGATGCTCTCGCCGCGCTCAACGCGGGGTATTCCGGCGGCAGCGCGCGCATCGTGCCGGGCGGCGTGATTCCGCTTTGGGCACGAATCTTCACAAAGGTTTTTTGCACGCTTTATTTTGCTAATAACCTGGGTGCGGGAGCATTCCTCTTTACCACGCGCCAGAACTTCGACGCCGTCGGTGGATTTGATGAGCAGCTCTTCGTTGGCGAGGAAATCTATTTTACCCAGGCTTTGAAGAAACTGGGGCGCTTTACTCTGCTGCGAGAGCCTATTCTCACTTCCGGACGGAAATTGCGGATGTATCCGGCCGCACATATTTTATCGCGTTCGTTCGGTATCATCATTCGCGGCACGCGTGCCGCGCGCTCCCGCGATCGCCTCGATCTTTGGTACGACGGCAAACGTGAAAGCTGTCTCTGCCACAAGCTCATTGGCGATAATCGTCCGCCTCTCGCCAGTGCGGAGCGGAAAGGTAGGGACGATTGACTCGAGTTCCAGAAAATGAGGTTCAGAAAAATCCGCTTTGAACATTTCCCTGGAGGACACGAGTTGTATCGAGCGCACTTACAGGCTGCACTGGATTGGTTCCTCGAAGAAAGTGCCAAATCCGGAAGCGGTGCAACCTTGAAACGTTAGCTGAAGCGGCTGAAATCGGCTTTTACTTTCCGGAGCGAATCTGCGAAATCCGCGTAATCTGCGCTTAAGAGAAAAGTTATGAAAAACGAAAACCCTTGGATCGAAATTTGCCCCGGCATCAAACGCCGCACCATGGCGAGTGGCAAGACTATGTATCAAATGCTGGCGCTGCTCGACGCCGGAAGCCGAATGCCAGAACACCGGCATTCTCAGGAACAGTTGGTGCACATTCTCGAGGGCCGGATGAAGTTGATCGTCGACGGAACGCCGCACGAACTTGTCGCTGGCGACTCATTTTATCTTGCCAGCAGCGTGCCACACGGCGTGGAGACAATCGAGAACACTCGGGTGCTCGATACATTTAGTCCGCCGCGAGACGAATACCTCGCCCTCGACGAGGAAGCGCGAAAGACCACTCCCAGGCCCAGTTGATGGAGACAGGCGCTACATCGCTAACGATACCGGAATTCTTATCCCCTGATCTTTTGCTTTCCGAATGTATTCGGTCAGGCGTCGCCGGCACTCGTCAACAGTCGTAGGGTTGGCGACATGCGCTTTGCGCGGTTGCTTCTCATTGCTGACGCGCCCGCAAAGTTTTCTTGTGGCAGCGGTCGGGGTAATTCCGAGCCGATGAAAAAGATCTTCAACATAAGTGGTTTGATTCAACTGCTCGAGGCGGACCTCGTGCGTTCGCACCGTCGGGTAGTCTAATCTGAAACGCTCCGCTCGCGCTTCGATATCGAGCAGGTAAGCGATGCAAAGGTCGAACTGATCAAGCGTCGCATCCGGCCCGATGGCTGGCAGGGCCGCGGTGGCGGCGTTAGGGCTGGACATCCAATCGGTCGCCTTCGGATTGAGTGCGGAAAAGTAACCCAATTCGATAAAACTCTTGAGCACAAAGGCCAGCCCGCGTCGCAGAATGATGACATCGACGTTACGAAAGTCTTCCAGCACCACGTCGAAAAATGTTTTGATAAAAGTGTGATTGGTCTCGGCGTAGATCTCTTTGCGCCGGCCAGCGCGCAGTATCTCCGCGATCGCCTCGGCCTTTACCCGCCGTCTTTCGCGCGACAACTCGAATGGCTTGGAATTGATCATCTCGATGAACTCACCGCTCATTTTGGGCTGCGCTTCGTGGAAGCTCTTAACGTGGCGTCCAGTCGAAAGCAGCTGAGAGAGATATTTTGAGCCGGAGCGACCGGAGTTGATGGAAAAAATGAGCCGCCGGTCGGCCACATCCGGGAAACGCGATGGTGCCGGACCTCGACCTCGTGCGTCAGCGGTTTCGTTCACTTCGAATTTGTAATTACCACCACCGCCAACGCCGACCGCTGCTTGTTTTCCCAGCAGAAAGTGCAGTTGCTGCTGAGGCTACCGCTGGGGCAGGTTCCGAACCGAACTTCTTAATCCAACGGTCGACCAAAGGATTCCCGACGAGCTTGCCCGCTTTCTTGTATTGCTGCACAACGCGACGTAGCACTCGCTCGTTATGCGCAGTGTAATCCGCCCATTTGTCATTGTGCCAGATTCGCTCGTCGCCAATATGAAAGGTCAAATGCAGGTTCTTGAAATGTTCAAAGCGATGGGCATGGATGATGACGTTAAACGCTAGCAGTCGTGCGATATATTTGACGCCGATGCACGCGTCCCCCACGTCATATTTCGGATAAGCTTCGCGCCGAAAAACAAAGCAATCATCGCCCGGATGCGCGTCTCCGATGTCTGCATACATCCTCCAAAGCTCGGAAGTTCCCTTGTACTCTTTTGATAGAGTGCGGCGGGTTACCATAAAGGCATCGAGACCTTCATTGACGATGCGATCGAGCGAGAGATAGAAATTTGGAAGGACCCCGATATCGATGTTGGTGTAGATGATGAACTCCGCGTCCGATGCGGAGGCTGCGCAATCGAGGATGTCTTTGATGAGCGGTAACTTTCGGGGAATAGAAAAAGTGTCCACGTCCAGCACTGATCGGTGCAGGTGTTTTCTACATCCAAAGAATGACGGAACGATCTCGTCGTCTTCCGGGAAATTGGTGGCGCACAGTTGAACATCGAGGGAGAAAGCCGCTGCGAATTGCTGGGCCACCCTCATGCTTTCAAAGGTGATCGGCTGAGCGGTGTAAAGGCCCGAAGAAGGCCCAACCTTCACCGGGTTAACGACGTGAACGAATCTGGGATTCACCTTAGAGCTGGTCGCCGAGGCGCAGCAAAGTCGCGCCTTTTTGCCGGCGATATCTCCGGTAAAGGGCACGGCTACAAATTTGCGGCATAGTTATTGGCGCATTTCTCGCGCGTATTTGAGACACTACGATAACGAGCACCGAACGCTGCCGCCAAGTGTTTTGCGGCCGGGATGGAACCTTGCGGTCTCGTTCGGCCAGCACTCGCGCGGCATCTACAACACCCCCAACGTCACATGTTCGCCCGTCGCCTCCCGAAACCAGTCGGGCAACTCGATATTAGTCTGGGTGATGCTGTCGTAACAATTTTGTGTAATCGCCCCGCGCCGCGTGCTCTCGCCGAAGACGGCGAAGTTTTCCTTTGTCACAAACAATCGATACTCGCGCGGTTTGACGATCTCGTGTTTCAATTTGTCCATCGCGTTGGCGTTAGGCAGATGATCGGGTAAATGGGTGAACAGATGCCGGAGCACTTTGACTTGCAGGAGCTGGTGTATCCATATCTGGGACCAACCCCGGCGTTCGAAATAGATGTCACCGTCGGGATTTGTCCATTTTCGCGCGTAAAGCGTTGCGCTGGGTTTTTTTAAGAGGCTTCGGCATCGGCAAAAAAGCAAGCCGCTCATTTTCGGTGAGTGAATTGCATGTCTAATCAGGCGAGAAATTTTTTCCGTGGCCAGTCGAACGGGATATCTGTCGTCCATACACCAATAAACCCATTGCTGATCATCAAGGTCCGCCAGCAAATGCAAAACCGTAGCTTTGATATTTTCAGGGGTTCTGAGATATGTCGTTCGTTCCGTTGCTGTGCCGCCAAGACTCTGGTACGGGATCCGGAAGACAAAAGGGTGATTTGGCCACACCTTTTCATATTGCAGGACCATATGTTGCGTGATCGCTCGATTCCGATCCCACGTGAGAACAATCGCGTTGACCTTTTTTTCCGATTTAATCATTTCACGCCTGCCACGGATGCTTTCTAGTGGACCAATCGGCCGGATGGATTCCATGCACGTTTATTTTCGTATACCACTTTCGATCATGCCTTCAATTGCCAGCCGGTTTCTTCTCGATCAAGTCCCGGACCTGTCTTGTTGATCCCGAGCGAAAATGGGCTTCGCGAAAAAGCGTTGGAATCTGGTTGTCATCACGGCTGACGATTTGAACGCCGATTCCGCCGGCTGGATGGGATCAAAAGTAGGCGCAACGCCCAATATCGATGCGTTCGCCGCGAACTGCCATCAGTTCCGCAACTGCCATACAGTTGTCCCGATTTGCCAGCCATCGCGCGCCGCCCTGATGACCGGACGGCTACCGCATCGCAGTGGCGCCCTCGGATTTGAGCCGGTTCGCGCCGACGCGACCACCCTGACGGAAGTGATGAGCGGCAGTGGATATTTCACAGCCGCGATCAACAAGATTAAACACATGATGCCGCGGCAAAAATTCAACTGGGATTTAGCCTTGGAAGGCTCGGGAAAAAATCCCAAAGCGCTGCGTCAGCACTTCGAGCACTGCATGAAGACGGCTGCGGAAAGGGGAAAACCATTCTTCATCAATGCAAACAGCACCGATCCGCATGGGCCCTTTCCTGGTAAGGACCCGCCTGCTGCCAGTGGACCGGTGGCAGCACCGTTGAAGTTGTTTACCGAATCGGAGATCACCGTGCCGTCGTTCCTTGAAGACCTTCCCGCGGTGCGCCGGGAAATCGCGCAATACTTTTCCGCAGTCCGGCGGCTGGACGAAACTTTCGGCGAATTGATCGCGGCGCTTAAAGCCAACGGCCACCTGGATGACAGCGCTATCGTGTTCGTCTCAGACCACGGGATCTCGATGCCGTATGCCAAGGCGACTCTTTATCGCAATGCCACTTGGGCGCCGGTATTATTACACTGGCCGGGCATGGGCGGGCCAATTGCCAATGCCGATATGCTCAGCAGCGTCGACATCATGCCGACACTTTTGGATTTGTTCGGGTTGCAAAAACCAAATGGGCTCGATGGCAATTCATGGCTGCCCCTTCTCCAAGGCGAAAAACGGCCCGACCGCGATCATGTTTTCACCCAAATCGACGCGGTTCATAGCGGGAGAAAATTCCCCAGTCGCTGTGTCCGAACGAAAACTCGCGCTTATATCTGGAACCCCTGGGCCGATGGCAAAGCCCGATTTCGCATTGGCGCCATGCATACCCGCTTATCCTGGCAAGCGATGGTTGAAGCGGCCGAACACGATCCCCAACTTAAGGCACGTGTCGATCGGCTTATTTACCGCTGCACCGAGGAATTTTACGACGAAGAGAAAGATCCGGATGAGCGGGATAACATTATAAATGATCCAAAGTACCAAAGCGAGATCAGACAAATGAAGGCGCTTTTGCTCGCGCAGATGGAAGGAACGGGCGACCATTTGGCGCCGCAATTTCGCCGGATGCAAAAAGCTGCGCCGAAAAATTTCTTTACAAGATTACGCAATCGCCGAGCAGAGCGGCGCGCTGATACTGCTAAATTGTCATCCTGAGCGTAGCGCAGCGGAGTCGAAGGAACTCACTTTCTAATCAGTCAGATTCATAAAGATCGAACGCCAGATCTTCCCAACGCGGATTCTTTTTCGCAATCAGTGCGTTCTTCTTATCACGGCGCCAACCTTTCAGTTGTTTTTCCCGCGCGATTGCGGCACGGACATTCCGGAATTGTTCGAAGTACACCAGATAGATACAGTGATATTGGCGAGCGAAACCCGGAATTTCTCCCGCCCTATGCTGACTAATCCGGCGTTCGAGATTGTCGGTGATCCCGATATACAGCGTCGACCGCGTTTTATTGCTCAAGATGTAAACCCAATACGTGTGGTTGGAAGACAAGATTAGAGGTCCTTCGACTCCGCTGCGCTCGCTCAGGATGACATTTAGTAATTCCGGCGTCCGATGTTTGTGAAGTTGACTGATAGACTCACGTCCTTCGAGTCCACTGCGCTCGGCTCAGGATGACAATTGATGGATTGCCGCGCTTGCGAAATACAGATACGCAATCCGCAGGCTCGCGTTACTTTTGCTGCACAAATGTGATTTCGGCCGGCATGTCCAAATCAAATGGCATCTTTCGTCTTTGCATAGAGGAGCGAGTCCAAGATCTGTTCGTCTTTGAAGACGTTATTCTTCAATCGCCCTTCCAAAACAAAACCGGCCTTCTCCAGAACACGAGCGGAGGCTGGATTGTTGGCATATGGCTCCGCGTAAATTCGCTGAAGCGGAAAATTCTCGAAACAATAATTGGTGAAAGCCGGGACCGCTTCGCTGGTGACGCCATGTCCCCAGAAATCCTCGCTCAGCCAGTAACCAAGCTCGGCTGTATACCGATGGACATCTTCGCCAATGCGAATTCCGATTCCGCCGACAGCTAATTCGTCGATATCGATGCAAAAGCTTGTCGCTGGCTCCGCCACTAACGCCCGGCGCAGAAATTCATTGGCGTGATCGATTGTGTAGGGATGCGGAAATAAATCGCGCAAGCCCAGCCAAATCTTGCGGTTGTTGGCGTGCTTCGCCAGAGGCGCTCCATCATCCATCCGCCAGTTGCGGATCGCGCATCGCTCAAGGACGAGCGGCATTTCCTTATTCGTCATCAAATTTGATCCCTGTCTTTTGCAATTCGCGGTAGGGCAAGAGCCAGATAAGCGATTCGTCATGAAGATCGACCACTTGAATGCGGTTACCCCACGGATCGTGGAAATCGCAACGGAAGGGCGGTTCGAGCTTTAATTTGTATTTGCCGGTGATTTTTTTTTGCACCTCGGCCAGTTGCGCTTCATCGCGCACCATGATCCCAAAATGGCGCATCCCTCCCGGGTGCAACTTTTTCACTTCGAAGATGGCGAGAAACTGGTGCTCGCCGAGTTTGAAAAAAGCGTCACCCTCGCCGCTGTCGAGCTGCTCCAGATTGAAAACATCTTTGTAAAACGCGATGGCCTTCCTGATGTCATCTACTTCGATGGCGACATGATTACAGCCGTAAACCTGCACGCGCATAGGCAAACCAAGTTAAACCCAATGTTGCAGCGCTGCCGCTGCAAAATTTTTGTGGTCAACTTTCCCATGCGGCCGAAGGCGATTTGACGTTCGAAACTTGATGACCTAAAAACGGCCATGCGGAAATTTGCTGCATTTCTCTGCGTGGCCCTGGTCACGCCAGCACTCTCCGCCACGCACAAAGTGCCGGCCGATGACCCAATCGCCACCATCCAGATCCCTGACAAATGGCAAAGCAAGGAACTTGGGGAAGGAGTCGAAGCCACTTCGCCGGACGGCGCAGTTTGTTTCCTCGTCGTTCCGGCTGAGGCGAACAAGGTGGCTGAGTCGATGGGCGAAGCGATGAGGTACCTGCGGAGCAAAAGCGGCATTACCGTCAAGTCCGACAGCATTCAGCATGAGCAGGGAAAGTTAAACGGCATGGAGACCAAAAAAGTTTCCTGGCAGGGCAAGGATATGAAAGGCGGCGACGTCAAGATCAGGTTTACCATTGTGTCGATGCCCGAGAACAAGCCGTTGCTAGCAGCCTATTGGGGGTCACCGGAGGCCGAAAAAAAGCATGAGGCGGAACTGAACAAGATCCTGCTGAGCATCAAGAAGCCGTAGACGGCCAGCCGGGCCTAAGCGTCCACGTGATCCAGAGGGACGGTTTGAAATGTGGCAGCGGCTTCCAGCCGCTTTACCGAAACAAAAGCGGCGGGATGCCGCTTCTACTCTGGTCAACACTGCTGGAGCCCCCCGCCGTTGTTGGTCTGTCTCTTGCTTCGATCCGTAAACAAAGATGAATATCCTCCTGCAGGGCAAACAAGAGGCGGAGACTCACTTTGGGAAGAAGGCGACCATGGCTCCCAATCTTTTAGGCATGCTGCCTCAAGGTGAAAAGGCGTTCGGATTTTTGACCGGCGACATGAATCAGGGATTCGAGATCACGGTCGGCTTTTTCAACGGGAAAGCCCGCTACGTTGCGTTCCAGAAACGTACCGGCGCGCCATGGGGTGAGGGCGATTTACGGGCCGCGCTCATGCAGATCGGAAAATACTCCAACTGGTCGGTCAAACCTGCTTCGGATTTTTTTGACTATGCCGAAAAGGCGGGAAAAGTAGTCGCCGCTGAAGCTACTGGCTGGCAAACGCCCAGGCGAAGGTACGCTTTCGCATACATCCCCGAGGTGCCAGGAGAGATCGGACTCGTTCCGGACAAAACGGCCATCGATCAAAAATTTCCGTTCGCGTGATCTTGGTTGGGGGCATGTCGTGTCCTGTCATTTGAGCGGAGTCGGGAATGGAGCGAGTGGGGAAGTCGCGACATAGACGGCGATAGCAAAGGCCAGCGAATAGGAAATTCGCGAATCAAATCTGTGACTATTCAACAATCAGAACCGTAATCGGCGGTCAACGCGTTCACATTATGTTCTGTCATTTCGACCGAAGTGGAGAAATCTCTTACTATTTCGGATTGTGGCACGCGATTACAGTTTCTGGGTTGATATCGTCACAAACCGCGCGAAGAAGATCAAATTAATCACTCGACTGAACCCACGCTGGGTGGATATCGGGGACCAGATGCTCCCAGAATAGTGAGAGATGTCTCCACTTCGGTCGACATGACAAGAAATAACGCGCGAGAAATGCGGTCTTGTTTGTGGTAGACACACCTGACCGGAAGCCCCAATCACAAGGTCGACAAGTAATGGCGAAGGCGTAGCATCGCCTTCGCCCGTCCACGTTGCGTTGAGATGGATCCATTCAGTTATCTCGTTGTCCTTACTTCAATCGTCCTCGGTTTGGGGGTGACGCGCGTCGTTGGGGGCCTTGGTCAATTAATGCAGGGCCGCAAGCGGAAACGCCCCTACTGGGTGCACACGTTGTGGGCTTTGAACCTTCTCCTGGTGAACGTGATTGTGTGGTGGTTTGCCTACCGCTGGCGCACATATGAGCGCTGGACGTTTTTTCTTTTCTTGTGGCTTCTTCTGTCGCCGATCGTTCTTTATCTCATCGCGTCACTGCTTTTTCCCGACGCTGATGTTGGGCAGCCAGTCACCGAGTGGCGCGCTTATTATTACGAGAATCACCGCGATATGTTTTTACTCCTGTCGCTCATTTTTCCGATCGATATTGTCGATACATTGCTCAAAGGTCTCGCGCATTTTCGCGATCAAGGTCCGGCATATTTCATCACTATGGGCCTGTGGTTTACGCTCTGTCTTGTCGCTGCATTTACCAAGAGCGCGCGCTACCACGCATTTTTCGCTGTGATGTTCCTGATTTACAATCTTGGCCTGCTCGGGGCCTCCCTGATCAATGAGCAAGGGTTTAACGTCCCGCTTTGATTCAGGCCCGATGATCGCTAAGCCGTGAGATTTTTGGAGGACAGCCTTCCAGGCTGTCTCGGCCGACGAGCGTCTTGCTCGGCGATCAAAAGAGTCAGCCTGATACCGACCCCATCAACGCTTCTTGCGATGGCCGGCCATTTCGCCACGAATTGTGCGAGGATCGACGCGCGTGAGATTTTTCGCGAGGGCTGTCGGGAACAAACGCGTGTGTGGAATCTCGCAAAGATGCTCGGCGATGAACCAAATTGGTTTGTCGCTAGTCATCCAGTTCAGATGATCAAAGCGGGCGAGATTCACCGGTCGTGAATAGCGGCGGAGAGTCCGCTCGAAGCGCAAGTTGAAATAGATGTTGAAATAGCTCAGGGCCAGCTCGCGCAAGGTGCGGTAAATCGGTTCGCGATAACGGCAGCCGGTGAAATTGGACTTTGCGATAGCCCCCCAATGCCCGCGTACTTTGAAGATGTCGACCACGTGATCGGTATCATTGTCGGCTTCGAGGTCGAAGATTAAGGGCGGAAATCCGATGACGCGCAAGGCGGCCGCGGCAAAGATCCCGCCTTCCAAGCAAGAGGCGGTGTAATCGCGCAAAACGCGGCGGGGCGAGCGTGATGTGGTCGACAAATTGTAAGGCAATTCATCGAGAAATCGCTGAATCCCGGCCGGTGTCTTGAGCGCACGTAACTTGCGCAGCTCAACCGAACTAAAGCCCGAAAATCTTTCCATGTGTGTAAGCACCGAAGCACCAAGTCGCTGGTTCCAAGTTCCAGGGAAATTTCAAATAACAATATCCAAAACCGGATTCACTACCCGCACGCCGGCTATTTGAATGTTAGATATTGAGATTTTGCAGCTTTCGACCGCTAAAGGTCTACCGGATGTCGCGCTTCAAAACCGTAAGGCAGGCGGGAAGTTGTTTGCCAGCGCGGGGCGAAGCGGTCGCTCGAGTTATCCCACGGTGTCGTATCGAGCCGCAGTCCGGCAATTACAGCAAATGCGTGACCTTTGCGCGCATAGATGGTTATCCACTTTCCGTGTCCCCGCTCTCCAAATCCACGCAAATCGGACGAACTCATCGGCGACCTGATCAGCCCTGCTCCACCCAGCACGTACGAGACGGTTCCAGAGCAATCATACCCGCTGTCGGCAAAGGAGCGGTGCCCGCCACCATACCTATATGGTTTGGACCGGAGTTGGTTGGCTGCCCAAATCGCCCGCTTTACCACAGCCGGCGCGGCTTCCGGAGCAGCGGCCATTCCAGCCCGGAGGCGAGCAGAGTTCCCCGACACGGTGGGTCCGGAGCCCGGAAACGGTAATGCCATTGCCGATGAAGCGGCCAAACAAATCATGCCGCCCAAGAGACTTAGAAAAATATTACGATGCACGGGACGTTTTTGAGAGCGTCTCCTATGCCAGATTTTGCTTCCATGGAAGGCAAAAAATTGCTGAACCCGCAATTTGTTAGCCGAAAGAAGTTATTGGTGCTGAGTGGTCGGAACAGTTTGTGCTTCTAATAAATAGCAGTATTTGCGACTATTACAGGTTTGGAAAACCGCCCAATGCCCCAGATCGATTTCGGCCGAGCATTCGCCGACCCAGAAAAACACGCCGCATCTGCTTCGGCTGATGCTGAGGTCGGTCACCCGGAGTTTGCATGCGGTCCGCTGCTGCAGGATAAGCCAGCGGAATTTTCCGCCGGAGTGCGCATCCGCCGTTCCCAGTGGACAAATATCATTTTCGCGTTGGTCACTCTTATCGGCGGCCTCTTTTGTGCGTTCTATTTTTTCAACGGTGATGAATTATTGCGCGCGGCGGCGGCCTGGCCCCGTGAGTTTCTGTACTCTCGACCAGCGACAATCAGGTTAAGTCGTAACTTGGATTACACCCGTGAACAACCATCCGCGCCGACCCTCAGTTCTGCCGCATCCGCTGATTCCGGCGGCGACCCGTTTGCCAAAAGCTCAAGGTTTTTGTCGTTGACTCCGTCTTCAACTGTCGGCTCGTTTGGCGCCGGTGCCGGGCTCCCCACCACGGCGAGTGTTCCGAATGGGCCCTCTCCTCTCGCTCAACTTGGTTTTCTTGCCCCTGGCGGCGATGCCTTGATGCAAGTTTTTAATCGCGCTGTTGCCGATCTCGCTCGGCTAAGTGCTCTCGATGCTCATCGCACCGTGGTCATCGCTGAAACGGCCGTTAGCAAAAATGAAAAGAGCGCCAGTGTGCGAGCGAAAGAAGGCACGAAGGGTGCCGAACAGGCCGGCAACAGGGCCATCAAACAGCAGACGCTGCCGGCTTCGACAGCCGCCGCTGCGGCCCAAAACCACACTAACTCCGTCGGCAATTTTTCGAGCAACGCCACGCAACAAATGATGAACTCAACGCGCTCGACACTGCCGCTTACCGGCAGCGGAATTCGCTCAGTTACGGGTGGCACGCCCGTTGGTCTGGGCGGCCGGCGTTAAGCGGATCAGGAGCGGCCCTTTTCAAGCGCCGCTTATTTGGTCGGTGATTGGAAGACCGCGGCTCTTTGAAGAAGTGTCGTGTGCGAAGCAGATAAGTTGACCTCGATGCGACCGATATTTCCGTGGTAATGTTGCCTTATGGTGCGGGCATCTGGATTTTTGTGCGCGTTCCTTTGTCTGGCAGCTGCCCTCGCTGCGCAGGACTTGCCGAAGCATGATTTGGACGATTCATTTGAAGTCGAACCACCACTGTTGATTCCAAACCGCTCGAACGAGCCGTTGCCAGATGCGATCACAGCCGGGAAGCCGGCGTCGAATCCCGATCCGGATCGTTTGGAGAAAGAGTTGGAGCGTGCTAAAAAGAGCGCGGCTGGGGCGGAGCGTCTTTTCAAAATCGGCGTGCTCGCGAAGGCGGAAGTCGAACAGCGGGCGTTGCGCGTTGTGCGCCTGCAGTCGGATCTGGAGAATGCGCGACTGGCGCAGGCCAAACAGAACGTCGCGCAATTGGAACAACGGCTGGCTGCGGGCGAAATCTCCAAAGCTGATCTGTCGCAGGCGGAGGTCACGGTGGCGCGTGCCATTGAAGCAGCCCAGGCCGCGGCGGAAAAACGTGACCGCGCGGAACTAGAAGCCGCGGAATTAAATTTGCGCCGGCAACAAAAACTCATGGCGTTGGGAAGCGGCCGGAAATCCGAAGTCGCTCGTGCCGAGCAAAAACTGGCCGAACTAAAAGCACCCAAAGAGTAAGCGCTCGCGTCCGGCCCATGGTGCTCTCGACATATGGCCACGGTGGGCGGCCATTTGAACATTCCGCATCGCCAGCCGGTCAAGGCACGACTCTCCTCAATTACGTTGTCGGGTTCTTGAGCTCGTAGTACAAAATCTGACATGTCGAAACAGAATGCGAGATCGCACCTGGAAGAAGATATTTGCGTTCACATCTTTACCGTGTCCGCCGCTATGGTCGGCGTCTGTTTGACTGTGATTGGGCTTATTCGCGTTGTCGTTACATTTGGAAAAGTGGATACGCTGGCTGATGATCTTCTCGCTGCCGATGCGTTTTTATTTCTGGTCGCCTGCCTTCTCTCTTATTACGCGCTGCGGAGTCGGAGTATGTCCCGAATGCATCGGGTGGAGCGGGTGGCTGATGTCGCATTCATCATCGCCCTGATCCTGATGACAGGCATCTGTGGATTCATTACCTACATGATGACGATCGTGACGAAATAGCTTTGCGCGCGGATAGCGCCCGCACCGTGTTTGGCATGTGCGGGCCCGTTGTCCATGTTAAAAGATGCCTAACGAACTTCTCCCGCTCGACCCGCGCGTGCGGATCGGTCATGTGCATTTGAAAGTCGCGCAGCTCGAGCGTGCCCTCGCTTTTTACTGTGGCGTGCTTGGATTTGAACTGATGCAACGCCATGGAAACGAAGCGGCGTTCGTTTCCGCCGGCGGTTATCATCACCACATCGGATTAAACACGTGGGAGAGCGCCGGTGGAAATCCGCCGCCGCCCGGCAGGACCGGTCTTTATCATTTTGCCATTCTTTATCCCACCCGCGCCAAACTCGCCGCTGCCTTGCGTCGGTTGATTGCGGCAAAGATTCCGCTCGACGGGGCCAGCGATCACGGCGTGAGCGAAGCGCTTTACCTGCGCGACCCCGACCACAACGGCATCGAACTTTATTGGGATCGGCCAAAGGAGCAGTGGCCGCGCACGTCTGACGGCAAGGTCTCGATGTACACTCGGCCGCTCGATTTGGATAATCTTATGGCAGAGTTGTAGCCGCTCGCTAAATGCGTCTTATTGTCTTGGCCTGAATTCGACATTGGATGTTGGACGTTGAACGTTCGACGTTTCTGAATCCTTCAGTAACCCGCTGCCTGGCCATCTTTGCGTGATTCGCTTGCTCCAACGTAGACGCGTTGGCCATCATGCACTTCCACTTTGATGGCTTGATAACCACCGTAGCCGCCGACATCGAAGCGCACGTCGTGTCCTTTTTTACGAAGCTCGCGCACCGCTTCATATGGAACGCCGCTCTCGAGTTCGACGTAGCCGCCCGCTTCAGTCATCTTTTCGCCGGTCGGTTCATTGTCGCCTTCGTGTTGCCAGCGCGACGCATCGCCGGCCTCCTGCACGTTTAAACCAAAATCGATCTGATTCGTCAGCACTTGCACGTGACCTTGCGGTTGCATGCCGCCGCCCATGACGCCGAAGGCCAGCCATGGTTTGCCCTCGTTCATGACAAAACCTGGAATGATGGTGTGAAATGGACGTTTGCCCGGCGCATAACTGTTGGCCTGACCAGGTTCCATTGAGAAAAGTTCGCCACGGTCTTGAAACATGAACCCGAGGCCCGGCACGACGATGCCGCTGCCCATGCCGCGGTAGTTGCTCTGGATCAAACTGACCATGTTCCCTTCATCATCGGCCGTGCACATGTAAATCGTGTCACCTCTCGGGGGATAGGCATCCTTCCCTGTCTCGGCGAGCTTGCTTCCATCTTGCTCCCGAGAGACAGACTGGAAGTCTGTCGGCCGAGACACGCTGGAAGCATGTCCTCCGGCCTCCGGGTTTCCGGCCTCAACATGTTTGGCTGCGTGATTTGGATCGATCAACTTTCGCCGCTCAGCCGCGTAGCTTTTCGAAAGCAATCCATCGACCGGAATTTTTGCGAATGCCGGATCGGCATAAAATTTGGCACGATCAGCCCAGGCCAATTTCTTAGCTTCGATCATCGTGTGTAATGTTTCCGGTGAATTGCGGCCCGTCGCACGGAGATCGAATCCCTCAAGGACGTTCAACATCTGAAGCGTCGCGATCCCCTGGCCATTAGGCGGCAACTCAAAAACATCGTAGCCGCGATAGTTGGTCGATACCGGCTCGACCCAAGTGGACGTGTGCTTTTCGAAATCGGTTTTGGCCAGAAAGCCGCCATTGGCACGCATAAAAGCCTCGACCTTATCGGCGATCTCACCTTTGTAGAAACCGTCGCGGCCTTTTTCGCCAATCAGCCGCAGCGTTTTCGCAAGCGCCGGATTCTTGAAGATGTTGCCCTTTGCCGGCGTCCGGCCTTTGCCATCGAGGGTGTAGGTTTCCAAAAATGCTCCGGGCAAATCTTTGTAGAGGCGCGGACCAAAGGCCCAGTAATATGCGACCAAGTCGCTGACCGGAAAACCTTCCTCGGCGTAACGAATCGCCGGCGCCAGATCGTCACTCAACTTCAATTTACCAAACTTTTTGTGCAGCTCCGCCCAGGCGTCGACCGTCCCGGGTAGGCTGATGGGTAACATGCCCGTCGGCGGGATTGTTTTGCGATTCAGCTTGTCGAGTTCCGCCTTCATCTGCTCGTAGCTCAGTCCGAGCGGCGAACGGCCACTTCCATTGATCCCGTAAAGTTTGTTTTCCTTGGCGCTGTAGACGATCGCGAAAAGGTCGCCTCCGATGCCGTTTGATACTGGCTCCATCAACCCAAGGGCCGCGTTGGTGGCGATGGCGGCGTCGACCGCGCTGCCGCCGCGCTTCAAGATGTCGACTCCAACTTGTGTGGCGAGGGGCACGCTCGTGCAAACCATTCCATGTCGCGCCACCACTTCCGAGCGAGTGGCGAAATTCTTTCCGGTAATGCGGTCGATTTGGGCGAACGATATTTTGACCAAGCAGAAGCCGGCCAGGAAAGCAACGGTCCAGGGCAGCGGCTTAAACATGGCGGCACCTTATCACCAGTGTCATCCCAAGCGAAGCCAGGAACCTCCCAGGTAGCGGCGGTTCACTCCCGGAGGTGGCGGGACCATGGCGATTGAGAGCTTGCCCCGAGCGAAAGTCTTGCCCTGAGCGCAGTCGAATGGGTCGAATGGGTCAAACGCCGCTACCAACGTTGCCAGGCGTGCTCGGGTGGTGGTCGAGCTGTCTTTTCCGAGTGAAGCGAGGAATCTCACATAGGCTGATGAAGGCACGCTTTGTGGCTTGTGTGGTGGAAGCTTCGAATGGGAGGTCCTTCTCCCGCAACTGCGGGATCAGGATGACAACGCGCTACGTCGTTGCGGCGAGTCGCCATAACTGGCACGCGAGGCGCGTGCGCTCCCTAGATTTAGATCGACAGGCGGGCCGCGATTTTGCAATGAACATCTCAGGGTCTTTTGGGGAGCTAGCACAGCGTCAATAACAAGAAATTATGAACCCGAAGAAACTCTTCCTCGCATTCCTTGCAGCGTTCGTTTTTATCTTCGTATTCGGATTTCTCTGGTACGGCAACCTTATGCACGGCATCCATAATGAAGTGCCAACCCTATGGCGGACCGAAGCAGACTTTGGCAGTCATTTTCCATGGCTGATTTTGGGTCACGCCGTGATGGCGTTCTTTCTCACCATGATTTACGTCCGCTTCGTTCCCGCCGGCGGCGTCGCTTCTGGCGTAGGCTTGGGAATCA
>WNGI01003939.1_pt1 | contig 16214 bp, 10 predicted proteins | sample 5400621 | NCBI WGS metagenome assembly WNGI01 (sample SAMN13153374, study PRJNA577476) | soil metagenome | isolation source: 20 cm soil or saprolite under Garry oak tree replicate 1 | place: USA:California | collected 2016-06-15 | reverse complement strand
CAAATCAAGCGCGAGGAAGCGCAGCAGCGCGCCAGCGCCGCCCGGTTCTGACCTCAGAAACGAAAACGCCCGGCAGAAGGGCCGGGCACGGGTGTATCGGTACAATCTCGATCGTGCCTGTTGCTACCACCTTATATCCGGATTGTCAAGATCATAATTGTAACAAATAGGCCCGGTGGCGGCTTGCGCTCGCGTCTTGGGGCAGAGCCCCGCCTGGATCATTCCGCATCCCGATTGCCAAGCAGCGGTCGGCTAAGAGGATCGGCGCCTTCTTAGGCCCGGCCTGCGCCCGCACTAATCTGCTGGATGCGATCAGCGCTCGCGCAGCTTCGGGTCGAGGATGTCGCGCAGCGCGTCAATCTGCTGGATGCGATCAGCGCTCGCGCAGCTTCGGGTCGAGGATGTCGCGCAGCGCGTCGCCGAACAAATTGATGCCGAACACGGTCAGCATGATCGCGAGGCCGGGGAAGATCGCGATCCAGGGCGCCGTCGAGGCGTATTCCTCGGCGCCGCCCTGCAGCATCAGCCCCCAGGCCGGCACCGGCTCCTGCACGCCGAGCCCGAGATAGGAGAGCGCCGCCTCGGCGAGGATCGCCTGACCGACAAAGGCGGTGATGATGACGAGAAATGGCCCCATCACGTTCGGCACCATGTGGCGCATGATGATCCTGGTGTGGCCGTAGCCGAGGGCGCGCGCCGCGTCGACATAAGGCACCTCGCGGATCGCCAGGGCCGAGGAGCGCACGATCCGGGCGCAGCGCGGGATCAGCGGGATCGTGATCGCGACGATGACATTCTGGATGCCGGTGCCGAAGATCGACACGACCGCCAGCGCCATGATGATCAGCGGGAACGCCATGACGATGTCGAGGACGCGCTGCAGCCACAGATCGAGCCGGCCGCCGAAATAGGCGCTGGCGACGCCGATCACCAGCCCCGAGAAGCCGCCGACCAGGGCCGAGGTCATGCCGACAATGAAGGCGGTGCGGGCGCCGTAGAGGATGCGCGACAACAGATCGCGGCCGAGCTGGTCGGTGCCGAGCCAATGCGCCCAGCTCGGCGCTTCGGTCATCGCGGCGAAATCGTTGGAGGTCGGGTTGTATGGCGCCACCCATTCGGCGAAGATCCCGGCGAGCCCGAAGATCAACACCAGCACGAGGCCGATCGCGCCGACCGGCTGGCGACGGAAAAAGGTGGCCGCAACGCCCCAGAGGCCGTGCGGCGTGCGGCCTCGCTCGTCGACAAGGACGGGGACGGTGGCGGAGGTTGGGGCGATTTCGATGGTCATCGGGCGGGCCCCTTCAGGCGAGACGGATGCGCGGATCGAGCCAGGCGTAGAGCAGGTCGACGACGAGATTGCTCAATACCGCGATCGTGACGACGACCATGACCAAGGCCTGGGTCAGCGTGTAATCCTGGTTCTGCACCGACAGCACCATCAGGCGGCCGATGCCGTTGAGGTTGAACACCTGCTCGGTGACGACGAGCCCGCCGATCAGAAAGGCGAACTCGATGCCGATCACGGTCACGACCGGCAACAGCGCGTTCTTCAGCGCATGGCGGTTGATGATCAGCCGGCGGATCAGTCCCTTGGCGCGGGCGGTGCGGATATAGTCCTCGCGCAGCACTTCGAGCATCGCCGAGCGGGTCATCCGCATCGACACCGCGGCGTAGCGGTAACCGATCGTCAGGGCCGGCAGCATGACGATCGACAGGTTGCGGATCGGATCCTGCCACAGCGGCACATAGTCGATCGGCGGCATCCAGGGATGGCCGAACACGGCCTGCGTGACATCGAGAACGATCAGGATCGACACGATGCCGAGCCAGAAGGCCGGCGTCGCGAGACCGGCGATCGAGAAGGTGCGCACCAGCAGATCGACCCAGGTGTTCTGCTTCAGGGCCGAGATCGTGCCGAGCGGGATTGCGATGACGACCGCGATGACCGTCGCCATGACCGCGACCTCGAGCGAGATCGGAAAGCGGGTGGCGATCTCGACGATGACGGGCTTGCCCGACCACATCGACTTGCCGAAATCGAGCCGCGCCAGGCCCCACAGGAAATCGAGGAATTGCAGGATCCAGGGCCGGTCGATGCCGATCTCGGCGTGGCAGGTGGCGAGCGAGGCCTGCGTGAAGCTGGTGCCGCCCGACCCGAGCCGCACGAGGCAGATATCGCCCGGAACCAGGCGCATCAGCAGAAACACCAGGGCCGCCGCCCCGATCAGGGTCGGGAAGACGAGGAGGATGCGGCTGATGATGTAGCGGTACATCGGGTTACGCTCGGGGGCTCACGCGTTGGGCAAAAACCACCACAGCCACCCCCTACCTGTCCAGCCACACTGTCGCGAGATCCTGGTTAATGAAATGGCTCGGGCTGATCTTCCAGCCCTTGAGATAGGAACGGTGCGGCACGGTCCGGTACCACCAGGAGACCCAGATCTCGTGCGCCTGGGTATCGATCGAGTGTTTCTCGAATTCGCGCATCAGGGCGCGTTGGTGTGCCGGGTCGGTCTCGTGCAGCATCTTCCCGTAAAGCGCGACCTCGTCCTTGTCCTCGAAATTCCCGTAATTGGCGGTGAACACCGAACTCGGCAGATAGGGCTGGACGTCGAGGATCGGGTTCGGCACGGCGCGGCAATTGGCCTGCAGGACGACCTCGAAATCGCCCCGCCGCATCGCATCGGTCCACGGGCCGGTCGGCTGGACGCGCTGCGTCGCCTTGAGCCCCACCTTGCTCCACTCATCGACCAGCCAGGTGCCGACATATTTGTAGGGCTGGTCAACATTGCGGTTGAGGAGCTCAAAAGAGAGCCCCTCGGCGCCGGCTTCCTTTAGGAGCCGCCGCGCCTCCGCGCGCGATTTCTCAATATCGGGCCAGAAGCCGGCGAGCTGCTGCAATTCGTCTTTGGTCGCAGCCAAGGGGGAGGCAGGAAAAACGATGCCGCCGACGGTGTGCATGTCGGCGACCTTGGAGAGCGCCGGGACGCCGTGCCAGCGGTCGACCGCGAGGCTCAGGGCGCGGCGCACCCGAACATCGTCGAACGGCTTCTTGGCGTGGTTTGGTGTCACCAGGCTACCGCAGTTCCAGTCGCTCTCCTGCACCGTGATCTTGTCGCCGAGCGCGGCCTTCAATTCGTCGCGCGCCGAGGGCGGCAGACCGCGGAACTCGGCTGCGGCGCGGTCGCTGCGGATCGCGTCGAGCCGGGTCGCCTGCTTCGCGGCGTAGATGCCGGTGAAGCCGTCGAGATAGGGAAGGCCCGGATGGTGGTAGTCCGGGTTGCGCACACCGGTGATCGACTGGCCGGTCTCATAGGTGACGAATTTAAAGGGGCCGGAGCCGAGAATGTTCTTCTCGTACCAGTGCGGGTCTTTCTCGAGCTTCTCCTTCTGGTAGACAAAGGTGAACGGGTCGGCGAGCGCCGGCAGGAAGGTGGTGGTGGCGAATTTGAGCCGGAAGACGACCGTCGCGGGGTCGGGCGCCTCGACCTTGTCGACCATCATGTAATAGCTCTCGCGCGGCGAGAGGACGCCCTCCTGCGGATGAATGATGGATTCCCAGCTGGCCTTGACATCGGCCGAAGTCAGCGGCGTTCCGTCATGGAATTTAACGCCATCGCGGAGCTTGAAGGTGTAGGTCTTGCCGTCATCGGTGGGCTGCGGCATGTCGGTGCAGAGATCGCAGACGAAATCGGTCGTTGAGGACGGGTTCTCGGGATTGACACGAGTTAGCGTGCTGTAGAACGGCGCCGTCGCGTGCAGCATCGCGAAGGTGCCTTCCTGATGCCCGTCGAAAGAGGGCGGCGCATCGGCTGGAATCATAAAGGTCAGCGTGCCGCCGCGTTTGGGCGCTTCCGCGCCCGAAGCCGGCATCGCGATCGCCAGAACGGCGGTTAACACCGCCGCGCAGAGCGTGAAGCCTGCCCGCATCGCCTCCTCCCTCGTTCCGCTCGGCCGCGTTTCGACCGTTTCTTCTGGCCGCTACCCTACGCCCGCACTGGCCGGCGCGAAAGAAGACAGTAGGATGGGTTGAGCACAGCGAAACCCATTCTGCCGATCGACAGCATGGGTTTCGCTGTGCTCAACCCATCCTACGGCATCGCAGCCCTACTACTTATCGAGCCAGATGTTCGCGAGATCCTGGTTCAGATAATGGCTCGGGCTGATCTTCCAGCCTTTCACGTAAGACCGGTAGGGGACGATCCGGTACCACCAGGGCAGCACGAGCTTGTGCGCCTCGGTATCCATGACGTGCTTGGCGAATTGAAACATCACCTGTTTTTGTTTTGCCGGATCGGTCTCGTGCAAGGCTTTTTCGTAGAGTTCCTGTTCCCTCGGGTCTTCGTAGTTGCCGTAATTCTGCTTGCTGACCGAGCTCGACAGATAAGGCTGCACGTCGATCAGCGGGTTGACGACGCTGTGGCAATTGGCCTGCAGCACGACGCTGAAGTCGCCGGCGCGCTCGGCCGCCACCCAGGGGCCGCTCGGCAGCACCTTTTGCGTGACCTTGACGCCGATCTTGCTCCATTCGTCGACAATCCAAATGCCGACATATTTGTAGGGCTGGTCGACATCGCGGTTGAGCAGTTCGAACGTTAGGTTCTCGGCGCCGGCCTCCTTCAACAGGCGCTTCGCCTCGGCGCGCGACTTGTCGATATCGGGCCAGAACCCGGCGACCTCGTGCAGCTGCTCGTTGCTCGGCGCCAGCGGATCGCCCGGGAAGATCAGGCTGCCGGCGGTGTGGACATCGGCGATCTTCGACAATGCCTGGGCGCCGTGCCAGCGGTCGATCGCCAATGTCAGGGCGCGCCGCACGCGCACATCGTCGAACGGCTTTACCTTCTCGTTGATCGTCACGACGCTGCCGCAGTTCCAATCGCTGTCCTGAAACGCGATCTGATCGCCGAGCGATTTCTTCAGATCGTCCCGGGCGGCGGGCGGCAGGCCGCGGAACTCGATGGCGGCCCGGTCGCTGCGCAAGGCGTCGATCCGCGTCGCCTGCTTCGGCGCGTAGATGCCGACGACCTCGTCGAGATAGGGCTTGTCCTTGAAATAGTAGTCGGGGTTGCGCACCCCTCTGATCGACTGCCCGATCTCGTAATTGGCCAATTTGAACGGGCCTGAGCCGAGGATATTGGTTTCGTACCAGTGCGGGTCCTTTTCCAGAACCTTCTTTTGGTAGATGAAGGCGTAAGGATCGGCGAGGGCCGGCAGGAAGGCGCTCGTCGCAAATTTGAGACGGATCACGACGGTCGAGGGATCGGGCGCCTCGATCTTGTCCACCATGTCGAAATCGCTGGAGCGCGGGCTCAATACGCCCTCTGGCGGGAAGGCGATCATCTGGAGGCTCTTCGCGACATCCTCGGCAGTCAGCGGGTCGCCATTGTGGAACTTGACGCCCTGCCGGATCTTGAACGTGTAGGTCTTGCCGTCATCGGCCGGTTTCGGCATTTCGGTGCAGAGATCGCACACGAAATCGGTCGTCGAGGACGGGTTGTCCGGATTGATCCGGATAAGGACGCTGTAATAGGGCGCGACCGAATGGATCGTGGCGTAGGTCGTCTCGCGATGCCCGTCGAAGGTCGGCGGCGCATCGGCCGGGATCAGGTAGGTCAGCGTGCCGCCGCGTTTCGGGGTATCCGCCGCGCCCGCCGGCGCCGCTGCGGCGAGCACCCCACCAAGCACCACCGCGCCAAACCGCCATCCGCCGGTCATCACTTCCTCCGCAACCGTCTCCGGGCGAAACCAAGCCTCTCTCGCCCGCCAACGCTAGCTGTCCCAAAGGATTACCTTTGCGGGGTGCTTCGAAGCGCCTCGCTGCGCTCGACCCATCCTCAGACAAACCGCACCCGCTATTTGTCGAGCCAGACCGTGGCGAGGTCCTGGTTGACGTAATGGCTCGGGTTGATCTTCCAGCCCTTCACATAAGCGCGGTAGGGCACGATGCGGTACCACCACAACAGAAAGATCGCATGCGCCTTGTCGTCGAGGACGTCCTTCTCGAACTGCCGCATCAAGCGGCGCTGCGCCGCGGGATCGGTCTCGGCGACCATCTTCTCGTAGAGGGCGATCTCGTCGGGATCTTCGTAGAACCCGAAATTCTGCGCCTCGACCGTGTACGGAAGGTAGCGCTGCACGTCGACCAGCGGATTCACGACGCTCTGGCAGTTGCCATAGACGGCGACCTCGAAATTGCCGGCCCGCATCGTATCGAACCAGGGGCCGGTCGGGACAACGCGCTGCGTCACCTTGAGCCCGACTTTGCTCCACTCATCGACCACCCATGAACCGTTGTACTTGTACGGCTGGTCGATATTGCGATTGAGCAATTCGAAGCTGAGCCCCTCCTGCCCGGCTTCCTTCAAGAGGCGCTTGGCCTCGGTCCGCGATTTCTCGATATCGGGCATGTATCCGATGAGCTTCTCTAGTTCCTCCCTTGTCGCCGCGAGCGGCGAGCCCGGAAACACGATGCCGCCGACCGTGCGGACATTGGCGATCTTGGCGAGCGCCGGCGCGCCGTGCCAGCGGTCGATCGCCAAGGTCAGGGCGCGGCGCACCCGGACATCGTCGAACGGTTTCTTCCGGTGGTTCGGGATGACGAGCGTCCCGCAATTCCAGTCGCTCTCCTGCACGGTGAGCTGGTCGCCGAGCGCCGCCTTCAATTCGTCGCGCACTGAGGGCGGGAAGCCACGGAACTCGATCGCGGCGCGGTCGGCGCGCAACGCGTCGAGGCGGGTCGCCTGCTTGTCGGCATAGATGCCGACAAAGCCGTCGAGATAGGGGAGGCCGGGCTGATAATAGTCGGGATTGCGTACGCCCCGGATCGACTGTCCGGTCTCGTAGGCTTCGAGCTTGAAGGGGCCGGAGCCCTGGATGTTCTTCTCGTACCAGTGCGGGTCCTTATCGAGGACAGCTTTCCGATAGATAAACGCGAAGGGGTCGGCGAGCGCCGGCAGAAAGGCATTGGTCGCCTGCTTCAGGCGAAAGGTGACGGTGGAGGGGCCGGTCGCCTCGATATTGTCGATCATCGCGGCATAACCGGCACCGCGCGCGCTGATGACACCCTCGGGCGGAAACACGATCTTTTTCCAGCTCGCCGCGACATCCTCGGCGGAAAGAGGCGACCCGTCGTGGAACTTGACCCCCTGGCGGATCGCGAAGGTGTAGGTCTTGCCGCCGTCGGTGGGCTGCGGCATCGCCGTGCAGAGATCGCAGATAAAATCGGTCGTCGACGACGGGTTCTCGGGATTGGCGCGGATCAGATTGCTGTAGAACGGCGCGACCGAATGCACCGTCGCGAAGCTGTTCTCACGATGGCCGTCGAAAGAGGGGGGCGCATCCGCCGGGATCAGGAAGGTCAGCACGCCGCCGCGCTTTGGGGTCTCCGCCGCGCCCACGGGCTGCGCGGCGGCCAGCCATGCCAACCCGAAGATCGCAGCAATCCGAGTGAAGCGCCTCATCGGAGAGAGCCTCGGCTACTTATCGAGCCACACGGTTCCGAGATCCTGGTTCACGTAATGGCTCGGGCCGATCTTCCAGCCCTTGACGTAGGATTGGTATGGCACGATGCGCTGCCACCACAGCAGGAAGATGCCGTGCGCCTGTTCGTCGAGCACGTATTTCGCGAATTCGAGGAGCCGTGCCTTCTGCTTTGACTTGTCGAGCTCGCGCAGGAGCTCGTTGTACATCTTGACCTCTTTCTCATCCTCGAAATTGCCGTAGTTCGACGCCGATACCGTATGCGGCAGGTATTTGCCGACATCGGCGAGCGGGTTGACGACATTCTGGCAATTGCCCTCGACGGTCACATCGAAATCCCCCGAGCGCTGCGCGGCAAACCACGGCCCGACCGGCAGCACCTTCTGGGTCGCCTTGACGCCGATCTTGCTCCAGTCGTCAACCGCCCAGATGCCGTAGTATTTGTACGGCTGATCCGTCGAGCGGTTGAGCAGCTCGAAGCTCAAATTCTCGGCGCCGGCTTCCTTCAACAGGCGCTTCGCTTCCGCCCGCGATTTTTCGATGTCGGGCCAATAGCCGGCGATCTGCTGCAGTTCTTCCTTGCTCGGCGCCAGCGGCGAGCCGGGGAAGGTGACACCGCCGACCGTACGCACCAGCGCGATCTTCGACAAATCCGGAGCGGTGTGCCAACGGTCGAGCGCGAGCGTCAGGGCCCGCCGCACGCGGGGGTCGTCGAACGGCTTCTTCTTGTGGTTCGGGGTGATCAGCCCGCCGCAATTCCAGTCGCTCGTCTGCACCGCGACCTTGTCGCCGAGCGCCTGCTTCAGCTCGTCGCGCACGGTCGGCGGAAAGCCGCGAAACTCGACCGCGGCGCGGTCGCTGCGGATCGCGTCGACCCGGGTCGCCTGCTTGTCGGCGAAGATGCCTTTGAAGCCATCGAGATAAGGGAGGCCCTGATGGTAGTAGTCCGGGTTGCGCGCCCCCTCGATCGACTGGCCGGTCTCGTAGGCGACAAACTTGAACGGCCCCGAGCCGTCGATATTCTTCTCGTACCAGTGGATATCCTTGTCGAGCTTTGCCTTGCTGTAGATCCAGGCATAGGGATCGGCGAGCGCCGGCAGGAACGCGTCGGTGGCGAATTTCAGCTTGAAGACGATGGTGGACGGATCGGGCACCTCGATCTTGTCGACCATCATGAAATTGCTCTGGCGCGGGCTGACGACGCCCTCGGGCGGGAAGACGATCTTGTTCCAGGAGGCGAGGATGTCGGCGGCGGTGAGCGGCGTGCCGTCGTGGAACTTCACCCCTTGCCGGATCTTGAAGGTGTACGTCTTGCCGCCGTCCGTGGGCTGCGGCATCTCGGTGCACAGATCACAGACCAGGTCCGGGGATCCCGGATCCATCGGATTGGCGCGGATCAATGTGCTGTAGAACGGCGCCGCCGAATGAATGGTCGCGTAGGTCTCTTCGCGCTGCGCATCGAAGCTCGGCGGCGCGTCCGCCGGGATCATGAAGGTCAGAACCCCGCCGCGCTTCGGCGTCTCGTCCGCGGCGGCCGGCAATATCAGCATCGAACCGGCGACGAGGCTGACCAGGATCCGTAACGCGACCTGCATACCTTCCTCCCTGAAATTATCGTCGATGTCTCTGCCGAAGCTATTTGTCGAGCCAAATCGTGGCGAGGTCCTGATTGACAAAGTGGCTGGGGCTGATCTTCCAGCCCTTCACATATGACCGGTACGGAACGATCCGATACCAGAAGGTCAGCGGCAATTCGTGCGCTTGGGTGTCGATGACATATTTCTCGAATTCGCGCATCAAGAGCCGCTGTTTCGCCGGATCGGCTTCGCGCAGCATCTTTTGATAGAGCTCGATCTCGGCCGGGTCCTCGTAGCCGCCGTAGTTTTCCGTAAAGACGGTGTGCGGCAGGTATTTGCCGACATCGAGCACCGGATTGACGACGCTTTGGCAATTGGCCTCCATCGTCACGTCGAAATTGCCGGTGCGCATGCCGTCGAACCAAGGCCCGGTCGGCACGACCTTTTGCGTGACCTTAAGACCGATCTTGCTCCACTCATCGACCACAAAGGTGCCGATGTATTTGAAAGGCTGATCGACATCGCGGTTCAGCATCTCGAAGCTGAGGTTTTCCGCGCCGGCCTCTTTCAAGAGACGCTTTGCCTCGACGCGCGACTTTTCGATATCGGGCCAAAACCCGGCGAGCTGCTGCAGTTCCTCCTTGGTGGCCGCGAGCGGCGAGCCGGGGAACACAATCCCGGCGACCGTGCGCACGATCGCAATCTTCGACAGCGCCGGCGCCCCTTTCCACTGGTCGATCGCCAGCGACAGGGCGCGGCGTACCCGAACGTCGTCGAACGGCTTTCTCTTGTGATTGTAGGTAAGCAGGTTGCCGCAATTCCAGTCGCTCTCTTGGACGGCGATCTGGTCGCCCAGCTCCTTGACGAGCTGGTCGCGCGCCGAGGGCGGCTGGCTCCTGAACTCCATCGCGGCCCGGTCGGCGCGGATCGCATCGACGCGCGTCGCCAGCTTTGGCGCGTAGATCGCGGTGAAGCCGTCGAGATAGGGCAGACCCTTATGGTAGTAGTCGCGGTTCCGCTCGCCGGTGACGGATTGCCCGGTCTCGTAACCCACGAATTTGAAGGGGCCCGATCCGAGAATGTTCTTTTCGTACCAGTGCGGATCCTGGTCCAGAGCGGCTTTCTTGTAGATATAGGCGAATGGATCGGCGAGCGCCGGAAGGAAGGCGGTCGTGGCGAATTTGAGCCGGAACACGACTGTGCGCGGGTCCGGCGATTCGACCTTGTCCACCATCGTGTAGAAGGCTTGCCGGGCGCTGGTGACACCGGCCGGCGGACTGACGACGCGCTGCCAGCTCGCGGCGACATCGGCGGCAGTCAGCGGCGACCCATCATGAAATTTCACCCCGTCGCGGATTTTGAAGGTGTAGGTTTTGCCGTCATCGGTTGGCCGCGGCATCTCGGTGCAGAGGTCGCAGACAAAATCGCTGGTCGAAGACGGGCTTTCCGGGTTGATGCGAATGAGGACGCTGTAGAACGGCGCGGTCGCGTGCACCGTCGCAAAGGTCGCCTCACGATGACCGTCGAAGCTCGGCGGCGCGTCGGCCGGGATCATGTAGGTCAGCGTGCCGCCCCGCTTTGGCGTCTCGCCGGCAGCGGCCGGCCACGCGAGAGCGAGCGCCGCAGCCAAAACGAACCCGCCGCGTATCGTCACCTTCATCCGTATGGTCCCCTCGCTCGCGACCTCTATTTGTCGAGCCACAACCGCGCCAGATCCTGATTGACGAAATGGGTGGGCGCGATCTTGAAGCCCTTGAGATAGGAGCGGTACGGCACGATGCGGTGCCACCACAAGGCCCAGATCTCATGCGCCTGTTCGTCGAGGACGTATTTCTCCAGCTGGCGCATCAACTCGCGCTGCCTCGCCGGATCGGCCTCGCGCAGCATCTTGTCGTAAAGCGCGACTTCGGCGGGGTCCTCGTAATGTCCGTAATTCTCGGCCGAAACCGAGGCCGGCAATACCTTCTGCACATCGAGCGGCGGGTTGACGATGCCCCAGCCGGGCGCCTCGACGACGACATCGAAATCGCCGTTGCGCATTGCGTCGAACCACGGGCCGGTCGGCACGACCTTCTGCGTCACCTTGAGACCCACTTTGCCCCATTGGTCGATCAGCCAGGCGGCGACGTATTTGTAAGGTTGATCGACATTGCGGTTGAGGAGCTCGAAGGCGAGCCCCTCGGCGCCGGCCTCCTGCAAGAGGCGCCTCGCCTCGGCGCGCGATTTCTCGATATCCGGCCAATAGCCGGCGATCTGCTGCAATTCCTCCTTTGTCGCCGCGAGCGGCGAGCCGGGGAAGACCATGCCGCCGACCGTCTGCACGATCGCGATCTTCGACAGCGACGGCGCGCCGCCCCAGCGGTCCACCGCCAGGCTCAAGGCGCGGCGCACGCGGGGATCGTCGAAGGGTTTTTTCTGGTGGTTCGGCGTTATCGCGCTGCCGACATCCCAAATGCCCTCTTGCGACATGATCTTATCGCCAAGCGCGCCGACCAGCTCGTCGCGCGCCGAGGGCGACATGCCGCGAAACTCGATCGCGGCGCGATCGCTGCGGATCGCGTCGATGCGGGTCGCCTGCTTGTCGGCATAGATCGCGGTAAAGCCGTCGAGATAGGGGAGCGCCGGGTCGTAGTAATCCGGGTTTCGCACGCCGGTGACGGATTGCCCGGTCTCGTAATGGGTGAATTTGAACGGGCCGGTGCCGAGAATGTTCTTCTCGTACCAGTGCGGATCCTTGTCGAGGATCGCCTTTTTGTAGATCCAGTTGAACGGGTTGGCGACCGACGGCAGGAAGGCGGCGGTCGGGAATTTGAGCCGGAAGAGGACCGTCGAGGCATCGGGCGTCTCGACCTTGTCAACCATCAGGAAATTGGCGACGCGCGCGCTCAAGACGCCTTCGGGGGGAAAGATGATCGCCCGAAATGTCGCCGCGACATCTTCGGCGGTCATCGGCGAGCCGTCGTGAAATTGGACACCCTGGCGGATCTTGAAGGTGTAGGTCTTGCCGCCGTCGAGAGGCTGCGGCATCTCGGTGCAGAGATCGCAGGTGAAATCGGTCGTCGAGGCGGGATTGTCGGGGTTGACGCGGATCAGGAGGCTGTAGAAGGGCGCGCCACCATGCACGGTCGCAAAGGTGCTCTCCCGATGCGCGTCGAAGCTCGGTGGCGCGTCGGCCGGGATCAGGTAGGTCAGCGTGCCGCCGCGCTTCGGCGTCTCCTCGGCCGCGGCGGGCACGGCGAGGGCGAGGACCACCGACAGTCTCCCGGCCCATTTGAGCCAGCCGGCTCTCATCGCTTCCTCCCGTATTCCGCCCGGCCGTTCGCTCGGCTGGGATCTTGTCTATTAGCCTACGCCTGCGCCCGGTTGGGTGAAACCTCAGCTTAGGCATAGGTCCCGGCGCAGGCCGGGATCTAATTTGGCCGTATAGCGCTGATCCAATCGGCCGGCGGAGCGACCGCTACTTGTCGAGCCAGATCGTCGCGAGATCCTGGTTAACGTAGTGGCTCGGGCCGATCTTCCAGCCCTTAAGATAAGCGCGGTAAGGCACGATGCGGTAGCGCCACAACAGAAAGATCTCGTGCGCCGCGTCATCGAGCACGTGCTTCTCGAACTGGCGCATCATCGCGCGCTGCTTGGCGGCATCGGTCTCGCGCAGCATGCGGTCGTAAAGCTCGACTTCCGAGGGGTCTTCGTAAAACCCGTTATTCGCCGGCGAGACCGAATGCGGCAGGTACTTTGTCCCGTCGAGCAGCGGGTTGACGATGTTCTGGCACTCGCCGTCGATAAACGCATCGAACTCGCCCTGACGGATCGCCTCGGTGTAAGGGCCGGTCGGCAATACGCGCTGGGTCACCTTGACCCCGATCTTGCTCCAGTCGTCGATGACCCAATTCGCCTGAAATTTGTAGGGCTGGTCGACATTGCGGTTGAGGAGCTCGAAACTGAGGTTCTCCTGCCCCGCTTCCTTCAGCAGACGCCGCGCCTCGGCCCTCGATTTCTCGATATCGGGCCAGTAGCCGGCAAGCTGGTGCAGTTCCTCCTTAGTCGCGGCCATCGGCGAATTCGGAAAAACGATCCCGCCGACCGTGCGCATGACCGAGACCCGCGATAAGGCGGGAGCGCTGTTCCAGCGGTCGATTGCCAGGCTCAGCGCGCGGCGCACCCGCGGATCGTCAAACGGTTTGCGCTGGTGGTTCGGCGTGATCAGGTTGGCGCAGTTCCAGTCGAAGATGCCGGTGAAGCCGTCGAGATAGGGCAGTCCCTTACGGTAGTAGTCGGGGTTGCGCACGCCGGAAATCGACTGCCCGGCCTCATACTCCTTAAAGCGGAAGGGGCCCGAGCCGAGGATGTTCTTCTCGAACCAGCGCGGGTCCTGGTCGAGCATCGCTTTCTTGTAGAGGAAGGCATAGGGGTCGGCGATCGCCGGCAGGAACGCCGCGGTCGCGAATTTGAGATGGAAGACGACGGTATTCGGATCGGGCGCCTCGATCTTGTCGATCATCGAATAATACCCGCGGCGCGCGCTGATGATGCCGTCGGGGGGATCGACGATCCTGTTCCAGCTGGCGGCGACATCTGCGGCGGTCAGCCGCGAGCCGTCGGAGAATTTGATATCGTTGCGGATCATGAAACTGTAGGTGCGCCCGCCATCCGTCGGCTCGGGGATTTCGGTGCAGACGTCGCAGACGAACTCGGCCGTGGAGGCCGGGTTTTCCGGATTGGCGCGGATCAAAACACTGTAGAACGGCGCCACAGCGTGTACCGTGGCGAAGGTCGCCTCGCGGTGACCATCGAAGCTCGGCGGCGCGTCGGCCGGGATCATATAGGTCAAGACGCCACCGCGCTTCGGCGCCTCCTCGGCCGCGGCGACGCCGCCAACAAGGGTGAGGGCGGTCAGCAGCCCGGCGGCGAGACCCCGCAGCGCCAATCCCATCCTACCCTCCCGTTCGGCATCTTTGTTGTTGGCCTGCAGCCTATTTGTCGAGCCAGACCGTCGACAAATCCTGGTTCAGGAAATGGCTCGGGCTGATCTTCCAGCCCTTCACATAGGAGCGGTACGGCACGATGCGGTTCCACCAGATGACCTTCGTGGCGTGCGCCTCGGTATCCATCACCTGCTTCTGGAAATCGACCATGAGCGCGTGCTGCTTCTGCGGATCGCTTTCGTGCAGCAGCTTGTCATGGATCGCGGTCACTTGCGGATCGTCGTAAAACCCGTAGTTCTCGTCGGAGCTCGGCAGGTACGCGCCGACATCGAGGACCGGGTTCACCGTGCTGCGGCAGATCGGGTAATGCACGACATCGTATTGGGCGCTGCGCATCGCCTGGAACCAGGGGCCGGTCGCAACGACCTTTTGCGTCACCTTGACACCGATCTTGCTCCACTGGTCGACAAGCCAGATCCCGACATATTTATAGGGCTGGTCGACGTCACGATTGAGCAATTCGAAGCTGAGATTTTCCGCGCCTGCTTCCTTCAACAGGCGCTTGGCCTCGACACGCGACTTTTCGATGTCGGGCCAGAACCCGGCCATTTGCTGTAGCTCGTCCTTGGTCGCGGCGAGCGGCGAACCGGGGAAGGCGATGCCGCCAACGGTTTTGACGACCGCGATCTTGGACAATGCCGGCGCACCGCCCCAGCGATCAATCGCCAATGTTAGCGCGCGGCGCACCCGGGCGTCGTCGAAGGGCTTTTTCTTGTGGTTGAAGAACAGGTCGCTGCCGCAGTTCCAGTCGCTTTCCTGCACCGTGATTTGATCACCGAGCGCCTGCTTCAGTTCCTCGCGCGAGGAGGGGGGCAGACCGCGGAAGTCGACCGCCGCCTTGTCCGCGCGCATGGCCGCGATCCGCGTCGCTTCCTTCGGCGCGAAGATCCCCTCGATCGCATCGAGATACGGCAGCCCCTTCTGGTGGTAGTCGGCGAAGCGCTCGCCCTTGATCGATTGGCCGGCGTCATAGCTGACGAACTTGAACGGGCCGGAGCCCATGATGTTCTTTTCGTACCAGTGCTGGTCCTTATCGAGGATCTCTTTCTTGTAGATGAAATTGAATGGGTCGGCGATCGCCGGAATAAAAGCGGTGGTGGCGAATTTGAGCCGGAACACGACCGTCTTCGGGTCCGGGTTCTCGACCTTCTCGATGAACGGCTTGTAATTCGCCGAGCGGGCGCTGGCCACGCCTTCCGGCGGAAAGATGATGCGGTTCCAACTGGCGGCCACATCGGCGGCGGTCAGCGGCGAGCCATCGTGGAACTTGACGCCGTCGCGGATCGTGAAGGTGTAGGTCTTGCCGTCGTCGGTCGGTTTCGGCATTCCCGTGCACAGGTCGCAGACGAAGTCGTTGGATGACGGGTTCTCGGGATTGACCCGCACCAAGAGGCTATAGAACGGCGCGACCGGATGGATCATCGCGAAGGTCTGCTCGCGATGGCCGTCGAAACTCGGCGGCGCATCCGCGGCGATCAGATAGGTCAGCGTGCCGCCGCGTTTCGGCTCGTCGGCTGCCCAGCTTGCCGCACTCCAGCCGGCAGCAACCATCACGGCAGCCGCGGCGATGACAAATTTGCGCATTCGATCCTCTCTTCTTCTTGATCTTAGCTGACGACGTCGCAGGCGACCCAGTGCCCGGGGCGCAACTCCCGTAATTCCGGCCGCACCCGCCTGCACTGGTCGACCGCCAGCGGACAACGCGGATGAAAGACGCAGCCCGGCGGCGGATTGATCGGGCTCGGCACCTCGCCTCTCACCGGCTGAAACGCGCGCTCGGCCTCGACCGCCGGGTCCGGCACCGGCACGGCGGCCAGCAAAGCCCTGGTGTAGGGGTGGAGCGGGTTGTCGAACAACTCGTCACACTCGGCAAGCTCGACGACGCGGCCGAGATACATGACCGCGACGCGCTGACAGAGATGCCGCACGACGGACAGATCGTGCGCGATAAAGAGATAGGTCAGGTTGAACTTGTCGCGGAGATCCTCGAGCAGATTGATGATCTGCGCCTGGATTGACACATCAAGCGCCGAGACCGCCTCATCGCAGACGATGAATTCCGGGTTGAGGGCGAGGGCGCGTGCGATGCCGACGCGCTGGCGCTGGCCGCCCGACATCTCATGCGGATAGCGGTCGGCAAAATTCGGGTTGAGGCCGCACACCGACAGCAGCT
>WNGI01010722.1_pt1 | contig 16221 bp, 13 predicted proteins | sample 5400621 | NCBI WGS metagenome assembly WNGI01 (sample SAMN13153374, study PRJNA577476) | soil metagenome | isolation source: 20 cm soil or saprolite under Garry oak tree replicate 1 | place: USA:California | collected 2016-06-15 | reverse complement strand
GACAGCGGTGCAATTGCCCTCCTCACAGCGGACGGCGCACATCGCCGCGGTTCAATTGTGCCACTCAAGAAAAATGTTGATGACGCGCTGCGCGGTCGCACGTCCATCAAACGCGTGATTGTTTTTCGCCGCGCAGGAAACGAAATTCACATGGAAGAAGGCCGCGATGTGTGGTGGGATCGGGAACTAGAGTACGTCCATGCCAACTGCCCGCCAGCGTCGCTCGATAGTGAGCATCCGCTCTATCTTCTCTATACGAGCGGCTCCACTGGGAAACCGAAGGGAATTTTGCATACGACGGGCGGTTATCTCGTCGGCGTCTATTCGACCATGAAATACGTCTTCGACATTCGCGAGGAAGATATTTTTTGGTGCACCGCTGACGTCGGCTGGGTGACCGGCCACAGCTATATTGTTTATGGTCCACTGGCGAATGGTGCGACGACCGTTATGTACGAGGGCGCGCCGAACTGGCCGCAGCCCGATCGCTTCTGGAAAATCATCGAAGAATATCGCATCAACATTCTGTACACGGCTCCGACGGCGATCCGTGCTTTTATTCGCTGGGGTGACGATTGGGTGGCGAAACATGATCTCTCATCACTCCGCCTGCTCGGCACAGTGGGCGAACCAATCAATCCGGAAGCATGGATGTGGTATCACGAGAAGATCGGCGGCGGTCGGTGTCCGATTGTCGATACGTGGTGGCAAACCGAGACCGGGTCGATTCTGATTACGCCTCTTCCCGGTGCGATTCCGACGAAACCCGGCAGCGCAACGCTCCCATTCTTCGGTGTCGATCCAGTCATTGTCGATGAAAAGGGACACGAAGTCGGAACGAATGTTGGCGGTAAACTAATCATTCGCCGGCCCTGGCCGGCGATGTTACGCACGATTTACGGAGACAAGGAGCGTTATCGACAGCAATACTGGAGTGAGTTCAAGGGCAACTATCTCACAGGCGACGGCGCCCGCCGCGATGAAGACGGCTATTTCTGGATCGTTGGCCGGATTGATGATGTTCTGAACGTCGCTGGCCACAGACTTGGCACATCGGAAATAGAAAGTGCGCTCGTCAGCCACGCGCGAGTTGCAGAAGCGGCGGTGGTGGGCAGGCCGGATGAATTGAAGGGGCAGGCAGTCGTTGCGTTTGTGACGGTGAAGACGGGAGTTGATGCCGGTCGCGAACTAAAGGAGGAATTGCGCGATCACGTGGCGGTACATATTGGCGCGATCGCGAAACCGGATGAAGTGCGCTTCGCCGAAGCGCTACCAAAAACGCGCAGCGGCAAGATCATGCGGCGTCTTCTCAAAGAAATCGCAAGCGGCGCAAAGGTCACCGGCGACACCACCACGTTGGAGGATTTCAGCGTCTTAGCGAGATTAGCTGAATCCGAGGAGGCTTAGGGTAATGGAAAATGACGAAAGCGAGCCTTAAGCCGTGAGCTTCATCCGCACAGGTTTTCGTGAGATAGCGTTGAAGGTCAAGCGCCAGCGGACGCGCATCGCGCTTCGTCACGAGAGGCGTCTTCTCCAAAGAAGTGAGATCAACCTCGGACGCGAAGGCACTGCGCAAGCGGCCAATTTTCCCGAGCTGCGCAACGAGATCGTTGCGCTGAAGAAACTGGAGCAGGAGCAAAAAGAAGTCGCACTCCGAATCGCGCGGATCGAAGAAGGAATAAAAAGGATCGAAGAAGAACGGCAACAGAATGCGCGCGAGCAAGCTGAGGCACTTGCAAAGCTGGAGGCAGATAAGAAGCCGCTTCTACAGCAGCAAAACCAGGCGAAGCATAGCTTGGATGTGTGCGAGCGTGAGCTTGCCGGCATGGAACGGCGTCTTCAGGAGAGCGAAGCTGCGGATCGCGATCTCTTGAAACAACTCTCGGATCTGCATGCGCTCAATCCGCCACCTGCGGAACTCGAAGCTCGATCCGCCAACATCACAGCGCGGCAAGCGAGACTTCCCGAGGAGCGTGCAGAACTTATCCGCGCACGCCTGGGCAGCGCGGATGCAGTGCGTCTGGCAAAGGAGAAGCTGAATGCTGTCGAGGCGGAGCTTTCCGCGGTAGAAAAAAATATAGCGCGAACGCGAAGCGAATTTGAAGCCCGTGACCGAAAGCTGAATGACAACATTCGCGCGCAAAAGGAAGCAGCGCACGAGGCGCGGGCACAACACCAGACAGTCGAAGAGCGAAAAAATCCGGCGTATCTAAGCATCGGCCGGCATCTTGCTGCAAAGGGTGTTGCACCACCGAACGCGCCACAGCTGCTGGCAGAGGCGCACCGCCGCCGGGAGGCAGTGGATGCGCATTTGCAGCACAAAGCCGAGCTCGCTTTGCTCTCCAGCCAGATCGACAAGCAGGAGCTGAGGAAGTTTTACTTCAGCGTCTTCTCGGTACTCGTTTTGCTCGCACTCATATTGCTTGTTGTTTTCCAATCTCCCCGCGGACGTGAGTGGCTGCCCCAAGAAACCGATACGATCCTGTCGATTAACGCCGAACAGTTTGAACGCGCGAACCTTGCAAAACGCTGGCGCAACGAAGAGCCAGCGCTTTGGACAGGATTGATCGGCGCAGCAGTGTCGGTTCCAGGTTTGAATCTACCTCGGGATGCAGTGCGTATCACGCGTGCGCTCACCACGAACGAAACCGGAGAGACTCGAGAGTTTAACCTGGTTCAGGCGCGCCGTGACGTTTCCAAGGTCATTCGAGCAATGACGACTGATAAGAGCTTCCAAAAGCGCTCCATTAGCGGCTTGCCAGTATGGGAACGAGAGGCCGCCTCGGCCAATGCTACGCCGGACAAGCCGGATTTTGCCGTCGCACGGGTGGGACCCGCGACTCTGGCTGTCGGAGCACCTGCGGAAGTTGATGAACTGGTGCTCGTGCGTCTTGGGATGAAACCGGACTTGAAAATAACCGGTCAACTATTCGATCGCTTCCAAGCGCTCGATCGTGACAGCGCGCTCCGGCTTATTTCCCGCGATCCACCTGATCTCGCACGCGTTTTCCACCCCATCTTTACGCGCGAGCTGCTCGAGGCTTCACAATTGCTCGGTCTTGCAGTGAACCTGCAAAATCCGGTAAAAGCCCGAGTGCTAATAAAAGTGAATTCATCCACAAGCACGACCGATCTCGCCCGAAATTTGCACGACAAGCCGCAGCAGTGGCTGCGCTTGCCGGATTCGCAACTGTTGCTCTACTCCCAAACGCCTGAGGTCCAAAGACACGGTGACTCGAACCTTGAATTGCGGTTCACCATGCCCGAAGGCAGCGCTCGCCTTCTGCTCGAACGCCTGGCAAAAACAGACACTCCTCAAGCGATGGCAACGTATTGACCAAACAACGAAAATGCGACGCTTCGACGTGTGTATTTTAATAATTGGAGGACTGGCGGCGGCGCTGGTGTCAATGGATGCAAATGCCAGCGAACCTTTTGTTGATGTCCGATCCGTTGATCCGACGATCACCGTCGAGTTACGCTATGCAGGCCGAAATAATTTCCTTCGACATTCGCTTTATCCCCATGGAACACACGCACTCGCTCGACCCGAAGCCGCCTCAGCTTTGGCTGTGGCCCAGAGCATTCTGCGGCGTTACCAATATGGCCTCAAAATCTGGGATGCGTATCGGCCGGTAGCAGTGCAGGCCATGCTCTGGCAGGCGTCACACAACAGTGATTACGTTGCCAATCCCGAAATCGGCGCCGGCTCGCTGCATAGTTGGGGTATCGCCGTCGATGCCACCCTGGTCGACTCACAGATTCGCGACGTCCGCATGCCAACGGACTTTGACGATTTTACTCCCGCTGCAATTATGCCTTACATGGGTTCGTCTCTCGAAATACGCGCACACGTGCGTTTGCTGCGGTACGCTATGTACAAGGCTGGTTTGTGCGGCTCACGCACTGAATGGTGGCATTTCACGATCGTTGATTGGCAAAAATACTTGCCGCCTGAGAAAGCAAAGAGTGCCGCACAAGTTTTGGGAACTCACGAGGAAGGCGGATTGTGATCGATCCGCTTCGCGCCGAGACGACAGCCGATTGGAACAATCGGCTGGATCGTCCAGCTCCTTCTTTTTACATCCGGTGGTAATCGTCTCGTTCATGGTCAAGGAGCTGTCCGCTTTTGGCGGATTAGGCGATTCGATACTCCGTGGTTTGCGGCAGCCGGAGTACGTTCATGTGTTGCTTAATCCGTTGCCGGTTTACGGCTTGCTCATCGCCTGGATTGGGTTGCTCATCGCCTTTTTTTCCAAGAGCCGCCGCGCTCAGATCGCCACATTAGTGCTGGTACTCATCAGCTCGCTCTCCGCATGGCCAGTTTATGAATTTGGCCAGCAGGGATACGATCGCGTTCTGTCGATGACCGATGAAGATGGAGAACGCTGGCTCGATGAGCATCGAGATCGCGCGGAGGATCTCATCTGGATCTTTTACGCGCTCGCGGTCTTGAGTGCTATCGCAATCGCAGCGCCGATAAAATGGCCAAAGTCTTCTGCACCACTCGTCATCGCCGTAATTTCTCTCACCGCAGTGACCTTGGGAACCGGCGGCTACATTGCTTACGCCGGCGGCAAAATCCGGCACCGCGAATTTCGCAACGAACCAGCGCCGCCGAAAAAGACACACGAGGACGAACATTGAGAGTCGTTGAAGCGTTGAAGCGTTAAAACGGAAACGCCATCGTAATTCTGATCCCGCAGTGGCGAGAGAAGAATCTCTGACTATTTCTTCCGACAGCGGCGCCGTCACAATCAGCGATGTTTCGCTTCGCTCAACATGACAGCACGAGGCCGTTTCAACGATCCAACGCTTCAACCATTCAACGCTTGACCGATGCGAACTGAACTCCAGCGCGCTGAGCAAAAGGTCGAAACGCGCAGCGAATCTCTCAAGAAACCGCTCGGCCTTTTCGATCTCGTTCTGACGCAGATTCTCTTCGTTGTCGGCTCGAGTTGGGTCGGCGCCGCGGCGAAGCTCGGACAAGCGCATCTTTTCTTTTGGCTTCTCGCGATTTTGCTTTTCTACGTTCCGCAGGCCGCGGTCGTGATTTATTTGAGCAATCGAATGCCGCTCGAAGGCGGCATTTATCAATGGGCGAAGCTCGGCTTCAACGAGTTCGCCGGATTTATCGTCGCCTGGAATCTCTGGCTGCTTTCAATCACGGTCATCGCACTCGGCGGAATGTTCGTCACCACGAACATCTCTTACGCTATCGGTTTTGGCGCCGCGTGGATGCCGAACAGCAAATGGTGCGTCTCGCTAATCAGCGCGGCATTAGTCGGCGGCCTCGGCTGGGCTTGCGTCCGCGGTTTGTCGTTAGGCAAATGGCTGCACAATGTTGGCGCATTCGCGATGTTCGTCGTTTACGCAGCGCTGGTTTTGTTGCCGCTGCTCGGCCTCGCGCGCGGCGAATTGAAAACTTATCAGCCGCTTCAACTCGCGCTGCCCGCGATGTCGATCTTCTATTGCTTCAACATCTTCAGCAAGCTCGCGGTCGGCGCGCTCAGCGGATTTGAATATGTCGCAATTCTCGCCGGGGAAACGCGCGCCCCAGCGCGTGACATCGGACGCTCGGTTCTCATCGCTTCGCCGGTGATCGCCCTAATGTTCATTCTTGGCACGAGTTCGGTGCTCGCGTTCATCGGCAACAACCCGATCGATCTCATCGGTCCGGTGCCGCAAACCCTACGCCTCGGACTACGTTCCTTTCCAATCGCAGGCGTGATCGCGTCGATTGGAATTTTGTTAATGACTGTGCGCACGATCTCTTCGACCAGCGTTCACGTAACCGGCAGCTCGCGGTTGCCGATGGTTGCGGGATGGGATCGACTGCTGCCGAATTGGTTTTCGCGTTTGCATCCGCGATACAAAACGCCGGTCAATTCCATCATATTCGTCGGCGCGACCACACTTCTCATCGCGATCGCCAGCCAGATCGGTGCCGGAATCCAGGAAGCGTTTCAACTCGTCGATAACGCCGCGAATGTTTTCTACGGTATTGTTTACTTCACGATGTTCGCAATACCGATCTTTGGCGTGGGTGCGATTCGTTCGGGCGCCCCGATCTGGCTGCGCATTGCATCGATCTGCGGCGCTGTTGTCTCGCTGTCCGCGATTTTTTTCACCATCTATCCGATTATCGACGTGCCAAGCCACTTAAGCTTCGCCGTGAAGATCATCGCTGTGACCGGGATCGCGAACGCGATCGGCGTCGCAATTTTCGCCATTGGGAAAAGAAGACGCCGATCTGGCAAAACCCAATCATGACCTAGTGTTCCGATGCATTCTGTCTCTGGGGGAGCACAGGCCGCTGGCCTGTAGCATTCGGCTGCCAGCCGAATGCATTTTGGCTACTTTAAAGCGCCTGAAGTCGCCAGCGGGTTCGCGGCAAGCTGCCGCGAACTACAGGCCAGCGGCCTGTGCTCCCCAGAATTAGCGTTATCCGCCGCAGTTCTCGACCACCCAGTGCAAATATTCGGGCAGCCCGCTCGAAATCGGAATGAAGATGATTTCTGGAACTTCGTAGGGATGCAATGAGCGCAGTTTTTCCTGAAACGCTGATTGTCGGTCTTCGCTTAGCTTGAAGAACACAAGTATTTCGTTTCCGGATTCAATTTGTTCTTTCCAGCGGTAAATGGATTCAACGCTCGGCAAGATGTTCGCGCAAGCAGCGAATTTTCCCACGACGAGTTCGTTTGAAATTCGCCGCGCGGTCTCGGCATCTGGAAATGTGCTTACCGCGAGTAAAATTCCTTCCGCCATTCGTCAGGCCACAACCGCGGAGGGTTGTCGACAGATCCAACCCCCACCGATCACAACGTCGCCATCGTAAATTACCGCGGCTTGACCCGGAGTGACGGCGCGCTGGGCTTCGTGCAAACGAATCCGTGCCCGATTATTTTCCAGCGGCGTCACCGTTGCGACTGTGCCTGGATGGCTGTAGCGAATCTTCACCGTCGCTTTGAAGAACGATCTGGGATCATCCTCGCCACGCGCCGGTGTTCGTCCGCCCCTCCCTTCGCAAGTGAGAGGGTGGGGTGAGGGTTGACGACTTTCACCGTTTCCCGATGGAAAACCCCTCACCTCAGTCCTCTCCCCTTCCGCAAGGGGAGAGGCGGATGCAACGCCGCGGGCGTGCGACCCGTCGATGCCAGCTACAGGATGCCAATTCACCCGGTCGATTTCGAATTCATCGCAAACCAAATTTTCCGCATCGCCGATAATCACGCGGTTTGTTTCAGGATCTAAATCGACAACGTAACGCGGCCGCAGCGATCCGCCTGGAAGTCCTTTGCGCTGGCCAATCGTGAAGAGCTCGATGCCGCCGTGTTCGGCAACGAAGTTTCCATCGACATCATAAATCTCACCGCGATGAAATTCGTTTTCGCCGAGGTGCGAACGCAAAAACGCTTTGTAATCATTTCCCGGTACGAAACAGATTTCCTGGCTATCGATCTTGTCGGCCACTTTCAAGCCTAACGAATGCGCGATCTCACGAATTTGAGGTTTCGTCATTTTGCCGAGCGGCGTGAGCGCGCGCCGAAGCTGTGGCTGCCGTAAACTAAATAGAAAATAGGACTGATCTTTGCGCGGATCGATTCCCTTGCGAAGCATGGCGTAGTAGCCGGGATCGGTGATCCCGGAGGATTCGCAACGAACACGTGCATCAACGCGGCCGGGATCATCCCGCGACTGCGGGACTACAGAATGCTCGATGATCGCATAGTGACCGGTCGCAATGTAATCGCAGCCGAGTGCTGCCGCTTTACTCCAGAGGTTTCCAAACTTGAGCTTCTCATTGCACATTACACACGGATTCGGCGTCCGACCGGCCTGGTACTCGCTGGAGAAATAATCAATCACGAGCCGCTCGAACTGATCGGCTTCGTCGACAACGTAATGCGGAATACCGAGGGAATGCGCCACGCCGCGCGCATCAGCTATTGCTTGGGGACCGCAACATTTGTCCTCAGCGCGCGAGGTGCAGTCTTGCGGCCAGACTTTCATCGTGACACCGATCACTTCGTAACCTTGTTCGCGCAGCAAATAGCCCGCGACGCTGGAGTCCACTCCGCCGCTCATTCCAAGAAGAACGCGCTGTTTGTTTCGGCTCATGCGAATGCAGAATTTCGATCAAGACGTGCGTGAGTCAATGAGCTGTAGCGGCGCTCTGTGAGCGCCGGAACCGCGCCATCCACTGGTACATCGGCGGTCGTAGACCGCCGCTACAGTTTCACCGTCCTACTTACGAACTCGATCAGCCACAACCTCTACAGCCATGTCGGCGTTGCGAGCAAAACAGTGCTGTGGGTCGGCGCACAAATTCATCTCGTGGTGGCGACCAGTAATTTCGAGCGCCTCCGTTAGCTTGCCAGGTCCGGAACAGAGGCGTTTCACGTCGTTAAGTCCTCGACGTTTTTTCATTCGTTCAATGCCTTTTCGTGGCTCGAGCGCTCGAATCAAAACGAACCCGTTCGCCTCGCCTTTCACCAGCACATTCAGCATCCAGTGCATCCCATAATTAAAATAGACATAGGCTGCGCCAGGGTAGTTTTGATCGATAAAGCTGCGCGCGCTCGGCCGTGTAAACGTGTGCGCGGCCTCGTCGTCGATTGCCGCGTACGCTTCTACCTCGACAAGGATCCCCGAGCAGTCGCCCCAGATTAGTTCGGCGCCAATCAATTCACGCGCGCACGTGATTGGGTCGCGTTTGAAAAAGGAGGGGCGGATAATCTTGTTCGCCATTCTTTTCTCTTCCTGCTCGTTTAATGTTAGCTTTGATAAATGTCTTTCCGCCTCTCCCCTGGGCAAAGGGAGAGGATTGCCTGCCGCGCCGGACCACAGCGCAGGCGGGAGGTGAGGGATTTGGGAACCCGCTCTCGCCAGTTGCCCGCAATAGGATCCTCACCCTCCCCCTCTCGCTGCGGAGGGATAGGCGACTTATACGCTTGCAGCTCAATCAACTGAGTGACCATCTCGGCTGATAAGTGACCATGATCACCTTCCCATCTCGCCCACCTGGCTTCGAAAAACAGATTAGCTCGACGGCTTATAGTAAACGGGAATCTTAACGTTGCTTTCGATCGGCTGCCCATTGCGAAAGGCCGGAATGAATTTCGCGCCCGTGAAATCGGTGATTGCTGCATCGCCAAAACCGAGCAGCGGTGGCTCCTCGGATACAACGTGCATGCTTTTCACATTTCCCTGTGCATCCACATTGACCGCGAGTTCCGCAACACCGGTAACCTGCACCGTGCTCCCCGTGTCTGGATAATGTATCCCGGTGAATTTTGAGTCCTGGCCGACATACGGTTGTGGATCGATGAAATCGCTTTCTTTTTTTAATTCGTCCAACTGCTGATTGGCGAAAATACGCAGACGCGGTTTTCCATTCACAACCGCGAACGTCACCGTGCCATAGAAAATGGCGATGACCGGGTGGTGATTGTGAATCGCAGGGACCAACTTCTCATTCGCGAGGCGTTTCAATAGTTCCCGCTCGAGCAGTTCCGACCCCACCGTGCCGCGATAAGCGCCACTGCGAACGATGTCGCCGGTCGGCGCCACGAGACAGGAAAACATTACGGCACCGTCCTTTTGGCCCTTTTTGATCAGATCAGCGGTATCAATTCTGTTTATCAGCGAATCCGGTCCTGTCCCGATCAGTGCTGGCCGGAACTCCGGCAGCGTCGGCTTCGGTAACGGTGATGGTGACGCGGTTTTTGGCGTTTGCGATGAAGCGCCTTCGACAGCGAGCAGCAAACCAATAACGCAAAAAATGCTGAGACGCATCGCGAAATAGGCAAGCGAAAGCTGTTCTCTTTGCAAGAGCGAACTGCTGAAACTTTATGCCGCGATTTCGACCGGGATTCCAGCGGCGATCCGGTGCACAACTTTATGGCGCTGAAAATAATCGATGAGTGCATCGCGCGTTTGCACCGGATGCAGGGCGTAATTAGCCTCCGGTCTTTCAAGTAACGCGCGCAGTTTCATAAAATGATGACCGCCACTGCGCGAATCAAAACTGTTGAACGCGATGTCGTATTTTTTGTTTCGATCGAGTGGCCGACCATCAGCCAGAGTCATCGAAACGATTCGACAGTCATTACCGCGGCCTTGCGTCTTCAGTTCGAAGCCAAGCAGATTGCGCTTCTCGTGGCTGGCAAATACTTCTTCCATGACAGTTTTTATTTCCTCCGGCGAGAGTTGCGCTGTCACGATGTAGTTTTCGTAAGGAATCAAGTTCCAGATGTCGTTCAGCGTTTTGGGACCGGCGAGCAAAGCCGCCCGATCATCGAACGCTCCATGCATCACGCCATCAACTTGCACGTTTCGCTCTGCTAGCGCTTCGCTGATCGCCATGCCGATGAGTCTCTCTACATCGCTGGGCACGCCGGGGCGGCTTCGACCCCGCAGCGTCTCGGCCAGTTCCCCGACTGGCGACGATAGCGCAGCGTCCGATTCGGCAAGCTGCGATTTCGCTCGCGAAACAATCACGTGATCGGGATGGAAACGCTTATCCATCATCTCGCAGATCGCTTGCCGGTGAAGCAGCTTCTTTGAATTGCGGTCGAACAGAAGATCGACTCGTCCTACGTGGATGCCGAAATGATCTGCCTGGGTGAAAAGCGCACCGTTGGTCAGACGACTTGGAATCGCCTGATGCGTATGACCGGCTATGAACACCGTCAGCTCCGGAAATTCGGAGGTTAGAGCCATTACAGTATTGGCAAAATCATCTCCTCCAGTGCGCATTTTCAATCCCATATGCCCACTAAGCACAATCGCATCTGCACCTTCGTCCTTTGCCCTGGCTATCGCCCTGCGGACGGGTTCGACCGGATTTTGAAACTCGATGCCGCGCGTGAACTCCGGGCCGAGCCAGAACGGCATTCCCGGCGTTGTCACTCCAATGACCGCGAGCTTGATGCCCGCGATTTCTTTTATGATGAGCGGCTGGATCTTCGCCAATGGATGTTCCGATTCGGAAGATGCGCCGGCCGGCTTCCCGTTCAGAAGCGTGTTTGCAGCTAGCACCGGCATTGTCGATCGCTGCAGCGCGTTAAGAAACGTCTCGATCCCCCAGTCGAATTCATGATTGCCGACAATCCACGCGTCGTATCTGAGATGATTGAATAGATCGATCATCAACTCGCCTTTGTTGCGCAAACTGACATCCGTCCCCTGATACACGTCGCCGACGTCGATCAAAATCGAGTTCGAATTTTGCCTGCGCCACCGACGAATTTGCGCCGCACAACGCGCTAATCCGCCGTAATCAGGATTCCCGTCGTAATCCGCGGTTGGCAAAATATGACCGTGGAGATCGGTTGTGTGCAGGATTGAGATGCAAACCGTATCGGACTCAAGCGCGGCAGCCGCACTCGCCAGCGTTGGGCATGCGCTGAGCAATCCAGCCCGGCCGGCGAGCTTCAAGAAATCCCGCCGCGTCCAGACCCTATCCAGATGCAACACCGCGTTAGCTTTCGTACCGGCAACATCTTACCGATGTAATAGCCATTAGCTCAATGAAAATGCTGCGACTCAAGATGTTGACCGCGTGACCGTTTCAGTGACACTTCGTCATGCTCAACGAAAATTCTATCGCCGATTTCAAAGCAAATCTACGCGGACGCCTGATCGAGCCGGGTGACAAGGATTATGATGATGCTCGGAAGGTCTACAATGGAATGATCCACAAGAAGCCACGCTTGATCGCCCGATGTGCAGATGTCGCAGACGTAATTCGATCCGTGAACTTTGCGAGAGAAAATGATCTCCTTGTTGCGATTCGCGGCGGCGGCCACAACGCGGGAGGTTTGGGAATTTGTGACGATGGCTTAGTGATCGATCTTTCGTCGATCAAGTACACCCGAATCGATCCCACTGCCCGCACCGTGACCGTCGGCGGCGGATGCGTCTGGGGCGATGTGGATCATGCTACGCATGTGTTCGGGCTGGCTACTCCGAGCGGAATCATTTCTACAACAGGGGTCGGTGGATTAACTCTGGGCGGCGGGGTCGGACATCTGACGCGCAAATGCGGGTTATCGATCGACAATCTCCTCTCGGCTGATGTAGTGTTGGCAAACGGCAAATTTGTTAAGGCGAATGCCGATGAGAATTCCGATTTGTTCTGGGCACTTCGCGGCGGAGGCGGAAATTTTGGGGTAGTAACGGCGTTTACATTCAAGCTGCACCCAATCGATATGATCTACGGCGGTCCAATGCTGTACGAACTGAGCGAAACAGCCGACGTGATGAAATGGTATCGGGATTTCATTCCTGCAGCACCGGACGATCTGAATGGCTTCTTCGCATTTCTCACCGTTCCGCCAGCGCCGCCTTTCCCGGAACATTTGCACATGAAAAAAATGTGCGGTGTGGTCTGGGCATATGTCGGACGTCAGGAGAAAGCGGAAAAAACATTCGAACCAATCCGGGCATTCAAGAACCCTGCACTCGATTTTGTAGGTCCGCTGCCACACCCAGCCTTGCAAAGCATGTTCGACGCCCTTTATCCGCCGGGGCTGCAATGGTATTGGCGCGCCGATTTCGTGAATGAGATCAACGACGACGCAATTGCGCAGTACACTCGCTTCGGTGAAACGCTTCCATCGATGCATTCCACGATGCATATGTACCCGATCAACGGCGCTGCAGCATGCGTGGGCAAAAATGATACGGCTTGGAATTATCGCGATTCCAATTGGGCGCAGGTGATTGTCGGCGTGGATCCTGATCCCGCGAACAACGAGAAAATTATTTCGTGGACGAAAAATTTCTACGATGCGGTGCATCCGTTTTCCGCGGGCGGAGCATACGTAAACTTCCTGATGGGCGACGAAGGAGAGGAACGCGTGAAGAAAACCTACGGCAGCAATTACGAACGGCTGGTCACAATCAAGAATAAATACGATCCCGATAATTTCTTTCGCGTGAATCAAAACATTAAGCCGAGCTAATTGTAGCGACGAATGCGGCGACCGCTGAAACGCGGCAAATAGATCATCTGATTGCTTGTCTCATTAACACACGGCTTTAGCCGGGTGTTACAGGCAATGCAGCGAATAAGCCGTTTTAACGGCTTTTCTTCACAGAAGCCCGGTGTTAATAAGAGCAGCCTCCAAATTTTCGATACCTACTCCGGAGAATGGCTGATGACTGCTGATGAGCTGAGATCGTTGCAGGCGCCTCTAAAAGCGCAATATCGGGAGCGTCCCGACAGCGCGCTCGTGACTTTGCGAGCGGAGGGACGTGTCGGTGAAAATGTCACATGTAAAATCGAAACGGGAAAAGCGTGCGTTGAAGCAGGTCTTCACCCGGCAACCGGCGGTGATGGAAGCAGCGCCTGCTCCGCAGATATGTTACTCGAGGCGTTGGTAGGATGCGCAGGTGTCACACTGAACGCAGTCGCGACCGCTCTTGGCATCCCATTGCGCGACGCCACGATTCGAGCAGAGGGCGATCTGGATTTTCGGGGGACGCTTGGCGTTTCCAAAGATGTTCCCGTCGGCTTCAAGCAGATGCGCCTAAACTTCGATTTAGACACTGACGCCACGGAAGAACAGCTCGCCACATTGATTCGACTGACCGAACGTTACTGCGTCGTTTATCAAACGCTTAGTCAGCCTGCCGAGATCAGCGTCTTGCATCGCGTTATATCGCAGTAAATTGAGCGCCTATGCCGCTATACATGGACATTCACAATCTTCCGGAGGGAACGACCCCTGAAGATGTCGCAAAGGCTCACGCGAAAGACATGGAAACGCAGCGCAAGTATGGCGTCGAATACACAAAATACTGGGTCAACGACACTGGGAGAAAAGTCTTTTGCCTCGCCCATGCGCCAAGTGCCGAGGTGGCAGAGCAGGTTCACCGTGAAGCACACGGTATGATCCCCGAGAAAATTATTGAGGTAGAACCGGATGTAGCAGAAGTATTCCTCGGCGGCACTGAAACGAACCCAGCGGGAGCAGTTCTGCTGCCCGGTGGCGCAGCCAATGAGCGCGACCCCGGGATTCGAACCGTGCTATTCACCGACGTTGTGAATTCAACAACGTTGACGCAATCGCTGGGTGACGAAGCCGCGCTTGCAATCCTTGGCGTGCACGACACGATCGTGCGAGATGCATTGTCCGCGTTGGGCGGACGCGAGGTAAAGCATACCGGGGACGGAATCATGGCATCATTCGTTTCGGCAGCGAGCGCAGTGCGATGCGCAATTCAGATTCAGCGGGAATTGGACAAGCACGCGCAAGCGAACCCTGAACGTCCGCTCAAGGTGCGAGTCGGCGCCGCAGCAGGTGAACCGGTCGAGCAAAATAACGATCTGTTTGGATCGACAGTGCAACTCGCGGCGCGTCTATGCGCTCACGCGCAGCCGGAACAGATTCTGGTATCGAATGCAATCCCAGACCTTTGCATCGGCAAAGGACTCTCATTCGAAGAAGTCGGAGAAGTTGTCCTCAAGGGTTTCGGTTCCCCAGTCCGCGCCCATGCCGCCGGGTGGCGGCAGTGATTGTACAGATTTTATCTGCAATTAATTGCAGGTTTTTGGGGCCGAATTCTCGTTAGGCGTATCAACGTGCACTCTAGTAGCTCACGTCTAATCCTTGTTCTGCTGGCGATACTCGCGTGGAGTAGTGGCGCCATTGCTCAGGGAGACCGGGTCAACTACATAGGCATGTCGAAGCGCGAAATCGTGCGCCGCCTCGGCTTGCCAGTTGAAATCGAGCTCGAGACAGTAGATGCCCCTGCTTTCGAGATTTGGTTCTACTACTACGACGACCCACAGCGTGGACTCACTCGGGCCGACTTCCAGTTTACTGGCAACAAGGTATCCGGTCACGCTGCTTTCTTCGATTCGAGACGGCTCGTTTCCACCGAGACGCGAGAAGGTTTTGACCGCGTCTACGCGTACATCTCTAGAGAGCGCAAGCGTCACCGCGAATGACAGCCGCAGTTCTAACCAATCGATGAAACCAACGGCCCCATTTCGATTCAAGCTCAGCGTGTTTGCCACGACGCCCTGCCGTGGCTTATCTCTTTCTCGTTAGGTCTTGTGAATGTGTCTCCAATATTTTGAGGTACGCCTGCAACAGTGATTATTGGCAAAATGACTTTTAAATTTCCCATACTCGTCGACGCGGGCTTGCTGGTCGGTATTGCTCTCCTGATCGCAGCGTGCTCGCCGCCGGGTTCCACGGCCGGCACGTCGGCGCTCAAGCCGATAGACCAGGCTGCGCTGCAGACCATGGTGGACACGACCGCCAAGGAACTCCTAATCCCCGGCGCCGTGGTTCTCTTGCGCACACCGCAAGGCGAGTTCACGGTCACCTACGGCACCACGTTACTAGGCGCTACAAGCCCACCTCGCGCCGACACCCACTTCCGGATCGCCTCTAATACCAAGACGATGACGGCCGCGGTCATCGTGCTGCTCGCCCAGGAAGGCAAGCTCAGTCTCGACGATCCAGTCTCGAAGTACGTCCCGGGCGTGCCCGACGGCGACAAGATCACCATCACCGAACTGCTGAAGATGCGCAGCGGCCTTTACAGCTACGACGACGACCCCGAGTTCTGGGCGATCCTCGACCGTGACCCGACCAAGGTCTGGTCCCCAGCCGGAGTGCTGGCGATCGCGTTCAAGCACCCGCCGTACTTTCCACCCGGTACGGACTTCCATTACTCCAACGCCAACTACGCGCTCCTCGGCCTCATTGCGGAAAAGATCGACGGGAAGCCGCTGGCCAGTTGTTTCCAGGACCGTTTGTTCGGACCGCTGGGCTTGAAGGACACTCTGCTCCCCGCCAGCACCTCGAACACCCTCCCCGATCCCTACTCGCACGGTTATCTGTACGGCGGCTGCTCCTTTAGTAATCTAGTGGACAAGCCGTACTCACCCGACCTCCAGGCCGCGGCCCGGGCCGGAAACCTCAAGCCCGACGACTGCACGAGCCAGAACCCTTCCTACGCCACGGCCGCCGGGGGCGTCATCTCTACCGCCAACGATCTCGCCACCTGGATCCAGGCACTGGTCGGCGGTAAGGTGCTCAACGCCGACTATCAACGCCAGTGGCTCGACAGCTTGCAGCCCGAGGTGCCGAGCAAGCCCGAGGGCCAAAAGTACGGGTACGGCATCAGCCAAATTAGCTGGGGACCGAACACGATTTATTTTCACGGCGGCGAGATGCCCGGCTTCAACTCGAAAAT
>WNGI01006426.1_pt1 | contig 16224 bp, 13 predicted proteins | sample 5400621 | NCBI WGS metagenome assembly WNGI01 (sample SAMN13153374, study PRJNA577476) | soil metagenome | isolation source: 20 cm soil or saprolite under Garry oak tree replicate 1 | place: USA:California | collected 2016-06-15 | reverse complement strand
TTTCCCTTTTTCCTGACACGGGAAGCCGATGCGATGGCGCAGATCGCCGATTTTTTGCCGAAAGGCACGGTGCTGATTGCCGGCTCGGTGCGCGCCCCGGATATGCCCCCTGGCACCCGCATAACGCGCGCTTATAACTCAATTTATGTGATCGACCATGATGGCAGTATACTGTCAATCTATGACAAGCTGCACCTCGTGCCTTTCGGCGAATATCTGCCATTCCAGGACTGGTTGGAAGCGCTTGGTTTCGAACAACTTACCAAGATTCAAGGCGGCTTCATTGCCGGCAATCTGCGCCGCACGATGCAAATACCGGGCGCGCCATCTGCTCTACCTATGATTTGTTATGAAGCCATATTTCCCGGAAACGTTGCAGCGCGCGATGACCGCCCTGGCTGGATCGTCAATCTGACGAATGACGGATGGTTTGGAATTTCAACCGGACCGCATCAGCATCTCCAGCAGGCGCGGCTGCGCGCTATCGAGCAAGGCCTGCCGGTGGTTCGTGCCGCGAACACCGGCATCTCCGCGGTGATCGACCCGGTAGGACGGATTGTTGCGCAGCTCGGTCTCGGCATCGAAGGCGTGCTTGATTCTAGCTTGCCATCCGCCATTCGGGTGACGGTCTATGCGCGCACTGGTGATATACCCGTGGCCATCGTTGCGGCGGCTGCCTTGATATTCGTCATTCGTCGGCGCGCGGTGAAACAAATCCTGTGACGTGCGCATTTTGGGCCTGCAGATTCATGTTCAGTTTTCGAAGTTCACTAGAAATCTTCTACTGGTGAAAATCCAATAGTTGACAGACCTACGTCGCAATTCGCATTGTGTCGCTACCAGTACGGTCTAGTCAGCTCGTTGCTCAAATTGTCCGCAATCTTCCCCAATCTCCGAGCAAGATTTGACGATGCAGGCGCCGAGGACCTAATCAGCTTCGTCCGCCTCTTTTCCCGACTGGTCGCAAGGAGAGTTGGAAATGTCGACTAAAGCGCCGAACCCTGTTGACAAGTATGTCGGCAGTCGGGTGCGGATGCGCCGCATTATGCTTGGTATGAGCCAAGAAAAGCTCGGCGAAGCACTTGGCCTCACATTTCAGCAAATCCAGAAATATGAGAAGGGCACCAACCGGGTCGGCGCAAGCCGTATTCAGCAGATTTCCGAGATCCTGCAGGTCCCGGTGTCCTTCTTGTTCGAGGGAGGGCCAACCGGGACCGCGAATGCCGAAGGCTTCAGTGAAGGGACTTCGCCGGCCTATGTCTCCGACTTTCTGGCCACCGCAGAGGGTCTGGCGCTGACGCGCGCGTTCACGCGCATCACCGACGCCAAGCTCCGGCGCAGCATCGTCGATCTGGTCGAACAGATTGCTGCCCGCGAAGAGCCTGAAAAGGCCTGAGATTGTGACTTTCGCGCCCACATAGGCGCGCGAAAGTGGTCTCCTTCTGATAGCTTGGATGTCAAGTTTGCGCCGAAGATGGCGCTTTCGTGGATGTAACGTTACATGTCCAGTAACGCTAGATCCTATGGATGAAGAGTGACGACTGCCGAATTTCCTTAGCAGGCAACAGCCACGCCGATGACGACCAGCAATCCCTTCGATTCGAAAACCATCCTCGACGGCATCCGCCAATGGGTTGAAATCGAGACGCCGACGGATGTGCCTGAGCAGGTCAACGAACTGACGACGCTCGTGGCCAATGGCTACCGCGATCTGCCGGTAACCGTCGAACGCGTCACAGGACACGGCGGCTGCGGCGATCACCTGGTGGCGCGGTCGTCATGGGGCCAGGATGCGCCGGGCATCCTGGTGCTGAGCCATCTCGATACGGTGCATCCCCTGGGCTTCATCGGACGCCTGCCGTTCCGGATCGAGGGCGACAGCGCCTTCGGCCCCGGCATCTACGACATGAAAGGCGGAGCCTATCTCGCCTACCACGCCTTCCGGCAGCTCTGCGCAAGCCGCGATCGCCCGCCGCTGGGCGTCACGCAGCTCTACGTCTCCGACGAGGAGATCGGCAGCCCGACCTCGCGCGCGCTGATCAAGTCCGAAGGACAGAGAGCCAAATACGTCCTGGTGACCGAGCCGGCCCGCGACGGCGGCAAGATCGTGACCGGACGGAAGGGCGTCGGGCGCTTCGAGATATTCATCAAGGGCATTCCAGCCCATGCCGGCTCCAGGCCGGAGGACGGCCGCAGCGCCATCCGAGAATTGGCCAACGTGATCGCTGCTCTGGAAGCCTTGAACGATCCGAGACGCGGCGTCACCGTCAATGTCGGCGTCGTCAGAGGCGGCACGCGCCCGAACGTGATCGCGGAAGAGGCCTATGCGGAAGTCGATCTCCGCGTTCCGACCATCGCCGATGCCGATGACCTCGTTGCGAAAATCCTGAGTTTGAGATCGCGGAGCGAAGGCGTCAGCATCATCGTGACCGGCGAACTGAACCGGCCGCCTTACGAGAAGGGCAATTCCGGCGCCGCGCTTTTCGAACATGCCAAGACGCTCGCCGCCGAGATCGGCTTCGATCTCGTGGACACCTCCACCGGCGGCGGCTCAGACGGCAACTTCACCGCGTCGCACACCGCGACCCTTGACGGTCTCGGCGTCGACGGCAAGGGCGCGCATACACATTACGAGCAGATGTACATCTCCTCGATCGAACCGCGGGCGCGGCTCTTGCATCGGCTTTTCCAGACACTGCGATGAGCGCGCCGGCCGGCGACTCCCCGAAGCACGACGCATGGCCCGACGACGACAATGCGCAGCGTGCCCAAGCCCAGCACGCCCGCGGCTCGTTCTTCGGCCGCCGCAAGGGACACAAGCTCCGTGCCCATCAGGCTGATCTGATCGAGCACCTCCTGCCCCGGCTCGCGTTGGACATCGCAAGCCCGGCGCTCCCCCATCCCGGCGAGCTGTTCGATCCCCGTGCAAGCGAGGTCAGGCTCGAAATCGGTTTCGGCGGCGGCGAACATCTGGTCGCGGAGGCGCGCGCCTTTCCCAGCCACGGCTTCATCGGCTGCGAGCCCTACGTCAACGGGATGGCGAAGATCCTGGCCCAGATCGAGGCCCACAACATCGGCAACATCCGGTTATTAGCCGGCGACGCCGCTGAACTCTTGGCGTGGCTACCCCCGCGATCGCTGGTCCGGATCGACCTGATCCATCCCGATCCCTGGCCAAAGCGACGGCATTGGAAACGACGCTTCGTACAGGACGCGACCGTTGCCGCAATGGCGCGCGTGCTGAAGCCGCAAGGCGAGTTCAGGTTCGTGAGCGACATCGACGATTATTGCGCGTGGACGCTGTCGCATCTTTTGCGCTCGAACGATTTCGTCTGGACCGCGGAGCGGACCGTTGACTGGCTGAAGCCATGGGACGGCTACACGATGACGCGTTACGGCCAGAAAGCCGAGCGCGAGGGCCGCAAAGCGACGTACTTGCGGTTTCGGCGCGTTTGACAAGCTCCGCGACGAAGCCATCGAAAATCGCGCGTTCAGCGCATGATCGCTTGAGCGTGCAACGACGCGAGACATTCAAAACGCCGCGCGGGTCTTCCAGAAGCCCACCACGCGCTCGGCGCTCGAGGGCATCAGCCGCGCAAAATTCACCCGCGCGTTTTCGATATCCGCCGGCGCCGGCACCCGGTGCGGACCCAACCGCAGCAGGATCAAGGCGCGCACCGTGGCCCATTCAAGGCCAATCGTCTTTCCGACGATCAGGATCGGATCGTGGCGATCGCCCGAAATCAGGCGATCGAGCGTTACGATCTTGACCCCCGACATCGCGGCCAGCGCGGCCACCGATTCTTCGTAGCGGAGGCTCTTGGCAAAGCCGAGTAGCGCGGCTTCGTTGAGCTCGCCCGCGCCATGCAGCGCAAGGATCGTGCGCTGCGCGGGAACGAAGTCGCGCTTGCTCTCGACCCGCTCAATCGTACCAGTAATCTCGCTCATCGCCTGCGCGATCGCGGCCTGTCGCTCTGGCTTGACCACATCGAACAGGCGACGGCGAACCACGTCGAGCGAAACGGCGAATAAGTCTTTCAACCGCGCATCGGAAAGATCGGCGCGCTGTCCCACGGCGAGCGTCAGCACGCCGTCCTGGCCGGCGCGCCTGATCAGCTCCGAATATCCCTTTTCCGAAAACACCGCCCCAGCATTGCGGGCAGCGCGCCGCACCACGTCGCGGTCGCCACGGCTTATGATGACGTCGGTCAGGTTAGATGACAGCGCTACGCGCTCCGACATCGCAAGGAGATGATCCTGGCCTTTCAGGCGCGCGATATCGAGCAGAACCCGTTCTTCGATGACGGGCGAGCGGCGCAGGATCGGAGCGGCGATCAGGATCTCGCTCTCGCGCGCGAGTTGCTCGACGAGCGCGCGCGGCGCGTTGGCGACAAGCGACAGCCGCTCGGCCAGTTCGGCCCTGGCGATCGTCTCCGTGAAGGGGACAAGGTCGATCAACAACCCATCGAACAGTTCGACGTGGCTGGGCTGCAGTTTCGCGGCATCCTGGAAAAACAGCTCGGCGATGCGGCGGGCGGCCTCGGCGCGGCGCTTGGGCTCGCCGTGCTTGACGATCTCATCGAGCCCGGGGATGAGCGAGGTAGCGGCTGTCATCAAACCTACTCAAAACGGAACGCAACGCACCAGGCCCGGCCTTGATCCCCGCGAAGGGGCAAGTTTCCGGCAATCTAGGTGGGTTTGATGAAGGAAGGGTTAGGCTTGAAGAACCGCTGCGGAAGCGGCGCAAATTCGCGTCGTTAGACCTTGCGGGCCTTGCCGGGGTGCCGGAAAGGCGCTATATGGGCTGTAACTTACAATTCTCATACGATCGGCGTATTGAGAGTGGGCCCCCATCGGACCCGCTCTTTTTTATTACCTGGGCCCACCCGAGGCCACGTGCCGTGTGGGCCGGCTCAGGGTGCGCTGCCGGACGAGGATGAGGTCTGGCCAACCCAATGCAAACACGAGCAAGCAAGTACAAGTAAGAGCGAATTTGACGCTGGACATGATCGATCCAACACCTGGTTCCGTGGACGCCGAATTGCTGGCCGAGCCGCGCCTGGTTGTCGAGCCGGGCGTGGCGGCACGCGTTTCGTCGGTCGCCGCCCCCGTGTTGCAGCAAATGGGCTACCGGCTAGTTCGGATCAGAATCTCCGGCGAGGCCGGCTGCACGGTCCAGATCATGGCGGAACGGCCGGACGGGACGATGCAGATCGAGGATTGCGAGGCGATTTCACGTGCGCTGTCGCCGGTGCTCGATATCGCCGATCCGATCGAGCGCGCCTATCGGCTGGAGATTTCCTCGCCTGGCATCGATCGGCCGCTGGTGCGGCGTTCCGATTTCGAACGCTACGCCGGCCACCTGGTCAAGATCGAGATGGAAGTTGCCCATGAGGGCCGCAAACGGTTCCGTGGGACGCTCAATGGCGTCGAAGGCGACGCCGTGCGGTTACGTCGCGATGACACACAGGCGAACGAGAATGCCGACGTCCTCCTGACCATGGAAGATATCGCCGAAGCACGGCTGGTGCTGACCGATGAGCTGATGAAAGGCCAAGCGCCGAAAAGCCAAGCGTCCAAGTCGAAGCTGTCGAAACCGCAAGACAAGCAAGCCCCAAAGAACACCAAGCAACACCGCCTCGCCGCCGAGAGGGCGCGCAGGGGCGAAATCGATCCTACCGAAGGAGACTAAGCCATGGCAGTCAGCGCCAACAAACTCGAACTGCTGCAGATTGCGGATGCGGTCGCGCGCGAGAAGTCGATCGACCGCGGCATTGTGATCTCGGCAATGGAAGACGCCATCGCGAAAGCAGCGCGGGCACGCTACGGCAGCGAAACCGACGTGCACGCCGAAATCGACGCCAAGAAGGGGGAACTCAGGCTGTCGCGCCATATGCTGGTGGTCGAGCAGGTCGAAAATTCCGCCAACCAAATTTCCCTGGAAGACGCCCGCAGAGCCAATCCCGGCGCGCAGATCGGCGACACCATCGCCGATACGCTGCCGCCGCTGGAATATGGCCGCATCGCCGCGCAATCGGCCAAGCAGGTGATCGTGCAGAAAGTGCGCGAGGCCGAACGCGACCGGCAGTATCAGGAATTCAAGGACCGCATCGGCGACATCGTCAACGGCGTGGTCAAGCGCGTGGAATATGGCAGCGTCATCGTCGACCTCGGCCGCGGCGAGGCCATTATCCGCCGTGACGAAATGCTGCCGCGCGAAGTCTTCCGCAACGGCGACCGCGTCCGCGCCTATATTTTCGACGTGCGGCGCGAGACCCGCGGACCGCAGATCTTCCTCTCCCGCACCCATCCGCAGTTCATGGCGAAATTGTTCGCCCAGGAAGTGCCGGAAATCTACGACGGCATCGTCGAGATCAAGGCGGTGGCCCGCGATCCCGGTTCGCGCGCCAAGATCGGCGTGATCTCGCGCGACTCCTCGGTTGATCCGGTCGGCGCCTGCGTCGGCATGCGCGGCTCGCGCGTGCAGGCCGTGGTCAACGAATTGCAGGGCGAAAAGATCGACATCATTCCGTGGTCGCCCGACATCGCAACCTTCGTCGTCAACGCGCTGGCGCCCGCCGAGGTCGCCAAGGTGGTGATCGACGAGGATCGCGAGCGCATCGAGGTCGTGGTTCCCGATACCAACAACCAGCTTTCGCTCGCGATCGGGCGCCGCGGACAGAACGTGCGTCTCGCCTCGCAGCTGACCGGCTGGGACATCGATATCCTCACCGAACAGGAAGAATCGGAGCGCCGCCAGGCCGATTTCGAAAACTCGACCCGGGTTTTCATGGAAGCGCTCAACGTCGACGAGGTTGTCGGCCAGCTCTTGGCATCGGAAGGCTTCACCTCAGTCGAGGAACTGGCGCTGGTGGATGTCAAGGAACTGGCGGGGATCGAGGGTTTCGACGAAGAGACCGCCACCGAATTGCAGAACCGCGCCAAGGAATATCTCGAGCAGCTCGAGGCCGAGCTGGAGACCAAGCGCAAGGAGCTCGGTGTCGAGGACGCCGTGAAGACGGTTCCAGGCGTCACGTCGAAAATTCTGGTGAAGTTCGGCGAGAACGACATCAAGACAGTGGACGACCTGGCCGGCTGCGCCACTGACGATCTGGTCGGCTGGACCGAGCGCAAGGAAGGCGGCGAGCAGACCAAGTATGCCGGCATTCTCGACAGCATCGAAATCTCGCGCGACGACGCGGAGGCGATGATCATGCAGGCCCGCGTCAAGGCCGGCTGGATCACGGAGGCGGACCTCGCCAAGCAGACCACAGAAGGCGAAGCCGCCGAAGCACAGACGGCGTAACGCGCGTGTTTAGCAAGGTTGGACCCGGGTTTTGCGCTAAGACCGCGCGCGAATGAGTAAGGAGATGCGCTACGGATGCTCGCTTTGGCCGACCCCGAACTCGACAACGGACCGCGGACTGAAAAGTCCGCGACGATGCGGATGTGCGCGGTCAGCCGCGAGGTGCGGCCGATCGACGAACTGATCCGGTTCGTCGTTGCGCCCTCGGGCGAGGTGATTGCCGATCTGAAGCGCAAGCTTCCCGGCCGGGGATTGTGGATTGCGGCGTCGCGCCGGGCGGTTGCGGAAGCGGTACGGCGTCACCAATTTGGTAGGGGATTCAAGCGGGATGTCCGCGTCGCGCCGACGCTTGCCACCGACACTGAGAGCTTGCTGGTGCGCGGCGCGGTCGAGGCCCTTGCCATGGCCGCCAAGGCGGGCCAGGTGGTCTCCGGCTTCGGCAAGGTCGAGACCGCCCTTCAGGGGCGGCAGGACAGGATCCGGGCGCTGATCCATGCCTCGGACGGCGCCATCGACGGAATCCGGAAACTGGACGCGCTGGCACGGCAAAATCGGGGGAATACGGCTGAAACCCGGGAAACTCCGATCGTCACTGCCCTGACATCCGCAGAATTGGATTTGGCACTGGGCCGGGCAAATGTGATACATGCTGCCCTGCTCGCGGGCCCGGCGAGCAGGACATTCCTGTCGCGCAGCCAGACCTTGGTCCGATACCGGTCGGCCGATGACGACAAGACTGCCGGAACCGCGGCCGGGAATTCGAAATAGCGAAGAACTTGCATCAAACGACGGTGCGCACGCGCACAACAAGATTAGGACTGCTGAATGGTCGATAAGAATACTCCAGGCGACAAGAAATTGAGTGTCCCGAGCAAGACCTTGACGCTCAAGCCGCGCGTCGAGACGGGCACCGTGCGCCAGAGCTTCCCACATGGCCGAACCAAGCAGGTGGTCGTGGAAAAGCGCGGCAAGCGCCGCGTCGGCGGCGACGGCCAGGCCCCCGAGGCCCCGCAAGCTGCCCCCGAGCCAGCCACCACAACGGCCAGGGCCGCCCCCGCGGGCAAGCCGCAGCTCGCACGCCCGGCAGCGAACACGCCGCCGGCGCTGTCGCGCAACGCTTCGGGCGTGGTGCTGCGGACCTTGACCGAGGATGAGCACGCCGCGCGTGTCAGCGCGCTGGCCGACGCCCGATTGCGGGAACAGGAAGAGCGGCGGGAGGCGGAAGAAGAGGCCAAGCGGCGCGCCAGCCGCGAGGGTATCGAGCAGGCGGAACGCGAAGCGGCGGAAGCTCGCCGCAAGGCCGAGGAAGAACGCCATCGGCACGATGAGGAAGCCAAGCGCAAGGCCGAACTCGAAGCCAAGAAGCGTTTCGGCGAGGCCGAGGCGCCTCGGGCGCCGGCCCCTGCCACCGCTGCTGCTGTCGCCCGCACAACGGCTCCGGCCAACCGCGCACCGGTGCCGGCCGCTCGCGCCCCCGGCGTTGCCGCCGAAGCGGAGGAGGATGAGGGTCCGCGGCTGGTCCGCCGGGGTCCCGGAGGCGCCATGCGCCCCGTTGCCGCGCCGAAGACCACGCATAAGCCGGCGCCGCAAAAGCAGCGCGGCCGCCTGACGCTCGTCACCGCGCTCAATGCCGACGACGTGCGCGAGCGCTCGATCGCTTCGTTCCGCCGCCGCACTCAGCGCCTGAAGGGCCACTCGTCGAACGAACCGAAGGAAAAGTTGATCCGCGAAGTCACGATCCCGGAAGCGATTACCATCCAGGAACTGGCCAACCGCATGTCGGAGCGCGCGGTCGACGTCATCCGCCTGCTGATGAAACAGGGCGCGATGCACAAGATCACCGACGTGATCGATGCCGACACCGCGCAATTGATCGCCGAGGAATTGGGGCACACCGTTAAGCGTGTGGCCGCAGCCGACGTCGAGGAGGGCCTGTTCGACACCGTCGACAATTCGACCGATACCGAACCGCGGTCGCCCGTCGTGACGGTGATGGGTCACGTCGACCACGGCAAGACCTCGCTGCTCGACGCGCTGCGCCATGCCAATGTGGTATCCGGCGAAGCCGGCGGTATCACCCAGCATATCGGCGCCTATCAGGTGACCTCGCCTGAGAGCGGCAAGAAGATCACCTTCATCGACACCCCCGGCCACGCCGCCTTCACCGCGATGCGCGCGCGCGGCGCCAAGGTCACCGACATCGTGGTGCTGGTGGTCGCCGCCGACGACGGCGTGATGCCGCAGACGGTGGAAGCGATCAACCATGCCAAGGCGGCGAAGGTTCCAATGATCGTCGCGATCAACAAGATCGACAAGCCGGATGCCAGACCCGAGCGGGTGCGCACCGAGTTGCTGCAGTACGAGGTGCAGGTCGAGTCGCTCGGCGGCGACGTCGTCGACGTCGAGGTGTCCGCCAAGAACAGGACCAATCTCGATCGTCTATTGGAGATGATCGCGCTGCAGGCCGACCTGCTCGACCTCAAGACCAATTCGGACCGGCCGGCCGAAGGCACGGTGATCGAGGCGAAACTCGACCGCGGCCGCGGCCCGGTCGCGACCGTGCTGGTGCAGCGCGGCACGCTACGGGTCGGCGATATCATCGTGGCCGGCGCCGAAATGGGCCGCGTCCGCGCGTTGATTTCTGATCAGGGCGAAACCGTCGAGGAGGCAGGTCCCGCCGTGCCGGTGGAAGTGCTTGGCTTCAACGGGCCGCCCGAAGCCGGCGACCGCCTCGCCGTGGTCGAGAACGAAGCCCGCGCCCGCCAGATCACGAGCTATCGCGCCCATCAAAAGCGCGAGAACGCGGCTGCGAGCATATCCGGTATGCGCGGTTCGCTCGAACAGATGATGTCGCAGCTCAAGACGGCCGGCCGAAAGGAGTTCCCGCTGGTCGTCAAGGCCGACGTGCAGGGCTCGCTGGAAGCGATCCTCGGATCGCTTGAGAAGCTCGGCACCGAGGAAGTGGCCGCGCGCATCCTGCATGCAGGCGTCGGCGGCATTTCGGAATCCGACGTGACGCTGGCGGAAGGCTTCAATGCCGCCATTATCGGCTTTTCGGTGCGCGCCAACAAGGAAGCGGCCGCCGCGGCCAAGCGCAACGGCATCGAAATCCGCTACTACAACATCATCTACGACCTTGTGGACGACGTGAAGAAGGCCATGAGCGGCCTGCTCGCGCCGACCTTGCGCGAGACTATGCTCGGCAATGCTCAGATCTTGGAGGTCTTCAACATTTCCAAGGTCGGCAAGGTCGCGGGCTGCCGCGTCACCGACGGAACCGTGGAACGCGGCGCCAATGTCCGGCTGATCCGCGACAACGTCGTCGTGCACGAAGGTAAGCTTTCGACCCTGAAGCGGTTCAAGGACGAAGTGAAGGAAGTGCAATCTGGCCAGGAATGCGGCATGGCGTTCGAGAATTATGGCGACATGCGCGTCGGCGACGTGATCGAGTGCTATCGCGTGGAGACGATCCAGCGCTCCCTGTAAGTCCAAATCTTACGAAGCGCGCGGATTTTTTTCAACGCAAGATAATCGCGTCGTGGCCGGACTTTTTCCGGTCATCCACGACTTACCTGATGGAACAGGAAGAAACAGGGATGCCCGAGAAGTCGCGGGCACGACGACTTTGAGAGACGACAATGCCTCGCCATCATCAGAAGAAATCCACTCCCGGCGGCTCGCAGCGGCAACTGCGCGTCGGCGAGACGGTGCGCCACGCTGTTGCCGATATTCTCGCGCAGGGTAGCGTCCACGACGCTGACCTTGAGGGGCACATTATCACCGTGCCGGAGGTCCGGATGTCGCCGGATCTGAAGCTCGCAACCATTTATGTGATGCCGCTTGGCGGACGCGACACCGACGTCGTGATCGCGGCGCTTGAGCGCAACAAGAAATTCCTGCGCGGCGAAGTCGCGCAGCGCGTTAACTTAAAATTTGCTCCCGATATTCGCTTCCGTGTCGACGATCGATTCGATGAAGCAGAACGAATAGAGAAATTACTGCGAACGCCTGCGGTGCAAAGAGACCTCGCACCAGATTCGGACGAAAACTCATGATTTCGAGACCCGCAGACAGCGAGATCGAGTCGCAGAACGCCGAAGCGCGCGCCGTCCAAAAAGATAATTATTCGGAAAAGCAGCGTGAGGATTCGCGGAGCAACAACGACCCCCGCGCCGGCAAGCAGCGGCGGCCCAACAATCAGCCGCGCCGTGACAGGCGCGACATTCACGGCTGGATCGTGCTGGACAAGCCGATCGGCATGACGTCGACGCAGGCCGTCGCGGTGGTGAAGCGGCTGTTTCAGGCCAAGCGCGCCGGCCATGCCGGCACGCTCGATCCGCTCGCCTCCGGCGGCCTCCCGATCGCGCTTGGCGAAGCCACCAAGACCGTTCCGTTCGTGATGGACGGCCGCAAGCGCTACCGCTTCACGGTGTGCTGGGGGCAAGAGCGCGACACCGACGACACCGAGGGGCAGATCGTCAAGACCAGCGATGTCAGGCCGAGCCCGGAGGCGATCCGCAGCCTGTTGCCGCAATTTACCGGCCTGATCGAGCAGACCCCGCCGCGCTATTCCGCCATCAAGGTGCAGGGCGAGCGCGCCTATGATCTGGCGCGGGACGGCGAAGTCGTCGAGCTGGCTCCGCGGCCAGTCGAGATTCACCAATTAACCCTTTTAGAACAAAAGGATGACAATAACTCGATGTTCGAGGCCGAGTGCGGCAAAGGAACCTATGTGCGGGCGCTGGCCCGCGACATGGGCCGAATCCTTAGCTGCTACGGCCATATCTGCGCGTTGCGGCGGACCCTGGTCGGGCCATTTGGCGAAAATGACATGATTCCGCTGGATCAGTTGGAGGCTTTGTGCAATAGAGCCGCATCCGGCGAGGGCAGCCTCGCCGATGCACTATTGCCCGTTGAGACCGCGCTGGACGACATCCCGGCGCTGGCCGTCAGTCGGGCTGATGCGGCAAGGCTCCATAGGGGTCAGGCCGTTTTGTTGCGCGGACGGGATGCGCCCAATTGTAGCGGCACAGTCTATGTCACGGTGGCAGGCCGCCTTTTGGCGCTTGCTGAAATTGGCAACGGCGAACTCATCCCCAAGCGCGTGTTCAACCTGACCGGGCTGACTGCCAGCGCCGGTCGCAACGAGAGAGTTTGACGATGTCGATTACCGCCGAACGCAAAGCGGAAGTCATCAAGGCGAATGCCACCAACGCTGGCGATACCGGCTCGCCGGAGGTTCAGGTCGCCATCCTGTCGGAACGCATCAGCAACCTGACCGGGCACTTCAAGACCCACGTGAAAGACAATCATTCGCGCCGCGGCCTCTTGAAGCTCGTGTCGACGCGACGTTCGCTTCTGGACTATCTGAAGAAGACGGACGAAGCGCGATACAAGGCTCTGCTCGAAAAGCACAACATTCGTCGTTGAGCTTGTTTGTATGTACACGCGCGCCTGTTGCGCGCGTTCTTGCATGGTCGTTCGAAAACCGGCGTACGCGGTTTTCGGAGACGATCATGTGCAAGAGCACGATCCGGACAGGGCCTGCCCCGCATGTGATGGGGTCGATACCGGCTCTTCCGAGTTGGTCGCGCTCAAGCGTAAGCGTCCAGCGGCAATCCGGCGGCTGGGCGTGACGGGCAATGTGCCCGTGATGACCGAAAGGATGGACGCCATCCAAACTCCAAAAACCATGGCAGGATCGCCGGACGCTGACCTCAATCAGCGTCCCGCAATCTTGCGCATGGTTTTTGTGTTTTGGGGGCGCACGTTCTTTCGTGAACTCATGAAAGAAGACCGAAATGTTCAATATTCATTCTGTGGAGATCGACTGGGGTGGACGTCCGCTCAGGCTTGAAACCGGAAAGATCGCCCGCCAGGCGGACGGCGCGGTGCTGGCGACCTATGGTGAGACCGTGGTGCTTGCCACCGTCGTCGCCGCCAAGACCCCACGCGAGGGTGTCGATTTCCTGCCGCTCACCGTCGACTATCAGGAAAAGACCTATGCGGCGGGCCGCATTCCCGGCGGCTATTTCAAGCGCGAAGGCCGCCCCACTGAAAAGGAAACGCTGGTTTCCCGCCTGATCGACCGCCCGATCCGCCCCTTGTTCGTCGACGGCTGGCGCAACGAGACCCAGGTGATCATCACGACGCTCTCGCACGACATGGAGAACGATCCTGACATTCTGGCGATGGTGGCGGCCTCGGCCGCGCTGACGTTGTCGGGCGCGCCGTTCAAGGGACCGATCGGCGCCGCGCGCGTCGGCTTTGTCAACGACGAATATGTGCTCAATCCGACGCTCGACGAGATGACCGATACCAAGCTCGACCTCGTCGTCGCCGGCACCGCGGACGCCGTGCTGATGGTGGAATCGGAGGCCAAGGAGCTCAACGAGGACATCATGTTGGGGGCGGTGATGTTCGGCCACCGCCACTTCCAGCCGGTGATCAACGCGATCATCGATCTCGCCGAGAAGGCCGCCAAGGAGCCGCGCGACGTCAAGATCGTCGATGAAAGCGCGCTCGAGAAGGAAATGCTTGGCCTGATCGAGAAGGATCTGCGCGCAGCCTATGCGATCCCGGTCAAGCAGGATCGTTATGCCGCCGTCGGCGTCGCCAAGGAAAAGGTGTTGGCGCACTATTTCCCGGAAGGCCAGGAGCCGAAATACGACAAGCTCCGCATCGCAGGCGTATTCAAGGAATTGGAAGCCAAGATCGTCCGCTGGAACATTCTCGATACCGGCAAGCGCATCGACGGCCGTGACGTCAAGACCGTGCGTAACATCCTCGCCGAAGTCGGCGTCCTGCCCCGCGCCCACGGCTCTGCGCTGTTTACCCGCGGCGAAACCCAGGCGATGGTCGTGACCACGCTCGGCACCGGCGAGGACGAGCAATATATCGACGCGCTGTCGGGAACCTATAAAGAGACGTTCCTGCTGCACTACAACTTCCCGCCCTATTCGGTCGGTGAAACCGGACGCCTCGGCGGCACCAAGCGCCGCGAGATCGGCCACGGCAAGCTTGCCTGGCGCGCGATCCATCCGGTGCTGCCACCCCATCACGAGTTTCCTTATACGGTGCGTGTGGTCTCGGAGATCACCGAGTCGAACGGATCGTCGTCGATGGCATCGGTCTGCGGTGCCTCGCTGGCGCTGATGGATGCCGGCGTGCCGTTGAAGCGGCCGACCGCCGGCATCGCCATGGGCCTGATCCTCGAAGGCAGTCGATTTGCTGTGCTGTCCGACATCCTGGGCGATGAGGATCATCTCGGCGACATGGACTTCAAGGTGGCCGGCACCGACCAGGGCATCACCTCGCTGCAGATGGACATCAAGATCGAGGGCATCACCGAGGAGATCATGAAGGTCGCGCTCGGCCAGGCCAAGGACGGACGCATCCATATCCTCGGCGAGATGTCGAAGGCACTGACGGCGGCCCGCGCCGAGCTCGGCGAATACGCGCCGCGCATCGAGACCTTCAAGATCGCGACCGACAAGATACGCGAAGTGATCGGCACCGGCGGCAAGGTGATCCGCGAGATCGTCGAGAAGACCGGCGCCAAGGTCAACATCGAGGACGACGGCACCGTGAAGGTCGCCTCCAACGACGGCGAAGCGATGAAGGCGGCGATCAAGTGGATCAAGTCGATCGCTTCCGATCCGGAGGTCGGTCAGGTCTACGACGGCACCGTCGTCAAGGTGATGGAGTTCGGCGCCTTCGTGAACTTCTTCGGCACCCGGGACGGTCTCGTTCATATCAGCCAGCTCGCGGCCAGCCGCGTGCAGAAGACCTCCGACGTCGTGAAGGAAGGCGACAAGGTCAAGGTCAAGCTGCTCGGCTTCGACGACCGCGGCAAGACCCGGCTGTCGATGAGGGCGGTCGACCAGGTTACCGGCGAGGACCTCGAAGCCAAGCAAAAGACCGAAGCCCCGCCCCCGCGCGAAGCCGCCGGCGAGTAAAGCCTCGACCCACCAGAAACAACGAAGGGCGGCTTTTCAGCCGCCCTTTTTTGTCTGACGCTTCCTGTTTGGCGAAGATCTTTCCGCCGAACTCAGGCGAGGTCGAAGCGATCGAGGTTCATCACCTTTTCCCACGCCGCCACGAAGTCTTTCACAAACTTCTCCTTCGAGTCCGCGCACGCATAGACTTCCGCCAGCGCCCGCAGCTGCGCGTGCGAACCGAAGATCAGGTCGGCCCGGGTGCCGGTCCACTTGACCTCGTTCGTCTTGCGGTCGCGCCCCTCGTACACGCTGTCGGAGCCGGCGGACGGATGCCACTGCGTGCTCATGTCGAGCAGGTTGACGAAGAAATCGTTCGTCAACGTCTCTGGCCGCTTGGTGAAGACGCCGTGCGTGGACTTCCCGGCATTCGCGCCCAGCACACGCAGGCCACCGACGAGGACCGTCATCTCCGGCGCGGTCAGCGTCAGCAATTGCGCCCGATCCACCAGGAGCTCCTCAACCGACATCGGCTGCTCGCCGCGGACATAGTTGCGGAAGCCGTCGACGGTCGGCTCGAGCGGAGCAAACGAATGGGCATCGGTCTGCTCCTGCGAGGCGTCCATGCGACCCGGCGTGAAGGGCACCTTCACGTCATGGCCCGCATCCTTCGCGGCCTTCTCGATTCCCGCGCCGCCGCCGAGAACGATCACGTCGGCGAGCGAGACCTTTTTGTCGCCTTTCTGCGCGGCGTTGAACTCCTTCTGGATGCCCTCGAGCTTCGAAAGCACCTTCGCAAGCTCAGCCGGCTGGTTGACGTCCCAGTCCTTCTGCGGCGCCAGACGAATGCGAGCGCCGTTCGCGCCGCCACGCTTGTCGGAGCCGCGGAACGTCGAGGCCGACGCCCAGGCGGTCGAGACCAGTTCGGGAACGGACAGGCCGGATGCCAGGATCTTCGCCTTCAGCGCCGCAATGTCCTGC
>WNGI01004950.1_pt1 | contig 16225 bp, 11 predicted proteins | sample 5400621 | NCBI WGS metagenome assembly WNGI01 (sample SAMN13153374, study PRJNA577476) | soil metagenome | isolation source: 20 cm soil or saprolite under Garry oak tree replicate 1 | place: USA:California | collected 2016-06-15 | reverse complement strand
GGATGACGATGTCAGCATCGCCGAGGCTTGACGACCGAAAGAACTCCAGCTCCGGAAGGCGCACGCTGCTCTTGATCCGGACCATGCCGTCGATGTCGTAGCAGTGACGGTACGAATCGGTTCTCGGGGACGAAAATCCAAGCATCGCTAAGCCCTCCTGGGAAGAGTGGGGCCGCGCCAGATCAGCGAGTCAGCGATCAAGAAGCGAAGCAGCGTGAGCGCGACCAGCGTGAGTAGGTTGGCGACCAGGTAGTTCATGTGAAGACCCGCGGTCATCACCTGCAGGACCGGCAGACGGATCAGGAGGGCGGTGGAGTTGACCGCGTCGTACACGACGAAACGCTTGACGATGCCCATCGGTCCACCGGCGCGGCGCGCCCCAAACACCCACGACTCCGTGCCGATGAAGTTGAAGGTGGTCGAAGCCTGGGTCGCGATGGCCGCGGAGAGGAGCAGGTGGCCCGTGTGCAGCACATCGAACAGCAGCCAGAGCACAACCTGGTTGACAACCAGGCCGAGCGCGCCCACGGTCGCGAACTGCGACCCCGAAATGAGCTTCTTCGCCGCCACTCCGAGCCTTTGCGGCGTGAGGATCTTTTTCACGCGACGACCTGCGACTCGGCGTAGACCGCGGACAGCCGACCGTGTGAGGCCATCCACGTGATCGCCTCGTCCAGGTGGCGAGACTCGAACGGGCTGCGACTGGTGCGGACGAAAACTGCTACAGCAGAGACCTCGCCCGCGTCGTCGACGCTTGGGACGACAATGGCGCTCGACGTCTCGATGTTGAGGCGAGCTTGCGGGCGCGCCGATTTGCGCTCGACGAAAAGGGCCGGCTGCCGATGACGCGACGCGGTGGCCACCAGCTCGCGCGCCACGACGCCGCCGATGAGGTTGAGCCGTGGATCGGAGAGATTGCCGTGGTCGGTGATCCAGAAACCCTCCTGTGCCCCCAGCCTTCGCGCGAGCGCGTCGATGTCCAGCCTCGGCACGAGGCGGAGCATCCGGGCCAGCCGTCTCCACACCGGAGGCTGGTTGACCGTCAAGGTCAAGAGCAACCCGCACGCCTGTCCCACGGCAGCGGCCAGGAACAGGTGGTGCTTGCCCGGGAGGAGCAGGATCGCGAAAACGGCAAACGAAGTCACCGCCGAGACGCCGGCCGCCGCGTAGAAGAGGCGGTTGCCATCGGGCTCGCCATGGCGCCCGAGCCCACGGAAGGGCGCCAGCTGAAGCAGCGCGAGCGTGCACGCGGCGCTGGCCGCGGTGCCGGTAAGCGACGCAAGCAGGGGGTTGACGCCTGAATGGGCGAGCCCGTACAGGAGGCCCGCGAACACGGTCAATCCCGCGAGAGTGACCATCGCGAACTTCAATGGCCCCGCGCCGCCCGGGACGTAAACAAACAGCGAAGCCAGATGGCCCAGGAACAGGATTCCCTGCCGTGTACTCGCCTTGCTCTCCCCCGCATGACGCGCCCCGAAAACAAACGGCACGTCGGCCACGCGAAGCCGAGGCGCGCAGACCAGGAGCTCGAGCAGGATCTTGAAACCCCGTGGCTTCAGCTCCAGTCCTTGGATGGCGGCGCGGCGACAGCAGAAGAACCCGCTCAGCGGGTCGCTCGTGCGGCGGGCCTCGGGAAAGACGCCCTGCGCCAGCCACGTGCACGATCGACTGACTAGATTGCGGAGCGTGCCGTCGAGGCCGGCTCGACTTCCACCGGGCATGTAGCGAGAAGCGACCGCGAGGTCGGCGCCTGCCGTGATGGTGGCGAGAAGCTGCGGCACGATCGCCGGCGGGTGCTGCAGATCGCCGTCCATGACGCATACGGCCGTCCCGCGCGCCGCATCGATGCCTGCGACGACAGCGCTGGCCAGGCCAGTCTGATCGCGTTGACCTCGCTCGATCACGCGCCAACGCGGATTGCGGACGGCTGCGGCCCGGAGGGCCGGCCTTGTCACATCGTCATTGCTGTCATCAACGACCACCACCTCGTAGTCCACGCCGCACAGGGCGGAGTCGAGCTGGCGCTCGAGCGCTTCCACGTTGCCGGCCTCGTTCCGCGTCGGCACGACGACGGAGATGCGGACCGGCTGAGTCCGACCTGGCCGGCGTGTACGTGACGTGCCACGCAGAGCCGTGACTTGCGCCGCCTCAACTGTCGCTGCCATCAAGCGGTGCTCCTTGTCTCAAACACGCGGGCCAATTGGGATCGTTCTCGACAGCACCGAAAGTCATCGGTGCCGCAGTGCGCGCAGTGCGCAATTTCGTGAGTGCGATTGCACAGGTCGGATGGCTGCCCGGTCAATGGGCGCCTGTCCCGACGGCGTTAGATCAAATTGACCCTTCGCTTAACCAGGACTTAATCGACGTCAGCACCTGCCATAACGGTCCTCGAGCCGAACCACGTCATCGAGATCAGGGGTTGACACCTCAAGCACATCGCAGTCTTGTGTCGCGGTCATCCGGTGGCGGCGGCCGGGAAAGATTCGACGCGAATCCCCGGGCCCAAGACGATGATGCCCGAGGACTCCAGCATCGTCTTCCAGATCCAGGACCATCGTCCCGGTCAACATCAGGATCGACTCGTCTTTGCGGTTGTGATACTGAAGTGAAAGCGCTTCGCCGCGGTTGATGTGCAGCACCTTGCCGAGGTACTTGTCCGTGATCGCCCAGCGCAGCTCGTAACCCCACGGCTTCTCGACTCGGACCTCTTGCACCGTAATCAAAATCGATCCTCTCCTTCAGTGTGATCAGGCGTATTCGGCGAACTCGCCGAGTCGAAGATGCTCGACCAGGCCCTTGACCTCTTGAGCTCGGGACTTCAGACAGATGAGCAGGGCGTTGCCCGATTCCACAACCACAAGGTCTTTGACGCCAATCGCGGCCACGAATTTCCCCGGCACATCGAACAGGCTCGACTCCGAGTCGATCAGGACGTGGGCGCCGGCCGCCACGTTGCCGGCCACGTCCTTCGGCAAGATCGAGTGCAGCTCGGACCAGGATCCAACGTCGATCCAGTGAAATCGGGCGGGGATCAACAGCAGGCGGTCTGTCTTCTCCATGACGGCGTAGTCGATGGCGTCTTTTGGAAGACCTTCGTACAGCGCGGCCACGCTTGCCTCGTCGCCGGCCAAGCGTGCGGTCGCGACCCGCCGAAGAATGTCGTGGTGGATCGGCGCGTGCTGGTGCAGCTCCTCCAGCAGCGTTTCCACACGCCAGCCGAAGATCGCGAGATTCCAGTAGTACCCGCCGCTACCTACGAACCGTGAAGCCCTCTCGAAAGCAGGCTTCTCGATGAACTCCACAACCTTGAGGCCCGTCGTCCTGCCGAACCGAGCTTGACCGTCGGTACGTATGTACCCGAAACCGGTCGCCGGATAGTACGGCGTGAGGCCGACGGTAACCAGCTGAGACGACTGCGACGCGAGCTTGACCACGCGCCGGATCGTCTGCCCAAATCGCCGGCCGTCACCCACTATGTGGTCGGCGGGGATGGAGAGCATGACCGCGCCGGCATCGCGCTGGGCGAGCGTGAACGCCGCAAGCCCGAGTGCGCTCGCAGTTCCGCGCGCGACCGGCTCGATGATGATGTGATCCGGCGTCAGCTCGGGCAGCACCTGGCAAATGCTGTCCACCTGACTCAGTTCGGTGACGACATGAACTTCGTCGACCAGTGACCTGACGCGCTCGTATGTTTGCCGAAGCAGGGGAGCGCTGCCTTTCTGCAACGCAAGCAGGTGCTTGGGCTGTCCCAGACGCGATCGAGGCCAGAGCCGTGTGCCGGCTCCGCCGGCAAGGATCGTCGCGTGGACCGCCATGGCTGGTCATGGTCGGATCTCGCGGAGGGCGCGTCCATGAGAGATCTAGGTATCGATGTGGGCGTTCGTCCCGCAAGGCCGATCGACCGGAACGTCCTGGGCTCGGCCCCCTATCCGGCGCTCAGCCGGACTCGTGCTCGAACTGGCGGCGAATGGTCTCTATGGAAGCGAGCACGTCCGTCAGCTGGCCGGCCACGGTTTGGGCGAGGCGTCGATCCGTAGCTTCGAGAGCTTCGAGATATCCGATCAGTCGGCCAGCGGATAACGAGGCCGCGCATAGTCGGCGGGCGTCGATGGATCGGAAAGGCGCTCCCGTGCTGAGCTCGTTAAGGCTGGCCTTGAGCGAATTAGCCGCGAGATGAAGTCCCGGCAGCGCGCGATATCCGGCCGATCGACCCGAGGGACGGGCCACCGCTGCGCTATCTCGAAGCACAGAATGCGCCGACCCGGAGCTGCGCTTTCCTGCCAACGCGAAAAGCCTCAGTTGCCGCATGCGGCGGCAGCATCGAGACCACGCCGCGACATATGGATCGCCGTCCGCTTCCATTCTCTTCCCCCGCATGTCGATTAACGCGCACGGGAACGTTCTACCGCCGAGGCGCAAGCCCAGGCAATGGGCCTGGTGCGCAACGCATGGGTCAGGTCGTCAGGCGGTCTCCGCCTGTGCGACCGGGAATGGCAGCGGCGCGGGGACGGGCTCCGGCCGAGGAATCTCGACGGTCGTTTGCGTGCCCTTGCCGAGCTCGCTGCTGATTCTTAGCGTTCCACCCAGAAGCTTCGCGCGCTCATGCATCCCGCGGATTCCCAGTCCAGGACTGGCCAAGCCGCCAATCATTCCCCTGCCGTCGTCACGCACGCTGGCCGTCAGAGCGTGTTCCTTGACGGTCAACTCGATCCAGATCGTCGTCGGCGCTCCATGGATGGCTGAGTTGTGGGCCGCCTCCTCCAGGATCCTGATCAAGTCCACGACCGCGGCCGGGTGAAGGTCGTTGGGCCAGTCCTGGGCGATCGAGACGCTGACCACCGCACCACACGAGGTCGCCAGGCGCGTGGCCAAACCCTGCAACGACGGCCGCAGGTCTTCGGCGGTCGCGGTGTCCTTCCGAATGTCGTGAAGAATGCCGCGCACGTTCGCCAGCACGCCACGGATGCTTGTCTGCATGCGATCGAGCTCGCGGAGCACGCCTTCACGGCCGACCTGGTCTGCCTTGAAGATCTCCATCTCCAGGAGAAGGAGGTTCAGGGTCTGACTGATGTGGTCGTGGAGCTCCCTGGAAAGGTCAATGTCACCCCGCGCTCGCGATCGAATCGGACGGCGACGCTGCCGGATTGTGTTGACGGTTTCTCCCTGTTCTGCCGGAACGATCATCCGAATGCTCCCTGTTGTGGCGGTGGGGTAGGCTTGGAAATTCCCTAACAGTCAGACGTCGCCCCTTTCCAAACCTTAACCCGATACGAGTGGGAACAATACAAATGACTTTGATAATCCAAGTCAATGGTCAGTTCTAGCCAATTTTTGCAAATTCTCTGCCGGGAGCCGCGCGCCGGCGGATGACGAGGCGCTCCACCATCTCGTCAGCGCACGACGGGCAGAGCATCGTGCCCACGAGGGACTGCCCGCAGTAGCAGGTGTAGTGCCTACCCGCCAGGAATCCCAGCGTATCCGCGGCATCAGGCCTCCGGGGCCGCGCGAGCGCGCGCTCGGGTTGCAAATCGAGCGATGTGACCATTCTGACGGCTAAGTTCTAGGACTCGTCACCGGCCCAAGCAATGGGACTTCCCGCACCCCTCCAAACGTGCCCGCGCGGCGAGTCCATGTACGCGTCATCCAGGCAACCGAAGCAGCTTGCGATCGTGCCGGGTGGGCTCACCGGAGACGAGCTGCTGAACGAGCCCGGGCCCGCGGACATCTTCTTCAAGTTCCTCGACACGAACAGCAAGAGACGCCGATGTTGACCTGACGCCCTAGACCTTCGCTCAGCCACGCTCATCTCCCTCATGCGAAAGGGAGTGTCAAGAATCAGCCGAAGTAGGTGTATTTTGGCCGCCTTCTTCGGCGGGCCTGCTTCGGCAGTTTCGTGGGAGGCCGGTCACAGGCCTCGCCACAGCGACCGGATCACGACGTGGTGATACGCCTTGAAGTAATCCGCCATCTCCTGGGCGCAGTCACGACACAGGGACCGAACCGACTACAGACCGACCGCAGGCACGTGTAGCGCATGCCGGCGAGAAATCCCAGCGGGTCGACCGCGATCTCGCTGGCGACGCTGTCGCCCGTGTGGAAGTGCTCTTCGATGTGGGGAGCGATCGCGCGCAACATCCGACGCTCCTGGAATCGGCGTCTGGCGGCATGCCGGCAATGGGATTAGCGCCTGCGCGTGTGGGCCGGTTGTCCCGGCTCTGTCGAGCCTGGACGTGGAGAGTTCCGGACCCGTAGGCGAACTCGTGCGAGCGATCCATCGGACGGAGGACAAACGCCCATGCCTTGCCTCGATGAACCATTGAACACTCGGTCGGCGCAGCCAGACCATTTCGCCGTCGTGACCTTCCGGCAAAACCCTCCGTCTGGCTTGCTCCGGCGCGCCCGTCGGCTCCTGCAGTCTCTCGCGATCGTTTTTGGTGTCCTGATCGCGATACCGGTGACGGCGTTGGCAAAGCCTCCGCCCGACACGATCATCGACAGTGGCCCGGCGGCGCTGACCAACAAGACGTCGGCTTCATTCACCTTCCACTCAACGGACAAGAGCGCAACCTTTACGTGCCAGATCGACGGCGGCTCCTACCTCGCGTGCACTAGCCCAGGCTCATATTCCGCGCTAGGCGCCGGAGCGCACAACTTCGCCGTCGACGCGACGGCCGGCGGTGTTGTGGATCCTTCCCCGGCGACGGCCACATGGACCATCGACCTCACCGTGCCGACCGCTCCAACGAATCTGACGGCCACGAGTCCGAGCTCGACCTCGGTCGTGCTGAGCTGGACTGCGGGCACCGACAACATAGGCGTCACCAACAACCTTGTCTTGCGCGACGGCGGACCGCTCGCCACCCTCGGCGCTGTCACTACCTACACGGATGCAACCGTGGCCGCGGACAGCACCCATACCTACAACGTGGAAGCGGGGGATGGCGCCGGCAACCTGTCGCCGCCCAGCAACGACGCAAGTGTGACGACCGCGCCGCCCCCCCCCGCGCCCGACACCGTCATCGACAGCGGACCAGCGACGCTCACCAACAGCACCGCGGCGATATTCACCTTCCACTCAACCGCCACGGGCGCGACGTTCACGTGCAAGCTCGACGGCGGCCGGGCGGGCTCATGCGCGAGCCCCAAGACCTACAGCGGGCTCGCTGCCGGGCCGCATTCGTTCTCGGTTTTCGCGACCGCGAACGGGCTGACCGATCCGACGCCGGCCGTGGCCAACTGGAGCATCGACGTGACGCCGCCCAGCACGCCCACCGGCCTTGTCGCCTCGGCGTCAGCGACGTCGGTCACCCTGAGCTGGAATGCGAGCACCGACGATGTCGGCGTGACCGGGTATGACATATTCCGAGGCGGGTCGCTGCTGGCTGCGGTCGGCGCGGCCACCGTGTACGCCGACAGTACGGTCACAGCGGGTGTCACGTATTCGTATGCCGTCGACGCACGCGACGGCGCCGGCAACGTTTCTCTGCAGTCCTCACCTGTGTCGGCGAGACCGATGGCCTCCTACAGCGCGCACCTGACCCGTGCGCCGTACCTGACCGACCTCGTCGACCTTCACGCGGCGGTCAACTTCGCCACCGACCAGTCGGCCACGACCGCGAGCTTGGTGTATGGCACCGTGGGCACTGGAGGCAGCTGCTCACCATCGACTGTCGTTTCCGCGAGCCGAATCACCATCTCCGTCGGGACAGTTTTCGAATATCAGTGGAAGGGCGATATCACACTTCCCGCCACCGGCACGTACTGCTATCGCGTTTATCTCGGCAGCACCGATCTACTGGGCGCCAATGCGTCGCCCGCGTTCACGACCCAGGTGCAGGTCGGGTCGACCGAGTCCTACTCATTTGTCGTCTTCGGCGACTGGGGGGAGGTCGACGCCAGCGGCCAGAACGCAGGGCAGGCGAACCTGATGACCCAAATCGCCGCAAGCGGAGCTCGCTTCGCGGTCTCAGTCGGGGACAACGGCTACTCCAACGGCAGCCAGATCAACTATGGCGACCTTCAGCAGACCGGAGCCGACACAAGCGCCATCTTCGGATCGCAGTTCTGGACCGCGCCAGGCGCCTCCATCCCACTATTCGCGGCAGTGGGCAACCACGGCGTAAGCGGCGTCAAGCACACCGATATCACGACATGGACCGAGGCCACGGCGGTCTCGTCTTCCGGTGGTCGCTACCAGAACGATGTTTACTGCTGCATCAACGGGACGTTCTCATCGAACTACGGCAGCGAGTGGTATGCGTTCTCGGCCGGCAACGTGCGCTTCTACGTCCTCGACTCCGCCTGGGGCGACACGAACGGGGGCACCGCGTCGCCGTACGCGAATGACGCCTTGGCCCACTTCGCGCCGGGGACGCCTCAATACATCTGGCTCCTCAACGACCTCGCCACGCACTCCACGCAGCTGAAGTTCGCCTTCTCTCACTACCCGTTCTACTCCGACAACCCGACCCAGCCGTCGGACACATACCTCGACGGCCCGGCGAACCTCGAAGGCCTGCTCGGCCAGCACGGCGTGCAACTCGTCTTCAACGGTCACGCCCACATCTACGAGCGCAACCGGGCAAGTGGGGGCGGGATGCCTATCACCTACGTCACGGGCGGCGGCGGTGCGACCCTCGAGCCGATGGGGACCTGCAGCACCTTCGATGCGTACGCCATTGGCTGGTCGCCGACCAACCTCAAGGGCAGCGCGTGCGGTTCGGCGCCAGCGCCGGCTTCCGACACCCAGGTCTTCCACTTCCTCAAGGTAACTGTGAACGGGACCTCGGTTACGGTGACGCCGACCGACTCGTCCGGGCACACCTTTGACGTGCAGACCTATACCTTCAAGGTCCCCACCGACACCTACATCGATACCGGGGCGCCGCCGGGCACGACGAGCACGTCGGCGACCTTCACCTTCCACGCCAGCGGGACGCCGGCGACGTTTATGTGCCAGCTCGACGCCAACGCCAAGACGCCGTGCACCAGCCCAATCACATACTCAGGCCTGACCCAAGCCGCCCACACGTTCACGGTAGCGGCGACCGTCAACAAGTCCGCCGATCCGACCCCAGCGACAACATCGTGGACGGTGGACACGACGCCCCCGACGACACCCGCTAACCTCGCGGTCACGGCGACGAGTCCCTTCAATGTGGCGCTGACCTGGTCCGCCGCGTCAGACAACCTCGCGGTCACTGGCTACGACCTCTACCGCGACGGGGCGCTCTACCAGTCCCTCGGCGCGGTGACGAGTTACACCGACGCGGTGCTTGGGTCATCGATGCACCAGTACGCAGTCCGGGCGCGCGACATTGCAGGCAATGTCTCAGCGCTGACACCGGTAGCTTCAGTGACGACTGCGCCACCGCCATCACCAGCGTTTTCAGACGGCTTCGAGTCTGGCAATTTCAGCGCCTGGAACTCGAGCGCCGGGTTGGTGATCGAGTCGGCCAACGCGAACAGCGGGACGAATGCAGCGGAAGGGAACACTACAGTCGGCAACACCTTCGCCAAGAAGACTTTGCCGTCCACATATACAGATGCATATGCACGTGTGGCATTTGACATTGCGGCTCAGCCGAGCCAGGTCAACCTCATTCGATTCCGCGACGCGAGCGGCAATTCCATCGGATACGTCTACGTCGACACCACCGGACTCCTTGGCTTCCACAACGACACGACTGGACTGAACACCCTGAGCGGCGTCTCGCCGTCACCCGGCTGGCACGCGCTGGAGCTTCATATCAAGTCGGACGCCACGGCAGGCGTGGTCGAGATCTGGCTCGACAACACCTACGTCGCGGACATCTCGGGGACGGGGCTGAACACCGGCAGTTCGCCTGTGGCGTCGATGCAGATCGGCGAGGTGCAGTCAGGGCGAACGTATGACGTCCTCTTCGACGACGCGGCCTTCGCCACAGCCCGACTGGGTCCTGTCGCCGACTACACCCCGCCCACGGTGCCAACAGGCTTGGCCGTGACGGCGGCAGGACCCTTCGAAGCCGACCTGACGTGGAACCCCTCGACGGACGACGTCGGAGTGGCCGGATACCACGTGTTCCGGGATGGGACCCTGATCGCGTCGCTCGGACCTGTTGTGACATACGCGGACACTGCGACGACAGCCGGGTCGACTCATTCGTACGCCGTGCGGGCGCGCGACGCATCAGGCAACGCTTCAGCGCAGAGCGCAGGGGTCTCGGTCACGCAGCCCGCAGCCGTTCCCCCGCTCTTCGCCGACGGCTTCGAGACGGGGGATTTGTCGGGTTGGACCAGCAACTCCAACCTGGGGCTCGAGTCAAGCGACGTCCACTCTGGGGGCTTCGCCGCCGAGGGCAGCACCACGACCGGCTCGACTTTCGCCAGGAAGACCTTGCCCTCGAACTACATGGACGCGTACGCCCGGGTCGCTTTCGAGGCCAAGAGCCAGGCTTCTCAGGTGACCCTGCTCCGGCTGCGCGACACGCCCACCGGCAACGGCGGATACCTATACATGACGCCACAAGGAAAGCTCGGGTTCCGGAGCGATGCGCTGCTCAGCGGCACGACCAGCGCTGCCGCCCCTGGGCCGGGCTGGCACGTACTCGAGCTGCACCTAAACATCACCACGGGTGTTGTCGAGGTGTGGCTGGACGGCGTGGCGGTGCCGGACCTGACCTTCAGCAGCACCAATCTCGGGACTGCTGCCATGGGCGTGCTCCAGGTGGGTGATACCGCGACCAGCGGCACCTGGGACGTGATCCTCGACGATGCCGCCTTCGGCACCAGCCGGCTCGGGCCCGGCGGCGATACCGCTCCACCGAGCGTACCCGCCAACCTGTCCGCCACGGCCAACTCGGCCTTCTCGGCCCAACTGACCTGGGGCGCAGCCAACGACAACGTAGGGGTGAGCGGCTACGACCTGTTACGCGACGGCTCGCTGCTGGTCCAGCTCAGCTCGCCTGGCTACACCGACAATTCGGTGCTGGCGGAGAGCACACACACGTACGCGGTCCGGGCGCGCGACGCCTCAGGTAACGTTTCTGCGCTCAGCCTTCCGGTCTCGGTGACCACGCCAGCGGCGGCGACACCGATATTTGCGGACGGCTTTGAGACTGCCGACCTATCAGCATGGACCACCACCGCCGGCCTTGCCGTGCAATCGAACAACTTCCATTCGGGCGGTTTCGCAGCCGAGGGATCAACGACGAACACTTCGGCATACGCCAAGGAGACTCTGCCCTCGACCTACCTCGACGCCTACGCGAGGATCGCCTTCAAAGTTAACGGCCCCAACTCCCAGGTGACGCTGCTGCGGCTCCGCGATACGTCGGGGGGCTCAAACGGAGGATTCATCGCTCTAACCAGCGGTGGAAAGCTCCAGTTCAAGGACGCGGCCGGCACCTCGACCACAAGTGCAGTAACCCCCTCGCAGGGGGCCTGGCATGTGCTCGAGCTCCACCTCTCCATCAGCAATGGTGTTGTCGAAGTGTGGCTCGATGGTGCGGCCGTCCCGGACCTGACCTTGAGCGGGGCGAACCTTGGCACCGCACCTATGGGCACGCTGCAGATCGGCGACACGTCGAATGGCACCTGGGACGTCGTCTTTGACGACGCCGCCTTCGGCACCAGCCGGCTCGGCCCCGGTGGCGACACCACGCCGCCCAGCGCGCCGGGCAATCTCAACGGCACCGCGACGTCATCCTTCTCGGTCCAGCTCACCTGGGACGCGTCCACGGACAACACTGTGGTCGCCAGCTACGACGTGATTCGCGATAGCGCGGTCCTCGCCCACGTCAGCTCGCCGGGTTACACCGACAACTGACCGTGACGGGCACCGGCGCCTCGGCCACGCACAGCACTTCGGTCTCACTCACCGTGACCGTGCCTGACGACTTCTCGATCAGCGCCAGTCCCAGCAGCGTGACTGTGGTTCAAGGCCAGAGCGTGACCTCGACCGTGAGCACCACCGTGACCAGCGGGAACGCGCAGACGATGACGCTGAGCGCCAGCGGGCTGCCCGCGGGGGCGACGGCGTCCTCCAACCCCAGCACGGTCACGGCGGGGGGCAGCTCGACGCTGACGATCGGGACCACGTCTTCGACCCCAGCGGGCAGCTTGACCGTGACGGGCACCGGCGCCTCGGCCACGCACAGCACTTCGGTCTCACTCACCGTGACCGTGCCTGACGACTTCTCGATCAGCGCCAGTCCCAGCAGCGTGACTGTGGTTCAAGGCCAGAGCGTGACCTCGACCGTCAGCACCGCGGTGGTCGGCGGCTCGGCCCAGACCGTGACCCTGAGCGCGAGCGCGCTGCCGTCAGGCGCCACCGCATCGTTCAATCCCGGCTCGGTGACGGCGGGCGGCAGCTCGACGCTGACCCTGAGCACGACCTCCTCGACGCCGACCGGGACTTATTCGGTGACCGTGACGGGAACCGGGACCTCGGCCACCCACACCACCTCGCTCACTCTCACGGTCAGCGCGCCCAACGACTTCTCGATCAGCGCCAGTCCGAGCAGCGTGACTGTGGTTCAAGGCCAGAGCGCGACCTCGACCGTGAGCACCACTGTGACCAGCGGAAACGCGCAGACGATGACGCTGAGCGCGAGCGGGCTGCCCGCCGGGGCGACGGCGTCCTTCAACCCGAGCACGGTCACGGCGGGGGGCAGCTCGACGCTGACGATCGGGACAACGTCTTCGACCCCAGCGGGCAGCTACACCGTGACCGTGACGGGCACCGGCGCCTCGGCCACACACAGCACATCGGTCTCACTCACCGTGACCGCGCCATTATCGGGACCGCGCTTTGTTCAGACGGCCGCCGCCGGCGAATCCGCCAGCTCGACCACGCTCACCGCCACCTTCCCGACTCCGACCGGTGCAGGCCACCTGCTCGTGCTCGCTGCGAGCGTCTACACAGGCGCGACGAATCAGATCTCGAAGGTCACGGATCCGGTGGGCAACACCTGGACCAAGATCGGTGCGTACTGTGCCGCAGGCCACTTCTCAGACGGGGAGCTGTGGTACGCGGCCAACGCCAACAGCGTGACGAGCGTGACCGTCACAGTCGCCGCTGCAGCCGTGATAGCGATTGAAGTGAATGAGTTCTCTGGGGTGGCCACCACAAACCCGCTCGACGTCTCTGGAGGTGCATCGAATACGGGCACCGCTGCAGCCTCGGGCGCGATCACGCCGGCGACCTCGACGGAGCTGGCGGTCGGCTTCGTCGCGGGCCATGGGTCGGTTCAGGCAATCAGCGTTACGGCCGCGGGATACACCGCGCAGTCCCAGCAGACAAGCTCGAACGGGGGCTCGACCCCGGTGAGCGTGGTGTCCGCTTATAAAGTCCTGAGCTCAGTCGGTTCTCAGGACATGACCGGCAGCTTTGCGGCCTCGATGTACTGGGCTTCCGGAATCGCGCTTTTCAGGTCCGCCTGACGCAGCCCTAGGCTGAACGGCGCACAAGATCTTTGGACGGCGGGGGGCTTCCCAGATGTAGAAGTGGCGGCACATTCTTTGGGTGCTTCACGCCCATGAGGAGGTGCCGCCGTGACTAATGAACGTCTCCGCCTGTTGGCGAGCGTCAACCCGATTTCGGCCAAACGGGTTGTCTCGGGCGACGGCGTCTTTCGGGCGTTCCACGGTCCAGGACTGGCGCGTTTGCGGCGTGCTCGGTCGGTGCGGGGAGGGTTCAGCGCCAGGAGAGAGGCGGCGGCGCCTGTGTGGTAGCCCGACCGCGCCGGCCAACCTAAACGCCCCAGTGGTTTCGGCGTTGTCGGTCCAGCTCATCTGGGACGCCTCGACGGACGATGTTGGTGTCACCGGATACGACGTGATACGCGACAGCGCGGTGCTTGCCAGGGTCAGCTCGCCCGGTTACACGGACAGCGCCGTGCTCCCGGGTGAGATCCACCAGTACGCGGTGCGAGCTCGCGACGCGTCGGGCAACATCTCTGCTCTCAGAGCGTCGGTCGCAGTCCTGACGCCGGACGCCGCGGCGCCGGTTTTTGCGGACGGCTTCGAATCGGGCAATGTATCAGCCTGGAATACGGGCGTCACCGGCCTTGTCGTAGAGTCCACCGACGTCCACTCCGGCGCCTCCGCGGCGGAAGGCAAAGTGGCGCCGGGGGCCGCATTCGCCAGGAAGGCCCTGCCTTCGACATATGCGGACGCCTACGCCCGCGTGGCGTTCAAGGTCACCAGCCAGACCTCGCAGATCATCTTGCTCCGGCTTCGTGCGGACGCGGCAACTACGAATGCCGGATACGTTTTTCGAGACCAGCCGGCTGGGAGTGAGCTAAGCCCGGTCAGCCTCGCCCGAACGACGGCGTGTACGGTCGAGGCACCGGTCCGCCCCGCATGCGCGCCATGACCTGGGCCCGCGTCTTCGCTTTGAGCTTGCTGAGGATGTGGTGCACATGCTTGTTGATGGTCGTCACGGAGACGCCCAACCGCATCGCGATGTCACGGTTGCTGCGCCCGCACACCATCTCGAACAAGACCTCGCGTTCGCGGCGGGTCAAGCCGGCCTTGTCAACCAGATCTGATCCGCTGTTCGGGCGGCCGGGCCTGACTCGGTCCGAGAAGCTCATTCGGCCGAGGTTCGGATCGGCGAGGGCTCGAATGGCGGCGACCATGTCCTCGACCGACAGGTCCTTCGGCAGATAGCCGCTGGCGCCTGCCTGGCGAGATGCGGTCACGGAATCCCAGTCGAGTGACGCCGAGACGACGATGATCCGAACGTCAGAGAAACGTTCGCGAGCCGCGCGCGCGGCCGCGAGCGAGTCGTCCTCGGGGCCGAGATACAGGTCGAGCAGGACGACATCGACCGGATCGTGCTCGAGGTCCTCGACGAGGTTGACTGCGGTGCCTGACTCCCAAACCACGGCAAGGTCAGGCGCCCTTTCGAGGACTCGGCGCAGGCCTTCCCGGAAGACCGGGTGGTCGTCAATCAGGGCGAGGCGGATCACTTGGTTTTACTCACACGGTTAACTGGTCTGCCGGCATCAACTCCCCCACCCATAGCCCTCGACGCACAGGTCTCTCGAAGCATAGAACGGTTCGGGAGCGAATAACGGTCGCGTGCACAATCGTCCGCCCGCCTTGACACGCGCGGTCTACACATGTAAAGCTCGACCTTGGATCGAGGCAACCGGCAGCCTCGTGACGGGCAACGATGAAGCTTCCATACACCTATGCTGCCCGCTGTGCTGCCGCGTCCGCGGACAGCCGCGGGCTGCCTAAAAAGCACCCGTCTCGGCCCCGGTTCGGGGCCAAGATGCCTCCATCTCCTGAGCAGTCCGTCCAGGCCCTGCTGACGATCGCGATCCTGGCCTGCGGTCTTTTGGTCGCAACACGACCGCTCGCGTCGGCCACCGCCTCGACAACGACCTTCGATCACGTGGTGGTCGGGATCATGGAGAACCACGCCTACGAGGACATCATCGGCAACTCGTCGGCCCCCTACGAAAATGCGCTGGCCCAAGAGAACGCATCGATGACCCAGTCCTTTGCCATCGGTCACCCCAGCGAACCCAACTACCACGAGCTCTGGAGCGGGTCGAACCAGGGCGTGACCGACGACAGCTGCCCCCACACCTTCACCACGCCCTCCCTGGGCCAGCAGCTCATCAGCGCCGGCCTGGGCGTCGTCACCTACAACGAATCCATGCCTTCCGACGGTTTCCTCGGCTGCACTGGCAGTGCCAACGGGGGCAACTACGCCCGCAAACACAACCCGGGCGCCGACTGGGTGGTGAGCCAGGACGCCGCCCACAACAAGACCTACAACGCCTGGCCGAGCGATTTCAGCACGCTGCCGACGGTGGCGTTCGTGGTGCCCAACCTCTGCAACGACATGCACGACTGCTCGATCGCCACCGGCGATGCCTGGCTGGCCGCCCACTGGCAGCCCTACGTGACCTGGGCCAAGACCCACAACTCGCTGGCGATCTTGACCTTCGATGAGGACGGTGGCAGCAACGGCAACCACATCTACACCGTCTTCGCGGGCGCCGGGGTGACTGCTGGCCAGTACTCAGAACACGTCACCCACTACAACGTGCTGCGCACGGTGGAAAGCTTCTATGGGCTGCCGGGGATCGCCGGCGCTCTCACCCTGAGCCCGATCACCGACGTCTTCGGCGTCATCACACCGCCGACACCGACACCGACACCGACGCCCACCCCTACACCTACGCCCACCCCTACGCCCACCCCTACACCTACACCTACGCCT
>WNGI01004977.1_pt1 | contig 16233 bp, 18 predicted proteins | sample 5400621 | NCBI WGS metagenome assembly WNGI01 (sample SAMN13153374, study PRJNA577476) | soil metagenome | isolation source: 20 cm soil or saprolite under Garry oak tree replicate 1 | place: USA:California | collected 2016-06-15 | reverse complement strand
CTATGTCTGGTGTGGTCTTTGCGCGGCGGTAGCCGGAGTCATTTCCGCCGCCGATATTCTTGGCGCCGATGCCAACAATTCCGGTTTGTGGCTTGAGCTCGACGCCATTCTCGCCGTGGTCGTCGGCGGCACCTCGTTGTTCGGCGGGCGTTTCAGCCTGGTGCTTGCGGTGCTCGGTGCGTTGATCATTCAGGCCATGAATACGGGCATCCTGCTTAGCGGCTTTCGTCCGGAGCTCAATCTGGTGGTGAAGGCCGTCGTTGTGATCGCGGTTCTGCTGCTGCAGTCGCCGCGGCTTTCCGGTTATTGGTTTAGCCGGAACGGGGCGAGCTGATGCGCCGTCTACTCCCCGTTCTGGTCACTACCGCTGTCTTTGTCCTCGGCTTCATACTTTGCTCGCTGCAGTTCGCAAATTTCGCTTCCACGCGGGTCGTTGCCAATTTTCTCACCGACAATGCCTTTCTCGGCATTGTTGCCGTCGGCATGACCTTTGTCATCATTTCGGGCGGTATTGACCTTTCGGTCGGGTCGGTCATCGGCTTCACCACCGTCTTCCTTGCCATCGCGATCCAGCGTTATGGCATCCCGCCCTTCGTCGCGTTTGCCATCGTCCTTGTCATCTGCCTGCTGTTCGGCGCCGCGATGGGTGCGGTAATTCACTACTTCGAGATGCCGGCCTTTATCGTCACCCTTGCAGGCATGTTTCTGGCGCGCGGCGCCGCCTTTTTGATGTCGACGGAATCGATCCCGATCAGCGCGCCGCTCTATAGCGATATCGGCTTGCTCACGATCTATCTTCCGGGCGGCGGCCGGCTGCCGCTGATTGCGATGATCATGCTCGTCGTTTTCGCCGTGGGTGCCGTGCTACTGCATTTTACCCGGTTCGGCACCAACGTCTATGCACTCGGCGGAAGCCGGTATTCGACGGCCGTCGGCGTTGAGCTCGATACCATCGCCGCCGTCGTCATCGGCGGCACCCTCTTGACCGGCGGAGCGGGCTTCATGTTTGGCACCCTGATGGGGCTCCTGATCCAGGGCCTTATCCAGACCTACATCACCTTCGACGGCAATCTGTCGAGCTGGTGGACAAAGATCGTGACCGGCTTTCTGCTGTTTGCCTTCATCGGCCTGCAGCAAACCCTGGTGCGCCTCGCAAAGCGGCCCACCGCCGTCACCGCGGGAGGAGCCCCATGATCCGCAATCTCGTCGTGATTCCGGCAGGCCGCGGCCATTCCAGCCAGGCGGAAGTAACCCGGACGATCGGGATCGACATCATCGCAGGCCGTTATCCGGAAGGAACCGGTCTGCCGCGCGATGCAGAATTGACATCGATGTTCGACGTGTCACGAACCGTGCTGCGTGAAAGCGTCAAGACGCTGTCGGCGAAGGGGTTGCTCAGCTCGAAGGCAGGCGTCGGTACCCGGGTCAGGGAGCGCTCGGCCTGGAATATGTTCGATCCGGACGTGCTCGGCTGGCACCTTGAGGCCGGAATCGACAAGCGATTTCTTCGCGATCTCGCCGATATTCGCCTTGCCGTGGAACCGCGCGCTGCCGCGCTAGCTGCCGAGCGGTGGGCGGGCGATGCCATCGCCATGTTGCGCGACAGCATTGTCAGGATGCGGAGCTTCGCTTCGGAGACCATCGAGTTCGCTGATGCTGATCTGCGGCTGCATCTTGATGTTGCAACGATCTCGGCCAATCCCTTCATGAGGTCGATGGGTGCCGTGATTGAAGCGGCGCTGCGCGCATCGTTCCGGCTGAGCGCCCCCACGGAAGGAACCGAGCGCGAGATCACGATCGCGGCGCACGAGCGCATCGTCGATGCAATCGCCGACCGCGATGCGGAAGCGGCCTCCGCGGCGATGGTGGATGTTATTCTCAACGGCCTGCGCCGGCACGGCACGGCCGGCTGAAAGCTCCTAGCCCGGTGCAATCATCGTAGCGGCGGGGACGGGAAACGAAAACAGGGGATAGTCATGGGAAACTCCAACATTCAGCGGCCCTACAAGGGCGTATTTCCGGTGGTGCCGACTGTGTTCGACGGCGACGGCCGGCTCGATCTCGAAGGGCAGAAGCGCGCCGTCGATTTTATGATCGACGCCGGTTCGCACGGGCTCTGCATCCTTGCCAACTTCTCCGAGCAGTTCGTGCTGACCGACGCTGAGCGCGACCTGGTGCTCGACACGGCATTGAACCATGTTGCGGGCCGCGTTCCGGTGATCGTCACGACTACGCATTTCGCCTCCCACATCTGCGCCGAGCGCTCGCGCCGGGCGCAGCAGGCCGGGGCCGCCATGGTGATGGTGATGCCTCCCTATCACGGTGCAACCATCCGGGTCAGGGACGCCGCAATCTACCAGTTCTACCGAACGGTTTCGGATGCAATCTCGATTCCCGTCATGATTCAGGATGCGCCGGTGGCTGGCACGCCGTTGTCGGCAGCCTTCCTCGCCGGCGTGGCGCGGGAGCTCGAGAACGTTTGCTACTTCAAGATCGAGGTCCCCCAGACTGCCGCCAAGCTGCGCGAGTTGATTGCCCTTGGCGGAGAGACGATCGAAGGCCCGTGGGACGGCGAGGAAGCGATCACGTTAATGGCCGACCTCGATGCCGGTGCGACGGGAGCAATGACCGGCGGTGGTTACCCCGACGGCATTCGCCGGATCATCGATCCGTATTTCGCGGGGCACCGCGACGAAGCCGCCGCGGCCTACGAGCGGTGGCTGCCGCTGATCAATTACGAAAATCGCCAGTGCGGCCTCGCTGCGTGCAAGACCCTGATGAAGGAGGGGGGAGTCATCAAGCACGAGACGGTCCGTCTACCCCTTCAGCCGCTACATCCGGCGGTTCGGGTGGGATTGATCGAAATCGCGAGCCGCCTCGGTCCGCTCGTACTGCGATGGGCCAAATAGGCGGTCGAGGTTGCCCTGTCTTGCGCGCCTGCCTGGGGCTGGTTCATGCTTTGCGCATTCTATTGGCACGCCGTGGCGCGAGCATCGCCAAACCGCGTTCGCAAGTTCGGCTGAAAGAACGAGAGCCAATCGATCCGGACAGTGATTCCCCAGATTTCGCGAGCCGATTAGATCGGTTTGCATCGCTTTGTTGACGCCGTTTCGCTAGAGTGCTCTGAACCATATTGTGAATCCCGTCGGGTTGGTCCTCAAAAGTCGGGAAAAATTGCCGTGACTGCCATACGCGTTGCCATCGTTGGTCTCGGAAAGATTGCCAAAGACCAGCACATTCCCGCGATTGCCGAGACCGCGGGCATCGAACTCGCCGCCATTGTCAGCCGCAATGCCTCCATCGATGGCATCGCCCATTACGCGACGCTCGACGAATTGCTCGAAAGTGCGCGCGATATCGATGCCGTTGCGCTCTGCACACCGCCGCAAGTGCGCCACGCCCAGGCGGCGACCGCGCTGAAGGCCGGCAAGCATGTGCTGCTGGAAAAGCCGCCGGGCGCGACGGTTAGCGAACTTACGCCCCTGATCGCTGTGGCCAGGCAAACCGGACGAACCCTGTTCGCCAGCTGGCACTCCCGCTTCGCTCCGGCGGTCGAGCCGGCGCGGGCCTTCCTTGCCGGCCGCCAGATCAGGTCGGTTTTCGTCGAATGGAAGGAGGATGTAAAAGTCTGGCATCCGGGTCAGGGCTGGATCTGGGAGCCGGGCGGGCTCGGGGTGTTCGACCCCGGCATCAACGCGCTTTCCATCCTCACCCGGGTTCTGCCGCGGCCTTTTTTTCTCACCGAGGCCGATCTGTCCTTCCCCGGCAATCGCGCCGCGCCCATAGCGGCCAGGTTGGCCTTTTCCGACGATGCCGGTGTGCCGATTCTGGCGGAATTCGATTGGCGCCAGACCGGGCCGCAGACCTGGGACATCCGCGTCGAGACCGATACCGAGACCCTGACGTTATCCGCCGGCGGCAGCCGCCTCGTTGTTGACGACCGAACGCTGGTTGACGAGAAGCAGGCGGAATACCGCGGCATCTACCGAAGGTTCATCGAACTTGTCGCAAGCCGAGTATCCGATGTCGACCTCTCGCCGCTGGTCCATGTCGCCGATGCCTTCATGCTCGGCCGGCGCCGAGACGTCGAACCCTTCATCGAGGGTTGAGCATGGCGCGGTCCGACAAACCACCAATGCCGAAAGTAGTTCGCGAGGGGTTCGGACGTTTGGCGGATGGCACCGCGGGCGAAATGGTGAAGCTGCGTGGCGACAATGGCTTCGAGGCGCGCATCATTACCTATGGTGCAGCGGTGCAGGCGATCTTTGCGCCGGATCGTGCCGGCCGCGTTGCCGACGTCGTGCTCGGGCGCGATGACCTTGAAGGTTATGTCGCGGTTCGGCGCTTCCTTGGCGCGACGATCGGGCGTTATGCCAACCGTATCGCGAACGGCGCCTTCGAACTAGATGGCAATCATTATCGATTGGCGACCAATGATGGCAACAACGCGCTGCATGGCGGTCTCGCGGGTTTCGATCGCAAGAGCTGGACCATTACAGCCATCGGCGAGAAACCTGCGCCCTTCGTCACGCTGTCCTATGTCAGTGCCGATGGCGAGGAAGGCTATCCGGGCAGGCTGCAAACCAGTATCACCTACAGCGTTTCCGGCGACATGGAGCTCTCGGCGGCGTTCTCGGCGGAGACCGACAAGCCGACCATCGTCAATCTGACCAATCACAGCTTCTTCAATCTGTCCGGTGTCGAAGCCGGCGGCCGCATATTGGATCATTATCTCACGATCGCGGCGGATACCTATCTGCCGGTGAGCGCGGCTGGCATCCCGCTGGGCGCCCCGAGCAACGTTGACTGGACGCCTTTCGATTTCCGCAAACCACATCGCGTCGGCGTGCGCCTGCGCGATGTGAATGAGCAGATTCAAATCCGCCAGGGCTACGATCACAATTTCTGCCTGCGCGGCGGCGCCACCGGCGACCCTCGCTTGGCCGCCCGTTTGGAGGACCCGAAGTCGGGCCGCGTCCTCGAACTCCTGACTAATCAGCCGGGGGTGCAGTTTTATTCGGGCAATTTCCTCGACGGGACCGTGACCGGAAAATACGGCCGCGTTCATCGCCAGTACGACGCGTTGTGCCTGGAACCGCAGGCCTATCCCGATACGCCTAATCGTCAGGACTATCCGTCGGCGCGGCTCGATCCCGGACAGATCTATCGTCACACCTCGCTGTATCGATTTTCCGTAACCTGACGCCGCGGTCGGAGGAAGCAGGGTCGCATGGAGGAAGTCGCCACTACGGTCCTTTCCGGACACCATTGCCTTTTGGGTGAGGGCTGTACCTATGATCCGGCGGCCGACACCGCCTGGTGGTTCGACATTCTCGAGCAAACTCTGTTTCAGGCTGACCTTGCATCCGGTGCGGTCGCCTCGCATGCACTTCCTTTCATGGCCAGCATGCTTGCTTTCATCGACGACCGGCGTCAGCTGCTTGCGACCGAAAATGGCCTCTATGTCCGCGACGTCACGGACGGCCGCCTTTCGCTACACACGCCGCTCGAAGCCGACAATGCGACAACGCGCTCAAACGACGGGCGAGCGCATCCCTGCGGCGCGCTCTGGATCGGGACCATGGGCCGCAGCGCGGAGACGGGCGCTGGCGCGATCTATCGGTTTTATCGCGGCGAATTGGTCCGGCTCTATGGCGGCGTGAGCATACCGAATGCCATCTGCTTTTCGCCGGATGGCGCAACCGGCTACTTCGCCGACAGCAGGGAGGGTATTCTGCATCGCGTCGCCCTTGATCCCGCGAACGCCATGCCGATCGGAGATCCCGCGACGCTCTATGACCATCGCGGCCGAACCGGCAGTCTCGACGGCGCCGTGGTTGATGCCGAGGGGCTGATCTGGAATGCCCGCTGGGGCGGGTCCTGCATCGATGCCTATACACCGGACGGCGAGCGCGTTCGCACCATCCGGGTGCCGGCGACGCAACCAAGCTGTCCGGTCTTCGTCGGCAGAAATTTCGATCGCCTGCTTGTCACCTCCGCCGGTGAGGGAATGGACGGGCAGGCCAAGGCGGCCGATCCGCGGCACGGCATGACTTTCATTCTGGATACCGGTGCCATCGGTCGTCCCGAACCCCGCGTGAGGCTGGCATAATGCAAAATGTTCGGCCGTCGCGTGCTCGTCTCATATCAATCGTCGGTACGAGCGCTCTCCGCACAGGCAAGACCGAATAAACAAGACATTCAAATAAATAGGAAACGGGAGGCGTCATCGCGCCTCCCGTGTTCGCTGTGCCATACCATCCCGGTTCAGGATTCCGAGGCTACTTTTGAATGCAGGTGTCGGCAGTATCCCTGGTGCATTCGTCAAGGCCGGTAAATACGGGGTCGTCGACTTTCTTGCCCTCGACCAGATCGATCATGACCGACGGCGCCTTGTAACCCATCTCGAACGGACGCTGGCCCACCAGCGCTTCGACGCGGCCTTCCTTGGCGATTGCAACTTCGTCGCCGATGGTATCGGCGGCGACGATCACCAGCGCCTTGCTGGCTATCTGCGCCTTATATTGATCGGTGAGCTGGCGATAGGGCTGCGGCGCGCCGAACAGCGGCCAGCCGCCTTCGATCACGAATGCATCGAGCTTGGGATTGGCAGTGAGGATGTCTGACATCGCCTGCACGCCCCGCGGTCCATCGTCATTGGTAAAAACCGGACAGCCCGCGATCTCAGTCCAGCCGCCTTCGCCCTTGAGGCGGTCCAGACCCTTCTTTCCGGACAGCGCATCACGTGTTCCGGATGCCCGGCGCAGAATGTTGTCCGCCGCGGCATTGCCCTCGATCAAGCAGACCGTTCCGCCATTCGGCTTGGCTTTCTTTAGATACTCGCCGAGCCGGAAGCCCATTAGATAGTTGTCGGTGCCGAGATAGGTCTTGCGCAGCGCCGCGTCTTCTTTTTTCAGGTCAGCGTCGAGCGTCATGACCGGCATCCTGGGATTAGCGGCTTTGATTGCGTTGGCAATCAACGGTGCGTTGGAAGGCGAGATCGCAACGGCCGTGGTATCGGACTTGCCGAGCATGTCCTGCACGATCTGGGCTTCGCCGGCCTCATCCGATGTTGAAGCCGGTCCCGTGTAGAAGCAATAATAGGGCGAACTCGCGTTCTCTTTGTTCCACTTCTCGCAGCCTTGGTGAATAGCTTCAAAAAACGGATTGTCGAGGCCCTTCACGACAATGACGAGCTGCTTCTTCTGAGCCATGGCGGAACCGGCCGACAGGGCCAGCGCTGCAACAGTCATTGCCAGTAGCGTGCTTTTCATTTGTTTCACTTGTCCCTCCCACACTGCAAGCGGACGATTGTTCGTCCGTTTCCCAAAGCTGGTCTCATCCAGAACTGGTTTGTTTCTGGCCTCGTTTGATCGGTGTGCCCGGCTCGCGCAACAGTCCATATCGGTGCCCCAACGTATCGGTCATTCCGTGCTTCGCGAGCCCTGGGCGCTGCCGTGCGCCACGCAGGAATAGGCAAGGAAAAGGAAGCGGCTTGCTGCGAGGGAGTGCTGTCCCCGGGGCATCCGTAGCGTGTCGAGGTTGCGCTCGAATGTGATCCTCGACCGCGACGGCGGAGTCCAATTCAAGATATCGATATTTGCCTCACCCAAAAGATTAATTCGGCCCCGCGATGAGTCAACGGATTTGTTCTGAAAGAAATATGATGAAGCCCTATTTGGTGCGCTGCACCACCGTGAAATGATTTGCTCGCGAGCAGGATCACCTTGAATCACGTGGAGAAGATTGACTGCATTTAAGCGCTGTAATTCAATGCTTGCTCTTTCGACGTCGTGACTAATCCCGGACATCCGGTTGTCAAAAGCGGCCGGCGCGCGGCCCGCGGCTCGGCGAGAGGCGAACGCTGATATGGCTCTTCTTGAACTCAAGAATGTTTCGAAGCATTTCGGCGCCATTCATGCCCTTAATGATGTTTCGCTGTCGCTTGAGCCCGGCCAAGTCGTGGGCCTGATGGGCGACAACGGCGCGGGCAAGTCCACGCTCGTCAAGATCATCGCCGGCAACTTTCGTCCGACGCACGGAACGCTGCGGATGGAGGGGCGGGATCTGTCGATGTACCGGCCGATCGAAGCCCGCCAGCATGGTATCGAGATCGTTCATCAGGATCTTGCTCTTTGCGACAATCTGAGTGCCGCCGCCAATGTCTTTCTCGGCCGCGAAATCCGCAAGGGCTTCGGGCCGTTCAAAATTCTCGACTACGCCACCATGTATCGCCGCGCCGGCCAAATCTTTGCTGAGCTGCGATCCGAGACGCGGCCGCGCGAACTGGTCAGAGAAATGTCAGGCGGACAACGACAGGCAGTGGCAATTGCCCGAACACGGATTGCCGACGCCAGGATCGTCCTGATGGACGAGCCGACCGCGGCCATCTCCGTTCGGCAGGTTGCTGAAGTCCTGAACTTGATTCAGCTGCTGCGCGACCGCGGCATCGCCATCGTCCTCATCAGCCATCGCATGCCGGATGTGTTCAGTGTCGCCGATCGCGTTGTGGTGTTACGCCGGGGCCGCAAGGTAGCCGACAAGGAAGTGACCGCCAGTTCGCCGGAAGAGGTGACCGGGCTGATCACCGGAGCCATCGAGCACGCCTTGTAGGGATCGTCAGGTAACGTCTGAAAAGCGAAGGTTTTACCGATGGACATTCAATTCGACGACGGAGTGAGACGCAGAAGATTTCCGGTGCTTTTCTGGCTGACATCGCGCCAAGCATTCTGGGTTTTGCTCGCGGTGTGTTTTGCCTGCATTTTCCTGTCATTCGCCACGAATTCGTTTGCGACGTCGAACAATATTTTCAATGTTGCGCGCAACTTCACCTTTGTCGCGGTCATCGCGCTGGGCATGACGATCGTGATCATTACCGGCGGCATCGATCTGTCGGTCGGCTCCGTGCTCTGCCTGTGCAGCATGATTCTCGCTGTCGTGATGCACGCCGGCTACGGCATCGAGGTCGGTATCGCTGCGTCGCTGGGAACCGCGCTTCTTATCGGCGCCATCAACGGCGTGCTGATTGCGTATCTGGGCATCCCGCCATTTGTCGTGACGCTTGGGATGCTGTCGATTGCACGCAGTCTGGCGATGGTCGCGTCCAACAACACCGTCGTGTTCCAGTTCGGACCTGATCACGACAAGCTGCTGTTTCTTGGCGGCGGCGCATTGCTGTTGGGAATTGCCAATCCCGTCATCTACATGCTTCTGCTTGCGCTGCTGACCGGTTTTCTGCTGCATTTCACGAAGTTTGGCCGCCATGTATTCGCGATCGGCGGCAACGAGCATGCAGCGATAGTCGCGGGCGTCCCGGTTCGCCGGACCAAGGTCGCCGTCTACATGATTTCCGCGCTTTCGGCCGGTATTGCAGGCGTGATCGAAACAGGCTGGCTCGGCGCCGTCACCACCAATCTCGGCTCAGGCATGGAGCTTCAGGTGATCGCCGCTGCCGTGATCGGGGGCGCCAATCTCGCCGGTGGCATCGGCACAGCGTTCGGCGCCTTGATCGGCTCGGCGCTGATTGAAGTGATCCGCAACAGCCTCGGGCTTTTGGGCATCAGCGCGTTCTGGCAGGGCACCTTCGTCGGGTCATTTATCATCGTTGCCGTCACCTTCGACCGGATCAGAAATTTTCGCTTTCCGGACTGAACGAGACCTACGCGCAAGCATCCAGGATTCCATGATCGAGCGTGGCTGCAACGGGTCGCTGCGCACATGCGAGCAAAGCCTAGCGCCGGCGCGCCACCGCTATGCCGAACAAGAATGCGACAAACAGGCTCGCGAGCGGCGCTTCCCGGGTAATGGCGCTGATGGTGGCGAGTGGCCCTCCCGGCTGGCGCGCGGTTGCGATTGCCTCGCTGAGCCTGTTAACCGCGGCCTGCAGGCCTGCGGAGATTTCCGTGACCGTGCGCGAGACATCGGTCGCGGTATCGATGGCGCGTTCCGCCATGCCGGGCTGCAGTGTCGGTTCGGATGTATCGCTGTTCACTTGCCGATCTCACTTGTAGATGCGTATGAAGCCTAAGACCCCGGCCCGCGGTGAGGGCTGAGGCGCGACGAGGCCGCCACCTTTGGCTATCCGCGGCAGGCGCCGTGGCAAACGGCGAATGACGGCCTCACTTTAACGAATGCGGGAATGAGGATTTGGTTCCCCAGCCTTGAGGGAGCCTGTCTCTCTTGTTGCCGTAACCATTTGCAGAGCGAAGAATCGTTGCCGGCAGGAAAGAACAGTGCATTCGTGTCACCGCCATCATGGGACGCCGTCATGTCGGGAGAGGCTCGGGAAGGCTACCTCAAGAAAGGTTGCGTAAACGCCCAGCGAGGAACCTTCGCGGCAGCAATGGTTTGTCAGCAGAGAGCAATCGTCAGGCTGGTACGATGAACAAAGATCATTCGAACGGAAAGATCTGCAGTCCCATCGTGATCGCGCTGGCTGTTGCCGTGTTCGGCGTGCTGGCAATGCTGGTTGTCGACCATGGCCCGTGGAGCAAGCCTCCCGTCCAGACCGCGGAAATGCCGAACTACACGACTACCCGCTCCGCGGCGCAAGCAGTGGGAGCTACGGTGACGCCGACCGCGCCGAAGCTGCAGATCGAACCGGTCGCTCCCGGTCCGAAGCCCGTCCAACCGGCAAACCCGACTCCCGGTGCCATCGCACCTTAAGGTTCGGGCCGCTGCGGCCAACGATCTTTCCAGGCGACCCCGTGTTTTCTTAAGGGGCACATGCGTGCCGGCCCTCAACGGATGCTGACAAACGCACCCCATATCGCGGCGAGAATGGCACCGACCAGAACGTAGAACGGATTATCGCAAAACGTGCTGCCATATCGGCACATTTCTACGCCCAGAGAACCGATTTCATGATGGCTGGCGGCATAGAACAGACCCGAAAGCACCACCAGCGCGGCGGCCACGTAATACATCGGACGACCTCCATGGCGGGATGCATCGTCGCGCGTCGGCGAGGATGCAACAAGTAACAGCGAATCTTCATCGACGGCAGCAACTAGCCCGGGCCGACAGGTCTTCGATAATAATACAATCGCGCGCGGGCCCGCCGGCGCAGCGTTCGGTGCAGGTGGCAGCCAAACGAGAAAGACCGTCTTCCAGGGCTTTCAACTCCGCAAGCTTCCGGCGCACGTGGGTCAAGTGCAGCTCCGCCACATCGCGAGCCTTGCTGCAGTCTCGTTCGGGGTGGTCAATCAGCGAAACCAGCTCGCGAATCTTTTCGATAGGAAGCGCGAAATCCCGGCAGCGCCGAACGAAGGTGAGCCGCTTGAGATCGCTCTCATGATAGAGACGGCGTCCGCCCGGACCGCGTCGAGCCTTCGGAAGCAGGCCTATCTCTTCGTAATAGCGCACTGTCGGAACGCTGCTCCCGCTTCGCTCCGCCAGCGCGCCAATCGCTAGTATCGATAAAGCTGACAATTCCTGCCCCCGAAAATGTGATTTGAACCTCAAGTTACTTGAGGGTGTAGGCCTCCGGCAAGATCACCAAGGAAAGTTGTACCGCCAAATCGGCGGACGGCACCGTCTTTGCCGAGTTCTTGCCCGCCCCAACCTTTCACGCCGTCATCAACCCACGGATGTCAGACCATGAATCTCAACCTGAGAGCCCTTATCGTGTCCGCAATTCTAGTCGTTCTCGCCTCGCCTGCTGCGCAGGCGGCTGGTCCCTTGCCGTTCGATGCCATCAGGTTCGAAGAGGCGCGACAATCGGGAAAGCCCGTTGTTCTCCAGGTGACTGCCACCTGGTGCGGGCCCTGTCAGCGCCTGAGGAAAGTCGTTAGCGGACTTCTGGAAAATCCCGGATTCAAGGACCTTGTAGTTTTTGATGCGGACTTCGATGCGAACAAGGAGGCATTGGTCAAACTCAACGCTCACACGGTGACAACCCTGGTGATCTATCGGGACAACGCTGAGATCCTGCGCAGCGCCGGCGAAACCAGGTACGATGCGGTCGAAACCGTGCTCAGGAAGGCGATGTGAGAACGGCAATGGACTACGCAAACATACCGCTCGCTCTGTTCGCAGGGTTGTTTTCAATTCTATCTCCCTGCGTCCTTCCGTTGATACCCGTTGTCCTCGGCACTGCGGTGTCTGAACACAGGCTTGGACCGCTCGCGCTGGCGGTCGGACTTGCAACGTCCTTCACGGCCATCGGGTTATTTGCTGCGACGATCGGCTATTCGATCGGACTAGATGACGGGTTTTTCAAACTGGCTGGCGCTGTTCTGTTGGTCGCTGCCGGGCTTGCGCTTGCGTTGCCGCGCCGTCAAACCCAGATCGCGCTCGCAACCGCGCCGCTAGGCAATTGGACCGAACGAAGGTTTGGCAACGCGGCACTCGCCGGATGGCGCGGCCAATTCGGTGTTGGACTGTTACTCGGCGCAGTCTGGAGTCCATGCGTGGGCCCCACCTTGGGCGCCGCCTCCGTTCTCGCCGCGCAGGGCCGCCGCCCGGGCTTGGTCGCGCTCACCATGCTGTCATTTGGTCTGGGAAGCGCCATTCCATTGATAGCTCTAGGGCTCGTATCTCGTGAGGTGATCGCGCGCTGGCGGCACGGCCTTCTCTCGACAGGCAGAAATGGTAAGCTCGCTCTGGGAGCCGTCCTGATGGTCAGCGGTCTGCTTATCCTGCTTCGTTTGGATCAAGCGCTGGAGGGCTGGCTCGTCCGCGTTGCCCCTTCATACCTGCTCGATTTGAGCGGACGGTACTAGGCATCTTTGCAGCACCACAACCTTTCGCGAACAGTGGGCCACCAGGTCTTTTGCGCGAAACGGAACAGGGCCCGGCGCTACGGCAAGTGAGTTCAATTCAAGTGAGTTCAATTGTCGCCTTGGTTTGCCGAGGAGACGCCTGATGCCCTGAGTGCGGCGTCAATTTTCGATCGAGCCCTGCGCGCGGCCAGAGCAGCGAGCCTCGTCCTGGTCTTGCCGGTTCTGATGCTCTCGCCGATCTGAAATTGCCATTGCCAGACATCAGGTTCGGCAACGACCGAAACGCTATATTGGATTCCCTTGTGGACCACGAACGCCTCCATCTAAGGTTGGGGAGGGACGATATTTTGCGCCCTGATTCAATCCGGGTAATTACGGGGCAACGAACCGGCGCCGGCTTGCGCCGTCGGGCAAATGATCTGCATATGTGCGCCGTCGCGCAAACCATCCCCAGCAGGACATTAGGACGTTTCGGTGCTACGCCTTGAAAGTGGTTCTTGCTCCCGGATGGCGTTGAACATCGGGCACATTGGAACGGGAAAGAAGCGACGAGCGGCCAAAGATGTCGATTTCGTGCCTATGGCAGATGGGGCCAGGTCCGTCGGGAACATCCAGGTTTAGAAGGACTATCCGTGCCGTGCCGCGAAAGGCAACGACTGCGTTCGGTCGGCCGGCATGCTGCGTGGCACTTGCCGGACTACTGTCCTTCTATTTTTCCGGCCTTGCTGTGGGCAAGGACGCCGACGACAGCGATGACCAGCCGGCAAAGGCTGCTTCGGCGCTGCCGAACATTTATCTGGACCTCAGAACCAACTACGCGACCGTTCCGGCCAACGCGCTTTCGATCGGCCTTGGCAATCAGGCCTTGTTCGCGACGCTCCCGGTCCTCACGACGCTTACGTCGCTTCCGATGCTGCCCTCGCGGCCTGCGCTTCCGACCCTCTCGTCGCCGTCAAGTCAAAGTATCGGCGTTGATGTTCCGCTGACGGTGGATCTCAACGATCGTGTCTCGGCGTATGGAGGTTTCAGCGGCAGCGCATCGCGCACCAGCATGGCCGACTGGTCAGCGTTCACGATAAGCAGCTGGAATGTCGGCTTTCAGGCCGATGTGTATCAGCAAAATGGCGGCTCGATCCCAACCATTACCCTGCAGTCCACCGTGACAAGATCGATACCTGACGCCCCGCTTGCCACCACGTCCATCAATACCATCCTCGAGTTCGATTACGCGCTGAACCAGGACGAAACCCGGGGACTGCTCGCCGGCGTCCAGTACACAAGAATAGCAGTCGATACCGCGCTCGCAAGGATCAACCCAAACGTCGTCGGCTATGTCGGCGGGTACTATCAGTGGGATAACAACTGGAAGCTCTCGGGCCGCGTCGGGGTGCAATCATTCGCCGGCGCGCAGCTTCTCAACCTGACGCCGTTTCAACCCTTCACCCAGCCGATCGTAAGGCTGGATCTGGACCGGATGGACGATAACGACAACCGGCTGTTTGGCGTGACGGCCCAGATCTCATGGGTGCCGAAGCCATCTTACCAGTTGACCGTCAGAACGCCGCTTTACATGGTCAAGAATTAGAGCCTGAAAAAAAGATATTGTCGCGTCGGGCAAATCAGATGCATAGGTTCAATATCGCCAGAATCAAGCCCGCGCCGGGAACCCGGCTGCGGGCTTTTCTCGACCTCGTTCAATTTTTCCGGAACCAAAGCGAGCGTCAGTGCTTCTAGCGTGAAGGGCAGAATGTGGACGAACGAGGAGTAAATACATGAGGACACTCACGATCGCGCTCCTGGCGGGCGCCGGCGCGTTGTTTGCTGGCAGCGCGAATGCCGCTGACATCTACACCACCAGCGAGTATGCGAATCCGGATCTGTCGCTGGTGCAGCCTGTTCGCATGGTCTGCAACGAGGACGGACGCTGTTATCGGACCCGCGGCGGCAGCCGTGTGATCGTCCGGGATTCCTACGGTTACGCGCCGCGCGAGCGATATATCGAGCGCCGTGACTACCGTGATTGGGACGAGGGTCCGCGTGCCGGCGTCGGCTTCCGGGCGCCTGGCGTAAGCGTCGGTGTCGGCGTCGATAACGATCGCTGGTAAGTCAACCGACCAGAGCGACTCAAAGAAGTCTTGTCTCGTTGGGCAAATCACCTGCATAGCTTCAACGTCGCAAAAAGTGAGCCCGCGCCGGGAAACCGGTCGCGGGCTTTTTCGATCGGACGGTAATATTTGCATCTTACGGAACCGGAAGAGTACGAGCTTGCACCTTTGTGCCGCCGCAATTTCGAGGTTTCGTGCGCCTGCGCTTGAGTCCCAAGGAAATCGCGATGAAGATATTGCTTGTTGCAGCGCTGATCGCAGGGTCATTTATTTCGTCCGAGGCGAGAGCTCAACGTGCCGGCGATGCTGCGCTGGGCGCGTTGTCGGGAGCCGTTGTCCTGGGACCCGTGGGTGCGGTGGCGGGTGCGGTCGTCGGATATACCGCGGGGCCTTCGATCGCACGGTCTTGGGGGCTCAGGCGATCCGCATCGCACGCTCGGGCGCGGCGTGTCGCCCAATCGGATTCGCCTGCACCTTCGCCAGCCAAGACCGCTGAAGCGCACCCCAGCAAAAACGCCGCGCCGCCAGTGCAGGGATTCCAATAAAGAGGGTTCAGGGCTGCATCGGCGGCCATCGAGCATTTGACACGTCGGGCAAATCACTGGCATAGTTTCATCATCGCAAGAATTTCAAAGCCCGCGCCGGGAAACCGGCCGCGGGCTTTTTCAATCGGACGGCGCTCAGCACGACACGACGCTTCATCCTCCCATGCTTGCGCATTACCGCGAGAGCGTCGCAAGCGGGCGTCGTCCGAGCCTTTACTCGATCAGCTGGCACGCGCGAACGTGCCGGCGCGCGGCGTGGCCCAGGTCCACGTCCGCGGCGGCCCTCGCGACGAGGATAGGGTTCGCGCCTGAAATGATCGCGCGGAACGCAATCATGCCGCATATTTGAATTCACACAAGGAGAGGCAGGCATGACCGCGTATCTGATATCGATCTCCCTGGTCGGCCTGATCGTGATCGCGGTGTGGGAGGGATTGTCGTGAGCGCGATCATTCAATTCGTCACGCGGCCCATTGTCATCCCGGATACATTGTAAATGCGCAAGGCAAAATCGATCACCGAAATCCGCTCGCTGGCGCGCAGCCATACGCGCACCGCGCTCAATGTCCTGGTCCGCGTCATGCGGAGCAAGGACGCGACGGCCGCCGCAAAGGTCTCCGCCGCCAACGCCATTCTGGACCGTGGCTGGGGCAAGGCGCCGCAGGCGATTGCGAATGGTGATGACGGCGCTTTCGAATTGATCCAGAGAATCGAGCGCGTCATTGTCCACCCTGAAAATTCCGACAGCTAGGATATTCGAGCCGCTGCTCGCGTCATCCCGCTACAAGGGTGCGTACGGCGGCCGCGGCTCGGGCAAGCTTCTGGTGTGGGACAAAGTCTTGGGACTTGGAACAACTGACC
>WNGI01002396.1_pt1 | contig 16234 bp, 16 predicted proteins | sample 5400621 | NCBI WGS metagenome assembly WNGI01 (sample SAMN13153374, study PRJNA577476) | soil metagenome | isolation source: 20 cm soil or saprolite under Garry oak tree replicate 1 | place: USA:California | collected 2016-06-15 | reverse complement strand
GCCGTGTCGCGCACCTCCGACGACCTCTACGCTGAGGCGTGTCGCCTGATTCCGGGCGGCGTGAACAGCCCGGTGCGCTCCTGGACCGCCGTGGGCGGAAGACCGCTCTTCGTTCAGCGCGCGCACGGCACCGAGGTGGTCGATGCGGACGGCCGCTCGTACCTCGACTTCGTCGGATCCTGGGGGCCGCTCCTGCTCGGTCACGCGCATCCGGCGGTGATCGCCGCGATCGCCGAGCGCGCGCGCCACGGGACGAGCTTCGGCGCCCCGACGCTGGGCGAGGTGCAGCTCGCGAAGCTGCTGGTCGAGGCGTTGCCCTCGCTCGAGCAGGTGCGTCTCGTGAGCTCGGGCACCGAGGCGACCATGAGCGCGCTCCGCCTCGCGCGTGCGAGCACGGGACGGGATCCGATCGTCAAGTTCGCGGGCTGCTATCACGGGCACGTCGATGCGCTGCTGGTACGCGCAGGATCCGGCGCGCTGACGCTCGGCGTTCCGGACAGCCCGGGTGTCCCTGCCGCGCTGGCGGCACTCACGCTGACCGCGGACTTCAACGACACCGCAGGGATGCGGGAGCTCTTGCGCCGTCGCGGCCGGGACATCGCCGCCGTCATCGTCGAGCCGGTAGCCGCCAACATGGGGGTGGTTCCCCCCGCGCCGGGGTTCCTCGAGGCGTTACGCGAGGAGACCTCGCGAGCCGGCGCGCTCCTCGTGTTCGACGAGGTCGTCACCGGCTTTCGGGTCGGTTGGGGCGGTGCGCAGGGTCGGTACGGGGTCGCTCCGGATCTCACCTGCCTCGGCAAGATCATCGGCGGCGGGCTGCCGCTCGCTGCCTTCGGGGGCCGGCGCGACCTGATGGAGCGTCTCGCACCGACCGGTCCCGTGTATCAGGCGGGGACGCTGTCGGGGAACCCGCTGAGCGTCGCAGCGGGGCTCGAGACGCTCACCAAGGTGCGCGAGATGCGCGGGGCCTATCAGCGTCTCGAGGAGCTCGGAGCCCTGGCCGAGCGAGGGCTCGTGGAAGCGGCGCACGCCGCCGGCGTCGCGGCCTGCGTCAATCGGGTCGGCTCGATGCTGACCCTGTTTCTGGGGGTCGAGAGGGTGTCCGACTATGACAGCGCCCGGCGGTCCGACACCGCCCGCTTCGCCCGTTTCTTCCGCGGCATGCTGGAGGAGGGAATCTACCTTCCCCCGTCGCAGTTCGAGGCGATGTTCGTCTCGCTGGCGCACACCGAGAGCGACATCGAACGGCTCGCTCACGCGGCGAGGAAGGTCCTGGCGGCCTGCTAGGTGGCGCCGCCCAATCCCTTCGTCCGAGCCGGGTGGTACACGGCCCTCGGCATCAACTTCTCGGGAACGATCGCCGGCGGAGCTGCCGTCGGGTGGATGATCGACCGGTGGCTCGGCTCCGCGCCCTGGGCGCTGCTCACCTGCACCGTGCTGGGATTGGTCGGGGGCCTTGTCTGGCTCGTCCAGGCCCTCAGGCGGCTCGAGCGGAGTGGCCACGAGCCCGAGCCTTAGCCGGCTGCAGGCACGTCACTGGGCGCTCGTCGCTCTCGCGGCGGGCGGCTCGAGCGCGGCGGGTCGCCCCGGCGTGGGCGGCGTCCTCCTCGGCGGCGGCCTCATCGGGCTCTCCGTCCTCCTCTACTCCGCCGGGCTCCGTGCCCTGCTAGGGCGGGTCGGCCCGCGCCTTGCTATTGCGCTTCTGTTTGCTAAACTTCTGGCCTTCCTGGGGCTTGGCTTCTGGGCCTTCGCCTCGGGTCGAGAGCACCGTCCGGACCCAATCGGTTTCGCAGTCGGCCTTACCTGCTTCCCCGTGGCGGCCGTGTGGGAGGCGATGCGGGTGCGGGGAAGTTGATGGAACAGGAGCCGTTCACCTGGGTCGGGGCGCTCGGGCTCCCCGACGAGAAGATTGCGACGGCCGGGCTCGTCGCCGGGCTCCTGGTCGTGTTCGCCGCGCTCGTGAGCCGCAAGCTCGGCGCGACGGACGCCGCCCTCGAACCCGAGGACGGCATCACGGCGCGCAACCTGGCGGAGAGTCTCGTCGAGGCGATCTCGGGACTCGCCGAGGGCGTCATCGGCCACGGCGCGCAGCGCTACGTGCCGCTGCTCGCGAGCTTCTTCGTCTTCATCCTGGCCTGCAACCTGATCGGACTCGTGCCGGGGTTCTCGCCGCCCACCTCCGACTTCAACATCACGTTCGGCCTGGGCCTCGTCTCGTTCGTCGCGTACCAGGTTGCGGGCGCGCGGGAGCACGGCTTCCGGTACGTGAAGCAGTTCCTCGGCTCGGTGGTTGTCCTCTACCCCCTCATGTTGCTCGTCGAGCTGTTCACCCACATCTTCAGGCCCGTGTCGCTCGGCATCCGGCTGTTCGCCAACATGATGGCGGACCACGAGGTGGTGGAGATCTTCACCGGCCTCACGAAGATCGGCATCCCGGTCGCGTTCTACGGCCTCGGGGCATTCGTCGCCGTGGTGCAGGCCTTCGTCTTCACCATGCTGAGCGCGATCTACATCGCGCTCGCCGTGAGTCACGACCACTGAGTGCAGCGTTCGGCCGCCATCCCGGCGGGAGCGGAAGAGGATAAGAGGAGAGGAAGGGAGAGCTGGCGGCCGGAAGAGGAGAGCCGGAATGAAGCGAATCGGTGGGACATTGGTCGCCGTCGGGGTCTTTCTGACGGCGAACCCCGCTCTGGCGGAGGTGGCAACGGAAGGGGGCGGAGGATCATGGTGGAGGGGCCTCATCGCGCTCGCGGGCGGGCTCGGGCTCGGCATCGCGGCCTTCGGGGCCGGCATGGGCCAGGGCCGGGCGACGGCGGCGGCGATGGAGTCGATCGGGAGGAACCCCAATTCCGCAGATCGCATCTTCACACCGCTGATCGTGGGCCTCGCCCTGATGGAGGCTCTCGCGTTGTACGCGTTCGTGATCGCGATCCTCCTGTACGGCAAGGTGCCTCCGCTCTGATTGCGAGGTGCGCCGGCCGGAGCGTCCGCGGCCTCCGGCCGGCCGCGCCCTGTTCTCGTCACACCCTCTTCGCGTTCGGCGACGGGTGGTCCGGACGCGCGCGGCCGATTCTTCCTCTCGTGATTGGGGATGGTGGTGAGACCAGCAGGGTGGAGGTGGGTCATGTGGTGGAGCATGCCTGAGGCGGGGGAGCAGCAGGGCGAGGGGGTACCGGTACGGCGGCTCGCGGTCGCGGGCTCCATGCAGCGCCGGCAGCGCACGGTGCTGACCCTCGTGCCGCTCCGGGACGTGCACCCGAACCCCGATCAGCCACGTAAGCACTTCGACGAAGAGAAGCTCGGCGAGCTGGCGGCGTCGATCAAGGCGCACGGGCTCCTGCAGCCGATCGTGGTGCGGCCGACCGCGGCCGGCCTCGAGATCGTGGCCGGGGAGCGGCGTTTCCGGGCGGCGCAGCTCGCCGGCCTCGATCGGCTGCCCGCGCTCGTGCGCGAGGTCGAGGATCCGCTCGAGCTCGCCCTCATCGAGAACCTGCAGCGCGAGGATCTCTCGCCGCTCGAGGAAGCCGAGGGCCTGGCGGACCTCATCGCGCGGCACGGATACAGCCATCGCGAAGTCGCGGAGCTGCTCGGCAAGAGTCGGCCCTACGTGTCGAACATTCTTGCGCTCACGCGCCTGCCGGAGGCCGTGAAGGCGGACCTCCAGCGTGACGGGGGGGCGGTATCGCGCGAGCTGCTCATGGGGGTGGCGCGCCAGGAGGATCCCGAGACGGCACTCGCGCTCTGGCGCCGCCTGCAGCTCGGGGTGCTGTCGGTGCGGCGCTTCCGCGAGGAGAAGGCCGGCCATCGTCCGGAGCGCGCGGCGGTGGCGGAGGTGCTCACGGCGGCACGGCGGATGAACCGAGCTCTCGCCCGGCTCCTGGCCGACGAGCTGCCCGCTCGCGAGGCGCCACGGATCGCACGAGCGCTCAGGCGAACCAGGCGCCTCATCGACCGGCAGCTCGAGGTCGCCTCATCCCCGACACCCCCGGACCCGCAGTAGGGCAAGCGCGTCACACGAGTTGTCGCGCTTTGCTACGGCGCGCCGTCACGTTTCGTTACGTCGTTTCACGGTTCCGCGGACGTTTCCTCCGCCGGATCGCTGCGCTAGGCGGCTGCGTCGCATGGCACGCGACATGCTCCTCCGGCGCCTCAGGGGAGGAGGCGCACCGATGGAGACGCAGGCAGCGAGAAAGTTCGACGAGCCGGCGGGTGGTTCCGGACTGGAACCCGAGACGATCCTTCCGTCGCAGTTCTTCGATCGTTTCCAGATCGACGCGTCCCTTCAGCCCGAGAAGCGGCTCATGCTGGCCGTGCTCGAGGACGCGGTCGGTGCCTTCCAGAAGTACGTTACCTCCTCCTCACGCCGCGGGCAGCGCTTGTTCACCGAGGCGGAGGAGTGGTTCGCGGCGTCCGCCACGGACTGGCCGTTCGGCTTCGAGAACATCTGCGAGGCCCTCGGCCTCGAGCCGGCGTACATCCGCACGGGCCTCGCCCGGTGGCGCGAGGCTCAGCAGGCGGAGGTGTCGTCCTCGGCGAAGGTCGTGCGCTTCCCCTTCCGTCGTGTGAACGGCCGCCGCCACTCCATCACGGGCCGCGCCGTCGGGTTGCGCCGCTCCGCGTAGCGGCTCTCTGCGTCCGAACACGGCCGCGGGTCGCGACGGGGCCGGACCGCAGCTTTACGCCCCCCGACCTTCCTGCGATACTCGCGCGCCTTCATGCCGGGGCTCACTGAGCGACAGGCGGGCGTCGGCTCGGTCGGCGAGGGGCTCGAGGCGCTTCTTCGCTGGGTGCGGCCCACCTTCGATTACGCGGTCGGCGCCCGGCCGGCGCTCGACATCGGCTACTTCGCCAACGTGGTGCCGGTCGCCCCGAACCTGGGGATCGCCATCTCCACCGACGGCGTGGGCACCAAGCTCCTCCTGGCGCAGGCGGTGGGGCGCTTCGACACGGTCGGCATCGACTGCGTCGCGATGAACGTGAACGACGTCCTGTGTGTCGGAGCGCGGCCCGTGGCGCTGGTCGACTACATCGCCCTCGAGCAGGCGACGCCGGCGCTGCTCGACGCGCTCGGCCGGGGCCTGGCGCGCGGATGCGAGCTGGCCGGCGTCTCGTGTCCGGGCGGAGAGCTCGCGCAGGTGCGCGAGATGTTGCGCGGCGCTCGCCCAGGCAGCGCCGTCGATCTGGTCGGCACCGCGATCGGCACGGTCGCGCTCGATCGGGTGGTCGCCGGGGAGGATGTTGCCGCGGGGGACGTGCTGCTGGGGCTGGAGAGCGCCGGCCTGCATTCCAACGGCTTCACGCTCGTGCGGCGTGCGATCGAGAGCGCGGGTCTGCCGCTCGACGCCCATGTCGCGGAGCTCGGCTGCGTGCTGGCAGACGAGCTCCTGCGTCCGACGCGCATCTACGTGCAGCCGGTGCTCGACGTGCTCGACGCCGGGCTCCCCGTCCGCGCGCTCGCGCACGTGACCGGCGATGGGCTCTTCAACCTCGTCCGCACCGTGCGCCCGGTCGGGTTCGACATCGAACGCTGGCCGGCGCCGCCGCCCATCTTCGCGTTCGTGCAACGCCTCGGTCAGATCGCGGACGAGGAGATGTACCGTGCCTTCAACATGGGCATCGGCTTCGCGCTCGTGGTCGCGCCCGCGGGAGCCGACGAGGTGCGCGCCCGACTGACACGGATGGGCGAGCGCGTCCACGTGCTCGGCCACGCGACTGCCGATCCGGAGCGCACGATCCACCTCCGCCCGCGCGGCCTCGTCGGTCGCCGCGGGCGTTTCACTCGCGCCTGAGAGCCGCGAACGCCCTCAGGACTCGACGAGCTCGATCCGCACGCGCGCGACGCCGCGTCGCACGATGCCGAGGACACGCGCTGCTCCGTAGGACAGGTCGATCTCCCGGCGCGGTATGTAAGGCCCGCGGTCGTTGATCGTCACCATCACCGAGCGGCCGTTGAGCAGGTTGGTGACCCTGACCCTGCTGCCGAGCGGGAGCGTACGGTGGGCCCCGGTCAGCTTGGACGGGTCGTAGGGCTCGCCGCTCGCGGTGGGGCGCCAAGCGAACTCCTCGCCGTACCACGAAGCGTGCCCGATGACGGGCTGTTGGACCATCTCCGCACGGGCGGGGTGCACCCAGATGACCAGCGAGGCGACGGCAACCGCGACCAGCCACGATGTGCTCGTTCGCCCACGAAAAAGGGGCCGGGGGATCGCTCCCCCGGCCCCACGAGGCACGGTTTGCATGATCCCGCTCCTTGAACGCCGGCGAAGTTAGCTGACGGGTTCGGGCTCAAAGAGCTAGCCCGTCCAAGAGTCCGCTTTGGGCGGCCCCTCGGATTGACCCCAGGCGCTGGGTCCTCCGCTCCCCTTCAGGGATTAGGCGTATGTCGATCTACTTAAAGGTCGTATCCTCTGAAACAGGCGGGAGTGTCAATCACGCAAGCGCGACAGCGAACGCTACCTTGATACAACTGACGGAAATCATTGGTTCTTGGGATAGCCGAGCGCGTGATCGACGAGGTTGCGGAGCGGCTTTCCCTCCAGGTAGCGGGCGAGGTTCTCGACGAAGAGATCGAGGGCCCGCTCGAGATAGCGGGGTGTCGCTCCCGAGACGTGCGGGGTGAGGATCACGTTCGGCAGCGCCCAAAGAGGGCTGGAGGCGGGGAGCGGCTCCTCTTCGAAGACGTCGAGCCCGGCGCCGGCAATCAATCCACGGTGGAGGGCATCGACGAGCGCCGCCTCATCGACGACCGAGCCTCGGGCGACGTTCACGAGCACGGCGTCGGGGCGCATGAGGCTGATCTCCCGCGCGCCGATCATGCGCTCGGTCTGGGCGGTGTGCGGCACGGCAAGCACGACGAAGTGCGCCCAGCCCAAGAGGTCCTGGAGGCCGTCCGGCCCGACCACGGCTTCGTATGGGGCCGGCGGCTTGGCGGGAGGATGGCGTCGCAGGCCACGGACAGTGGCTCCCAGAGCCGCGGAATCGGCCGCGACCGTTGCGCCGATCGGCCCCAGCCCGAGCACCGCTACCCTGCTGCCCCGGAACTCGCGGACCGCGGTGCCCGTGCCGGCCATCACCGCGGGGCGGTCCCAACGCCCCTCCCGCTGCAGGCGGGCGGCGACGTGGAGATTGCGGCAGAACGCCAGCATGACGCCGAGCACGTGCTCGGCGATGCCCGTCGATGCGATGCCGGCGCCGTTGGTGAGGAGAATCCCGCGCTCCACGACCGGCGGCGAGAGATTGCCTTCGATGCCCGCCGACGCCGACTGGATCCAGCGCAGTCGAGGGGCCTTCGCAACCAGCTCCGGGGGGAAGCAGAAGCCGTAGAAGACCTCCGCATCGGCCGCCTCACGAGCCACCGCCTCGGCGTCGTCGGCGCCCACGAACGTGACCTCGGGAAACCGGTCCCGCAGCGTGGCGAGCGTCCCCTCGGAGACGGCGATGCGCACGTCCAGACCTAGGTGGAAGTTGAGGAGGACCTTCACGGCCGCAGGCCCGCGCGGCCGGTACCTCAGTGGTCGTCGTCCCCGCCGTCCCAGTTGCCCTTGATCGGCGGCAGGAGCGGCGATTTGAAGTGCGCGATCGGGCTGGGCGTGGGCTTGCGGTAGACGAACTCCGTCTCGCATCCCTCGCAGGTGGCGCGGAAGCCGCCTTCGCAGCGCTTCAAACGAACCGTGACGATGTCGCCGTTGTCGTGGCGATGCTGGATGGCGGGGTACTCGGCCACGTACAGCGTCCGCATCGGCGAGTAGCTAGCGCCGGGACACCGGGCTGTCAATCAATGGCCGCCTGGCAGCGCGTCGTTGCACCGTCCCGGCCGCGCTGCCACGATGGCGCCGTGGCGCCCGCGAACCGTCTCGCCCGCGAGACCAGCCCCTACCTCCTCCAGCACGCCCACAACCCCGTCGACTGGTTTCCCTGGGGCGAGGAGGCGTTCACGCGGGCCCGGGCGGAGAACAAGCCGATCCTCCTCTCCGTCGGCTACTCGGCCTGCCACTGGTGTCACGTGATGGAGCGCGAGTCGTTCGAGAACCCGGACGTCGCGCGCCTCATGAACGAGCTCTTCATCAACGTGAAGGTCGACCGAGAGGAGCGGCCTGACGTCGACGACGTCTACATGAAGGCCGTGCAGGTGCTGACCGGGCGCGGCGGCTGGCCCATGACGGTGTTCCTGACGCCGGAGGGCAAGCCCTTCTACGGCGGGACGTACTTCCCCCCCGTGGACCGGCACGGGCTCCCCGGCTTCCCGCGCGTCCTCGAAGCCGTGGCGCGCGCCCACCGGGAGCGCCCCGCCGATGTCGCCAAGTCGGTCGAGCAGATTCTCTCCGGCCTCGCGCACTTCGAGCGCGCCCGGGCGACCGAGCGTCCCCTCGACCCCGCCCTCCCGCGACGTGCGGCCGAGGCTCTCCTCGCGCACGTCGACCGCGCCGACGGCGGGCTCGGCGGGGCGCCCAAATTCCCGCACGCGTCCGCCTTCCAGCTCTTCCTGCGGCAGCACCGCGCGACCGGCGGCCCGGCGTTGCTCGAAGCGGTGCTCCTCACCTGCGACCGGATGGCGAAGGGCGGCGTGTACGACCAGATCGGAGGCGGCTTTCACCGCTACGCCGTGGACGCGCGTTGGCTCGTGCCTCACTTCGAGAAGATGCTCTACGACAACGCGCAGCTCCCGCGGCTCTACCTCGAGGCCTACCAGGTGACGGGCGAGCCGGAACTCCGCCGCATCGTCGAGGAGACGCTCGACTACGTGCTGCGCGACATGCGGCATCCCGAAGGCGGCTTCTACTCCGCCACCGACGCCGACAGCGAGGGCGAGGAGGGGAAGTACTTCGTCTGGACGCCGGCCGAGGTGGCGCGTCTGGTGGACCCGAACGACGTCGACCTCGTCTGCCGCTACTGGGACATCTCCGAGGAAGGGAACTTCGACGGGAAGAGCATCCCCCACGTCACCCTGACCGTCGAGCAGGTGGCCCGGATGTTCGGCCGCAGCCCTGCCGAGGGGGCTGCAGCGCTCGAGCGGGCCCGCACCCGGCTGCTGGCCGTACGCGGGGAGCGCGTCCCACCGGCGCGCGACGAGAAGATCCTGGCGAGCTGGAACGGCCTCATGATCGGGACGCTGGCCGAGGCGGGGCGTGTGCTGCGGACCCCACGCTTCGTGGGGGCAGCGTGCGCGGCGGCGGAGTTCGTCTGGACGCGCATGCGGTCCGGGGGGAAGCTCCTCCACGGGTGGGCGGGCGGAGGCGCGAAGCATGGTGCCTACCTGGATGACCACGCCTTCGTGGCGAGCGCGCTCCTCGACCTCTACGAGGCCACCGGCGACCGGGTGCACCTCGAGCGGACGCGCGAGCTGGCGGCCGCCCTCGACGCCCGCTTTCACGACGGCGCGGGCGGGGGGTACTTCTTCACCGCGCACGACGAGGAGCGGCTGATCGCGCGCAGCAAGCCAGGGGCCGATGGCTCCCTACCCTCCGGCAACGCGGTCGCGGCGCACGTGCTGCTGCGCCTTCATCACCTGACCGGGGAGGCCGCCCATCGCGCGCGTGCCGAGGAGATCCTGCGTCTCTATCATGACGAGGCGGCCGAGAACCCGTTCGGCCACGCCACGTATCTGGAGGCCCTCGAGCTCTACCTCGACGGACCGCTCGAGGTCGTGGTCGTGGGGCGCCGCGGCGCGGCCGATACGGACGAGCTGTGGGGCGAGGTCGCCCGCGCCTACCTGCCGCACCGGGTGCTGGTCGCCACCGAGCCAGGGGAGGCCGACCCGCCGGCGCCCGCCCGCGCGCGGCCGCCGGTGGACGGGCGGGCGACCGCATACGTCTGCCGCAACTTCACCTGCTCGGCGCCCGTCACCCGAGCGGACGAGCTCGCCCGTCTGTTGCGGGACGGATAGCGAGAGTGCCGCTCGGGGGATAGTTCGCACGCCGTGCCGCGGCCGGCGAAGCCGGCGCGGCAGACTTGCCGGAGCGCGAGCGCGTCACTGGAGACGACGGGTCCGCAGCGCGGCGACGCAGACTGCCCAGGCCCCTCCGTTTTGCCGCGCCGGCTTTTGCCGGCCGCGGCATGGCGTTCGCCGAATTCACCGAACGCCACACGCTCGCCTCCGATCCGACCCGAGACAACGTCTCGGGTCGGTCCCCTACTCGCCCCGGAAGACGGGGGGACGCCGCTCGCGTTGCGCGGCCAGACCCTCGCGCGCGTCCGCACTGCCCTGCACGCGGTGAAAGAGCTCCTCCAGGTCGTCCCGCCGACAGGCACGCCGCTCCTCGACCAGCCGCCCCACGAACGCCTTCATGGCGCGGATCGAGAGCGGCGCATTGTGCGCGATCTGGTGCGCGAGCTCCGCGACGGTGTCGTCGAGGCTCGAGGGGGGGACGACGCGATTCACGAGCCCGAGCGCGAGCGCCGCCTGGGCGCCGAGGGCCTCGCCGATGAAGAGCAGCTCCCTGGTCGCTGCGGCCCCGATCGTGTCGACGAGCTTCCAGGTGAGCGTCACCGGGACGGCGATGCCGATGCGAGCGAGCGGCATCGCGAAGTGGGCGCGCTCGGAGGCCACCCGGAGGTCACAGTGGAGCGCCAGCTCGCACCCTCCGGCGATGGCATCGCCTTGGACGGCGGCAATCGTGGGCTGGGGGCAACGCTCGAGGAGCTCGAGGGTCTCCTGGAGTCCATGCGTCTCGACCCGACCGGCCTCGCGTTGCGCCGCGAGTTCACGCAGGTCGAGGCCCGCGCAGAAGACGCCGCCCGCGCTCGCCACCACCACGACGCGGACGTCCGTCCGTGCGGCCACCTGCGTGAGGGTGGCGTGGAGGGCCTCGATCATCTCGGTCGAGAGCGCGTTGCGCTTCTCGGGCCGGTTCAGGGTGATGGTGCAGATGTGATCCGCGATGCGGCTCAGGATCAGGTCGGGCATCAGAAGCGGTCCTTCAAGGCGCGCACCGCGGCGAAGAGCGCCACGCGGTCTCCGGGCGGCAGATCGGGGACCCGTGCCCGGACCGAGGCCGCGAGCTCGGGGCTGTCGATGCGCAGGAACGGGTTGGTCGCCTTCTCTTCGCCGATCGTACTCGGCACGGTGAACTTCCCCTCGCGGCGGAGGGCCCGCACGGCGGCCAGCTTGGCGGCGAGAGTCCGGTTTCCCGGCTCGAGCATGGCGGCGAAGCGGAGGTTCTTCTCGGTGTACTCGTGACCGCAGTAGACGCGCGAGTCGTCGGGGAGGGCGGCGAGCTTGGCGAGCGACGCCATCATCTGCGCCGCGTCGCCCTCGAAGAGGCGGCCGCAGCCCGCCGCGAACAGCGTGTCGCCGGTGAACACGGCGCGCTCGCTCGGGAAGTGGTAGGCGAGGTGGCCGCTCGTGTGCGCCGGGATCATGATCGCCTGCCCCCGGATGGAGCCCACCTGGACGGGGTCCCCATCCCGCACCCGATGGGTGATCCCGGGGATGCGGGGCGCGTCGTCCGCCGAGCCGTAGACGCGGAGCCCGGGGAGCGCGCCCAGGAGGTCCGCGTTGCCGCCGACGTGGTCGAAGTGATGGTGCGTGGCGAGCACGGCCGTGAGCCGTGCGCCCGAGCGCTCCGCCTCGGCAAGCACCGCCGCCGCCTCGGCGCAGTCGACCACGGCGGCCTCGCGCGACGCCGGGTCGATCAGCAGGTAGGCGTAGTTGTCGGCGAGCTGGGGGACAGGGATGATCTCCACCGGGAGCTAGTCCTCGACTGGGACCCCGGCGTGCTCGGGCTCGGCGAAGGCCCCGGGCGCTGCCGCGCTCCCGCTGCGCTGCTCCACCCGTAAGAGGCGCTCGCGCAAGCCCGCCGTCTCGACCGCGCGGGCGACCTGCTCCTTGGAGAGATCGCTCAGACGGCCCTCGAGACGCGTCAGGCGATCCCGGAAGCCGGCCGCCTCGCCCGAGCGCGCGATCTGATCCTTGCTGCCGTCCACCACCCGCCCCTCGATCCTCGCGAAGCGCTCGCGGAACGCGCCCAGCTCGCCGAGCTTGGTCCCGACCTCGCGCCCCAGGTCGGTGAGCCGCTGCTCGGTGCGTTCCATGCGCTGGAGCACATCGCTCGCGTCGAGCGTCTCGCGCGTGGTCTCGCGCGTCAGCTCGGCGATGCGCCGCTCGGTGTGCTGGAGGCGGAGCGAGAGCTCTTCGATGCGTGCGAGCGCCGCCGACGCCCGCTCGCCGGCGCCGCTCGCGATCGCCTGCAGGGGGGCGACCAGCTCCCGTATCCCCTCCTTCGGCACGTCCGCGAGGCGATTCTCGAGCGCGCGCACGCGCTCCCGGACCCGCTCGAGGTCGCGTCTCAGCGACACCGCGAGACGGTCGAGGAGAACGTCCAGGCGGTCGGAGAGCCGCTCCTCGAGCCCGACGATGAGTGTGGTCACCTGACTCTCGACGCCGCGTCCGACCTCGGCGAGGCGGCGCTGCACGCCGGCGCCCAGGCTCTGCGCCTGGTCGACCAGCGCCTTCCCGCCGCCCGTCAGGATGTCCTGCAGCACCGCCAGCCGCCCGCGCGACTGCTCCTTCACACGTCCCATAACGTCCTCCTTCTCGCTCGGCGCGCCCGGGCGCGCCCGCTCCTCCCCTGTCCCTTCGTCCCTGTCATGCCCCGGGGCCCAGCATGGTGAGCACGCCGGTGTACTGGTGAAGCCGCGTTCCCTCCGCGCCCGGCCCGAACTCCGCCCCGCTGAAGAACCCCGCGACCGGAAGCCCCCCGAGGTGCTGGCGCAGGTAGGCGCTCTCCAGGCCGGGGACGCCGTAGAAGGCGTGCCCCCGACCGACGCAGGTGACGTAGAGCGCAGCGGCGGCCGGCACCTGCCACGCGGCTGTCTGATCGGCGAGCACGCGTTGCAGATCCTCGCGCGCGCCGAGCGGATCGCGAACACCGAAGAACACCCGCTGGCCTTCGGCGACCGGAGCCGCGACGGCGAGGGCCCCGTGCTCGGCGTCGAGGGCGAGCAGGTGGCGCGCGACGAACTCGTCTTCGCCGACCAGCAACCCGGCGAGCACGGCGGCGAGCGCGCGGCGCGGATCCGCGCGCAACGGGGTTGGGAGCACCGAGGCGAAGGCCTCGTAGGCAGGTCGCCCATCCAGCGCGAGGAGCCAGTTGCCGCGCGCGGCGGTGACTCGCCACACGGGGCTCACGCGCCGGACGGCATGCGTCACGCCCACCGTCGCGCGGAGGTCGCCTTCGAGCATCACGCCGGCCACCGCCGCCGAAGATGCCGCGTCGCCCGAGAAGACCGACACCTCGCCGACGCTCCCGTCCTCCGAGGCCCCGCCGCCGACCACCGCCACGCCGGGTAGCCGCTCCTGGAGGCCGCGAAACAGCGGCTCGGGCTCGAGGTGGTAGGTGTCCCCGAAGAGAACGAGGAGACGGTCGCGGCCTTCACCCTCGCCGACGGTGTCGAGGATCTGGTCGGCGACGCGTTCGGCTCGGCCGCGCGTCAGGGGGACGAAGAAGCGACGGGCGGCGAAGTCGCCGCTCAGGGCGAGCACGGCCACGGCCGGACCGCCCTCGACTTCCTCCTCGCCCGCGAGCACGCCCGCGGCGCTGCATCCCACCACCTGCGCGGTCCCGCACACCTCGCCCGCGGTGCGGGTGACGCACGTGAAGCCCGGGCCGTGGGGTGTGGTCGCGAACACGAGCACCAGATCCGCGCGCTCGAGGCCGGCCGAGCGCAGCGCAAAGGTGGCCGCTTCGGCCGCAGCACGGGCCGAGTCTCGCTCTGTCGACAGCCCCGCTCCAGCCCGGAGCACGCACCCTTCTCGGGAGATGGCACCTTAGAGCAAGCGAGGGCCGGAATTGCAAATGCGCGGGCTTGAAAAAAGCCCTAGGAGGCTGTCCGAGTAGTCATGGCGGCTGCGGCGCGAGATCCGGGGGCTGCGAGCGGCCTGCTCGCTCCTCCCTCCTGCGGCGACCAACATCCGGCGCGCGTCCCGCGCGCCGCACCTCGTCGGTCGTCGCTGCGCTTGCCGCTCTCGGTCCCCGGCTCGCGCACCTCGCTCACCATGACTACTCGGACAGACTCCTAGCGGGTCGACAGCGCACGCAGCAACGCGACCAGACGCCGCACCCCGTCGCGGAGGTTCTCGACCGAGACGCGCTCGTTGATGCCGTGGACGGTCTTCTCGTCGTCCTCGCTCAGCACGAAGGGGACGAAGCCGTAGCTCGCGACCCCGTGATCCCGGAAGTAGTGACTGTCCGTGAAGCCCGGGATCACACTCGGAATGACGGGCGCGCCGCCCAGGTCGGTGGCGGCGAGCTTGCGGATCGCGGCCATCAGGCCGGAGGTCGAGTCGGAGGACGAGGCCGGGAACGAGAGCAGCGTCTCGACCCGGATGGTTTCGTCGGCGATCACCTCGCGCAGGAGTGCCAGGAACTCGGCGGGCCGCTCGCCGGGGAGCAGGCGGCAGTCGAGCTGCGCGCTCGCGTCCTCGGGGATGACGTTGGTCTTCGGGCTCCCCTCCAGGACGGTGGGGGTCATGGTGTTCCGGATGAGGGCGTTCTGACGCGGGTTGCGGGTGAACTCGGCGAGGAAGGCCGGATCCTCGAGCGCCTCGCTCAAGTGGGCGAGTTTGCTACGCAGCGGCTCGCGTTCGAGGGGCGCCAGGGCCGCGAAGTACTCCTCCACCGGCCGCACCAGCCGCACCCCGGTCCGGTAGCGACGGAGCTTGTCGAGGGCCCGGATGAGCCGGGTGACGGCGGTCTGCGCGGGAGGCGTCGAGCCGTGGCCACCCTCCCCACGGGCGATGAGCTTCACCCAGCACGGCGTCTTCTCCGCCACGGCGACCTGCACGACCTTTCTGCCTCCGTGCGCGAGGTGGATGTGATCGCCCTCGGTCAGCAGGTACTCGGCGTTCCCGAGCAGCTCGGGCCGGTGCTGCACGATCCAGCCTGCGCCGGCCTTGCCGCCCGTCTCCTCGTCGGCGGTGGCGAGCAGGATCACGTCCCGGTCGATCGGTTGGCCGCTCCGCTTGAGCGCGACCAGCGCCATCAGCTCGACCACCGCCACGCCCTTGGCGTCGAGCGCGCCGCGCCCGTACACATAGCCGTGCTCCAGGGCCCCGGAGAAGGGCGGGAAGCGCCAGCCCCGCGGGTCGGCCGGCACCACGTCCAGGTGGGCGAGGAGGATGACGGGCGGCGCGCCGCCGCTTCCCGGGAGCCGGGCGTGGAGACTGCCGCGGCCCGGCGACGACTCGAAGACCTCGGCTCTGATGCCCTCGGCCTCGAGCTTGCGGGCGAGCGCGTTCGCCGCGGCGGTCTCCCCGCCGGGCGGGTTCTGGGTGTCGATGCGGATCACGTCGGCAAGCACCTCGGTGGTCTCGGTACCCAGACGGCGCCAGTCGAGATCGGCGGCCAGGCAGGCATCGCCGCCCAGGAGCGCGGCGGCGACTACCAGAGCAGCACGCGCGAAGCACCGCGTCAAAATAGGGCGACTCGGTCGGGTCATGCCGCGAAGCAGCATTCCACGCCGCTTTCCGCGCTCGCGCGCGAGCAAATCCTCGTCCGGCGCGGCTTCCGGACGCACCGACTTGTTAACACCGCGCCGGGCGCGGCTTTTGCGGATCTGCTCATCCGTCTCCTGCCCGTGGGCCGTGAATTGCCCGGCCGTCGTATTCGAGCTGAAACAGATACTTAGAAGCGACTCGGGCGGTCGATTCGAGCCCCGGGATCGGTGCCTCCCGAGCATGGCGGACCCATCGGTGGTCCGGCATGGATTTTCGATATCCACAGGTTCTCCACAGGGCATCTATGGCACACCTTTCACGACGCGGGGACTTCGCGGTAGCCGCGTCCGACCCCATACACCTCGGCCGATGCCTTCCGGGTGGCCGCGGGTCGCGTGGTTCGGAACTCCTCGAAGCGGCGGTGCAGCTCGGCGATGGCGAGGTCGAACGCCCCGCCCATGAAGAGCTTGATCAGCAGGTTCCCGCCGGCGCGCAGGACGGTTGGAAGCATCTCGAGCACCGCGGTGACGAGCTCGCTCGAGCGCGCCTCGTCCGTCTCCCGGATTCCGCTCAGTTTGGGGGCGAGGTCCGAGAGGACGACGTCGGCGGGCCGACCCAGATGCTCCAACACGGCCCGCCAGGTGGACGGATCCCGCACGTCACCGCCCACCAGGCGCAGGTTCGGCGCCGGTAGGGGGTCGATGGCGACCAGGTCGACGCCGATGACGCGACCGTGGGGCCCGACCGCCTCCAGGGCCACCTGAAGCCAGCCGCCCGGCCACGCCCCCAGGTCGACGACGA
>WNGI01002815.1_pt1 | contig 16235 bp, 11 predicted proteins | sample 5400621 | NCBI WGS metagenome assembly WNGI01 (sample SAMN13153374, study PRJNA577476) | soil metagenome | isolation source: 20 cm soil or saprolite under Garry oak tree replicate 1 | place: USA:California | collected 2016-06-15 | reverse complement strand
GCAACGCCGAGACGGACGGCGCTGCGTCCGACCGGTCCCACGACACCATGCCGCCGATCATGCCCATCGCTGGCTCCAGGCCAGGGGCAGGATCCGTGTCTCCAGGCGGTGCAGAAGATCTCCGTAGGATCGGGGCGAGAAGACCTCGACGAAGAGACTCTCACTAGAGCCCCACGGGGTCGACGGCGCATCATCGTAGCCGGGCGCGGGATGGTAGATGTGGGCCGTTGGTCGCCGTGCGAGCGCTTCCAGGATTGACAGCGTGAGCACATCGCCCAGCCGGAGCGCGGACGGGGTCTGGTCGGCATCGCGGCGCAGCGCGTGAACCCGGCCATCGGCCACCAGCTGGTACTCCGTCTCGACGACCTGCCCGCCGAACCGGAGGACCCATAGGCTGAGCCAGCCGTTACTGCCCGCGCGCGGGGTGAGCTCTCGAAGGAACCGACGCACATCCTCCCCGCTCGGCGCCGGCATGCCGGCGATGCTGTGGCGGCGAGGACGGAGTACCCCCATGATCTCGTCGAAGAGAGGTCCCCGCACGTCGAAGTCCCGGTGCTCCTCGACCACCACGGGCAGGGATCGTCGAGATTGGCTCGAGGCGACGGCGCCCCGAAGCCGATCGAGCATCGCCCGCAACGAGGGGTCCCGCTCCGACAGCTGCACGTACGGGAGCCGTATCCGGTTGGCGACCCTCCACGAGTAGCGATTGGCCACGGCCGACTCGAACGCCTTCCACGTCGGGGACTCGGTCGAGAGCCCCGGCATCACGAAGAGATCCCAGTCGTGGCGGCTCTGCAGGTGATCGAGCAGGGCGACCGCGACTTCGTCGAATGCTCGGGCCACAGGTAAATCGGCGGTGGGCATGCCCGGAGCGTGCATCAGCTGCAGGATCCGGCTCGGGAACCGGCGGTACCACGCTCGAGAGTGCAGCAAGGGGATGATCGCGAGCGGGCCAGCGGCATCCTCGACGATCAAGACTTCACGTCTGCGATGCGGGCCCGCGGTGCGCCAGCAGGAGGCGAACCAGTCATGACTCACGAAGGGAGACCGCTGACCGCTGGCATGTCATGGGAGATAGCGGGTGAGCAACGGCCCAAGCCGGTTCGTGACGCCGAGGGGCAACTGTTTCCAGATGGCCGCGGCCCGTTGGAATAGGGGATTCGAGGGGCTCAGGTCGGGCAGGGTTCGACCCCGCAGGAGGATGTACTGGTAGGGCAGCGGGACGGGCTCGAAGCCCCAGTGACGCTTGAAATGATAGGGCCCCGTCCCCTCGCGGCTCCGGCCGAAGTCGAACGCGCGATAGCCGGATCTCGCGGCGTGACACATCAGCTCCCAGTACATGAAATCCGCGACGCCGTGCAGGTGCGGCTCGCGCAGATCGGCGCCGTAGTACGGCAGCACCTGGTCCTCGTGGAAGAGCGTCACCACTCCGGCCACGATGCGCCCGTCATGCCGCACGACGAGGATCTGGCAGTCCTTCTCGAAGGCCTCGTACACGGCGTGAAAGAGCCGGCGTGGGAAGACCGGGGATCCCAGGTTCCGGAGTGACCGCGCGTAGATGTCGTAGACCTGGTCGAGGTGGCTGCGACCGATGGTCGCCGAGAGCCCGTTCTTGGCTCCCTGGCGCGTCATCCGTCGCTGCTTGCGCGGGATCGCCTGGGCGTTCTCTTCCTCGTTCTTCGAGATTGCGCGCGCGAAGGTGACGTAGAGCGCTTTCGTGGGGAGGCCCAGGCCGAGGTCCCGCCGCTGGCGCAACTCCACGTACCGGGCTCCGATCGTCCGACCCACGGCCGCCGCCGCGTCCGCCAGCGCCTGCCGCGCCGCCTGGGACGTCGCACAGATGCCGCCATACACGGCATAGGGGACCGAGATCAGCGCGCGTCCACCGAGGAGTCCGCGCACCTCGAAGAGCGGTAGGATGCCTTCCAGCCGGCCCTGCTCCCGCGCCATCAAGTAGTGGGCACGGAGGCCGAACGTCCTCTCGATGACGCGCTTCCATGCCGTGAGATGGAAGGGCGTGCCCTCGTCCGAGGTCCGGGCGAAGATGTCCCACTCGATCGGATCTGTTCCGAGGAGGTCGATCTCGAGGCTCACTGAAGAAGCGCCCTCACGATCCGCTCGGCCGTCTTGCCATCCCAGAGCGCGGGAAGGCGGCCGGGCGGCCAGGCGCCGAGCCGGATCTCGTCCCATGCGGCGCCGATCGATTCTGGATTCACGCCCACGATCCGGTTCGTCCCCTCGGTGACCGTGATCGGGCGCTCGGTAGTGGCGCGGAGGGTGAGGCATGGCACGCCGAGGGCCGTCGTTTCCTCCTGGATGCCGCCCGAGTCGGTGAGCACGCATCGGGCGCTGGCCATCAGCTGGACGAAGTCGAGATAGGCCAGGGGCTCGATGAGTCTGAGGCCGGCGCCAAGGGTCAGCGCGTCCGGCATCGCGGCCAGGCGCTGGCGCGTGCGGGGATGCACGGGAAAGACCACCGGCAGATCGCGCCCGAGACGCCCGACGGCCGCCAGGAGGCGACGCAGGGTCGCGGGATCGTCGACGTTGCTCGGGCGGTGCAGCGTGAGGACGGCGAAGCCGCGAGGCTGAAGGGCGAGGGCTTCGAGGATCGGCGAGGTCAAGGCGCGCTCACGGAATCGAAACAGCGTGTCGATCATCACGTTGCCGACATAGTGGATACGTTCTGCGCCCACGCCTTCCCGGGCCAGGTTGTCGTTCGCCGAAGGCTCGGTTGTGAAGCAGTAGTCGGCGACGGCGTCCGTGAGGATACGGTTGATCTCCTCCGGCATCGTGCGGTCGAAGCTTCGGAGGCCGGCCTCGATGTGGGCCAGGCGGATACCCAGCTTTACCGCCGCGATGGCAGCCGCCAGGGTGGAGTTGACGTCGCCCACGACGATGACGAGATCGGGGCGCTCCCTCGCCAAGACCGGAACGAGGCGGAGCATGAGCTCCGCGGTCTGCGCCGCGCTCGAATCTGAGACGCCGAGATCGACGTCTGGTACCGGGATGTCGAGGTCGCGGAAGAACGTGCCCGACATGTTCGCGTCGAAGTGCTGACCCGTGTGCACGAGCCGGTACCGGAGTTGTGGATGCTGGCGGATCTCGGCGAGGATCGGAGCAATCTTGACGAAGTTCGGGCGCGCGCCGACGACGGCGCAGATCTTCATCTCGGGACGACCACGAGGTCGTACTCCTTCAGGACGTCCCGCACCGGGCCGAAGGAGAAATCGTCGAGCAGCCGCGCGAGCTTCCCGGCCGTATGGCGGAGGTTGACGTAGTGGCGGAAGCGGTCCAGCCCGCTCACCGAGAGGCGCGGCTGATCGGGATCGATCTCCCACGGGTGGATGTAGAAGATCGCCGGCTGCTTCTCATGCTCGTTCAGGTGCCGCAGCCCGGCTCGGATGGCGGCATACGGCAGAAGGCGAAAGTAGCCCCCACCGGCGAAGGGGAAGCGCTGGCCGGCGAACGCCACCGTCGTCATCGGGAACTCCACGATGCTCCCGCCGCCGGTCAGCGGGATCTCGTGGGGAAACCGGTACGCGTCGGGGATGCCGTACCGGTTGTGATGGATGGGAAAGATGCTGGAGTCGTAGGTGAACCCTTCCTCCGCCAGAATGTCGAGCGCCCACAGCGTCTGGCGCACCACCGAGAACGTCGGCGCCCGATACCCGAAGATCGGCGCACCGATGGCGTCCTCGATCGTCTGCTTCGCCCGCCGCACATCGGCGCGGACCTCGTCGGGGGTCATCGCCGAGATCATCTGGTGGGCTTGACCGTGGCACGCGACCTCGTGGCCGCGCTCGTGAATGTGCCTGAGCAGGTCCGGCTGGCGCTCGGCGACCCACCCGACGACGAAGAACGTCCCGGTGACGCTCCGGGACTCGAGGAGATCGAGGAGGCGATGGGTTTGCGGCGTCACGCGTGACGGGAAGCCGTCCCAGTCGGCGAAGCCGACGACCGCCTTGAATGCCTCGACCTGGAAGTATTCCTCGAGGTCGAACGTGAGGGCGTTCAACATCTCAGAGCGTCACGCGCTGGATAATCGGTCGTCATCTAGTCGTTTCCCGACGCATGTACGAGTGGTGGTAGCGCTTGTAGGAGTAGACGACCGCCGACGGCGGCATCGAGTTGATGACGACACCGAGGATGCGGGCTCCGGCATCCTCGAGGAGCGCCTTGGCCTTGACCAGGTCGCGGCATTCGGTGGTGCCGGCGTTGACGACGAGGATCACTCCGTCCACGACGCCGGCGAGGAGGAGCCCGTCGGGGATGAGGAGCACCGGCGACGAGTCGCAGATCACGAAGTCGGCCTTCTCCGCCATCTCGGCGATGAGCTCTCCCACTCGGGCTCCGGCCAGGATCCCGCGGGTGTTTCGGCCGCTGATCTCGCCGCGGGGAGCCAACCACATGCCTTTGCGGACCGGCGTCAGCGCCTCGTCGATGGGTTGCTTCGACTGAATGGTCTGAACGAGACCGGGGCCGCCGTTCTCGACCTCCATCGTGCGGTGCAGCGTCGGACGCTCGAAGTCCATGTCGGCGAGCACGACTCGCTGGGCTGCCTCGTTCAGGGCCAGGCTCAGGTTGAGGGCGACCGTCGATTTGCCTTCGCGCTCCACGGCGCTGGCCACGAGCAACGTGCGCAGGCGGTCGGTCCGTGCGCCGAGCTGGATCGCGACGGCGAGCGTCCGAAACCCCTCCGTGAACATCAGGTGCTCGCCGGGCTTGTTGCCCTTCGTGTCGTACACGCCGACAAAGCGGGGTCGCCGTGTGCGAAGCCGGACGATCGCGGCCAGCACGGGGAGGCCGGTCAACGCCTCGACGTCTTCCTCCGTCTCCACGCGCCGGTGGAACCACTCGATCGCGCCGGGGATGGCGGCGCAGGCGGCCAGGGCCAGCGCGAGAGCGAAGGCGAAGTATGCCAGACGCCTCTGATTCGGCAAGCGCGTCGGGAACGAGGGCGGGTCGATGACCTTCACGACCTTCATCTCGCCCTGCTCACGAATCCTGGCCGCCGTGAGCTTGTCAGAGAGCATCGCGTAGAGCGTCCGGTTGCTCTCTGCCTCCCGAGCGAGGCGGGTGTAGTCGAGCTCGCCCCGTGAGAAGCCCTGGAGATTCCGTCGCAGCGTCTCCACCTGTCGTCGAAGCGCTTCCTCCTGGGCCACCGCCGAATGGAACGACGCCTCGACGAGGATGAGCTGCTCGGTGAAGTTGACGCGTTCGGCAGGGGGGACCGCGCCAGCGGCGAGAGATACCGGGATGGTCTCCTTCACGGCATCGCCGAGCTGAGCCCGCACCTCGGCGATCCGACCCTGAACAAGGCCAACGCGCGGATGCTGATCGGTGAACTTGGTCCGTAGCTCGAGTAAGGTCGCTTCGAGCTGCGAGAGTTGCGCACGAAGCCGTTGAATTTCCGGGGGGGTCGCCATCGGAGGGGAGGGGGCAGCAGATGGCGGCGCTTTCGGCTGCGCTTCGACTTTCGCCCGGAGGCCCTTGAGCCTGGTCTCCAGCATCTTGCGGTTGGTCTCGACCTCGGCGAGAGACGTCTCCGTCTGGGACAGCTGCGTCACCGCCGCCTGACTCCGTTCGGACAGCTTGATACCGCCGTGCGTGGTGACGAAGGTCCGGAGTCCCTCCTCGCTGGACTCGACGCCCTTCTTGACTTCGGCGACTTGCTGCTCGAGGAACTCACGGGTCACGCGCACATCGTCGACGTTGAACGAGCGGGTGCGGGAGAGAAGAACCTCGACGTAGGTGTTGACGATGTCGATGGAGACCTGAGGCGTGGACGCCTGCGCCGAGATCGTGACGATGCCGTCGCGGGCGAGCTCGAACGTTATGCGCGCCTTCTGGAGCTCCGCCAGTGCGCGTCGCTGGGGACTTTCGACCTCCGGCTCTCTCCCGAGGAAGCGGAGATAGCGGTTCTTGAACGCCTCTCGGTAGTCGACGCGGTAGGGGTGCTCGGTGAGGTCCCGGAAGGAGGCCCGCGGGAGCTGGTCGAGGACGGTCTCGGCCAGGTTGCGGCTCCGGAGGATCGCGAGCTGAACGGGCAGGGGGCGGAAAGGGGAGAATTCCTGGAACAGCGGGACACGGTCGGGACGCGCCTCGAGCAGCACCACCGCTGACGTCATGAATCGAGGGGGCTGTACGGAGAGGAGATACGCCGCCGGCATGAAGATAACGCTGGCCAGGAGGGCGCAAATGACGGCGAGCCGCTTGTGGCGCCGCAGGATCCCGCGTAGGAGACGGTTGACGATTTCTAGCGTATGCACGGGGGGGTGCGCTCCCTCATCGCGGAGTCAACGGGCTCCACGTCCGAACAGGATGACCTGGACACTGCCGAGGAGGATCAGCAGATCGAGAAGAGGCGACAGGTTCTTGACGTAGTAGAGGTCGTATTGCAGCTTTTCCAACGAATCTTCGACGGAGGCGGCGTACTGGTGACGCACCTGTGCCCAGCCGGTGATGCCGGGCTTCAGCGAGTGCCGCCCCATGTAGAAGGGAATTTGCCGCTGCAACAGCCGCACGAATTCGGGGCGTTCGGGGCGAGGGCCGATGAAGCTCATGTCGCCCACGAGAACGTTGAGAAACTGCGGCAGCTCGTCGAGGCGGGTGCGACGCAGCCATTTGCCGACCCGGGTGATACGAGGGTCGCCAAGGATCGCCCAGACAGGACCCGAGGTGTCTTCGGCGTCGGCCCGCATCGATCTGAATTTGTTGAGGACGAAGATGCGCCCATTCTGACCGACGCGCTCCTGGCGAAAGAGCACCGGGCCCCGCGAGTCGATTTTGATCGCGAGCGCGATGAGCGCCATCAACGGCAGCGACAACGCCAGCCCGATGACCGAGAGGACGAGGTCCACGGAGCGCTTCAGGGCTCGAGTCAGCTGGGTCTTCACAAAGCCGTCAGAGAAGATGAGCCAGCTCGGCCGTAGATTCGTTACGAGGATCTTCCCCGTCTGCTTCTCATAGAACGTCAGCCAGTCTTCGACGCCGATGCCGCGGAGGCGGCACTCGAGGAGGTCTTCGGCCGGGAAGGAGCGGCGCATGTCGGCGAGCGCGATCAACACGAGGTCGGGTCGTAGCTCGTCGACGAGGCTCAGAAGGTCCCGGCTCTTCCCGAGTAGCTCGCATCCGTTGGGAACGCGTTCGGGCGCTTCGGGGGCGTCGTCGAGGAAGCCGAGGACGTCGTAGGGCTGAGCGCCGGTCGCTCGCAGTGCGACGATCTGCGCCGCGTCGGGGCCGACACCGAGCACGAGGACGCGCTTTCGCAGCCGTTGACTCGGGTCGAGGGTGACCCACGCCGATCTCCAGGCGCAGAGGGCGACCGTCAGTAGGAAGAAGGTCTGTCCGAAGGCCAGCCTGCCGAATCGAAGGGAGGGCACGGCAAATCCGATAGCCGCCGTGATCATCGCGGCGCTGAGCAGGGCCAGCAGGAGGCGGGCGGCGAGCTCGCCCCGGCTCCAGTGCCGCCCGAACCGATAGAGGTCAGCGAGATAGAGGCAGAGGAGAACGACGGCGACGAGGCACACCGCCTTGGGCCAGAGGGCTCCCTCTCCCGTCCACGACCCGAGCGCGCCGGCGAGATAGGTCGCAGCGCTCACGATCGATACGTCCAGCGCGATCACGACGAAGGTGATGCGGGGGACGTAGTGGCGGAACACGCGCAGCATGAGTGGAACTTCCCTGAGGCAAAGATCGTACCGAGCGGAGAGGAGTGCTAAGTGTCTGTGTCTCCAGCCGTTTTACATGTCATCTATGTTGCGCGTCATGGTCCTTACCCCCCGTGCGCGCAAGATTGGTGAGGATCGTCTGAGGATCGTCTATCGAAGCGGGGGAATCCAATCAGTTACGGCGAGCGGGCACGCGCAAAAGCTGCGCGGTCGTCTCAGAAGGAGGCGCTGAGCGAGAGCCGGGCGCGGTTTTCGGTGAATCCGCCCCCGTCCTGCGGGGTCGACTGCAGGGTCGACTGCAAGATCGCCTGCCTCGAAGCGTCGGTATGTGAATAATCGAGTAACATTGTGAGCCACCGGGTCAGCCGGATCGCAACAGAGACCGAGGTCCCCCACGTATTCTGGTCCCGGGCGCTGCCGCGGGTTGTCGTTCCCGTCGGCGTGTTCTGGCGGTAGTAGCCGCCGGTGGTGGCGGTAATGAACGGCGTGAACGGATAGGAGAGCGTCCCGGTCACCCCGCGCGTTTCGACGACGCCGAAGTTCTGGCCCTCGGCGAACGTCTCGCTGAATCCAGAGTCGACGCCGAGCGTGAGGACGGCCCGCGCGAACCGATAGACCAGGGTCGTCGCGCTCAGAATGCTGGTGTCGGCTCCCCCAGTCTCCCGTTTGGCTTGGGAGTAACCGACGTTTCCGGTCAGCGACAAGGCGCCTACGTTACGCGTGGTGAAAAGTAAGACGCTCCAGACATCGAAGTCTGTGTTTCCGCTGTGGCGGAGCGCATAGCTGCCCGAGATGCCTGCCGATGTGAGCGGATTGAGCTGTCGCGTGAGGCTGCCGAAGAACCGGTGGCCGATGACGTCTGAGATAGCTCCGGACCCCGAGGAGCCCGCTGAGACGGTGCCCTGGCCGCCGGACGTGTCGCTATCCAGATATTCGTAACCGACGGTCACGGTGTTTGACTCATAGAACGAGGTGCCGGCGGTGGCGCCGATGAGGTGTGAGATGGTGTCGCGCCCGCCGTCTTCGAAGAACGTCGCCAACCGATAATACGCGGTCGCGGTGATCGGCGCGAACGAGTACGCCAAGGTCGGCATGAACGTGTTTGTGGTGAACGGTTTCCGATCGAGCCTGAGGCTCAGCCGGTCCGCCTGACTGGCCTCATCGCTCCGGACGAAAGTCTCGGACAGGGTCAGGCTCAGGCGGGGCGTCGCCTGCCAGGTGACAGAGCCAAGGACTGAGTGAAATAGGCTCGTCTTGTCGTCCGAGGTGTCGTACGTTTCGGACGGTACGTAGCTGATCAGGCCCTTCGTCAATGCGCCGTTGATACCCAGCCGAAGCCCCGGCGATATGATCGTTCGGAAGTTACTCTTCTTGTCTGCGTCCGAGTGCCTGAAGTTGTCCGTGTATTCCTCAGCAAGGCCGAGGAGATAGTCGAGCTGGAACGTGGCTGCCGGTCGGGCTACGTCCGCGGGTTGCGCGTAGACCGGCACCGGCGTGGAGGGAATGGTCGCGGGTGGTGTGAGACTGGGCGTCGTAGGCCATGGCGGCACCGGTGGCGGCGGCGTGACTGGCGCGGTCGAGTCCGGCGCGGGTGACCCCGACAACGTGGGTGCCTGCGATTCGGACCCGATCGCGCTCGGCGCTTGTGCCCAGACCGCGTCTGCGGCTCCCGCAAAGGGAAGAGCCAATAAAACCGCAAGGATCCGGGCGCCGATACGCTCGGCTAACATGACGTCGCAGACAGGATACTAGAAAAGCCGGGCAGGATCCTAGAAAAGCCGCTGGGGCACGATAATGATGTCGTTTGGCTGGAGGCGCACGTCGGGTACCGAAGCGGGATCCCGCATGATGTTCTCGACGTTCACGCGGAGAGTCTCCTTTTTGCTGCCTTCCGCCCGCAGCACGCTGACGCGGTTCGGGGCCGCCAGGTTCGTGAAGCCGCCGGCGTTCGCGATCACCTTCACGATCGTGAGGTCCTTCGAGAACTTCACAGTGCCCGGCGTCTTGACCTCTCCCTGCACGTAGACGAGATCGGCCACGGGGACCACCAGCGTGTCGCCCGGCTCGAGCTTGATGTTCTGGCTGATGTCCCCATGCTTGACGAGGCGAACGAAGTTGATGGGGAGGGTCGTATTGTTTCGAAGCAGGAACGCGGATTCGAGATCCGCGGTCGGCACGAGACCTCCCGCAACCGCGATCGCCTGCAACAGCGTCCAGTCCTGCGTGAGCTGCATGGGCCCGGTCTTGCCGAAGCCGCCGACGAAGAAGACAGGCCGGCTCCGGATCTCCTTCACCCCGACGTTCACGTTCGGGTTCTTGATCGCCTTGCCGTACTCTTGAGTCAGCTTCGAGGCCAGTTCTTCGACGGTGAGACCTCCTGCCTGCACTTCTCCGAGGAGCGGTAGCGAGATCTTGCCATCGGGACGAACGAAGACGGTCTCATCCACGTCCTTGTTATCCCACACCGAGATGCTGAGGATGTCCTCGGGACCGATGCGGTACCTGGCATCGGCGGCGTCCGCTGGCGGCGCCACCAGCAGGGCGAGGAGGGCAAGGCAGGTAACGGCGGCGTAGCCACGAGCTGTCATAGGCTCATCCCCGGCTCCAGGTCCGCCACGGAGCGGTGGTGCGGAGCGTCCTGCGCGCCGTTCGCGTGGCCGTTCGCCTGGTCCTGTTCCGAGTAGAACTTCAGCTTGTACTGCAGGCATCGCAGACTGATTCCCAGGCGTTTCGCCGCGAGGGTCCGGCTGCCGCCGACACCGACGAGGGTGCGAAGAATATAACGGCGTTCCACCTCGCGGAGGAGCAGTCCGGATTCCAGCTCTAGGACGCCCGACACCCGGTGAACCGCCGACGCATGGCGGTCGACGAACAGATCCCGCTCTCGCAGAATCTCGCCTTCGGTCAGGGCGACGGCTTGCTCGATGACGTTCTGGAGCTGCCGGACGTTGCCGGGCCACGGCGAAGACGCGAGGCGATCCATGGCCGACGGGGAGATCTCCCGGATCGGCTTGCGATACAGCGCCGTGAACTGCCGAAGGAAGTGGTCGGCGAGAAGGGGAATGTCTTCCCGGCGCTCACGAAGAGGCGGCACGTTCAGAACGACGACGGCCACGCGATAGTAGAGATCCTCACGGAAGCTCCCATTTAAGCTGGCCTTGAGGAGATCCCTATTGGTGGCCGTGACGAGCCGGATGTCGGTGCGGATCGGCGTCGAGCTGCCGACCTTCGAGAACTCCCGGCTCTGGAGGATACGAAGAAGCTTGACCTGAAGCGAGAGCTTCATCTCGCTCAACTCGTCCATGAACAGGGTGCCGTGATTGGCGAGCGAGAAGACGCCTTCGCGATTCTCCGTGGCTCCCGTGAACGCGCCCTTGACGTGACCGAACAGGTGACTCTCCATGAGGCCTTCGGGGATCGCGACGCAGTCGAGGGTGACGAGCGGTCCGTCGCGTCGTGGGCTGGCGAAGTGCACGGCGCGCGCGATGAGCTCCTTGCCGGTGCCGCTCTCTCCCTCGATGCAGACGCTGGAATCGCCAGCGGCGACCTTCTCGATCATCGAGAAGATCTTCAGCATCTGCTTCGAGCGACCAACCATGCCATGGAAGGTCGACGCGACGAACCCGACGTTAGACAGGGCCAAACGAGACCTCCTTCAATAGGTGCGGTTCAGAAGTTATAGCTGGTCCTCAGAAAAACATCAATACGTATTCCATGCATTGTTGGAAATTGCATTATTGGAAATTGGAAATTGCGCATCTCGTTCCGCCCCGTTCCGAAATTCTGGCGGAGGTTATCCACACCGTCAAAGTAAAGATTTGCACACAGCGCGCAAAGTGGGCAGCGATGCGAACGCCAGTTGCCGCGTGATCGTGATCTCTTGTTCAACAGGCGTTGGAACACGCTGGATCCAGAGCAGGAGCGAGGAGACCCTGCTTGTGAGCAGAGGCTCTCAGCCGGGTGCGGGCGGGTCACGTGCAAAGTTTGCGGGGCAACGGGCCGTAACAGTCTGATTCTCTTGGATGCCGTCGTCGTAACGCAAAGGTTACTGGGACGAACGGCAGCTACGGTATTGCTCGCTCTGATCAAATCGGGATCTTACGCTAATCAAATTGGGAACTTGCGCGAGTCGGCAAGGCGGTACGTTCCTTGCTGGCGCAAGTACCCTCTGCAGCCACATCGACGATTCGCAGTCATGACAGGCGGATGGGAGGAATAACCTTTGTTCGTACGTCTGGCCAGCGTCGTGCTTGTCCTCGCCATGGCGGTGACCGGTTGCGCCCGGGATCCGAACGCCAGGAAAAGCAGCTACCTTGAGCAAGGCATCCGCTACCACCGCGACGGAAAATACAATGAAGCGGTCATCGCGCTGAAGAATGCGCTTCAAATCGACCCGAAGTTCGTGGCCGCGCGGCATCTTATAGGGCGGACGTACAAGGCGAAATCGTGGAACGCCGATGCGATCCGCGAGCTTCAGCGGGCCCTCGAGCTGCAGCCGGACGACGTGTCGATCCGGGTCGATCTTGGACAAGCGTACCTGGATATCGAAGCGTGGGGCGATGCCCTGGCTGAAGGTAAAGCAATTCGCCAGCGGGCACCCGGCAACGCTTTCGGCGCTTACCTGGTCGGTGCCGGCACCCTGGGGCAAGGGCAGGCGGAGGCGGCGCTCGAGCCGCTCTCTCGGGCACTTCGCCTCGATGCGGCCCCGCCGGAATTCCACAAGACCTTGGCCGACGCCCTCGCGGTGCTCAATCGTCTCGATGAGGCGGAGGGGGCCTACCGGAGAGCGTTGGACCAGAATCCCAAGTATGCCGATGCGCTTGTGGGGCTGGGGAGACTCATGGTGCGCCGGAATCAGCCAGGCCCGGCCGATGAACTCTTGGCTCGGGCGAAGACTGTGAGTCCCGATAGTCCGGCGGTGAGGCTCGCGGTGAGTGGTCTCCGTGAGGCGGAGGGCAGATTTCCGGAAGCGATCGCCGAGCTCGAGGGCCTACCGCGGCAAGCATGGTCGCCAAGGATCGTCCTCACGTTGGGCGTGCTCTACCTTCGCGTCGAGCGGTTCGACAAAGCCGCCCAGGTGGTTGGCCCCTTTGTCCGTCGTTTCTCGGCAGTGGTGCAGGGTCGCTATCTCCTCGGCCATGCGTATCTCGGGCTTGGAAGGGCCGCCGACGCCGTGGCCGAGTTTCAGGAGCTGCTCAAGACGGCCCCGTCCAACACCCTCGCGCGCTACAGCCTTGGCGTCGCGCAGCTCCAGGCCGGACAAGCAAAAGAAGCGTTGAAGGAGCTCGAAGCAGTGGCGGCGCCGATGAAGGGGATTCCCGAGTATCACTTGCAGCGCGCGCATGCCTACCTGGCTCTTGGTCGCGGCGATGATGCGGTCAAGGCGGCCCAAACGGCGGAACAGCTCGCGCCGCAGACCCCTCAGCCGTCTGCGATGCTCGGCGCGATCTATGCCACGCGGGGAGACCTCAAGAGGGCTGAGGAGCTGTACGCTCGCGCGCTCGAGATCGATCCGAAGTTCCTTCAGGGACGGATCGGGCTCGGCAACGTCTACGACCTCGACCGGAGGCCCGAGGAAGCCCTGAAGCAATACGACGCCGCCCTGCAGGGCGACGGAAGGTACGGCCCCGCCATCGCCGCGAAGGTGGCGACGCTCGTGCGAGAGAAGCGTGTCGACGAAGCGATCAGGTTCGTGAAAGCCCAGGAAGATCCTCAAGATGTCCGGGCGATCTCCCGCCTGGGGCGACTCTACCGTCTCAACAATGAGCCGAGGAAGGCAGAGGAGGAGTTTCGCCGCGCGCTCAAACTGGATGACCGCCTGGTTGAAGCGCGGTTCGCGCTCGCTCGGCTCGCCCTCGACGAGAAGAAGGAAGCCGAAGCCCTGGCGCTTCTGCAGAGGGTCCTCAACGACGAGCCCCGTCATGTGCCGACCGCGCTGCTCCTGACGACGCTCTACACGCAGCAGGCCCGATACGACCAAGGCATCGCGATTCTCGAGAACGTGGTTCAGGCCAACCCGCAGCAGCCGGAGCTCGTGATCGCGCTGGCCGATCTCTATCTCAAGAGGGGACGTTACGACGACGCCGCATCACGGCTCTCACCTCTGGTGGCCGCCCAGCCGAACGCGGTGACGCCTCGCATGCTGCTTGGCAGCGCCTACCTCCGCAAGGGCAATCCCGACGCGGCGATCAAGCAGTTTGAGGCGGTGAACCGCGTCAGCGCCGAGCTTCCGGCGAATCACTACCTGCTCGGGCGGGCACTGCTCGCGCGCGGCGACGTCGAGGGCGCGAAGAAGTGGCTCGCCCGGGCGGTTCAGCTGAATCCTGACCTCTGGCAGGTGCGCGTGGAGCTGGCGGCCCTGTCGGGTCAGAAGCCGGACGACGAGCTCGTGGCGGGTCGAATCCGCGATCTCAAGGCTTCTCTCGAGACCGACCAGAGCAACATCGGTCTGCGTAACGCGCTGGCCCGCGCCTACGCCATCAACAGGCAGCCGAAGGAGGCCGAGGCCGAGTACACTCGGATCCTCGCCTTCGCGCCCGGCTTTCCGCCGGCCAACTTCGCGATGGCGATATTCCGCTTTGGCGAGAAGCGGTCGGACGAGGCCGCCGAGCACTTGAGGGCGGTGCTGCGGACCAATCCTGCTCACCCAGAAGCCAACGTCCTCCTATCCCAGTACCACCAGGCCAAAGGGAACCTGCAGCTGGCGGTGCAACATCTGGAAGCGGTGCACCACACGAATCCCTCGTTGGGTTTCGTCAGGTTGCGGCTCGCCGATCTGTATGGGCAGGTTGGGCGCATCGACGAAGGGGTGGCCCGAGCGCGCGAGCTGGTAACCGAGAGGCCCAACGTTCCCGGCGTCTACATGGTCCTCGGCACTCTCGAGTTGAGGCGCGGGAACGCGACCCAGGCCGTCGAAGCGCTCCGTACGGCTTCGCGCCTCGAGCCCAGCTCACTGCGGGCTCACTTTGCTCTGGGCACCGCATACCAGATGAAGGGCGAGATCGGCAAGGCGATCGAGGCGTACAAGAAGGCTCAGTCGCTGGGAGGGAAAGATCCCGCCCCGTACAACAACATCGCGTGGATCTACGCGTCGCAGGGGCGGAATCTCGAGGAAGCCCTGTCGGAGGCGCAGCGGGCCACTGAGCTGGCGCCCGACGACCCCGCGATCCTCGACACGCTTGGCTTCGTCCATTTCCAGCTCAGCCAGTACGACAAGGCCGAGCCGCTTTTGCGGAGGGCCGCCGAGCAACTCCGGAACAGTGCGGAAGTTCACTACCATCTCGGCATGACGTACCACCGGCTGGGGCGGAAAGAGGACGCCGGCGTCGCCCTGCGCCGGGCGCTCCAGCTCGACGGGAAGCTCCCCCAGGCCCAGGAAGTCAGGACCATCTTGAAGGAGCTCGGTGTGTGAGGCGAGTCGTCAGCGTCGAGATTCTTTACAGAATCGACCTGGGTCTAGTGGCGCTCCTAGCCGGGTCAAGTAAGGGTGCGAGAAGAAACATATTTTGGCCTTAGCTAACTGGGGCTCGATTCTTGCTGTTACTGGGCCCAACGTGCAAGACGTACAAGAGAGCGGCACTTGGAGGCAACAATGAGATTTCGGAGATACGGCGGCCTCGTAAACCCACTGATGCTAGGCGCGATCGTCACCTTCTTGTTTACCTTATTTACTCTGACGTCCGCCGCCCATGCTCTCATGAAGCTGAGCTTCTCCGACGGCGTGGGAGGGTCCTTTACAGCCACCGACGAAGGGGCTGGAGACATTGCCACCGGGGTTCCGGGTTTTCTGATCGCTGCGGCGGTCGACGGGCCCTTCATTGGCATCTTTCAAATCGGCTCGTCGTCGAGCTTGCCGAACCAGGTTGTTCTTACACTTGACGCCAAACCGATTATCACCGCGACCGGTCCGGGCACCCTGACGATTCAGCTGACCGATACGGATTATACCTTCGGCCCTCCCTCGCCTGCGACCCTTAAGAGCCAATTCACTCTGACTTCGTTCATCGCTGGGGCTACATCGACTGCAACGCCCTCTCAGTGCGTCGATAAGGGCAACGTGTCTTTCGGATGTGCCTCCCTCGAGATCGACCACCCGGCTCTTTCCCCCGGTTTGAACCAGGTTGAAACTGCTTCTGCCGCGTTCACGAGCAGTGTTCTGTTCTCGATGACCGAGATCGTGAAGCTTAAGTTCGTCGGGGGAGGTGGGTCGGCTATTTTGGACTTCTCGAGCCAGGCTACGACCTCGAATTTCACGGCTACGATCCCCCAGCCGGGCGCGCTCCTCCTCCTTGGGTTGGGCTTGACCGGGCTCTGGGCGCTCCCGATGTGGCGTGCCTCGCGGCGACGGGGCACGGACGACTAGGAAAAGCTGCGCGAGATATACCCCGCGCCGTTGTCGGCCCGGCGAGCGTCTTGAGCGCTCGCCGGGTGTCGTTGTTTAGCGATTCGCAACACCTTCCAGCGACCTGCTCACTGACTTTCGTTCCACGCGGTAGCTGCTTCTCCGGGGCGGCCTTGTAGTCGCCGTCGCGGGCTCGCGGAGAAATGCCGATGCTATAATGCGCT
>WNGI01002394.1_pt1 | contig 16235 bp, 16 predicted proteins | sample 5400621 | NCBI WGS metagenome assembly WNGI01 (sample SAMN13153374, study PRJNA577476) | soil metagenome | isolation source: 20 cm soil or saprolite under Garry oak tree replicate 1 | place: USA:California | collected 2016-06-15 | reverse complement strand
TTTGCATAGTGAGTCCACAAAAGAAGATGAGCTTCGCTGAAATTTCACAGGTGCGCTTTCGCAAGCTGAACGAGAGCGACATCACCAATTACTTTCGCGCCGTGAATCCGATCGACAAAGCTGGCGCCTACGCCGCACAAGCTGCCGGCCGACGTATCATCGCATCGGTTGAAGGTTCGTTTACGAATGTGATCGGTCTGCCGATGGAACGCACGACCGAAGTGCTCGCGCAATTTGCACTGTACCCTGTTAACGTGTCTCGACCGCAACTTCCGGCGGAGTCGTCGCAGCGTGGACCGGTTCGCGTTTTAAGACTCGATACAAAAACCAGACGATGAAACAGTTTGCTGCGAGAATAATGACCGCAGCGAAGCTGGGGCGATAGTAAATGTGGCGTACTTCCAGCGGAATCAATGCTCCCGTGGCGAAGACCATGAGATACTCCGCCCACCGTTTTTGTAAATAAACGCCGACGCCTTCGGTGAATAGGACTGCGGAATAAAAGAGGCTGAGGAAGCCGGTTGCGCGCCAGACGCCGCCACCAGCCAGCATCGCCTGTAAGCGGTTGAGTAAGTAATGCACCACTTTGCTATGCTTGAGCAGGATCTCATCTGCCACCCAATCCGAAATGTTATCCATCCAAACGGCGCGCGAATTCAAAAAAAGGATCGAAATCCCGAGGACGAGAAGCAGGATTCCTTTGCCGATCTTAAAAAGCGCGATCAGCTTGAGATAACGAACGCGGTGTTGCGGCCGCAGAATCTTGAGGTCAGCCGTGGAATGAGACACCCGTAATCTTCCCCTGATCTGCTTCAGTCCGCAACGATTGCGCTCCCGCGACAGCAGATCTCCAGCTTATTTCCATCGGGATCTTCAAAAAATAACGCGTAATAACCAGGACTGTACTCAGGCCAGATTCGCGGCCCTTCCAGGTTTTGTCCGCCGGCTTCGCGCACAATTTTGGTCACGCGGTCTATCTGTTCGCGCGTCTCCGCCCAAAAAGCGATCCGTGTCTCGTTTGGGCGATGATTAGCGTCTTCGGTAAATCCGAAAAATTCCGACGGTTTACCTCCGCCATCTTTTTCGAATGCGCCCCACTTTTCCGCGCTTTTGTCGAGAGTAAATCCAATCGCCGGCAAGATCTTGGCGAAAAACTCCTGCGCTCGCGTCCGGTTTCGCACGCGCAGATCGATATGATCAAAGAGGCGACTTTGCAAAGTTCCAGATTGTTTTTGTCCGCACAGAGTCGGGTTCGATCACGTTTCGCTTCCTAACAAAAAGTCAGACCGGCAAGGAGCGGCGAACTCGCCTAGTCGGTTTCGTCTTTCAGCAGCGAGCGAATCTCGCCGCGCAATTCCGCCGAATTCTCGTGGCCATGGGCCGAGACGGCGTGTTGTACTGCTGCATCGAGAACTTCTTCCTCGGTGCCGGAAATCTTCAACGAGCAGTTCTTCTCACTGGGATAGTCGCGACAGTCGATCGATTTTCGAGTCGCCATAAGTCAACTTTTCTTTAGTTCAGCCAAAGCTTGCAGTACTTCCTCGCTGTGGGTCTGTGGTTTTACTCCCGTAAATACTTTCGCGATTTTCCCTTCCGGGTTGATGATGAATGTATTGCGCGCCGACATCTTCTTCCCGTCGTAATCCTTCACCGAGCCATAGGCCTCCGACACCTTGGCATCGGTATCGGCCAGTAGCTTAAAGTTCAATCCTTCCTTTGCACAAAAGTTCTTGTGCGATTCGGCGTTGTCTACACTGACTCCGAGGATGATAGCACTGGCGTTTTGGTATTTAGCCAGATCGCGCTGAAAGTTTTGCGCTTCCAGGGTGCAACCACTGGTAAAATCCTTTGGGTAAAAATAGAGAACGACCCATTTGCCCTTGTAATCATTCAAACTAACCTGCCTGCCGTCGTTGGAAGGAAGAGTGACCGCGGGCGCGACCGCGCCGACTTGTGGTGTGGTTTGTGCCATGGTGAATGATGCTGCCGCCAGAAAAATGGTAGTTGCTATAGTGGTCTTCATGGTAAGGCTTCACTTAACTGCACGCCCACTTCTTCGCAAACGCTGTCCAGTAAGTTCCAGTAAGCATCCAGCGCTTCCTCCGCCGCATTCATGACCGCGCTCGGTGAGGTACCGGCATCGAGGCAGCGAGCGAGCGCGGCACGTTCGGCGGCGCGATGCTCCAGGTCAGCCGTGGCATGAACGGCAAAGTAGCTCAATGCTTCAGGACTTTTTATTTTATAGAATTCACGCAGCCCGCGCATCTTCTCACCGGCTACCTCTGGCTGCTGGGATTCGTAGGCGTAAAGGGCGGTGAGTCCGCTGGCGATGTCCTGGCTAGTTAAACGATCGAAGGTGGAGGTGGTGTTGGCTACTTTGGCAAGCGGTTGGGCTCGTTTGACTTTGTCTCGGTCTTGTCCGGTCGCTGTCGCAAAATCAAGCCATAGCTCGGGATGCGGCGCGGGATTCGTCAGTTCGTCGAGTAAATTCTCCTCCAGGGCGCCCCTGGTAGATGAATCGACTGCACAGTGAATCGCGTTCTCCAGATAAATCGGGAACGCCGCGACATGGGGATAATAGACGCGGGAGTAGGTTGCAAGCTGATCGCGGCTCAGCTCGCCGCGTTTCCAGACACGGTAGAACGGATGCCGCAGGATCGATCGCTCGCGAATCAAATCATCCAAGGCACGCAGGGTTTCTTCGGTTCTCATAGAGGTACAATGCTTCGGCGGCTCCTCGCCGGAACGCAAGTCTAAAAAATTTCTTCCACGTGCACGTGCTAGGCGACCCAGTTCCACTGGGAATGCATCAGCATGAACAGGGCAGCCACCATGGCCGAGGCGGTGACGTAGGCGAGATGAAAAGCGCGACTGTGAGCGCCGATGAGTGCGAGTACGATAAAGAGAGGAAAAATGACGAGGTCAAAGCGCGGAATGGACCCGAGTACACCCCAACAAGAAAAGAAGACGACTGCTGTCCAGATGTAAACGCTATAAGAGACCCGCAATCGTCGCAGGCCGGCTATAGCCGCGCCCAGCAATAAAAGAAGGAAACAAAAATCGAGTTTATCGTGGTGCTCTGGACTTAGTGCTGGTGCATGCCGTAAGAACCAAGCAAGAGGATGCCATGGCCACATCAAATGCCGTCCCCAGGTATTCTGGACATCGAACATGACGGTCCAGCTACCGAACTTCAGCTTTAAAAACAGCGCGAAGGCAAAGAGCGCAGCCGGAATTAGTGCAAAAGCTGCAATGTCCCATCCAACCTTTCGCAAGCTGAAGTTGCGTTCGCGGAAATACTCAATCAATAAAGGAAGAGCGAGAATGATTCCTTGAGAACGAGTCAGCGTTCCCAGAGCGGCGAAAATACAAGCCAGCAGCCACCGGTTATTGCGTGCGTAATAAAACGCACCCAAGGTCAATGTTAGGAACAATGATTCGCTGTAAACGCCGGAGAAGAAAAAGGTCGTCGGAAAGATTAAGAGATAAGTAATTGCGCGGGAAGCGATTTCCTCGTCGAAGTCCATCGCTAGAAGAGCTCGGAAGTAAGTAAGACCAATAAGCAAGGCGATGTTCGAAAGGGCGATGGCGGTTACTAACCACCAGTACTCGTTCGGAGGGAGAAAAAGCAGTGCATGAATAGCCCGGATAAGCAGCGGGTAAAGTGGGAAGAAAGCAGCGTTGCTGGGAGAGCCGGGCTCATAACGATACCGATCTCGCGCAATCTCGACATACCAGCCGGCATCCCAGCGCGATAACATGTTTACCCAGGGATGAGAAGTTGGAGAACTGCGATTGACCACGGTGTGCTTGTTGCCATCAGGGCCGATCTCCCAGGCTGAGGGAAACGTGACAGTAAGCGGAAGTAAACGAACCCCCAGCCATCCAACCAGCAAGAGAGCTAATCGGGTAATAGCAAACGGGGTGATTACATCGCCCCATTCAGGTATTTTGGAAAAGGCATTACCGATTCGCGCTTTCAAAACTTCCGGGCGAGTGATCAAAGGTGACGAGGATCTGGACAATCGGACATTCCACTCGAACAATCGAGGAGTTTATTGGCGCATTGCAGGCAAACGGAATTGAGCTCGTCGCCGATGTTCGCCTCTTACCAGGCTCGAAGCGCTATCCGCAGTTTAACAAAGAAGAGCTCGCGAAATCTCTAAGACAGGACGGGATTGGTTACGAACATTTCCCGGAACTAGGAGGGCGGCGAAAGGCATGGAAGGACTCGCATAACACCGCTTGGCGCAACGAATCATTTCGCGGTTACGCCGACCACATGGAAACAGCGGAATTCGCCAGTGGAATTGCACGGTTGCAGAAAATGGCAGACGGCCATGGCGCCACCGCAATCATGTGCGCCGAAGTGGTATGGTGGAGATGCCATCGCAGTCTGATTGCCGATTATTTGAAGGCACATGGTGTTGAAGTCATTCACATCATCGATGCCAGTAAAACCGAGCCGCATCCTTTTACTTCGGCAGCTAGGATTGTGGATGGAAGGCTTAGTTATTCCGGGAACCAGCCGGAGTTGTTGTAGAATGTCTGTGTCAGACGCAATCCAATGAAAGGGCCGTATGCCTATTGACTAGTCCGGCGGTCATAGACCGCCGCTACAGGGTCAACGCCAATTGCGGTGCGCTTTGTACGCAGGAATCGGCGGCGACGTTCTTTCGCGCTCCAACATCCTTTCCGCGAGCCAATGAAACCATTCGTTCCCGGTTTCCCGGTTCAGGGCCCGTCGCCATTCTTCAGAATAAACTTTCAGTTTCTGCCACGAGATCACAAGTGGACCGCTGAAGAAATCATCCACCAAATCAAGCGTCACCTCGCGGCGAAAAACAAGAACGCCAAGGCTTTCCCAGGTGAGCGAGACCAAATAGACCGCATCTTCGCCATCGGGTCCGAGCACTTCTCGTATTTTTGCAGCGTCGGCTCCATCGGGTAAGGAGAGGACACGACGCAATGCAGCGGTAAACGCCGGGCTCTGAAATGACCGTACTAGTTCAAGCATGGCATCGCGCTGCCGCCGTTGCCGATACTGTCGGATTTGTGCCGCTGCGAAAATGACACCCGCGGTCACCGCGATGGCGTTAATCAAATTCGCGAGCGTGGAGATATCCATTGGCGTTGATTATAGAGAGCCCGATATTCCCGAAAAGTGTGAGTTGGGTCGGGTCGGGGCGATTGGACTTATAATTGGCATCCTTGATGCGAAATCGTAAGTGTCGTGGCCACCTGCCTGGTTTCCGTCATACAAACGTAACTTGCGATTATTTCGTTCCGGCGGGTAGTCTCAAATTCTTGCTATGAATCCGGCTGAATTGGTTAGTCGGGACGACGATCCGGTGCGTCTCGCTTCCGGTCAGACTCTGTTTCGCGAGGGCGAGACAGGTGATTGCATGTATGTCTTGCTCGAAGGGTCGGCTGATGTGTTCGTGGGCGAGGTTCTGGTCGAAAGCGCAACTCCCGGCGCCTTGCTCGGAGAAATGGCGCTGGTGGATTCAAGCCCGCGCACCGCCACGGTGGTTGCGACCATGCCAGCGCGCCTGGCCAGGATCGACGAGCGCCGCTTCCATTTTCTCGTTCAACAGACGCCCTATTTCGCCACGCACGTGATGAAAGTGCTGGCGGAACGGCTGCGTCATATGAACTCGATGACGAGAAATCAGGTGGTGGCCTAGGAGTATGTTTGGGTCGGCCGGGACTCGAACCCGGAACCAACGCCTTAAAAGGGCGCTGCTCTACCGATTGAGCTACCGACCCCGAGGGACTTTTTGTAATGCAGTTCGCAGATTGCTGCAAGAACGGTCGAGGGACTGTTCGATATCGTCCTGAGAAACAGGACGCGACAGTGTGCGTCCCTCCAAACTAAAAAATCGGCGGTCATAGACCGCCGCTACAGAAGAGGAATCAGATCGCGCAGGGAATTCTTGTTGCGATCTAATTTGAAGATCATCAGGCCTGCGCCAGCAGCGGTTTTCCAGTCGCGCTCGGGATCATCGCCGACGTGCAAGACGTGGCCGGGTTGCAGCTCGAGAAACTTGAGCGCGCGACGGAAAATTTCGGGGTTGGGTTTGTCGGCGCCGATCTCGCTCGAGATGAAGACGTGGCGGAAATATTTCGAAATGCCGAGACGCTCCAGAATAACGCGCAATCGGCCGTCAAAGTTTGAAACGACCGCCAGCTCAAAGCGTGGTCGCAGTTCCTCGAGAACGTCAACGACCTCGGGATACAACTCCCATACGCCGGCCTCGGCGAAATGCTCGTAAGCGACTTCAAAAAAATTGTCCCGATCTAATTCGTCAATGGTGGGCGCGGCTTCTTCCAGCACAAGATTAGCGAGCTCGCGCCACCAATCTTTGTCGTCGTTGTCGCGCGGGCCATTAATCGCCTCACGCGGCGGCATTTGTTTCCAGGCGGAGTGGAACGCGGCATCCAATTTCTTTGCATTCAAACTCAAGCCCACTTCTTCGGCGACGAATGCGTAATGGTCGCCAACGGTTTTTGTTAAATAGAAGAGAGTGCCAACGGCGTCGAAGAAGATTGTTTTGAGCATCGGTTTCGGGGCGCGAGCATTCTGCTCGTCCATTCGTAGCATCCCCTGCTGCGAACATTCGTGGAGGAAGAATATTCGGCAAGAATGCCGAATGTGGCGGGCGGAAACTGGCGGACTGCTCCTTTCGGCAGTTCGGAACATAGACCTCCAGGTCTGTGCGCCCAGCGGAGTTGCACTCCGCTTCTATGCCAGCGGAAAGCGGACAGAGTGTCCGCTTGGCGCACAGGCCGCTGGCCTGTGTTCCGTGCCGCTGGGCCGAAAAGATTTTTGGGGAGTCGATTTGTTTAAGCCAATCCTTCTCGCTGGCAGGCTGGAAGCCTGCGCTTCCCAGAATTTGTGCGAGTTTAACGCTGCATGCTCCCGGTCGAGCACAACGATCCGATTAACGAAAAGATTCTCGCCATCTCAGAGGACAAAATCGAAGGGTTCGTGCGCGAGCCATTTCAGGAAATCGCGGAGCGCAGTGGCGTCGACGCCGATGTGGTGATGGCGCGGATCGCGGCGATGCTGCGCGCGGGGACGATTCGGCGGGTGCGTCAGACATTGCTCGCGACAAATCTGGCGGATGGCGCGCTGGTGGCCTGGAAAGTTCCCGAAGAAAAAATCGATGCCGCTTTCGATTTCATGTTCCAACGCGATCCGTTTTCCGGTCACGTCGTTTTGCGATCAACCGACACCCTGACGGCAGGCTCAGATTACAAATTGTGGACGACAGTGAAGGTGCCGCACGGTTTTTCGCTGGAAGAGCACTGCCGGTTGTTGGCCGGCAAGGCCGGCGCGGAACGGTTCCGGATTATGCCGGCGAAGGGAATTTTCACTCTTGGAGTCGGCCATGTCCGTCGCAAAACAATCGAGCCCGGAAGCCGGGCAGAATCACCGGCGAAAATGATCGAGGTGCGCGCGGTCGAATTAAGCGAGCGCGAGTGGAAGGTTTTGCTGGCACTGAAACGGGAATTCGCGCCGGAAGAAATTCGGCCGACGCCGTGGGCCTCACGCGCGAACGAATCTGGCGTTTCCCTCGAAGAATTTTATTGCGTAGCTGAAGAATTGAACGCCCGCAAAATCATCGGGCGCTTTTCCACTTTTCTCGAACACGTGAAGCCGAGTGCGGGAGGCGTGCGCGTAACACGTTTCAACGCGCTGTTTCATTGGGCGGTGCGGCCGGGCCGGGAGATTGAAGCGGGCGGCGAGGTCGGTCGTCACCATATTTTGACTCACTGTTACTGGCGAGAAGGCGGACCGGAGTTTCGCAACGTCAATATCATGGCAGTCGCGCATGGCACCGATAAAATGCGTCTCCTCGAACACAAAGCGGCGATCGATGCGCATCTGGCCGCGAAAAATATTCCGGTGTCCTACACCAATGTTTTTTGGGGTGGCCGCAGCGAAATCAAGCCATCGGAAATTTCGCCAATGCTTTACCGGGAATGGCTGGGCGAGATGACGCCGCAGGCGGCGTGATGCGGCGGCGCGATGACTTCGCTGATTGAAAAAATTCGCGCGGGCAACGATCTCTCTGCTTTCGACGTGCAGGAAGCGGCCGCTTTTTTGCTTTCCGATTCGATTGAAGCAAAAACGAAGGCTGATTTTCTGACCGTGCTCCATGACAAGGGCGAAAGCGCGCACGAGATCGCGAGTTTTGTGCGTGTGCTGCTGGAGCGCGCCGTGCCCTTGGAAATTGAGGAAATTGGCGGACCGATTATCGATGTTTGCGGGACAGGCGGCGACGGCATCGATCTATTCAATGTCTCGACTGCGGTAACGTTTGTTCTGGCGGCAGGCGGGGCGACGGTCGTGAAACACGGCAACCGCGGCGTTACTTCGCGCAGCGGCAGCGCCGACGTGCTGGAAGCGCTCGGGGTCGAAATTGATCTCGAGCCGGATGATTTGCGCGAGTGCATCAAACGGGTCGGCTGCGGATTTGTTTTCGCGCGAACCTATCACCCCGCGTTTCGGGTGCTGGCGGAAATGCGGCAGCAGTTGGCCAGAAGACATCAACGCACAATTTTTAACCTGCTTGGTCCGCTCTTGAATCCGGCGCGACCAAAACGCCAGCTGATCGGCGTTTTCTCTCCTCACCTGACGATGCTGTTCGCCGATGTCCTGCGGCAACTCGATTGCAAGCGTGCCTGGATAGTAAGTGGAACCGCGTTTGATACCCTAACCATCGATGATGTCTCGACGATCGGGCCGACGGTAGTCGCGGAAGTCAATTCGGGGAAAATTACCTCTGCGGTCCTGGACACACGCTGGCTCGGGATTCCGCAAGCAACATTGCCAGAACTGACTGGCGGGAACGCCAAGACAAATGCGGAAACGATCACCCAAATTCTCACAGGCACGGAAATGGGGCCAAAGCGCGACTTGGTGATTGCGAATGCGGCGGCGGGATTTGTGGTGGCGGGTTTGGCCAGCGAAATGAATGCGGGAATCGCGATGGCGCGCGAGCAAATTGCATCCGGTCGCGCCTTGGAAAAATTGAAGGCGTTGCAAAATTACGCTTTGTAGCGAGGGCCGATGGCTGTAGCTGCCGCCGTCTCCGGCGGCAGAATTGAAATGTTCTGTTATGCCGTGGAAAAAATTGTAGGGTAGGCGTTCCCGCCTGCCGATGCAGAGATGAGCAAGCGACGCGCTTGCCCCTGCACTGCCGTCATCCCGAGCCGCGAAGACGGCGAGGGACCTCGCCTTCGCAGATTAGGGCACACACAGGGCCACTTAGGGTGATCCATGACCGTATGAGAGGCCCCTCGCTTCGCTCGGGATGACGCCGTTATTATTTCGCAATGATCCCGCGTCGCATGCCAAACTTGGGATCGGCAGGCGGAAACGCCTGCCCTACAATTTTCTCTCTGCGCGACAGCTTAGAGAGAGCCAGCCAGGTAGAGTAAATTGAGATTGCGCAGTAGTGCGATGGCAAAGGAAGAACGGTTTATCGGGCCACGGCGAGCGATCGCGAGCGAGATTGCGTGTTCACGAAGTTCTTCCGAGAAATCGTGCGGCGTTTGGTTCACGTTCACGCCAATGCCGAGAACGGCGAAATGCGGCGCTTTTGGTTGGGCGCGCATTTCTACCAATACTCCTGCGACCTTACGATCCTCCATATAAATGTCGTTAGGTAGCTTCACGACAGCGGAGAGATGAAATTCGCTCTGAATTGTTGTCGCCACTATTCGTGCGGTTCGTTGTGCCAATTCCACCGGATCGCTAATCGCGACTTTTGGCCGGAGCAGCACTGAAAACCAAAGACCTTTTCCCGCAGCCGATTCCCAAGTATTGCCGCGCTGGCCGCGCCCGGCGCTTTGGTGTTCAGCAAAAACAACGATCCCTTCCGGCGCACCACCGTTCGCCATTTGCAACACCACGTCATTAGTGGAAGTTGTTTGCTCGAGGACGATGATCTCCCGGCCAATCGTGCAAGGGCCGAGCTCGGCGCTTAATTTCTCCCCGCTCAAACGGTCAGCTACCAACATGGGTGAGCTCGAGCGACAAATCGATGGCGCGCGGCGAGTGGGTGAGCGCACCGACCGAAATGTAATCGACGCCAGTCGCGGCGATGCGCCGCACCGTCCGTAAATTGATTCCGCCGCTAGCTTCGAATTTCACGTTATGCTTGCGACCGAGCGCAATAGCTTCCCGCATTTCCGCCGTCTCCATGTTGTCGAGTAAGATGACGTCGACGCCCTCGATTTGCACCAGCGCGCGCACCTGTTCGAGGTTATCCGCTTCTACTTCAATCTTCATCGATGGGTTCTGCGCCCTCGCCTGCCGAATCGCGGCCGCTAGTTTTTCGAAGTCCTGCTCCGCCGCCAAGTGATTGTCCTTCACCAAAATCCCGTCGAACAAACCGAAGCGATGATTACTGCCGCCGCCGGCGACAACCGCCGCTCGTTCGAGCGCGCGCAAGCCCGGCGTTGTCTTTCGGGTATCCATGATTTTGGCGGGATTTTTCCCAATCGCCTCCACGTACTCATGCGTCAGCGTCGCGATGCCGGAAAGTCGCTGCAAAAAATTCAAGGCGACCCGTTCTGCGGTAAGAATGCTCCGGGCCGCTCCTTGGATTTTGAGAATAGTTTCGCCGCCAAGCACGGCCGTTCCGTCCGTCAGTTCCACGGAAATCTTTAATCCTGGATCAACTCGGCGAAAAACTTCCGCCGCCGTCATCGTCCCGGCGATGATGGCTTTTTCTTGCGGCAAAATGCGGGCGTAGGCGCGACTATCGTCCGGTACGAGCAGCGTAGTTGTCACGTCCCCCCCGCCGATGTCTTCGCGAAGCGCGAGGTCGATCGGATCACCTTCACTCATCTTTGTGCTACCGGCGCTACCAGGGCGACACGTTCCCACCGCCGTTCGGGGTCGCAGGCGTGACTCGGCATTAAGGACTGTTTTCGCACCCTCTCCAGGCTGTCTATCAAACTCGGCTCAAGACCAGGCGCAATGGGGTATTTCAGATAATTGCGAATCCCAAAAAAAAGATTCGGGCAGCGCACGCCAAGGAGAAACAGCAAATACAGTCAACGTGCGGCTACCCGAATCGCCTTAACCTGACTCCTTAGACAGCAGGTTTTTCGGCGTCGTTCGAAATTTCTCGGGCTTTTACGAAAAAATTTTGGCTCTTATAGCCTGAGCTCGACTTGGACCGTGGCAGCCCGCTTTGCTGCTTCCTCCCGGACTTCCTGTAGAAGCGATTTAAACTCGCACTTTTCCAGGGCCGCAATCAGTCCCGGGTAATCCGGGCGAATGCGAAGCTTATCGATCGCCACCGGCAGTTCCGTCATGCAATCAAGCTCGACCATTTTTCGGTTCTGGAAGATCTGCTCGCGCCCGTTTTGCAATTTCTCCCGCGTCTTTACGCTCTTGACCGCGGCAAGATTAGCCAGCAAAGGCTCCAGCCCCCCATGCTCACGAATCAGGCCGGCCGCAGTTTTTCGCCCAATTCCGACCCCGGGAATGTTATCGACCGTATCGCCTGAAATCGCCAGCACATCGCCGATTAACGCTGGCGGGACGCCCCATTTCATCGTGACTTCTTCCTCTCCGAGCAAGGCGAAGGCGTCTTTCGGCGAAGCTAGATCGGCCTTGGCCGTTGTGTAAACTTTCACGCACGGGCCAACGAGCTGATAAAGGTCTTTGTCGTTCGTCGCCAGCACCACCTCGATATTCTCCTTGCAGGCTGCGATTGAATAACATCCCATCAGATCGTCCGCTTCGGTATCAGGCAGCGCGATATTGGCGAATCCAAGCAATGGTGTGATGGTGCTGCGGATAAAATCCAACTGCGGAATCATCGGCCGAGGCATTTCCTTGCGCGTTTCCTTATAGGCGGGCTGCAATTCCACCCGGCGCTGCGGTAAGCCTTCGTCCCAAAACACCGCCCCTAGTTGCGGCTGCAAATGTTTCAGCATCAGCCTCAGCGTTTTGGTGAAACCGAAAATCGCATTGGTTGGTTCGCCGCGCGAGTTGCTCAGGTTCGGGATCGCGAAAAATGAGCGATAAACGTAATAATGCCCGTCGATCAAAAGCAATTTCATGAAATGGAGAAGCTAAACTATTTCCCTCATTCTGGGTGAAAATGCCAGTCCGGCTCGGACCGAGGGATCCCGTGTCCAGTCATTCCGAGCGCAAGTCGGGAGGAATCCCGTTGTGCTACCTTAAAGCTTTTATTGCGGGATCCCTCCCGACCTTCGCGTAAAGCTACGGCATGGCAGGCGACTTTCCCTCGGGATGACAGCATCGGTCTTTCGGGATAAATCTGGCTATGGCAGATCGATGGCTCATGCGCGTCGGCGAAAAGGAATACGGGCCGGTTGAGCTCGGCACGCTTGACGACTGGAAACGTGAAGGCCGCTTGCTGCCGACAAATGAAGTGCGCCGTGAATCAGACAGCGTCTGGACCACGGCCAATACCATTCCGGAATTGTTCGGCCCACCGCCATTGCCAGCGCAGACAGGCCATCCGTTGGTGCGGCGGCGCAGTTTTGGCGAAATCATTCGGGACAGTTTCCGCATCTATAAATCGGCGTTCCTGCCGTTTTTTGTTGTGACTCTGTTGATCGCGATCCCGACGCTCATGCTGGAGCTCACTAGTCCTATGTATGGGATTTTTCCACAAGTGGAAGGGGCCGGCCTGACGCGAGCCAGGGTCATTGCGTTGTTCGCTTTTATCACACTGGTGGTGGATTGGCCGGTCTTTCTTGCTGGTATCCAGATCGCCACCGTCGATGTGCTCGAAGGACACAAGGTGCGGGTAGGCGAACTGCTCCGGCGGGCGGCCAATTTTTTTCCCCGGTTTGCCCGGCTCAGTCTCATTGTTTACGGAAGTTATTTCCTTTGTACTGCCATCCCGGTCGCGATTATCCTGAGTCTTGCCAGCGAGAGTCCAACGATCCTCTCCCTTCTTCTGGCGCTCCTGATTTTGGCGGTGCAGGTGATAATGGTTGCGCGTTTGTGGGTGAACTTCCTCTTCTGGCAACAGTCTGCTTACATTTCAAATCTCGAAGGCGCCGCTGCGTTGCGCGAAAGCAAAATGCTGGCGCGCAGTCAGCGCCGCCCGCGGAAATCGACTCGTCCTCTTTGGCGCGGCGCTTTGCTCGCATCGCTCTGGGTCCTGCTCGTGCTTGGTTTAAGCGCCGGCGCGGAAATTCCGCTGATCTTGCCGAAGTTGCAGAGCGTTTCGACTTCGTCTCCTGAAGAAATTATAAAAATGTGGCAGGATCTGAACGTGCCAAAGGTTGCCGATGCCATGTTAATCGGCAGCATGGCTATCAGCAGCTCAATCCGGGCACTGCTGCGGCCAATTCTCGGCATTGCATTTGTCCTGGTTTATTTGGATGCGCGCGCTGATTTCAGCGAGAGCGAGCTGGCGCCACCGGATGCTCCCCGCTAAGAATTGCCCTGGTGGAGTGATGGAGTATTGGAGTGTTAGCCGCAGCAAATCCATCACTCCATTACTCCGCTATTCCACTACTCCATAGCGTCACCTCGAATTTGGATCTTGGCGAATAGGTGTGTTCGATTGAAAGAAACTGAGAAGCTTCTCACCCAACGCGATTCCATCCTTGTTACTGCTTGAACGCGCTTTCGAAAGCGATTCCTGAATTGTGTTGATCGCTTCGCTAAAGTTTCCGGTCTCGGCATAAGCGGTAGCTAAAGTTGCGAGTAATATCGGATCGGTCCGTTTTGTCAGAGCACATGCATGTTCGGCCAGGCGCACCGCTTCCTGTCCGTCGCGCAAATCTTCACTTGGGTGAGTGGCGAAGACCCAGGCCAGATCGTCAAGCGCCGCGCTTGACTCGGGAATGGTGGATGCGACTTGGTGGAGAAGCTTTGGAGCGGCGGAAGAATTAATCAGCCCGAGCAGGGCACGATGAAGATCTGAGAGTGCTTCGTTCCCGTTTGGTTTCAGTAGAGCAGAATAGCTGAGTTGGTGGAAAGCTTCTGTCAAATCTCCCTTTCGCATCAATGCTGCGCCAAGCAGGTGATGCATCTCGGCGTTAAATGGCGAAACCGCCAGTGCCTCCCGCGCGGCATCTGCGGGATCGTCATCGTGATAGAACAAGGAAATCACCAGGAGAAAATGGGCGCCATTGTTTTCCGGCGCGGAAGCCACCGCCAGACCGGCTTCCTCAATTGCTCTCTCCAGCTTGTTCTGCTTGAACAACAGTGCCCCAAGTTCCAAATGAGCCGCGCCATCCAGCGGCGCAAGCTCAGTCGCATGCTCGGCCTCGGCCAGCGCTTCGCTGGATTGTCCCGCCTCCTCCAAAGTGATGGCCAGGGCTATCCTTGCTGCGGCATTAGAAGGATCGGCCTCTACCGCCTTTTTAGCTTTTGTCAGCGCCGCATCAGGCTTCCCATGGGCCGAAAGATGCATGGCGGCGTAGATGTGTTGGGCTACCGGATTGTAAATCCAGAACGAGGCGAAGCTGTTCATCGCCCAAACTACCAATAGAACCCCAATTGATAATTGAAGGAGTCTGGATCCGCGGGTGACGATGTTCCAGCCCGTTGCGACAAAGAAACCGAGCGGAATGACCGCGCATAATCCATAAAATGCTTTTACGGATGCGTAGCATGGGACTTTGAGATTGAAGTAGACCAGCGCCATCGCCAGGGCCAGGCATAGGCCTACCATGATGAAGACGTCCGAGCGGAGATCGCGAAACAGCTGCGCCAACGCTGTAACCGCACCTATTAAAAGAAGGGCTGTAGGCAATAACGAAAGCAGATAGCCGGCACACATCAGGTCATAGTTCCAAGGAGGGTCGAACCAGTAAAAATTCGATCCTCCACTGCATAACCCATCGCCCCACAAAGTAGAGTAGAGCCCATCCATGAATGAGGTCGTTGCGCTAAACAGGGGGCGGACCAGACTTTCACCAAAGCGGGCGAAGTAAGAGATTGTGTGATAGCCGTCGTCCTGCCACCAGACAAGGCCAGTCACGGGATCCCACCCGCCAACGAGTGGGCTTCCGAATTTCGAGACGCGAAAATAGTGCCAACTACACGTCAGCGCCGCGATCACAACCATGCTACCGAGGGTTGTTGTCCATTTTGCGGCGGAGGCTCGTGCGCGGGCAAGCTGCCTCGCTAAAGCCAGGATAATAAACGGGACGGCCAGGATAGCAGTCGCCTTTGTTAACAACGAAGCGCCCATCAGCAGTCCGAGGAGGTTATAGCTTTGCCACGAGCTAGTCCCGCTTGTTATCATTCGAAGCGCCAGATAAATAGAAGCGGAAACAAGCACTCCCGCCAAAGTCTCGTTAGTCGGATAATGCGACACGTAAAGGTGCATTGGCAGAAAAGCAGCCACCCCGGCACCGATCAGTTGAAGATTCGGCCGGCCGGGAAAGATGAGTCGCAGACTCGCGAAGACCAGGACGACCTGCGCGATACCAAATAGCATCGTAAGTGCGCGGAGAAGTAAGATTGCTGACGGATCCGTAGTAGATAGATGGAATAATGAGAGGACAACCGCCGCTACGACGTAGTAAAGCGGAGGCTGAAACATTTCGACTCCCTCTGCGGGTAGGGGAAGGCTGTGATGTTCCTGTAAATACTTGATGTAATCGAGGTGGTGCGACGCATCGAACCCAATCGCGTCGGGGAGAATTTGCGCGTTATGCCAAAAAAGAATCAGCCACAAGCTGGCGAAACCGAAAACAATGGCGGCCGTCGTCCAATCAGCGTTTATGGAACGGCGATGCAGCCACCAGTTCCCTCCCACACAAAAAACAAGGGCGACGGCACCGAACAGTAGCCAGAGCGGCCAGACTTTACTGAGAGCAGTTAGCGTTCGCTCGCTGCTATCAATCGAATTACCCCGGCCCGGGAATCTTGGTGAAGTAGCAAGAGCAGCCCCTCGCCAGGCCGAGCCCGCGAACGAGGCAATCCAATTCTGATCGCTGCGGAGTGATAGTTGATCGCCTGTAAGTGACAACCATAAAGCAGGTGGGCCGTTGTCGTTAAATACTCTGGCCTCAATTGTGTTGGAGCCGTCTCGCAGCAACCCGGAAGCGTCAACCGTCGAGGTATCCTTCCAATTATGATTGGCGACGAGATCAACCTTTTGATCATTTATTGTTAACTGGACCTGTTTTGCCGCGCGAATACTAAGGAGCGCCCTCGGCGTCGACCGCTGGAGGGTGAACTCACGACGAAAAAGTGTGTCCAGATCGGC
>WNGI01015249.1_pt1 | contig 16236 bp, 15 predicted proteins | sample 5400621 | NCBI WGS metagenome assembly WNGI01 (sample SAMN13153374, study PRJNA577476) | soil metagenome | isolation source: 20 cm soil or saprolite under Garry oak tree replicate 1 | place: USA:California | collected 2016-06-15 | reverse complement strand
CCGTCCTCGTAGGGCGGGTGAAGGCCGGCGCGAGCCGGGCGTAACCCGCCGAAATGCCCCCGAAGAATGGCGGGTTGCGCTACGCTTCACCCGCCCTACGCAATGGAGTCGTTAATGGCTGATACCGAATACACGCCGCCGAAGGTCTGGTCCTGGAACAAGCCCAACAGCACGATGGGCCGCTTCGCCAATATCAACCGTCCGACTGCCGGCGCGCAGCAGGAGAAGGAATTGCCGGTCGGCAAGCACCCGCTGCAGCTTTACTCGCAAGGCACGCCGAACGGCGTCAAAGTCACAATCATGCTCGAGGAGCTGTTGGCGAAGGGCCACAAGGGCGCCGAATACGATGCCTGGCTGATCCGGATCGGCGAGGGCGACCAGTTCGGCAGCGGCTTCGTCAAGATCAACCCGAATTCCAAGATCCCGGCGATGGTCGATCGCAGCGGCCCGAAACCGGTCCGTGTCTTCGAGACCGGCGCGATCCTCGTGTATCTCGCCGAGAAGTTCGGCGAGTTCCTGCCCAAGGAAGGGGCGGCGCGCGCCGAGTGCCTGTCCTGGCTGTTCTGGCAGATGGGCAGCACGCCCTATGTCGGCGGCGGCTTCGGTCACTTCTACGCCTACGCGCCGGTCAAGATCGAATACCCGATCGACCGCTTTGCGATGGAAACAAAGCGCTTGCTCGACGTCCTCGATAAGCGCTTGGCGGAAAGCGAATATGTCGCCGGCCCCGACTACACGATCGCCGATATGGCGATCTGGCCGTGGTATGGCGGGCTGGTGAAGTTCAATTCATACGGCGGCGCCGAGTTCCTCGGCGTGCACGAATACAAGAACGTGCAGCGCTGGACCGACCAGATCCACGCGCGTCCGGCGGTGAAGCGCGGCCGCATGGTCAACCGCACCGCCGGCGATCCCTCGGAGCAGCTGCACGAGCGGCATGACGCCAGCGATTTCGAAACGAAGACGGCGGACAAGCTCGCCGCCGCCGCGCAATAAAGGGGGGATCTGCCATGCCGTTTTACGAAAAAGGCGAGACCCGTCTCTATTACGAGGACACCGGCGGCTCCGGCTTTCCGCTGCTGATCATTCCCGGCGGCGGGCTGAACTCGACGGTGGAGGGGTTGAAGACCCACCCGTTCAATCCGCTGGTCGAGTTCAAGGACGAATTCCGGGTCATTGCCGCCGATCTGCGCAACGCCAAGGGCGGCCAGTCGACGGGGCCGCTCGAAACCGACCGACCGTGGGACGCCTACACCGACGACCATATCGGCCTGATGGACCACCTCGGCATCCGGCATTTCATGGTGCTCGGCTTCTGCATCGGCGGCCCGTTTATCTGGAACCTGCTGAAGCGGGCCGGCGACCGCGTCGTCGCGGCCGTGCCGGTGCAGCCGAGCGGTTATCGTCACGAGATGCCCGAGCTCTCCTACAAGAACAATATGAAGGGCTGGGGCGCGGAGCTGTGCGAACGCCGGCCGGAAATCACGATGGCGATGGTCGATAAGTTCCTCAGCAACATGTACCGCGGCGAGCGCGCCGACTTCGTCTACACCGTCAGCCGCGATTTTGTGCGCCAGTGCCGGACGCCGATCCTGATCCTGCCCGACGACGTGCCAGGGCATCCTTATGTCGTCGCGCTGGAGAGCGCCTATCTCGCGCCGAATGCGCAGGTCACCCTCTATCCGTGGAAGATGAACCCGAGCCAGCTTCAGCTGGCGCTGCGGCACGTGCGCGGCTTTCTCAAGAACAACCGGCCGGCCGTTGCGGCACAGCCGCTTGCAGCGGCCGCCCAGTAGCGCCGACCCGATAAGATTTTCCGAGGAGACACCCGATGCCGTTTTACGAAAAAGGCGATGTCCGGATCTATTACGAGGACACTGGCGGCTCCGGCTTTCCGCTGCTGGTCATCCCCGGCGGCGGACTGAACGCGACCATCGCCTATACCAGGAACACCGCCACCGCGCCGTTCGACGCGACCGCCGAGTTCAAGAACGAATACCGCTGCATCGCCTTCGATCTGCGCAATGCGAATGGCGGGCAATCCTCCGGCCCGCTCGAGATCGACCGGCCGTGGGATGCCTACACCGACGACATGCTCGGCCTCTTGGACCATCTCGGCATTAGCGAATTCATGGCGCTGGGCTACTGCATCGGCGGCCCGTTCATCTGGAATCTGCTGCAGCGCGCCGGACGGCGCGTCGTCGCGGCGGTGCCGACGCAGCCGAGCGGCTTCCGGCCGACGATGCCCACCCTGTTCTATGACAACAACATCAAGGGCTGGGCCCCGGCACTGTGCGAGCGCCGGCCGGACATCACGATGGCGATGTGCGACGCCTTCCTGAAGAACATGTACACAAAGCGGGCGGATTTCGTGTTCACCGTCAGCCGCGATTTTGTGCGCGACTGCCAGACCCCGGTATTGGTGCTGCCCGACGACGTGCCGGCCCATCCCTACGCCACCGCGATGGAGAGCGTCTATCTCGCGCCCAATGCGCAGGTGAGCCTCTACCCGTGGAAGGACAACCCGGAAAAGGTCCGCCTCGCGGTGCGCCACGTGCGCACCTTTCTGAAGGCGAACCGGCCGAACTGAGCAGCGTGTAGGCCGGCCGCCTCTCTACGCGATCCGTGCTATGATCGCTGGATGGGCGACGACCGGCTTCTGCACCCGCTCGCGGCATTGCGCCGGAAATTGCGCGCTCTCGCCGCGGTCGCGCGCGATGCCGGTGCGACGGCGCCGGAACGCGCTGCTGCGGCGACGCTGAAAAACCGGCTGGAAGAGCGCCTTCGCAAGGCCGGCGTGCCGGCCGGTGATTGGACCGATCACGCCTTCCGGCTTGGCCGCTGGGCCAAGGGAGTGCGCCAACCCGGCCCGCTGGGCCCCGGCGACACCGATTGGACCGACCACGCGCGCAAGCTCGGCAAGGCGGTCGGCCGCGGCTACAAGAAATGGCTGTCGGATTGAAATCGCAGACGCGCCCTGGATCCTCCCCCGCAAGGCGGGGGAGGTAGCGCGCCCCAAGGACCAAGGGGCGCGCCGGAGGGGGCAGCAAAGGCGAGCGCTCGCACGCCCCCTCCACCATGCTTCGCGTGGTCCCCCTCCCCCGCGATGCGGGGGAGGATCAACCCGAAGCTCCTACTCGGCGGCGGCGAGGTTCGGCGTCGCTTCGAGCGGCAGGCCGGGGTGGCCGGTCAGCCTTTCGCCTTCTTCCCACATCGCGAGCGCCTGTTTCTTCATCGCCGGCAGGACCTCGCGGAGCTTGCCTTCGTCGAGATCGGCCGCGACGCCGGGATAGCCGGCCCGCTCCAGCATCGCCCGCAATTTGCCGTTGTCGAACTGCTCCAAGGTCCAGGCGAGCGGGTTCTCGACCAGCGTCCGGTCCCAATAGATGCGGTGGTTCTTGTTGCGCGGCCCGTAATGATAATGCGCGCCGTTCCAGAAATGGTCGAAGGCGAGGAGCTCGGTCTCCTCGGTATAGTGCTTGCCGGGCGTCCCGCCGATATCGGCCAGCACATGGATCGCGAGGCCGCCATCGCCCATCGGCAGCCGCCGCATCTCCAAGCCAAAGCGGATATTGCCGGCCTCGAAGATATGCGTGCCGCGGTTGTGCTTCACCGTGTTGCGCTTGGTGGCGTAGAGCTGCCGGGCGCAGGCCTCGACCTCGGGCAGGACCTGCCGCACCTCACTCATCTCGACGGTCTTGGCGATCGCCGGATAGCCGGCCCGCTCCAGCATCTTCGGGAGCTTCGCGTCGAGCGTGCGGATCGTCCAGCCGATCGGGTTGCCGCAGGCGATCGGGTCCATCCGGTACAAATTCGTGAGCGCCGAGCCGCCCAGCATCTCCGGACCCGCGACGGCCAGCTCCGTGTTCTCCGGCCCGTAGATGTAGCTCTTCTCGATATCGAAGCAGTTGAAGCGCAACAGAATCGTCCGGCGGCCGGTCACATCGGCCGTCACACAGATCGCCACGCCCTGGTCGGCGTGGTCCTGGATGTTCTCGTCCCACAGCTCGTGCTTGACGACAAAACTCAGCGGCCCGGCGGTGAAAATCCCTTGCGCATCCTGTGGCATGTCTCGGCCCTCCATCGAAATTCTGCGCCAATTTAGAACACGACCATCGCAAAAGTCGAATGCCGGTCTTGGGCCGCTGCCATGCCGCAGGTGCGGCCGCCCGGCAAGGCGGCGCCTTGTCGCGATGACGCTTCGCTGTCGCGACCCAGGCGATGTAGACGGCGTGGTCGATCGGCCCGGCTTGAAGTTGGGTCTTGCGGGGTGGCTTACTGGCGCGACTGTGGTCAGCGGTGAGCCTTTGATGGACCTCCAGCCTTCCTCCCGGCAGCGCGAATTGATCGCCCGTGCCCGCCATCTGGCGCGCGAGCGCTTCGCCGAGCGCGCCGATCGCCACGACCGCGACGCGGCCTTTCCGTTCGAGGACTATGCCGATCTCCGCGCCGAGGGGTTCCTTGGCCTCTGCGTGCCCGAACGCTATGGCGGGCTCGGGGCCGACTACGAAACCTACTGTCTGGTGTCGGAGCAGCTGGCGCAGGGCAATGCCTCGACGGCGCTTACCTTCAACATGCACTGTCTCACGATGCTGATGATGGGCCCGATCGCCGACAATATGGCGATGCCTCCGGGCCAACGCGATCGTCACGAGGCGCTCCGCGCCGCCAAGTACCGCGAGGTCGTCGAGGATGGCGCCTTTTACGGACAGCCGCACAGCGAGCCCGTCGAGCAGGGCGAGACCGACACGACGCTCGCCGTCGGCGGCCGGCGCTTCGGCACCACGGCGCGAAAGGTCCAGGGCGGCTACGTCGTCAACGGGCGGAAGTTCTTTGTCTCTCTCGGAGGTGCCGCCCCGTATTACGCCACGCCCGCTATTCGGCTCGGCGACGAGCCCTGGATCGAGCGCACGCTCTATCTGCAGATTCCCAAGGACGCGCCGGGCGTGTCCTTCCCCGGCGAGTGGGACCCGATGGGGATGCGCGCCACAGTCAGTCGCGACATGGTGCTCGATAACGTGTTCGTTCCCGACGGCGCGGAGGTGCTGCCGCCCGGCCTCTTCGGGGCGATGTACAATGCCTTTCCCCACCTCTTCCTGAGCTTCTCCGCGACCTTTCTCGGACTGATGCAAGCGGCCTATGACGATACCCTCGCCTACCTGACCGGCCGGATGCCGGGCGCGCCGGCCCCGCACACCGAGATCGCGGCGAAGGGCCCTGCAATCGCCGAGATGCTCTTCGCGCTCGAGGCTGCCCGCGCGCTCTACTACCGGGCCATCTCGGAGGCGCAAGTCGATGCGCCGCCGGAGGCGGTGCAGCGCGCCCGGGCGGCGCATGTCACCGTGCAGCGCGCGGTCGTCTCGGTCACACAGGAGGCAATCCGCGTCTGTGGCGGACGGGCCTTTCTCAAGCGCTACCCGTTCGAGCGTTACGCACGCGACGCGCGCGCCGCCGCGCTGATGCGCCCCTGGACTCAGGAACTCGCGATGCAGCAGGCCTGGGAGGCCGCGCTTGGCTCGGGCAGAGCGGAGCGATGAAGCCGCAAATCCCGACCCCCACTCCGTTCGCCAACTGGCCCGATACACTGATCGATCCCGCGCGGTTCCGAGACGAGCAGGCGCGGCTCGCGCGCATCTGGACATTTCTCGGTTTTACGCATGACGTCGCCAAGGACGGCGATTGGTTCCGCGCGACAATCGCAACGCGCTCGGTCTTTGTGCAGCGGCTCGGCGAGGAGCTGCGCGGCTTCGAGAACCGCTGCGCCCATCGCTCGTTCCCGCTGCGCAACGCCGATAAGGGAAACGGCCCCATCGTCTGCGGCTTCCATCATTGGCGCTACGACAAAAACGGCGAGGCGGTCGATATTCCGCAATCCGCCTTGTTCGGCCCCTCGCCGGGCGAACTGGCCGCCCGCCTCAATCCCATCGAGATCGACACCTGCGGCTCGCTGATCTTCGGCCGGTTTGCCCCGCCCGGCAGCGGCCCGTCATTGCGCCTCTATCTCGGCGAAAGCTTTGATATCCTGGCAGCGATCTCCGCCACGTCGGTGGCGCCGAGATTCGTGACGCGGAGTGTCGAAGCGAATTGGCGCCTCTGCTTCCACGCGAATGTCGAGGACTATCACGGGCCGATCATCCATGCCCGCACGCTAGGAAAAAGCGGGTACCCCCGACCCGAACGGACCCATTATTTTCGCTTTGGCTGGCACAGCGCCTTTTTTGCGAACCCCGATCCCGACGGGCTGACCCGGATGGCGGCCGAGTGTCGGACCGGAACATGGCGGTCCGCCAATTACCGGGTGTTCCAGATTTTCCCCGATCTGACCGTCTCGCATGTGCGCGTCCATTGGGAAAACTGGTTTGTCGTCGTGGTGCAGTACGCGCCGGTGTCCCCGAGCCGTTCGGTGATGCGCGCCTGGTACTACCGGGCGCCGTTTCCGCCGCGGGTTCCGCCTCCCTGGTACGATCGGTTGACCCGACCGCTGACAAACCTCGTCCGCAGATTGGTCATGCCCTATTTGGTGAGAATGGTGTTGGACGAGGACAATTTTGTCTGTGAGCGGCAGCAGTCGATCGCCCAGCAACTGAGCCCGGCGCCGATCCTTGGCGCCCTGGAAGAGCGGCTGGCATGGTACGAAGAGGCTTACGCGGAGGCGATGCGAGCCTCGTAACCGCATCGCACCGCTTCCCGGCTTGCATCGATCCGAGCAGCGCCGCCGGGCAGATCGGTGAGATCCCCGGGCAGATTCAACGAAGGCTCTCCCGAGGAGGACCGCCCCCGAAAGGACGGCCCTCGCCAGTTTTAGGCCCTCGCCAGTTTTGCGGGTGAAAATCAGCTCGCCGGACGAGCAACCCCAACGATTTTGTGACCGTCGGGATCACGCAGATAAGCGAGAAAGGCGCCATTCGGACGGATGCCGGGCGGGTCCTCGATTGACTTGCCCCCATTCGCGACGCCGGCTTTGTGCCACGCTTCGGCCTGCGCCGCATCCTTCGCTTGCCGTCGATCGGCTTCGACACCATGAACCGGCCGCCATTGTGCGAGTAAGCCAACCGGCCTCTGGCGTCCTGAGTGCCGGGCTCGGCCCCCATCGCGGTAAACAGCGCATCGTAGAATTTCTTCGACCGGGCGATATCGTTGCTCCCGATCATGATGTGGCTGAACATAAAGACCAGCGCGAGACGGAGCCGTCGGTCACCGAGTCATAGCACTTCAGCATCGAGACCTCGGTCGGCTTCTGCTGGGGAAACCAGTACCACTCGTGGTCGGGACGGTAGGTGAAGCGGGTGGTCTCGCCGACGCGGTCGTCGTAGATCCGGTAGTTGGTGATGTAGGGCTGGTCGGCGAAGGAGGGCCAGGCGCAGAGCACGAACGGGAACTGCTCGACCGTCTCTATCGGCTTGGCGAGGTTGATCGACATGAACCGCCGCGACATTTTCTCGTCGGCTTCTTCCTCCGTGTAGTGCTGCGTGCGCCCGAAATTGCGCAGGTTCTTGGTGAGCAGCTCGCGACAGCGCACGCGCCCGCTGTTGTCGTTCAAATCGTTGTGCACAAGGTTGGCGTAATTGGCGTTCACCCCCGGATTGTTGCCGTCCTGGTCCTCCGTGCGGTCGCCCGTATAGTCCTTGTCGAAGACATCGTGGTTGTAGACCAGCGCATCGGTCGCATCCGGGAAGAAATCGAGGAGCAGCTTCTCGATCTCCGGATAGAACACGCGCTCTACCTCCGCCGCATCGTAGATGTTCGAGCATTTGGACTCGAGATGCGCCAGCGACACACCGAGCCGGTCCATGCATTCGGGGCTGTCGGGCGAGAGGCCCGGGTAATACTCGCCGATGCGCCGCGCATCGCGCAGCACCTGCGGGAAATAGAGGTTCCGCCGCCGGCTGCCTTGCTCGTTCTGGCGCAGGATCGCCGCGATGTCGGCGCGCTCCGGGTCCCGCCAGACCGCGTTGGACGGTACGATCGAGTAGCTCGATCGCTCGTAGACGGTATAGGGCAGCGGCAGCGCCACGCCGCCTGCCGGGGCTTTGATGCTGTTGGACTGACGGATGTATTTCAAACACTCGTCGTAGTCGCGGAACCCGAGGCCCCATTTGGTCTTGATCGGGCCCGGCAGCGCCTTGTCGATCATCTCGATAACGCGCTGGCCCTCGCCCTCGGCGATCTCGGCGAGCGCGTCCTGGAGCGCCTCGGCGGTTCCCGCATCGCCGTCCCGGTCAAACGACATGTAGGACAGGCCGCCATGCGCGGCGATGGGCGGCGGCTGCCCTTCCGTGCGCTGGAGCGGCGGCACATAGGCCGGCGACGCTCTCTCCTTGTCCGCCGCGGGCTTGTTGTCGGCGACATCGAGCGGGCTCATGGCACATCTCCGATTATTTCAGCCTCAACGTGGCACACAGAGCCTGCGTTTTCCAGACCCTGCTGTTCCGGTCATGCCAACCCGCGCTGCGCCTGCCCCGAAAACCGCCGGACCTTTTCCAACGCGGAAATGCCATCGAGACCGGCCGAATGTCTCTCGCGGTCTCTATCGCGCGCCTGCGGTTCGGAAGTGGACCAGCAGAAGCTGCCCTACTTGATTTGCTCCTGCCGGTTAGCGCTGTTAGGTTTTTGGTGGAATGACCTGACCGCGGATTTCGCCGCCCGGATTGGCCTGGGTATGGACGTTGACGTACCACTGACCGGCGGCAAGTTGCTGCGCCTGCTCGGGCGTGAGCGTCGCCTGCCCCTCAATCGGGTTTTCCGCGGGGCTGCCCTGCTTGCTCATCCACACTACTAGGGGCGCTTTTCCCTCCTGGCCGGCTGGACCATGTAAATGCGCCGCCGTGGCAGGACCCGACAGGCCGCTGTAAGTGATGACCCAGCTCACGACACGCGTTGCGGGGTCGTAGGTGATGTCGGCTGCGCCCGTCGCTGGCGTCTCCACCGGCGGTACTTCTCGCGCTCCACTAAGCGGGACTTTGAAGGATTGGGGATCGGCTTGCGCCGATCCAGACCAGCCGAACCCTGCTAGGCAAGCCGTGACGATCAACGCGCAGCGCGTAACCGCAAAATTCATCTTCGCCTCCTGCCGACCAAAAAAATCGCGCCAATCATACGCGACCATGGGGGGGTGCCTACCCCTCGTTGGATGGCGTTCCCTCGCTGTTGTGGGCGCGCCGGGCATGTCATACTCGGCGCTCGGGAAGGCAGGGACCGACAAAGCAGGGGGAGTAGAGGACAGCGGATGCCGTTTGTCTCGATCCGCTCGCGCCTAATCTTCCTGGCGGTCCTGCTGCTGGCGATCCTCGCTATCGCCTCGGCGCTGCTGATCGGTCAGCTGATGCGGGCCTCGGACGACCTTGCCGAAGAAGCGAAGCTCGTCTCGATCGTCAAGAATGCGAACAGCGCGAGCAAGCATTTCGGCGACCTGAAATATTGGATCACCGATTCCGCGAAGACCCTGTTTGTTCGATCGCAACAGAATGCCGATGCCGCCAAGGTCCGACTCGACGTGGACCTGAAGGCTATCGCACCGGTCGATCCCGCTGGGGTTGCGGCCATCGGAGGCGAAGTCGATACGTTGAGCGGGCTGGCGCGGAAAGCCGCCGAAGCCTACTCCAGCGATGACAGCGCCGGCGGCAATGCTCTGATGCAGGAGGCGCAGAGCCACATCCTCAATGTCGACCGGGAAATCGAGCAGATCGTCGACCGATCGGAGCAGCACGCACTGGCGCGACGCGATGCGTCGATGCGCCAAGCGAAAACCGCGGTCAACGCTTCGGTCGCCGGCGGAATTATTACACTGGTCGTGGCGCTAAGCCTGACCGCGCTGATTGTTCGCTCGATCAACGCCCCGCTGCGGCGCCTCGAGCGCAGTATGACCGCAATCACGCGCGGTGAGCTGGACGCGCCGATCCCGCCCCCCGGCCGCGACGAGATCGGCGCTATGGCAAGCACGCTCGGCATGTTGCGGGACAGCCTGATCGAGCGCGACCGGCTGGAGCACGAGCGGCGGCGCGCCGAAGCCGAAATCCGCGCAGCGCGCGATGCCGCCGAAACCGCACTGCGCGAGCTGAATGCGGCGCAGGCGAATTTGATTCAGGCGGAAAAGATGGCCTCATTAGGGCAGCTGACCGCCGGGATAGCCCACGAGATCAAAAACCCGCTCAACTTCGTCAACAATTTCGCGGCGCTTTCGACCGAGCTGCTCGATGAGCTTAAACAGACCACTCGACCCGCGCTCGTGGCGCTCGACAGTGACGGGCGTGCCGAGGCCGAGGAGGTGATCGCGACGCTGACCGGGAACCTGCAAAAGATCATCGAGCACGGCAGGCGCGCCGACAACATCGTCAAGAGCATGCTGGAACACTCGCGTGGGGTGACGGGCGACCGCCGCGAGGTGGATCTGAATGCCCTGGTCGACGAGGCTTTGAACCTTGCCTACCACGGAGCACGGGCCCAGGATCAGAGCTTCAATATCACGCTGGAGCGGGACTTCGACGGCAAGCTGGGGCGGATGCAATTGGCGCCGCAGGAGATGACCCGGGTATTCCTCAACCTGTTCGGCAACGGCTTTTACGCGGCGGCCAAGCGCGCCCGGGAGAATGGAGACGCATCGTTCCGGCCGACACTGAGGGTGGCGACGCGCGATTTCGGTGAGGCCGTTGAAGTACGGGTGCGCGATAACGGGACAGGCATTGCGGGCGAGATCAGAGACAAGCTGTTCCAACCCTTTTTTACGACGAAACCAACCGGGGAAGGCACGGGCCTCGGCCTGTCGATCAGCTACGAGATCGTCACGCAGCAGCATGGCGGGACGATTGATGTTGACAGCGAGGTCGGCCGCTTCACCGAATTCACGGTGCGCTTGCCGCGGCAGGGTAATTCAAGAGGAGCCGAGTCCAGAGAATGAGCGTCAGCATCCTGGTGGTGGACGACGAGCCCGATGTCGCCGAACTCTTTCGCCAACGGTTTCGCCGAGAAGCCCGCCAGGGCACTTATGTCATGCACTTCGCCGCCTCCGGCGAGGACGCGCTCGCAAAACTCGATAATGGCATTAGGCCTGAGCTTATCGTCATCCTGTCCGATATCAACATGCCCGGCATGGACGGGCTCGCTTTATTGCGCGAGATCAAAGAGCGATGGGCCGAGCTACCGGTCATGATGGTGACCGCCTATGGCGATGACGAGCGCCGCCGGCGCGCCGGCGAGTATGGGGCTGCCGAGTTCATCACCAAGCCGGTCGATTTCGAAATGCTAAAGGACCGTTTGCGACAGCTGCCCAGTGCACCAGACTGACCGATCAGGACGGGAGGTCTCCATCCGCGCCGGCATTCTCATCGTGGCGGGGCAAGGTCCGGAAGACCCAATTGCAGGGCAAAAGCTGAGGGTCTGCTATGGGGTGGTCGCGGCAATGAGGCTGCCGGACAGAGCTTTGGAGGCCTTCCCTGATATGAACAAATAGAGAACCAGCCTATTCGGGATGACCGATCCTCATTTCCTGTTGAATCGCGAAAAATTTCCTGTTCTCAGGGAAATTTCCGCGGCCGCCGCGACTTTGCGCAGGCTGAAGAGTTACGGGCCGAGATCGCCGAAGTGACGGCCTGTCTCGACGGCGTTTTGGTAGCGTCGCTGCATTCAGGTGACGGCGAGAGGCTCGACCGCGAAGGCTAGCCTAAACGCCTCGACAGCCGGTCGGTTCGGATGCGCTTCGCAGTATGCATAGGCCTGAGCCTCCGCATCGGCGATCGCGCCCACATTGATCGTTCTGGCCCGAAGGCGCGCTGCCTGATAGCCGATATAGAACAGCGATGCCGCGGCGCGGTCGTCTGGCGGCAACTCCAGCAGTCTTTCGCACCTTGCCGTCTGGATGCCGACCCGACGGTTGCCTGGCGTCGGCTGCGCGACGGGAGCAGGTGCCGGTTGCGGGGCCACCGCCATCGGTGGCGGTGCGGCGGGGGGCGCTGGCGGCGGTGCTTGCACGCACGCGAACAGCAAGCCCGATAACAGCACAACAGCCGGTTTCCCGTTCATCCTATAACCCCCTTGGTCAATTTCTTCCCGAACGCGGGTCTTTTCGGTACGCTATCAACCATCGAGATTATAGGGAATACGAGAGTTCGCCAGATTCTAATTGATGTAGATCAATGCCACCGGGCGCTGCACCCTCAAAATTTGGTGCCCTTCAACTCCGCCGGCGCGCCTTGGATATTGCGCAGCGATGTGTTCGAAAAGTCCCGATACCTTTCGCAACCCGATACATTTCGCAACCATGGCGAGCTGGAAAGAACTTCAGGCCAGACACCAACGAGTGAGGCCACAGTGATGAACAAGACTCTCCTTTACATGGCGCCGATCGCTTTGGTCGGGTTGCTGGGAACCGATACCCCCGCGAAGGCCGCGGTCTGGAGCGGCAGCCTTGCTCCAAATATCGCCGCCACGACAGCGGAACAGACCGACGCGCCGATCGTGCTGGTTCGCGGCGGTGGCGGTCGGGGCGGAGGTGGCGGCGGTCGGGGCGGCGGTGGCGGCGGCTTTCGTGGTGGTGGCGGTGGCGGTCGCGGCGGCGGTGGATACGCCGGCGCTCGCGGCGGTGGCGGTCGCGGCGGCGGTGGCGGCAGCTGGGCGGGTGCCGGTCGAGGGAATTTCTCCGGGGGCAACCGCGCCAATTTCTCCGGAGGCAACCGCGCGAACGTCGGCAGCGGCAATCGCACCTTCAACCAAGGCAACCGCAATGTGAACGTCAGCGGTAATTACGGCGGCGGCTACGGCGGAGGTTATGGCTGGGGTGGGGTCGCGGCAGGTGTCGCGGCAGGCGCCGTCGTCGGCGCTGCAGCTACGAGCGCGGCGTACCCCGCATACTATGCAGCACCGGCGGCTCCATACTGCCCATACCCGGATTATCCGAATTGCGGGCTTTGAGTGTTCGGGCGCGACGGCACTCTTCAGCCGGCGTGCCCCGTTTGCCGCGCCTCGGTTCCGAGGGGTCGTTGATAAACTAGCTGCGCCGTCGCGAGCGCTTCGATGCGCTAATCGATGAGAGGCCGATGCACAATGACGACCTTCCAGACCGCGTCTCGTTGCTATCGGCTCAGCTGTTAAATGTGCTAGCTCTGATGGCGGAGGGGCTATCCAACGGTCAGATCGCATCAACGCTCGGATACAGCAATGCGTATGTAGTCAGCACGTACGTCTACATGATCAACAAGAAGCTTGGCCTGACAAGCATTCGTTCCGTTTTGGAGAAAAGACATCGCGCAATGGAGGCATTCAAAAACTCTCGTGCGGAGTCTCTGAAGATCCAGATCTCCATCGGCCCGGAGGCAGGCATAAAATCGAACGGGATCACGATCAGCAAGGTGTCCGCGGACCAAATCAGATCACTGGTCGCGAAGGGCTACGAAATTGCGTCTGTCGAACTCATCCGTCGCGCCGGGCGTATTCGTCCGAAAAGATGATTGCGAGCGTCCGGCTTCGTAAGTCCGGTGCTTCGGGGGCAACTATATTGGCCGCGAATTGCCTTCTAACCTGAGCAGCCGGGACCGCTCTCCGTCTATCCCCGGGGGGACGGTTTAGGGTGTGTCTCGCGGTACCCCGATCTTTCAGGTGTCCAGTTAGCAGGAATGTCTGCTAACGAGATCACGCATTACGTTCTTTAGGGGGTCGGCGAAAGTTGGCTGTCCACACTCAGCCGGCCTACGGTTCAGAGCGCTCGGATGTCGGCCAAGTTTCCCGATGGAAAACTTGAAAAAGGTTTCGACATGACCCTCAACGGAGCGGTTTCGGTGCGCAACCCCACCACGTCGCCTGGCCGCTACGTTGGCATGGGTGGTATGATGGGTATCCCGCTCACGGAGTTCAACAAGTATCCGAACATCGAACGGTTCCTGGGCGGAACCTCGAATGATAGGAAGCCGAATCTGCAGAACCCGAAAAACACATTGCCTTACGATACGATGAAACTGCCGAAGACCGTCGGAGCGCGAAGCGGCTAAACAACACAGCGTGACAAAAGCGGTGTGAAACATCGATGTCAATTTTGTTCTCCGCGGGTTACACCCGGCGGACCTCGCGATCATCGACCCTAACGCAGAGCGCTACGGTCCGTTAACGCTCCATCGCGACGGATCGCGATCGAGGTATATCTTTAATCCGTCCGGCAATGCGATTGAGTTGTTGTGGCTCCGTCTGATTCGTGAGCAGCGCGTCGCACCTGGCCTTGCTCCGTTGCCACGCCAGGGGCTTCGCCTTTTAGGCGTCGCCAATCTAGTAATGATGTTAATTAAAACCATCGATGTAGGCTTCGGGGTGGATAACCGGCGCAAGGGCGCCGGCGGGCACAATTCGACCTCGGTGTAGAAAACCGCGTTAAGTGAACTACTGCAAGCGGACAGTTTCTAAGTCGCCTATGAGAACGGTTGTGGTCGCAGGTCCGGCCCCTCCGACGGCTCCATCGACCTCGTTCCGATCGTCCGAGTCGGCCAGAAAAAGATCTGTTGGACTTTGCGCCGCGACTGGCATCATATCCTCGGCCGGTCGGCGGCTGTGCCGACCAGACAACTTACGATCAGACCGATGGACAGATAATCGAGCATCGCGATGTCGAGGCGACGACCGATGATATCGCGTATTCGGTCGAGCGCTGGTCGCTGCCGGACACGCTGCGGACTCCATATCTTCTTGCTCGTGGCGATGGCGACTGCGACGCTCTGGGCAGCGTTATCGTACGTGATGCCAACAAGTGCCGCTGAGCCGCCGAGCTATGTCGGCGCCGGCACCTGCAGCGAATGCCATGCGGCGGAGACGAGCCGGTGGCGCACGTCGCACCACGCTCTTGCGATGCAGACGGCGGCGCCGGCGACCGTGCTCGGAGATTTCGCAAACGCGACGTACGAGCATTATGGCGTCACGACGACGTTCTCGCGCTCGGGCGATAAGTTCATGGTGCGCACCGACGGCCCTGACGGCGCGCTCCACGATTACCCGGTCGGCTATACCTTCGGCGTCTATCCGCTACAGCAATACCTGATCGAATTCCCGGACGGCCGGATGCAGGCTCTGTCGATCGCCTGGGACGCCCGGCCAAAGGCCGAAGGCGGGCAACGCTGGTTTCACCTCTATCCCAACGAGGCGATCCCACATGACGATCCGCTGCATTGGACGGGGTTGTACCAGAATTGGAACTTCAGCTGCGCCGAATGCCATTCGACCGACGTGCACAAGAACTATGACGCCGCCAAAAACCGATACCATACGACCTGGTCCGAGATCGATGTCGCCTGCGAAGCCTGCCATGGCGCAGGGTCGCGGCATGTCGCCTGGGCCAAGCACGAAAATACCGATCCCGACAAAGGACTCGAGGCCTCGTTCAAAGAGCACGCGGAGGCGCTATGGACGATCGATCCGAAGACCGGGAATGCCCAGCGCGATGCCTTGCAGCCGCTGCGCACCGAACTCGAAACCTGTGGACGCTGTCATTCCCGGCGCGCGGAATTATCTGAAACCTGGCGGCCGGGACAATCCCTGTCGAGCACCCACCTTGTCTCGTTGATCGAGCGGCACCTCTACCATGTCGATGGTCAGATCGAGGGCGAGGTGTACGAGTATGGTTCGTTCCGCCAGAGCAAGATGTTTGCCAAGGGGGTAACGTGCTCGGACTGCCACGATCCGCACAGCCTCGAACTGCGGGCAAGTGGCGACGGCGTCTGTCTGCAATGTCATGCGGGCGCCAAATACCAGGCCGCGACGCACAGTTTTCACGAAAAGGTCGTTCCGCCGCTCACTTGCGTCTCCTGTCACATGCCGTCGCGAACCTACATGGTGGTACACGTGCGGCATGATCACAGCTTTCGCATTCCGCGGCCGGATCGCACCGCCAGCTTCGGGACGCCCAACACTTGCAATAACTGCCACCAGGACAAATCACCGCAATGGGCGGCGGCGGCGATCGGGCGCTGGTACGGCCCAGAGCGGAAGGGCTACCAGAATTTCGCCGAGGCACTGCACGCGGCACGCACGGATTCGCCGGCCGCGGCTAGTCTACTGCACCAAATCGTCACCGACGCTCGGACACCCGGCATTGCGGTGGCGACCGCTTTTGCCGAGATGCCGCGCTATCTAACGCCGAAATTGGTTTCCGATCTGCGAGGCGGGCTCACAGATATCGATCCGCTAATCCGGCTGGGCGCGTTGCGCGGGCTCGAGGGCGTCGCTCCGGACCAACGCTGGTCGTTCGCCGGGCGCTTACTGACCGAC
>WNGI01005197.1_pt1 | contig 16237 bp, 16 predicted proteins | sample 5400621 | NCBI WGS metagenome assembly WNGI01 (sample SAMN13153374, study PRJNA577476) | soil metagenome | isolation source: 20 cm soil or saprolite under Garry oak tree replicate 1 | place: USA:California | collected 2016-06-15 | reverse complement strand
CGCGCTGGCGCGAGCGGCGCACGTGAAAACCCCAATCTACCGTTTCATGTTCTCGGAACAATTTGCCTTTGGCTTTCCGCCAAAACCCTACGCATTGGTCGCGCATCTGGCGTTGCTCGAGGAAGAAGCGGGCGCAGCGCCGTGGATGATCGCAGGGGTCGGCGCGGACATTCGCGCGCTGATCGGCGAGGCGGTCAAGCGCGGCGGCCATGTTCGCGTCGGCCTCGAGGATGCCGCACTGGGCACCACGACCAGCAACCTTGCCATGGTCGAGGAAGCGGTGCGGATGGTGCGCGGCCACGGCGCCGAACCCGCCACCGCAGCGGAGATGCGGCAGGCGCTCGCGGAAATTTCCTGAACCGGAAGTGCTGCGACAGCGACCCGATCCGGATCGACATTGTTCCGAGGCGCTGATGTTGGAGCCAGAAGGGCTCAACGCATGTTTGCAGGTATTTCCGCGCAAGTGTAGCTTTCGGGGAATTGCGGCGTAACGACAGAGCCATCAACCACGGAGCCCCTGCATGCGCGCCTTCGTCCTGCTGGCGGCATTCTTGGCCGCCCTCGCCCTCCCCGCCCGCGCCGCGGACGATGTCGCCGCCGCGCAGGGCGTCATCCGCTCGCAGGTCGAAGCATTCAGCCGCGACGATGCTGCGTCGGCCTATTCCTACGCCGCGCCCGCGATCCACGACATCTTCCCCCGCGCAGATATTTTCCTGTTCATGGTCCAGCAAAGCTATGCCCCAGTGTATCGCCACAGGAGTTTCGAATTCGGCGAGGGTCGCGTCTCGGACGGCCAGATCGCGCAGCGCGTTCACATCATCGATACGAATGGCGAGGCGTGGGAGGCGCTGTACACGCTGGAGCAACAGCCGGACGGCAGCCTGAAGATCACAGGCTGCTCGCTCCTGAAGGCGGGTCACGCGGTGTAGCGTTTACGCCGTCGCCAGACGCTGCCGCGCGCGGATCAACAGCGACACCACGATGGTGATGTTGAGCGCGTTCCAGCCGAGCCCGTTGAGGAACGCCGCGGCGTAGGAACCGGTGGCATCAAAAATCACGCCGGACACCCAGCCGCCGAACGACATCCCGAACACGGAAGCAAAAATCACGATTCCGACCCGTGTTGCCGCCTCAGACGCCGGCATCGATTCACGGACGATGATGGCATAGCTCGGCACGATGCCGCCCTGGAACAGGCCGAACATCGCGGAGATGACGTAGAGCGAAGTCAGGCCGTCGAAGAACAAATAGAACAACAGCGCAAAGCCCTGCGCCACCGATCCGATCAGCAGCGTCCTGATGCCGCCGATCTTGTCGGCGAGAAATCCCGAGCCGATCCGGCTGACGACGCCGAACGCCATCATCAGCGAGAGCATTTCGGCGCCACGCGCCGCGCCGTAGCCGAGATCGCCGCAATAGGCGACGATGTGAACCTGCGGCATCGCCATCGCCACGCAGCAGGAGATGCTGGCGATGCACAGCATCACCGTCAGCGTATTGGTCGAGAGGCCGAGATCGACCCGCGGCGGCGGCGCGTTCTCGTGATTGCGCCGGCTCGCCACACCGATCTGGGCGCGCAGCACCATTAGCACGATCGTCATCGCCACCGCGCAGAAAATCCCGATGGCGATATGGGTATGTCGCCAACCGATGGTCTGGATTCCCCAATTGACCAGCGGCGGCCAGATCGTGCCGCCGATATAATTGCCGCTGGCGACGATGGTCACCGCCAGCCCGCGATAGCGCTCGAACCAGTGCGAGGCTTCCGCCATCAACGGACCGAAGGTCGCCGAGGTCCCGAGCCCGATCAGGCAATGCACCAGGATAAATTGCCACAACGTGGTCGAAAGCCCGGCGAGCACATAAGCGGCCCCGAGGAAGCCGATGCTCAGTGCCATCGCCGCGACGATGCCGAAGCGGTCGGTGATCTTGCCCGTGACGATGCCGCCCAGGCCGAAGCCGAGCATGGTGAGCGTAAAAGCCAGCGATACCGCGCCGCGCGTGGCGCCGAATTCGGGCTGAATCACCGGCAGCACCACCACCACCGACCACATGCCGACGCTGCCGATCGCGCCGATCAGGACCGCAAGCGCCAGCCTTACCCATGCCTGAGCGGAATCAGGGGTGAATGCGGCCGGATTTCTGGGTGAATCGGAGGGGGCGTGCACAGGCCGCAACTTCGTCCCCCGCAGCCTTCGGGTCAAGCAACATGGCGCGATATTGGGCATGCAGATGCGGTGTAACTGGGCATGCCGCGACACCGACGTCATTCCACAATGGTCCGAAGGACCAGACCTCAGATGGGCAATTGCACATCGGGGAATCGCCCACGATCAGCTCGATATTCCCGGTTCGCCGTCTCGGAATGACGGCGCAATATCCTCGCGTTAACGCTTTCCTAACCATAAACCGGGCAAAAATTGCCGAGTGAAATTTGAGTGTCGTCAGCCGCGTAAAACGGGGGAGTACCCGTGGACGCCAGTGCGGTGCCTCACTTTCGAAACGGCGGTCCTTCGGCCGCCGCGCAGACGTTTGGCGCCCGCGAGCGGCATTCACGGGGGGAAGCAGCTACCATGGTCGATATTTCGGCAGGTCAAGGCACGGCGCCGGGGAGCGGATTTCCGAGTTTCAGCGAAATCGGCGCCATTCTGAAGCGTGGCGATCTCGCGCTGGCGTTCGGCATTCTCACCATCCTGGTGGTGCTGATCCTGCCGCTGCCCTCGATCGTGCTCGACCTGTTTCTCGCGATCTCGATCACGCTGTCGATCCTGATCCTGATGACGTCGCTGTTCATCCAGGCACCGCTGGAATTCTCGGCCTTCCCGACCGTCCTGCTGATTTCGACCATGCTGCGGTTGTCGCTCAACCTCGCCTCCACCCGGCTGATCCTGTCGCGCGGACATGAGGGCACGGCCGCCGCCGGCCATGTCATCGAAGCCTTCGGCAATTTCGTGATGGGCGGCAATTTCGTGATCGGAATTATCGTGTTCGCGATCCTGGTGATCGTGAACTTCGTCGTCATCACCAAGGGCTCGGGGCGCATCCACCTCGACGCCATGCCGGGCAAGCAGATGGCGATCGACGCCGACCTAAGCGCCGGCCTGATCGACGAGAAGATCGCCAAGGAACGTCGCAAGGCGCTGGAAGACGAAAGCGGCTTCTTCGGCGCGATGGACGGCGCCTCGAAATTCGTGCGCGGCGACGCGGTCGCGGGTCTTCTGGTGGTCTTCATCAACATCATCGGCGGCATCATTATCGGCGTCGCCCAGCAAGGTCTGAGCTTCGGCGAAGCCGCGCGCACCTACACCCTGTTGACCGTCGGCGACGGTCTCGTCACCCAGATCCCGGCTTTGATCGTCTCCACCGCGGCGGGCCTGCTGGTCTCCAAGGCCGGCGTCAGCGGCGCCGCCGACAAGGCGCTCATGAAGCAGCTTTCCGGCTATCCGCAGGCGCTCGGCATGTCGGCCGGCGTGATGCTGGTGCTGGCGATGCTGCCGGGCATTCCGATGATCCCCTTCCTCGCACTCGGCGGCGGGGCAGCGGCGCTGGCGCTGTCGGCCCGCAAACGCAATCGTGCCACCTCGGCAGCCGCAGCCGTCGCCGCGGCGGCTCCGGATGTCGCTGCCGCCGCTGCGGCGGCCACCGCGGAAGAGCCGATCGCAAACGCGCTGAAGATCGACGATCTCAAGATCGAGCTTGGCTATGCGCTGTTGCCGCTGGTGAACGGCCCCGACGGCACCGACCGCCTGACCGAGCAGATCAAGGCGCTGCGCCGCTCGCTCGCGGTCGAGATGGGTTTCGTGATGCCGGCGGTGCGCATCCTCGACAATGTGCAGCTCGAGGCCAACACCTACGTCATCAAGATCAAGGAAGTGGATGCCGGCACCGGCAAGATCTGGCCGAACCAGTTCATGGTCATGGACCCCGGCGGAAACCAGGTCGGGGTGCCCGGCATTCACACCATCGAGCCGACGTTCGGATTGCCGGCGACCTGGGTCGACGCCAGCCTCAAAGAGGAGGCCTCGCTGAAGGGTTATACCGTGGTCGACGCCGCCACCGTGCTCTCGACCCATCTCACCGAGTTGCTCAAGAACAACATGTCGGATCTGTTGTCTTATGGCGAGGTGCAGAAACTCCTGAAGGATCTGCCGAAGGAGCAGGGCGAACTGATCAAGGACATCGTGCCGAGCCAGGTCACGGTTTCCGGCATCCAGCGCGTCCTTCAACTCTTGTTGGCCGAGCGCATCTCGATCCGCGATCTCTCGACCATTCTCGAAGGCATCGCCGACGCGCTGGCGTTTTCGCGAAACCCGTCGACGATGGTCGAACATGTTCGCGCCCGGCTGGCGCGGCAGATCTGCGCCCAGAATACCACCTACAACGGCTACCTGCCGCTGATCGCGCTGTCGGCAAAATGGGAGCAGGCCTTCGCCGAGTCGCTGATCGGCCAGGGCGAGGAACGCAGCCTCGCGATGCAGCCCTCAAAACTGTCGGAGTTCATGACCGTGGTGCGTGACCGCTTCGAGCAGGCCGCCCGCGAAGGCGAGCACTTCGGCATCGATCCGTCCGTTCGTGCGATCGCTGGTCGAGCGCTTCAGATCGCAAACCACCGTGTTGTCGCAGGCGGAAATCCATCCGCGCGCGCGGTTGAAGACCGTCGGAAGTGTATGAGTGCGAGGAATTGCACCTCGACGCCCTCCCTGCTCGAACGGCTTCCATCATGGCCGGCCGAGCTATGGCTAGACCGCAATGACGGTCGCGGAGGCCCGCGGAGCGGCGCAAATCAGCGCCGACGGCCAGGGCTTTTTGGTCACAGGCAAACGATTTATTAACGGGCGGCAACCGAGGCCATTTTGCGGCGCAGAATGGGCAAATACGTTAATTCATTGCAATAACTAATGAATTTACAATTTTGACCGCCTAAAACGTGTTCTAATCGCGGAGGATCACGTCTTATCACTGCCTTGTGATCGCCTCTTTTGAACTAAAGGACGAATCCCCACGTTTGTGCTGTTGAGATGTTGAACCTGCAGGCGGATGATGCCGACCAAACTGCAGAGGCAGTAAGAGGGCAGGAGGCTTGAATGAACCATTCGTTCTACAGCGCCGACCGCACGACCCACCTGAAAATCGTGGTCGTCGCGCTCGTTGCGGGTATTGCGATGGCGGGCTTCGGCATCTCGGCCCGCAGCAATTCGGACGACGGATACACCCAGACCGCGCGCGTCCTCAAGGCCGGTAAGGCCGTGACAGTTACGAGCTCGAACGACTCCGTGGTCCGCTAACGAGTTTTATGAATTCACGCGGCTCTTTAACAGCCCCCCAAAGTCGCCACGTGAGTATGTAGGAGACCCCACTACCCCAAGACTACCCCAAGTCGACTACGGAAAACGCCCGCTCCCCACGGGCGTTTTCATTTTGTGGGTTGCAACGTCTTCCGATTTCGAAGTCAGACATCATGATCCGATTGGATCGAATCGGATCATGATGTGATCTCCTCGTGTGAGCATGATCTTCGGGCCAACGCTTTGCGTTTGTCCCGAGGGAAAACCGGCGTCCACCCATCGGGTTGTGGCCCGAGGGCATGCTTTTTCCGAATCATGCAGCTAGCGCGCCGGCGGGACGGTCTCGATCAGCTTGCCGGCAAAGACCGGCGCCGAGTGCGGATTGCCGTCAGGCGAGCCACCAGCCTGCTCGACGGTCACGGCATAGGTCGCAGCATTGATGGTGTCGGCATCGTAGGACGACAGCACCGGACGCGCGGTGAAGTCGCCGCCGCCGATCACGCCCAGCGAGCGCGGCCGTGGCAGCTTGTCGGAGATCAGCCAGAGCTCGAAGCTCTTGCCGGGGTCGGGCGTGGCGTCGATCTTGCGAACCGTGAAATTCTTGGTCGCGCCGTCAACCGTGAGAATGAACGCCGGCGAGCCGCCATCCTTCTGCAACACGGCGACATATTGCCCGGAAGACGCCGGCGTCACTGGCGTCCTGACCTCGACCAGTTGCGTTCGCGGTTTGGGGCGAAGGCCCTCGGGAAGCAAATCCGGCTGATAGACCTGGACCGCGATCATCGCGACCAGGGCCGCGGCGATTGCCGTGGTGAACGTCGCGACATTGCGCCAGCGCCGGGCTTGCGCGGACAACTGAATGACATTCGAGGTATCCACGACGGCGGCAGCCGGCTCCGCAACCGGCGGCGGCGCGTCGGGCAGCACCAATGGCGCCTGCGGCTCGGAATGTCCGACCGCGGTCTTGATCTTGTCCCAGACTTCCGGCCGCGGCTCGACCGATCCGACCATCTGGTTCAGCGCCCCAAGCTTCTGCTCCCACGCATGGACGATCGCGGCGAAGTCCGCGTCGACGGACATCATCGTCTCGACCTGCGCGCGCTCATCGGCATCAAGCGTGCCGAGTGCATATTCCGCGGCGAGCGCGATATGGTCTTCGCTGTGGGCCATCATCTAAAGTCCAAAACACTCCTCGACGCCAAGACACTCCTCACAAGACACTCCTAATAAGGTCCGAGGCACTCCTAAACTCCGAGGCACTCCCGGATGTCCATCATGCTGCGGCGTAGCCAGGTCTTCACCGTGTTCACCGGCGTCTCGAACTTCACCGCCAGTTGCTCGCGGCTCCAGCCGTTGTAATAGGCCAGCAACACGAGCTTCTGTCGGTCCGGCTCCAGACGGCCGACGCATTCCAGCAACCGCTTCAATTCTTCGGTCATCTCCCGGCGCGCAAGCGGATCCGGGGTGTCGGCAGCGACTTCCATCGCCGCCGGCTCCTCTTCGATCGAGACCTCGCTGCGTTTGCGCACGACGTCGATGGCCCGGTTTCGGGCGATCGAGGCCATCCACGTGATCGGCGACGACAGGCCGGGGTTGAACTGTCCGGCACTGGTCCAGATCTTGACGTAAGCCTCTTGAATAACCTCCTCGGCAAGATCCTGTCGGCGCAAGATACGGAGCACCACGCCAAAGAGTTTCGCCCGCGTGGCGGCGTAGAGCCGCTCAAAAGCGGCCTGATCCCCCTTCGCGACGGCGGCAATCAGCCAGACCAGCTCAGCTGGCGTCAGCATTCAGCGTCCTCAAGAATTCGCGATGCCCCCATCGCTTTTGTCCACACCGGCGCGGGCTCCAAGGTTGTCCTACCATACCTTGTGGCCAAACGGTCCACCAAGTCGGCGAAGCCGGCCTGTGGACATCTGCACATCGCCAAAGAAAAACCCGGACCTCGCGGCCGGGTTTGGTTGAAGTAACCGACGACGTCGGAAAGCCGTCAGGCGATGGCCCCGATGCGGGCGCGCATCAGACCGATGCTGTCGAGATCAGCCTGCTCGCGGGCGTTTTCCTCCGCGCGCTCGCGCGCCTGATCGCGCTCGTCGAGGAGTTCGACCTTTTTGAGCTCCTCGAACGCCTCGGCCAGCAGGCTCTTGGCGTCTTCAAGCTGGATACGCAATTCATCCGCCGAACGGGTGAGATTTTCCCGGCGCTGGATGGCAGCCTTGGCATAGGTCGGATAGGCGAAGTGCGTCGGGTCGTTGATCCCGGCGCGCTCCTGCTCGGTGTGGATTTCGCGCTCGAGGTCGACCGACATACGCTGGAAATCGGCGATCATGCCTTCAATCTGGGCAACCCTGCGGCGCTTCTCGTCGACCTGAAATTTCTTCAGGCGGATCAGCGTTTCACGTGACTTCATCGACTCATACTCCCCAGAAGTCCCGATCTGGACGCGGGACAGAACCGGCACCCCTCAAGGGGCCCGGTATCGCTAAACGTGTGCCGGGGATGATGGCCTGACAAAGTTAGCGTTCCGTTTCCAAACTCCCGAGTATCCGCTCAAGTTGCCGGTAACCGTCATTCAAACTGGCCACCTCGTCCTTGGCCTGGCGCAGAAAACCCTCCAGCGGCTCATGCAGCTTGATGGCCTCATCGACCTCGGCGCTGGAACCCGTGCGATAGGCTCCGAGCCGGATCAGTTCCTCCATGTCGGCATAGGTCGCCATCACCTGCCGCGCCCGCGTAATGGTCGGCAAATACAGCGGATCTGCCGATTTCGGCATGGTGCGGGAGACCGATTTCAGGACGTTAATCGCGGGATAACGACCGCGCTCGGCAATCGAGCGCTGCATCACAATATGGCCGTCCAGGATGCCCCGGACCGCATCCGCGATCGGCTCATTATGATCATCGCCGTCGACCAGCACCGTAAAGATGCCGGTGATGGTGCCGATTCCGACGCCCGGGCCGGCGCGCTCCAACAGCTTCGGCAATTCGGTGAAGACGGTCGGCGTATAGCCCTTGGCGGTCGGCGGCTCGCCCGCCGACAGGCCGATTTCACGCTGGGCCATGGCGAAACGCGTGACCGAATCCATCAGGCACAGCACGTCCTTGTCTTCATCCCGGAAATATTCGGCGATGGCCAGCGTCAAATAGGCCGCCTGCCGCCGCATCAAGGCCGGCTCGTCCGAGGTCGCCACCACCACCACCGATCGCGCCAGCCCCTCGTCGCCGAGGTCGTCCTGCAGGAATTCCTGCACCTCGCGTCCGCGTTCGCCGACCAGGCCGATTACCGTGATATCGGCATCCACGTTGCGCGCCAGCATCGACAGCAGTACCGACTTGCCGACGCCGGAACCGGCGAAGATGCCGAGCCGCTGGCCGCGGCAACAGGTCAGAAAGGTATTGAGCGCCCTCACCCCGAGATCCAGCGGCGGGCCGACGCGCTTGCGCGAATGCGCCGGGGGCGGCGCGTTGCGAAAAGGCATCGGCGAGGCGCCTTGGGCCAAGGGCCCCTTGCCGTCGATCGGCTCGCCCATCGCATTGATGACCCGGCCGAGCCACAGCGGCGACGGCCGCACCTGGCTTGCGGCATTGGCGATAACCGCGCGGCAGCCGCGCCGGACCCCCTCAAGGCCTGCGAACGGCATGACGACAGCATTGTTGCCAGTAAAGCCGATGACCTCGGACGGAATGAAGCGATTGCCGCCGGTTTCGATCACAATACGCGCGCCGACCGACATCGCGTGAATGGGACCCGCGATCTCGACCATCAGGCCGCGCACGCCGACAACGCGGCCGTAAATATTGACACCGTCGATGTCGGCGATCTGTTCGGCGAGCGCTTTCATTGCGAAAACCTTAAGTTTTCATGCTTTTGGACCCGGACCTTAACCTCGTGTTTACCCGCATCGTTAATCATTGCGTCACTGTCTTTGGTGTGACTGAGAGAGCACTCGACCGTCATTAGAATGGAAGAGTCGCGGGAGTCGGTTAGGCCCGGCTTCTAATGTGGAACTTGAGCGAGAGTGGGTACAAAAATCTGGTTGGATGCAGTATCTTAGGGCGATTCGTTAAAAATTGCACTGAAAGACCTTGCGGACATGAATCAGAGTTTGTTAACCATACGTCGTCAGGATCCGAATCAGTTGTTCAAAGGCGTTTTGAGTGCCGCAAGTAGTGCGGCCGACCTGACGCCCGGAGCGGCGACATTTAGGGGACTGGCATGCGCGTATTGCTGATAGAAGATGACAGCGCCGTCGCGCAGTCGATCGAGCTTATGCTCAAATCCGAGAGCTTCAACGTCTATACGACCGACCTTGGGGAAGAAGGCGTCGACCTCGGAAAATTGTACGATTACGACATCATCCTGCTCGACCTCAATCTGCCAGACATGTCGGGTTACGACGTGTTGAAGCAGCTTCGGGTCTCCAAGATCAAGACACCGATCCTGATCCTCTCCGGCCTCGCCGGCATCGAGGACAAGGTCAAGGGTCTCGGCGTCGGCGCCGACGACTACATGACCAAGCCCTTCCACAAGGACGAACTGGTCGCCCGCATCCATGCGATCGTGCGCCGTTCCAAGGGCCACGCCCAGTCGGTGATCCAGACTGGCGATCTCGTGGTCAATCTCGACACCAAGACGGTCGAGGTCGGCGGTCAGCGCGTCCACCTGACCGGCAAGGAATACCAGATGCTGGAGCTGCTCTCGCTCCGCAAGGGTACCACGCTGACCAAGGAGATGTTCCTCAACCATCTCTATGGCGGCATGGACGAGCCGGAACTGAAGATCATCGACGTCTTCATCTGCAAGCTGCGCAAGAAGCTCGCCAACGCCTCCGAAGGCCGCAACTTCATCGAGACCGTCTGGGGCCGCGGCTACGTGCTGCGCGAGCCGCACGAGGTCGAAGAGCGGATCCCCGCCTGATCAAGGATTTACTTCGAGCCTGTACGGCTCACTCCTCCCAGACTGGACCCCGCCGCAAATGGCGGGGTTTTTGTTTGGCGCACCCTCTCCGCTGGCTTGCCCGAGAAGACGCGTCATAGCCCGGCAACCTACCTCCGAAGTAATCGATGTTCCGATCGACCCGTTGCAACCTTGTCGTACGCAAGAGCCGCAGGAGATCCGACATGGCACGAGACATGGCACGACATGAAATCGTAAACCCGACCCGCGGATGGACGATCGATGGGTTCCGAGCCTTCTGGGCCAAGCCCGATATCTCGATGGTTCCAGCCATCCGGAGCAGAATCACCAGCGACATCATCGGCCATTGGCCAAGGCCGATTGGCGATATCCACGATCCCGACCTCTATCTCGGCGTGATCGCCGACATGCTTACGGTGTGTCCCGACTGGTCCCTGGCCGTGCCGGAATTTGCGGAATCGGGTGATTCGCACTTCATTCGCTGGATTGCAACTGGAACGGGCTCGGACGGCCGTTTCGAATTCACGGGCTGCGACCGCGTGAAGACCACCGCCAGCGGACTGGTTTGCGAGAATTATGTTTTTTGCGACCATCCTTTCTTTGAACAAATCTCCGCTTCGCGTGGCGCAAACAAACTCAGAAGCTTGGATCTGGGTTGATCGATCACGGCGCCTTCGTTGCATTGCGGGCGCGTGCGATCCACCGATTGCAACACCCCTGCGCCCATCATGGGTGGGGGGTGTTTCTTGGGGATTGAACCGGCTGTTCGCGTGCGGCGACAAACGGATCGTGCGACCTTGATGCCGGTCGATTAGGGGCGCTCCGACATGATCCTTCAGTCACTGGCCGGACTACCGGCCTTCCTGGTCTACTTCTGTACCGGCATTGTCGCCGTCGTCGCCTACCTCTTCGTCTATACCCGCGTCACCCCGCACGATGAATTCCAGCTGATCCGCGACAACGACCCGGCGGCCGCGGTCGCGCTCGGCTTGAGCCTGCTCGGCTTCGTGCTGCCGGTGGTCAGCGCCATCGCCCATTCCTCCAATGTGGTGGACTGCCTGATCTGGAGCGCGATCGCGCTGATCGTCCAGATTGTCGTGTATTTCATCGTCAGGATACCGGTGCCGAACCTGTCGGGACGGATCGCGGCAGGCGAACTCGCGCCCGCGATCTGGCTCGGACTGGCGTCGCTCGCCGCCGGCGCCCTCAACGCCGCCTCGATGATCTATTGATCATGCCAGAGAAACCCAACAGGGAATTCGGCGCGCGCAGGCCGGTCGTCGCCCCATCGGCGCAGCCTGTGAAGCGCTCCCATCATGTGGCGGTGCTTTTGATGGGCACCCTTGCCATTGGCGGCGGCGCCTATGCGATGATGCCGCGCGAGACCTGCCAGCCCAGCCGACCGGGAATGGCCGCACAGCCGGGCCTGCAAACAGGCTCCGAATGCCCGCCCCGCGGCTCTTCATCCAGTGGCGGTCACGGCTCATCGAGCGGATCGTCACGCAGCAGTTTCTACAGCAGCGATACCTCATCCAGCCATTCGTCCTCCGGCACGTCGTCCGACTCCGGTTCAGGCGGCGTGACGCGCGGCGGATTCGGCTCGTTTGCGCATGCGTTCACCTCGCATTTTTCCGGCGGCGGCTGACGACGGACGACATTCGCAAGATGCCGTGAAACGGCTGGCTTTTGCTTGCCTCGTCCATGCGCGCATGCCTGAATGTCGGCGATGGTCGAAGGAGGATCGCAGCATGAAACGCTCCCGCCGTGTCGTCCTGACCATGATGGGTAGTGCTGCCGTCGGCGCGGTATCGATGGGCCTGGTGCCGCGCAAAGACTGCGGTCCCGGGCGTACGCCGTTACCTGGGCCGGACGGCCAGCCCTATTGCCGCGCCACCTATGGCGGCTTCGGGATCACGCCCCATCGATTCCACGGACACGGCCATCTGCATGCGGGCGGCTAGAGTCTGATCCAGCTTCGCCAAATGGCGCGCAACCCGAAATCAGCTGACAGCTTCCATGCAGCGCATCACCTGTCCCGAACGCAGCGATTGGCGCACCACTGCGGAAGCATGCGGCTTCGATTTTCACACCATCGATGGCGAGCGCTATTGGGACGAGCGTAGTTATTACGCATTCACGCTGGAGGAGATCGAACGCCAGATCGAGGAGCCGTCGGGCGAAATCGACGCCATGTGCCTCGAACTCGTCGGCCGCGCGATCGACGATGAAAATTGTCTGCGGCGCCTGAAGATACCGGAAGCCTTCTGGCCACTGATCGCCCAAAGCTGGCACCGCGACGAAAGCAGTCTCTATGGCCGGCTCGATCTCAGCTTTGACGGACACGGTCCTGCGAAGCTGCTTGAGTATAACGCGGATACACCGACCTCCATTTTCGAAGCGGCGGTGTTTCAGTGGACCTGGCTGGAGCAGGCGATCGAGCGGCACATCGTTCCCAAGCGCGCCGATCAGTTCAATTCGATCCATGAGCGCCTGATCGACGGCTGGAAGAAGGTCGCTGCCGGACGCCAGATCCATCTGACGGGAATCACCGAAAACGCCGAGGACGCGGGTACGCTGGCCTATCTCGAGGACACCGCGCGGCAGGCCGGCCTCGCAACCACATTGATCGATATCGAGGCCATCGGATGGCGCGACGGCGGCGGCTTCGTCGACCTTGACGACCGTCCGATGGAGCTTGTGTTCAAGCTCTATCCCTGGGAATGGATGTTTCAGGATGCGTTCGGCGCAAAACTTGCCGACGCGCCGACGCGCTGGCTTGAGCCGCCCTGGAAAGCCATCCTCTCCAACAAGGGCATTCTTCCATTGCTGTGGGAGATGTTTCCAGGGCATCCCAATTTGTTGCCGGCTTTTTTCGAAGACGACCCGAACGCTGCTCGGCTCGGCGCGTCCTTTGTTCGCAAACCGCTCTACTCCCGCGAAGGCGCGAATGTGGCACTGGTCAGCCGCGGCGCAACCCTGGTGGAACAGGAAGGACCCTACGGCGCCGAAGGCTTTATTCGCCAGGCGTTGGCGCCGCTGCCGAATTTTTCCGGCCAATACCCGGTGCTTGGCAGCTGGTTGATCGATCACATCCCGTGCGGGCTATCGGTCCGCGAAGACGAAAATCCGATCACCGGCAACACGTCGCGATTCCTGCCGCACGCCATCCTGTGAGTCACAGCATGATCCGGAAAAGTGGAAGCCGGTTTTGCGAAAAGGCCATGCTCAAACACAGAGATGAAATCATGATCCGGTTCGATCTAATCGGATCATGATTTAGCCATCCCGGGATCCCGTCCGAGACGCGTCCTTCGGGATCGTTTTCTACCGAGCCGCCGAGGCCACCAGTTTCAGCGCAGGCTGTATCATGGAAGCGACCACAGTGCGGACGCCTCGGGTCGCATTCGGGCGGTAGAGCCCGCGCCGGTCCGGGTAGGGCTTGAAGGCGTCGGTTATTCCGACGACGGATTCAGCGGCGCCGAGCGCCAGTACGCCATCGACCTCGAGCATCTTGGCGAGGCGATCGAAGATGTTGGCTTTGGTTTCCTGGTCGAAATAGATCAATACGTTGCGGCAGAAGATCACGTCGAACATTCCAAGATGGGAAAAGTCCTGCAGCAAATTCAGTTGCCGGTGCTGAACCATGGCGCGGATGTCGGCATTGAGCTGCCACAACTCTCCTACCTGGGTGAAATGCCTGACCAGCATGTGGATCGGCAACCCGCGCTGAACCTCGAACTGGCTGAAGATGCCAGCCCTGGATTTTTCAAGCACGGCCTGCGACAGGTCGGTCGCCAGGATTTCAACCCGCCACCCCGCCAGCGTCGGCGCAAATTCCTTCAGGCACATCGCGATCGAATACGGCTCTTGCCCGCTGGAGGAAGCCGCGCACCAGATGCGCAGCGAACGGCGGCTCGCGCGCGCCTGCAGAAGTTCCGGGAGTACCGTCTCCCGCAGATGATCGAACGGAATCTTGTCGCGAAAAAAGAACGTTTCGTTGGTGGTCATGGCCTCGACCACCTCGGCCGTCAGCGCTTCGGATCCACCCCTCATCATCTTCGCGGTGAGTTCGGCGATGCCGGCGAGACCGGCCCTTCGCGCCAGCGGGATCAACCGGCTTTCGACCAGGTATTGCTTGTCGGCGGACAGATCCAGCCCGGAGCGCTCTTTCAGAAGCCTGCGCAAGAACTCATAGTCCATCGGGGTCACGAGCGATCTCCCGAGAACACGCGGACCAGTTTCGGCCCGATCTGATTAAGCGGCAGAACGGCCGCGCAAATGCCGGCATTCGCGGCCGAGCCGGGCATCCCCCACACCACGCTGGTGGCTTCATCCTGGGCGATCACGCTTCCGCCGGCGGCGACGATCTCCTTGCCGCCGCGCATGCCGTCCGAGCCCATGCCGGTCAGCACGACGGCCAGAACGCCGGCCTGCCAGACGTCGATCGCAGAGGAAAACAATGGGTCGACGGCGGGCTTGCAGAAGTTGATCGGCGGCCCATTGTCGAGCGCGATCACCACATCGGCGCCATGCCGTGCGACGCGCATATGGAGGCCGCCCGGCGCGAGATAGATATGGCCCGCCTTGACGATTTCACCATCGATGGCTTCGCGCGCCGGCCGGCGGCTCGAGCGCGCAAGGTGCTCCGCAAGAATCGTTGTGAATGTCGGCGGCATGTGCTGGGTGATGAGCACCGGGAAACGATCGATCACGGAACCGAGTTCGGTCACCAGGGACATCAACGCCTGCGGACCGCCGGTCGATGAGCCGATGAGAAGCGCGCGCGGCGCCTGCGTGCTGAACGCGCGACGCACCAGCTGCGGCTGCGGAGCCGGCACGGTCCGGGGCGATAGCTCACGCGGCCGTCCGAACGCCGGCGCCAGCAACGATGATGGGGCAGCCGGAACGGCGCGACGCACCTTGGCGCCAAGATGACGAATTTTCTGAAGCAGATCGTGGCGAAAGATTTCGGCGGCGGCCGGTTCACGGGTGGTTTCCGGCTTTGGAATATAGTCCGAAGCGCCAAGCGACAGCGCTTTGAAGCTGATCTCCGCGTTGCGGCGGGTCAGGGTCGAAGCCATGATGATGATAAGGTTGCGTTTCTTCGCCAGCAGCAGGGGCAGCGCGGAGATGCCATCGAGCTCCGGCATCTCGATATCGAGCACGGCGACGTCGGGATTGACCCGTTCGAGCTGATTGACGGCGTCAAGCCCTGTGCGCAGCGATGCCGCGACAACCATGTCCGGTTCGGATGAGACCCAGCGGGAGATCAACCCCCTGATCACGACGGAGTCGTCGACCACCATCACCCGCAACGGCTCTTGACGCGTCAAATTCGAGGTCGAAGGGGCTGTCAACGCAACACTCATTATTCACCAAATACGGCTCAAGCGGCACTATTGAAATGATACGCCGAGGGCCGTTCAGCCGCCGGATCGAAAAATCAGAGAAGGCCAACCTCCTGGAACTTCGCCGTGACGATGTCCTTGTCGAACGGCTTCATGATGTATTCGTTGGCGCCGGCGTGAAGCGCGCGCGCGATGTGCGCGACGTCGTTTTCGGTGGTGCAGAACACCACCTTGGGCTGATCGCCGCCGGGCATGCGACGCAGATTGCCGAGGAATTCATAGCCGTCCATCACCGGCATGTTCCAGTCGAGCAGGATGGCTTCGGGCAATCCGCGCTTGCAGACCTCGAGCGCCTTCTCGCCGTCCTCGGCTTCGATGATCTGGAAATCCAGACCTTCCAGGATCCGCCTTGCGACCTTTCGAATCACGCTCGAGTCATCGACTACCAGACATGTTCTCATTTTTTTGCCTCTGCTTCTTTCGATCCCCGAAGGGACTTTTCAATTGCAGCTTACGCGGTAAGTACCGCCGATGTTATGCCGCCATTACGTTGGGCACGATTTCGAGGACGCGATCGACATCGAGGACGACCATGAGCTGGCCGTCGAGGCGATGCACGCCGCCGGCGAGCTTGGCCATGCGGGGATCGAGGTTGACGGGGTTTTCCTCGCGGCCTTCGTCGGCGA
>WNGI01002393.1_pt1 | contig 16239 bp, 13 predicted proteins | sample 5400621 | NCBI WGS metagenome assembly WNGI01 (sample SAMN13153374, study PRJNA577476) | soil metagenome | isolation source: 20 cm soil or saprolite under Garry oak tree replicate 1 | place: USA:California | collected 2016-06-15 | reverse complement strand
GGCGCGGTACGACTCGGCGGTGTACCAATGGCGGCCCATCCGCTTGAGGATGCGATTCGACCCGGATTGGAGGGGCGCGTGGAGATGGGCCGCGAGGTGGGCGGGCGCCTCGATCAGCAGCCGGGCGATCGTGTCGTCCGCCTCGGTGGCTTCGATAGACGAGAGACGAAAGCGCACCTGGGGAACCGCAGAGATCAACGCCTCGAGGAGAGCTCCTAGGGTTGACTGACCCCGGGCGCGAGCCCGGGGAATACGTGAGGGGGACAGGTCAGGTTCTTCCCCGGGCTTTCGCCCGGGGTCAGTTGACCGGTCCTGCCCGTACGTCCCGATGTGGATACCCGTCAGCACTATCTCGGCATGGTACTGGGCAAGCCCCCGTGCTTCCTCCACCAGCTCCGCAATCCCCCGCGACCGGTTCGCTCCACGTGCGAGCGTCGTCGCGCAGAACGTGCAATGCTCGTCGCACCCGTCCTGGATCTTGAGCAGGCCGCGGGACCTCACCCCCTGACCTCCTCTCCGCGTTGCGGAGAGGGGGAATGGGGGTGAGGCCAACCCGGCTGCCCGGAGCACGCGCGCCGGCTCCGCTCCGCCGACCACGGCGCGCACCGACGGCAGGCCCGCAATGCGACCGTTGTCGAGCGCGGCGGCGCAACCCATGACCACCGTTTCGAGCCGGCCGCTCCCTCGCGCCAGCCGGCGTACCAGACGTCCCAGTTTCGCCTCGCTCTCGTGGGTCACCGTGCACGAATTCACCACGGCGACGTCCGCGGCGGCCGGGTCGTCCACGACGACGGCACCCTGGTCGGCGAACGCCTGGCGCACGCGCGCCGTGTCGTACTGATTGGCCTTGCAGCCAAACGTGTGGAAATAGACCTTCACGGCCGCACGGTGAGCCCCACGAGCACAGTCCACACGCGCTCGGTGAGCCCGCCCCCCCGACGCTCCAGCCGCTCGAGCCCCAGGTCCACGAACGCACGGCCCTGTGCGAACGCGCGGCCCGTCCCCAGCGACCCCGCGACCTCGGTCGGCGCCTTGGTGCCCGGCCCGAACGGCACCTGCCCGCCGCGCACGCCCAGGCGAATCGGCATCCGGCGCGAGCCGAACTCCGCCCCTGCGGACCAGCTCCACGTGTCGAACGCGCCCGCACCGGCCTTCGACCAGGAGCGCCATGCCGCCGCCGCCGCGAACCGGGCGCTCGGGCTGGGCACGATGAGCAGGCCACCACCCGCCATGAGCGGCAGGTCGGTCACTGCACTCGTCGTGTCGGCGACCTTGGCGCGCAGCCGGTTGTCGCTCCGCGCCCAGCCCGCGATGCTCAGGCCGGGAGCGAGGCCGATGAGCACGCTCCCCGACACGCCGAACCCGTCGTAGCGCACGTCGGCGGACTGCTGCACCGGGTGGAACGTCGAATCGTCGAACCGCCGCTCGGCGGTCATCCGGGTGGAGCCCGCGAGCACATGCACCGCGGCGCCGATCGCGATGCGGCGCGATAGCCGGCTCGCCGCCGCGAGTCGCACGTCGGTCACGCTCCCGTCGCTCGTGATCTCGTCGGTGTAGGGCCGCACCACGCCCCGCAGCGGCAGGGAGTCGCGCAACGTCACGTCCCACGACTTGTCGAGGTACGTCGTGAACCCGGCCGCGACCGCGAACCCACGTCCCAACGGGCCCGCGACCCCCATCACCGGAAAACGGGTAGCGCGGAGCGCCGTCGTCGTGCCGCCCACCTCGGCGTCGCGATTCGATGTCGCTCCCGCCGCGGTCGCGGTGAGTTGAGCGACATCGGCGAGCTGGGCTTCCATGAGCGGCGACAACCCGTCGAACGGACCGAACGCCCCGCCGGTGGAGCGCGCCCGTACCGACTCCCACCGGCCCGGTGTGCCGAGGCCGCGGATGCCGAACTGGGAGTCCTGGCCGGACAGGCGGACGGGCGGATTGGCGGTCAGGAGCGCCACCGCGGCCACGACGGTTCCGCCCGCCCGTCTCATGGCACCCCGAACCGGAATGGCCGCACGAAGGTGACCTGCAGCGTGGGGCGGGCCGCAGCGATGGACGGATAGAAGCGGATCTCGCCCAGGAACTGGGCTTCCAGCTGGGGCCGTAACACGAGTACGGTCGGGTGGGTGGAATCCGCGGCCCAGAGCTGCAGCAGGTTCGTCACCTCGATCTTCACCGTGCCAGTCGAGTCCGGATGGATGACGGTCGTGTCGCCGAGGCGCGGGTCGATCGGGGACTTAGCACCGAAGTCGGCGAACACCGTGCGCGCCTCGATCACAAACGAGTCGGCGGGCGCCCCGCGGGCCGGGACGGCGGGCTCGAGAAAGAGCGTGGCGCGGATGATCTGGGACGAATCCCTGATGACTCTTGGAAACGCGACCCGCAACAGGCTGCGCGCCGACGGCACTCCGCCCACGGCGAGTGTGGAGTCGAGCGGGGCCGGTGGCGGCGCGAACACGAAGCTCGCGAACGCCGCCCCCAGGGCGCCGGGCGTGCGCGCCACGCCCCCGGGCGTGTCGGCGGAGTCCACGCGGAGGTACCACTGCAGCAGCGGCCCGAAGGTGCCCTTGCCAAACGCGAGGCTCGCGCGGGTGTCGGCGGCGATGCGAATGCCGTACGCAACCGTGCCGGAATCCGTCCCGACGTAGCGCGCCGCCGCCGCATCGAGCTTGAGCGACAGTACCAGGTGGTGGTTGACGGTGTCCACGACGACGCTGTCGCCCGTCACCGCGTCTTTCCCCCCCGGCTGCGCGAGCAGGGTGTCGACGTTGACGCTCCGGAGCGAGTCGGTGAACGGGACCACGGAGCCGAACGTGGTGCTCGTGTCGATCGTGATCGGGAGCCGGTACAGGTGAACCCAGAGGTTGTGCGTCGCCGTATCGCGCCGAACGATGCGCACCTGGAGCCGCGCGGAGTCGGCGCCGAGGATCGCGCCCGTGTCGGTGGTCGAGAGCACGAAGCCACGGCCGATCCCGTTGATCCGGAAGATCGGCCGGCTGTCGAGCGTGTCCGTCGCGCCGGGGAGCTGCGCCGCGAGCATCAGGGGGGTCTGGTAGGCGAGCACGTAGCCGCGGTACGACGAGTCCCGGTTGATGCTGGTCGTGAGCAGCGTGTCGACGATGGTGATCTGGCCCGAGGGACAGTAGTCCGGGCAATCGCCCGGCGCCGTGAGCCGCTCCACGCATGCCGCGACGAGCAGGACGGCGCCGACGAGCGCGAGCCGGCGCCGCGTCACCTGGTGAGCGTCGCTTTCCCGAACGCGTCGGGCAGGAGGTCGCGCAACACCCAGCGCCGCTCGGTCTTCGGCCCCACGGCGATCACCTGGAGGTCGAGCCCGAACTCGGCGAGCAGCTGGCGGCACGCGCCGCACGGCGACGCCGGCGGATCCACGTCCGTCGCCACGACGATGCGGCTGAACCCCCGCGCCCCGTCCGCGATCGCGGCGCCGATCGCCATTCGCTCGGCGCAGATGGTGAGCCCGTAGGAGGCGCTCTCGACGTTGGCCCCGACGAACACCCGGCCATCGGCCGCCTCGAGCGCCGCACCCACGCGAAACTTGCTGTACGGGCAGTAGGCGTTCTTCTGCACGTCGCGCGCGCGGCGCACCAGCTCGGCGCTCACGCCCAGACCCCCGAGAGGAACGACGTCCCCGCCGCGAGCCCCGGGGACGCCGCATCGAAGTACTCGGCGACGGTCGCACCCATGTCCGCGAAGCTGCTCCGCTCCCCGAGCGCGACCGGCCGCACCAGGGGACCCAGCGTCAGGATCGGCACCGCCTCGCGCGAATGGTCCGTCGAAGGCGTGGTCGGATCGTTCCCGTGGTCGGCCGTGAGAATGATCAGGTCGTCTCCCTTGAGGCGGGCCTCGAGCCGGGGAATCCAGGCATCGAGCTGTTTCAATCCCTCATGAAACCCCGGCACGTCGTTCCGGTGCCCCCAGGTCTGGTCGAATTCGATCACGTTCACGAAGATGAACCCCGCCTCGGTCTCGTCCAGGGCCCGCTCGATCAGACGGTACGCGTCCGCATTGGTCGGCGTGTGCTCGCTCGCGATGTTCCGTCCCGCGAACAGATCGTCCACCTTGCCGATCCCTACCCGCGGCACGCCTGCCGCCGCGAGCCGGTCGAGCAGCGTCGTCCCCACGGGCTCGATCGAGAAGTCCTTGCGGCGCGGCGTGCGCTCGTACGCCCCGGGCTTCCCGGCGAAGGGCCGCGCGATCACGCGGCTCACCGCGTGCTCCCCCACGAGCAGGTCGCGCGCGATCGCGCACGCCCGGTACAGCTCGTCCAGGCCGACCGTTTCCTCGTGCGCCGCCACCTGGAAGACGGAGTCGGCCGACGTGTAGACGATCCACTTTCCGGTGCGCTGGTGCTCCGCTCCCAGCTCGGCGATGATCGCCGTGCCCGACGCGGCCCTGTTGCCCAAGTAACCACGACCGGTGCGTCGCGCGAACTCGTCGAGCAGAGACGTCGGGAAGCCGTGCGGGTACGTGCGAAACGGACGCTCGAGAATCACCCCGCAGATCTCCCAGTGGCCCGTGGTGGAGTCCTTCCCCTGGGACCGGGGGAGTGCAACGCCGTGCGCGGCGGTGGGACTGACCCCAGGCGCCAGCCCGGGGATGAGCCGACATCTCCCCAAACCCAACCGCTCCAGATTCGGCAGCCGCAGCCCCCCGACCGCCCGCGCCACGTTTCCCAGCGTGTCCGAGCCCGCGTCGCCGTAGGCGGCCTGGTCGGGGCACGGACCGATGCCGAGCCCGTCCAGCACGATGATCGCGGCGCGCTTCAATCGTAGATACGCGGCAGCCGGGGACCGAGCCCCGCCAAGAGCTCGTGCTGCAACGTGCCGCTCCATGCGGCGAACTGGTCCAGCGTGTTGACCAGCCCGTCCGCCTCACCCACCAGGGTCGCGACATCACCCACGGCGGCGCGTCCGTCGCCCACGTCCACCATCGTCAAGTCCATCGTCACGCGCCCGACCACCGGGCAGCGCGCGCCGTTCAGGAGCACGGTCGCCTCGGGCTCGCGACCGAGCAAGCGGCGCACTCCGTCGGCGTAGCCGATCCCGAGCGTCGCGACTGTGGTGTCGCGCGGCGCGGTCCAGGAGGCGCCGTAGCTGACGCCCTCGCCCTGCCGCACGGTGCGAACACTGACCACACGCGCGCGCACCGCAATCGCCGGCCTGCCGGTAGGCAACCCGGCGCCGGGAGTCGCGCCGTACAAACAGATCCCGGGGCGGATCATGTCCAGCGCGAACGCCTTGTCCCGAAGCGCCGCCGCGCTGTTCGCCACGTGCAGCAGCGGCGGCCGACGCGCCAGACGTCCCACGGCGGCCTTGAATCGCTCGAGCTGTGTGTCGGCCGAGCCGTCGCGCCGGTCGGCCGAGTGAAAATGGGTGTAGCAGCCTTCGAGGTACGGCGTGTCGAGCAGGTCCGCGATTGGCTCGATCTCGTCCCAGCGCACGCCCGAGCGACTCATCCCCGTGTCGATCTCCAGGTGGAACGCGCCGCCCCCCGCCCCCCCCGCCCCGCGCGCGATCCAGGCGTGGAGGCTCGCCCGGTCACCGAGCGCCGGCGTCAAACGGTGCGCCTGGTAGGCGTCGAACTGATCAGGGCGGGCCGGCATGAACACGAGCACTGGCCGCGCGATCCCCGCCGCGCGCAGCTCCACGCCCTCGTCGACCGTCGCGACGCCGTAGCCCCAGGGATCGACGGTCTCCAGGGCCTTAGACACGGCGACGGCTCCCACCCCGTAGGCGTTCGCCTTCACCACCGGGAGGAGCCGTGTGCCGGCGACCCGGGCAACCGTGCGGGCGTTCTCGACGACGGCGGCGAGGTTTACCTCGATCCACGCACGGGAGAGGTCCTGACGCCCGCTGATTGACCCGTTCACAGGCGCGCGTATGATACGCCGCATGATGGCTAAATGCAAGACGATGAAGCGGTTGGACACGTGCGCGATTATCGTTACGAATGCCCAAACAACCGTCTCCGGATTCTGCGCGCGGCGACGCCGCGCTCGCGCGCGCGCTCGCACTCGTCCGTGATCTGCGCGCGCGCTGTCCCTGGGACCACGCTCAGACGCGCGAGACGCTGCGGCCTTACCTGGTCGAAGAAGCGCTGGAGCTCGATCAGGCGCTCAAGGACGGCGAGCCCGCCGAGCTGCGCGACGAGCTGGGTGATCTGTTGCTGCATCTCGCGTTTCAGATCGTGATCGGGGAGGAGCGGCGCGAGCTCGATGCCGAAACCGTGACGCGCGCGCTCGAAAAGAAGATGTGGCGGCGGCATCCGAAGCTGTTCGGAGACTCGGAGGCGCCGGATCATGAGGGATGGGAGCGGGTGAAAAAGCGGGAGCGGGGAGCCGGGAGCGGGACCCTCCGTGGTCTCCCACCCTCCTTGCCCCCACTGCTGATGGCGTTTCGGTTGCAAGAACGGGCGGCGGGTGTCGGCTTCGACTGGCCGGACGCGACGGGGCCGATGGAAAAGGTGAAGGAAGAGATCGCCGAACTGCTGCGAGAAACCCTAAAGGACTCCCTGACGGTCGCGGGAAAGGGGAAACGGGAAAGGTTAGAGGACGAGGTGGGCGATCTTCTCTTTGCGGTCGTCAACCTCGCGCGCAAGCTGGCGATCGATCCGCGCGCGGCGCTGGAGCGCGCGAACGAGAAGTTCACGCGACGGTTCGAGGCGGTCGAGCAGCTGGCGGCGGAGCGCGGCGTGGACGTCGGTCGGGCGAGCCTCGAAGAGCTGGACCGGCTGTGGAACGAAGTGAAGGCTCAGTCCTTATAGTGTCATCCTGAGCGCCGCAGGCGCGAAGGACCTGCGGTTGAGCACCAAGCAGATCCTGGCGGCTTCGGTAGAAAGAAGAGTAATGCGGCATCACCGTCCGAGCGTCCGACCATTTCACGGCCAAAGCTTGTACAAGGTTCGCGGAAACGCGATCGCCTCGCGGATGTGAGGGATGCCGCAGATCCACGCCACCGTGCGCTCTACGCCGAGCCCGAAGCCCGCGTGCACGAACGTGCCGTACTTGCGGAGGTCGAGGTACCAGCTGTACGCGTCTTCCGGCAGCTTCTCCGCGCGGATGCGGGCGAGCAGCTTGTCGTAGTCGTCCTCCCGCTGGCTGCCGCCGATGATTTCGCCGTATCCCTCGGGGGCGAGCATATCGTTGTTGAGGACGGTGCGGGGGTCGGCGGGGTTTTCCTTCATATAGAAGGCCTTCACCGCCTTGGGATAGTTGAACACCAGCACCGGCCGGTCGTACTGCTGGGCGAGGAGGGTCTCGGCCTCGCCTCCTAAATCCTGCCCCCATGCGATGTCGCTGCCGAGCGTCTTGAGCCTCGCCACGGCATCCGTGTACGAGATGCGCGGGAACGGCGACCGGACCGCCTCGAGCGGCTTCACATCGCGCTCGAGCTCGGCCAGCTCGCCTTTGCGGCGCTCGAGTGCGCGTGTCACGATGTAGGAGACGAACTCCTCCTGCAGCGTCATGTTGGCCTCGGAGTCGTTCCACGCGACCTCCGGCTCCACCATCCAGAACTCGGTCAGGTGGCGGCGGGTCTTCGATTTTTCCGCGCGAAACGTCGGCCCGAAGCAGTACACCTTGCCGAGCGCCGCCGCAGCCGCCTCTACGTAGAGCTGGCCTGTCTGCGCCAGATACGCCGTGCCCAGGTCGAAGTATTCCGTGGCGAACAGGTGGCCGGCCGCCTCACCGATCGCCCCGGTGAGGATCGGCGTGTCGACCAAAACGAAATGCCGCTCGTAGAAGAAGTCGCGGATCGCCTGGACCACCTCGTGGCGGACCCGCGCGATCGCGACCTGGCGCCGGCTGCGGAGCCAGAGATGGCGGTGCTCGAACAAGAACGCGGTGCCGTGCTCCTTCGGCGTGATCGGGAAGTCGTGGCTGGGCCCGAGCACCCGCAGGTCCGCCGCCGTCAGCTCGACGCCGCCCGGCGCGCGCGCGTCGGCGCGCACGGTGCCTGTGACCTCCACCGAGGTCTCCTGGGTGAGCTGACCGAACGCGTCCCACGCGACCTCCGGCACGTCTTTCTTCGACAGCACCACCTGCAGGTATCCGGTGCCGTCCCGCAGCATCACGAACCCGATCTTCCCCGACGAGCGCGTCGTCATCACCCAACCGCGCGTGATCACGGTCTGACCTGCGAGCGGCGGCAGTTCTTCGATGCGGTGAAAGGAGGGCATGGGGGCGAATAGACTAGCGGTGAAACGCGGAACGCGGAAGTGGGAACGCGGAACCGAAATGTCTGTTCCGACTTCCGCGTTCCACGTTCCGCGTTCCCGTCAGCCCACCCTGAACAACTCAAACCCTCGCTCGTATCTCGCCACGATCCGTTCCCGGTACGCCGCATGCTGCCGTTCGGCGAGCGCCGGGTCGCGGGCGATGATCTCGCCCGCCGCGCGCCGGGCGGCCTCGAGCAGCGGCAGGTCGGTCGCGAAGTTCGCATACCGCAGCGGCACACCGCCCGACTGGCGGGCGCCGGCCAGCTCGCCCATGCCCCGCTCCTGGAGATCGAGCTCGGCGATCTTGAAGCCGTCGGCGGTTGCGCTGAACGCCTCCAGGCGGGGCGCCGCTTCCGGAATGTCGGACAGGAGGATGCAGTGGCTCGCGGCCGCCCCGCGCCCAACCCGCCCGCGCAGCTGGTGCAGCTGCGCCAGTCCGAACCGCTCGGCGTGCTCGATCAGCATCACCGTCGCGTTCGCCACGTCGATCCCCACCTCGATGACGCTCGTCGCGACGAGGATGTGGACCGCGTTGTCGCGAAAGGCTCGCATCGTCGCGTCGCGCTCCTCTGCCTTGAGCCGCCCGTGCACCAGACCCACCTCCAGCTCCGGAAACGCTTTGGCCAGCCGCTCCGCCATCACGGTTGCGGCCTTCAGGTCGGCACGCTCCGATTCCTCGATCAATGGATAGATGACGTACGCCTGGCGGCCGGCCACGCACTCCGCACGGATGAACTCGTAGATCTTCTGGCGCGCCGCCTCCGTGCGCAGCGCCGTCTTCACCGTCCCCCGCCCGGGCGGGCGCTCACGCAGCTGGGTCACGTCCAGGTCGCCGTACAAGGTGAGCGCGAGGGACCGGGGGATCGGCGTCGCCGTCAGCAGCAGCACGTCGGGCGCGTCGCCCTTCTCGACCAGGGCCGCCCGCTGCTCCACGCCGAAGCGATGCTGCTCGTCGATCACGGCCAGCCCGAGCCGCTGGAACTTCACCGCTTCCTGGATGAGCGCGTGGGTCCCGACCACGAGGCGCGACGCGCCCGCCGCGATGCGCTCGCGCGCCTCCGCCTTCTCCGCCGCGGGGAGCCGCCCGATGAGCAATTCGGGCTTGAGCGCGAGCGGCTCGAGCAGGCGCGTGAGCGTCGCGAGGTGCTGCTCCGCGAGGAGCTCGGTCGGCGCCATGATCGTCGCCTGGTAGTCGTTCTCCAGCGCGAGCAGCATCGCGAACAGCGCGACCACTGTCTTCCCCGTCCCCACGTCGCCCATCAACAGGCGGTGCATGCGGAGCGGCGCGAGCATGTCGTCCGTGATCTCGCGGATCGCCTGCCGCTGGTCACCCGTCAGGTCGAACGGCAGGTGCTGCTTGAGCTTCGTGGTAAGCGCCTTCTTCAGGACGAAGGTGATCCCGGCGCGCGCCCGCTTCGCGAGCGCCCGGGCGCGCGCCTGCACCAGCTGCTGGTCGAACAGCTCGTCGAACGCCAGCCGCCGGCGGCCCGCCTCGGCGTCCGCCGTTGTCTCCGGCCGGTGCACCGCCCCGAGCGCCGGTCCGAGCTCCCGGAGTCCGACCGCTACGCGCAGACTCTTGGGATGGGGGTCCGCCACCAGGGCGAGCAGCGCGTCCAGATGCTGATGGATCAGCCCGCGGATCTGCCGGTGGGTGAGCCCTTCGGTGGCGGGATAGACCGGCAGCACGAGTCCGCGCTCGGGGCCCGCTTCCCCCTCGTCCGCGAGAATCACGAACTCGCGGGGCACGAGCTGGCGGCCGTGATAGTAGCGCACCGGCCCCGTAACGAGCACCAGCTGCCCTTTCTTGATCTGGCGCTCGAGGAACGGCTGGCCGGGCCAGGCGCACTCGAGCGGACCGCCGCCGCTTTCGTCCCGCAGCACGGCACGGAACACGCGCAGACCCTTGCGGGTGGGGAGCACTCCCGTGCTCACCACCCGGCCGACGCACGTCACCTCCTGCCCGACCTGCACCTTGGCCAGAGGCGTGACGGTCGTGGCGTCGAGATAACGATGCGGCGCGTGGTACAACAGGTCGCCGACGCTCCTGATGCCGAGCCGGGCGAGCGATTCCGCGCGCTTCGGGCCGACGCCCTTCAAGTATTTCACCGAGGTGGTCAGCGACAACGACACGCCCTTTCCCCTTTCCCCCTTCCCCGGCCGTTCACCCGCTCACCAGGCGCCTGGCGTAGGACTGGGCGTCGAACACCTCAAGATCGTCGAGTCCCTCGCCGGTCCCGAGGAACCGGATCGGGACCCGCACCGCACGCTCGAGCGCCACCACGCTCCCGCCCTTTGCGGTGCCGTCGAGCTTGGTCACGATGAGACCGGTGAGCGGAACCGCGGCGGCGAAGGCCCGCGCCTGATGCACCGCGTTCTGTCCCACCGTGGCGTCGAGCACGAGCAGCGACTCGTGTGGCGCGCCCGGCTGCTGCTTCGCGACGACGCGCACCACCTTTTTCAGCTCCGCGAGCAGCCGCGCTTCGGTGTGGAGCCGCCCCGCAGTATCCACCAGCACCGTGTCGACGCCGCGGGCGCGCGCCGCCGCGATCGCATCGAACGCGACCGCGGCCGGATCATGCGTCCCCGTGACGCAGGGCACGCCTAGCCGGTCGGCCCAGACCAGCAGCTGCTCGGCCGCCCCGGCGCGAAACGTATCGGCCGCGGCGAGCAGCACCGACCGCCCGGCGCGCGCGAGCCGGGCGCCGAGCTTCGCAATCGCCGTCGTCTTCCCCACGCCGTTCACCCCGAAAACCAGCATGACCGTCGGCGGCACCGGCGCCCGGGCGAGCGCCCCCGGATCGACGCCCGGCGGCGCGGGCGCCAGCGCCCCCATCACCGCGCGCTCGAGCGCAGCCTGGAAATCGACATCGCCGTCCTCCCTTCCGGCGACTCGATCGAGAATTTCCTCCGTTGCCTCCACGCCGAAATCCGCCTCGAGCAGGATCCGCTCGGCCTCGCGTCGCTCGCGCGCGCCGCGCCCGAACACGCGCGCCAGCCGCTCCCACAGGGCCATCAGGGCAGGCCCTCGCGCCGCCGCCATGCCCACTCGGCGGTGAACGCGGCGATTGCCACCGCGAACAACCACCATCGGTCCCGCAGGGCCACGCCGGTGAGCCAGCCGCCCGGCGCGCCGCCGTGCGGCGCGACCACCTGGACCGCCGGCCGCCATTCATCCGAATACGCGTCCACCGCCACGACGCCGCGCTCGCCACGCTCGCCCTCGCTCGCGGCGTACCGGTACACCCCTGGCGGCAGGCGCAGCTCCGCCCGGCCTCCGGCGTCAAACCGCAGCGTGTCGACGCGCTGCCCCTGGTCGGCCGCTAGCGAGATCACGACATCGCGCGGCTCGCCCTTTCCGGTCCAGCGCCACTGGAGCGGCATCCCGTTCGGTGTCTCGTACGTCACCGGAACGAACCGCTCTCCGCTCGCTGCTCCCTGCTCCAACAACCAGTCCACCAGTCCGGCCACCAGCGCTCGATACGCCTCGCCGCTCGCACCGCCCCGAAACGCCCACCGGTAGAGTCCCCCGGCGGCGATCGCGGCGCGGCGCGCTCCTGCGTGCTCGGACAGCGTGACCATCGGACGCGGCGGGCCGCGCCGCGCCAGGCGCGCCACGAGCGCCACGCTGGTCGAGCTATCGGGCGCGAGCTCCGCAAGGGACGTAGCGGGCGGGAGCGAGTCCCACGCCACTCCGGCGAGCGCGCCGGCGAGGGGGGAGAGCCCGGAGGGGGGCGCTTGCGCGTACCAGTCTCCGTCGAGACGCCGCTGGCTGGGCCACAGCAGCACGGCTCCCTTGGGGCTGAACCGGCCGACCATCGCGGGGTCGCCCGCCTCGATGACCAGTGCGGCGCCGGCCACCGCCCGCGCCACGTCGCCCGGCGCCCGGCCCTCGAGCGTCGCCCCGTCGCGCCAGCGGTTGCGACCGGGCTCCGCTTCGATGAACGTCCGCACGGGCACGCGCGCCACGTCTTCGAGCGTGCGCGCCAGGAACCGCGTTTCCCAGTCCGGCGGCGAGGCCAGCAGCACCACGGACGGCTGGGGGCTCACCTCGAGGACGAACAGTCGGGCGTCGTCGCGGGGCTCGGAATCCGAGACACCGTCGAGACGCACCTCGAGTGCCGTCCATCCGGGATGCGGGATGCGGGATGCGGGAAGCGTGAACTCCGTTGAGACGATACCGCTGTCTGGCAGGGGCACGACGCGCGACGCGAGGCGGCGACGGTCGACGGTCACCGCAAGCGTCGCATCTCGCATCCCGCTTCCCGCATCCCGCATCCCGGCCACACCGTAGCTGACCCTGAGGCGAATGGTGTCCCCCGCCGCAACGCGTCTCGGCCCTTCGACGGAGGCGACGAAGGCATCGAAGAACGGTGTCCGCGGGAGGACGACGATGCGCGCCCGGCGCGCGAGATCGGGCGGGATGTCGGCGAGATCGGCGATGGCGCCGTCCGACACCACCGTGACCGGCCCGCCGCGCGCGGCGGCCGCGTCGAGCGCCGGCGCCAGGCGGCTCGCACCGTCCGTCGGCGGCAGCGTGTCGAACCCCGCGACGCGCTCGCCGAACCGCCAGATGACGCCTCCCTGCGCGAGCGCCCGCGCCGTGTCGAGGGCATCCTGCCAGCGACCGCCGTGGCCCGCCATGCTGAAGGAGGCGTCGAGCAGGACGAGGGGGGACGCGCCTCCCGCCTCCACGCGCGCCGCGGTTGGATTCCACACGAGGAGCACGAGCGCGCCGAGCGCGGCGGCGCGCAGCGCGGCGAACCCGAGGGTCACGCGGCGACGCATGCGAGCGCCTCCGCCAGCGTGAATCGGCCCTCGTGGAGCGCCCGGCCCACGATCGCGCCAGCGAGCCCCGCATCCGCCGCGCCTCGCAGGTCGTCGAGCGACGCGACTCCGCCCGACACGACCACCTCGAGGCCGAGCGCCGCGATGGCCCGCGCGCCGTCGAGATCGGGCCCGATGAGCGTCCCGTCGCGTGCGGCGTCGGTGTAGATCGCGGTGCGTGCGCCGAGCGACTGCACCCGTCGCGCGAGCTCGAGCGGCGCCAGGTCCGCCACGGTCGTCCCGCCGCGGGGGGCTACGCGGCCGTCCCGGGCATCGATCCCGACGGCGAGCCGATCGGCGCCGTGCCGCGCGAGGAGCCGCGCGACCAATGCCGCGTCGATCGCCGCCGCGGTGCCGATCACGACCCGCGTCGCTCCCCACGCGAGCATCTCGGCGATCGCCGCTTCGGTCGCGAGGGCGCCGCCGACCTGGACGCAGAGCCCTTCCCCCGCGCCGGCGAGGAAGCGCCGCGCCAGCTCGCGGTTGTCGCCCGTCCCGAGGGCGCGATCGAGATCGACGAAGTGCACCCAGCGGGCCCCGGCGCGCGCGAACCGGCGCGCCACGGCGAGCGGGTCTCGAGCGGCGGAACGCGCGACGCGCCCGCCCTGAACGTCAACGGCGGGAAAGAGCTCCACGGATGAAAAGGAAACTAATCGCGCGCGGCGTTGGCGACGGCGGGAGCCGTTGCGGGAGACGCGTGCGGCTCGAGCTGGAGGAGCAGACTCTCGCGCTGAGTATCGTAGGCGGACGCCAGCGGCTTCGGCACCGGGGTGCCGGCGCCCATGTCCTTCCGCCGCGGGTTGGTGGGGCGACCGTTCACGAGAAACTCGTAGTGCAGATGCGGGCCGGTCGAGAGGCCGGTCGACCCGACGTAGCCGATCGTCTCCCCCTGCTCCACCCGCTCGCCGGTGCGCAACCCGCGGGCGAACCCGGACAGGTGGCCGTAGCGCGTGCGGATGCCGTTCGCGTGCCGCACGTCGATCACGTTGCCGTAGCCGCCATCCTCGCGCCCCACCCGCGTGACGATCCCGTCCGCCGTGGCGCGCACGGGCGTACCGTACGGTGCCGCGAAGTCCACGCCCTCGTGATGCCGCCACGCGTGCAGCACCGGATGATAGCGGGAACCGAACCCGCTCGAGACGCGCCGGAATTGCAGCGGCGCCCGCAGGAACGCCCGCCGCAGCGACCGCCCCCGTTCGTCGTAGAAGCCCGTCACTCCGGCGTCCGGGTCTTCGAAGTAGAACGCGTACTGGGGCGTGCGGGCCACGTCGACGCGCGCGGCCAGGATCCGGCCGAAGCGCCGCTCTCCCTCGGACGACTCGAGGCGCTCGAGCAGCACGGTGAAGCGGTCGCCCGGGCGGAGGTCGCGCGCGAAGTCCACCTCCCAGTCGTACACGTCGGCGATCGCCCAGGCGAGCTGGCGCCGCTCGCCGGCCGGCAGGAAGGAATCGGCCATCGCCTTGTCGAGTGCGTCGTACAACGAGGACTCGATCGTGCCCGTCACCCGCAGCCGCGTGATGGTCCACGGGATGGTCTCGATGGTCTCGACCCAGCCCGCGTCACCCTCTCCGCGGGCGACGTTGAGGCGCCGCTCGGGCGAAAGCCGCACCGTCACACGGCTCGCAATGGGCTCGGTCTTCAGGCGGCGCAGCTCGAACTTGAGCCCGGGCCGGAGGCGGCGCACGGGCAGGCTCTTCGCGGCCGCGAGGAAGGCCGCGTAGTCGCGCCCCGTGACCCCGCCGCGCGCCAGCACGTCGGAGAGTGTCTCGCGACGCCCGAGCGTCTCGGTGACGTCGGCGTAGGCCGCATCCACCACGATGGGGGACGCGGTGAGCGGCCGCCGCCAGGGCCACGCGTCGCGTGACGCCCAGACCAGACCGCCGGCGACGAGGGCGCCGGCGGTGGCGAAGTGGCAGGTCCGCCAGGCCATCAGTCCATCTGCCGCCGGATGAAGGTGGGGATCTCGAGCTCGTTGAGCTCGGACGGGGGCGGTGGCGCGGGGCGCCGGGCGAGCTGCTCCGCGGTCTTCACGTACCCCGCGGGCGGGACGGGCGTAGGCCGCGCGCCGCGCTCGCGGAACGGCAGCACGCCCGGCGCGGCCCGGGAAGCCGCCTCCGCCCCCGCGGCCGGTTTGTCGAACCCGGTCGCGATCACGGTCACGCGGATCTCGCCGTGCATCGCTGGATCGTTCACCGTCCCGAAGATGATCTCCGCGTCCTCGCCGGCCGCGTCTTTCACGACGTCCGAGATCTGGGTGACCTCGCCCAGCGTCAGGTCTTCGCCGCCCGTGATGTTGATGAGCACGCCGGTGGCGCCAGTGATGGAGATGTTGTCGAGCAACGGCGACGAGATCGCCTGCTGCACGGCCTCCATGGCCCGGTTCTCGCCCCGCCCCATGCCCGTCCCCATGATCGCCGCGCCGCCGTTCTGCATCACGGTGCGCACGTCGGCGAAATCTACGTTCACGATGCCGGTCACCGTGATGAGGGAGGAGATGCCCTGGGTGGCGTGCAGCAAGACTTCGTCGGCCTTCTTGAGCGCGTCCTGGAACGGGATGCCCTTGCCCACGACGGCGAGCAGCCGCTCGTTCGGCACCACGACCATGGTGTCGACGTGCTTGCGCATCTCGGCGATCCCCATTTCCGCCTGGCGCATCCGCTTGCGGCCCTCGAATAGGAACGGCTTGGTGACGATGCCGATCGTGAGGGCGCCCAGGTCGCGCGCGATCTGCGAGATGATGGGCGCCGCGCCCGTCCCCGTGCCACCGCCCATGCCGCACGTGACGAACACGAGATCCGCCCCCTGCAGGCCATGCAGGACTTCGTCGCGGTTCTCCTCGATGGCCTGGCGGCCGATCTCCGGGCGCGCGCCAGCGCCCAGGCCGCGCGTGAGCTTCTTGCCGATCTGCACCTTCACGTCGGCCTTGTTGTTGAGCAGGGCCTGCGCGTCGGTGTTCACGGAGATGAACTCGACGCCCTGGAGACCTTCGTCGACCATGCGGTTCAGGGCGTTCCCGCCGCCGCCGCCGACGCCGACGACTTTCATCCGGGCGTTCTGCGATACTGTCTCTTCGAGCTCGAAGATCATGGCTCCCTCGGGTGACCGATCAGAAGAAGTCCTGCAACCACCGCTTCAGCGGTCCGAACCACCGCTCGACGCCCGCACTCTTGACCACCGAGCCGCTGG
>WNGI01002392.1_pt1 | contig 16239 bp, 17 predicted proteins | sample 5400621 | NCBI WGS metagenome assembly WNGI01 (sample SAMN13153374, study PRJNA577476) | soil metagenome | isolation source: 20 cm soil or saprolite under Garry oak tree replicate 1 | place: USA:California | collected 2016-06-15 | reverse complement strand
AGGACTTCGCGAAGACCATCCGCCTCGACGCGAGGCCCGACGCGGTGTGGGATGCCGTGAACGACGTGCGTCGCGTGGCCTCGTGGGTCTCCATCGTGCGGGAGGTCCGCGACGTCGATCCGCCGCGTCGTTACGCCGCGCTCCTCGAAGACCGCCTCGGACCGTTCGCCATGCGCGCGGACCTCGACCTAAATGTGAAGCGGGACGGCCGGCGAATGCGGGTGACCGCGGCGGGCGAGGATCGCCAGGTCGCGTCGCGGATCGCGGCGACGATCGAGCTCGTTGTCGAGCCCGACGGCGCAGGGACCTCGCTCGGAGTGACCGGACGCTACGAGATCACCGGCAAGGTCGCGACTCTTGGGGCGGGAGCGATCCGCAAGAAAGGCGAGCGCATCCTGCAGGAGTTCTTCGACAGCGCGAGCAAGGAGCTCGGGGGGCACACTGGCATCGATGCTTCGACGCTTCGACGTTCATAGAGTCACCACCGTCGCGGAGGCGGTGGAGCTCCGCCGGCGGTACGGCGAGGACGCCGCCGTCTATGCCGGTGGCACGGAGCTCCTCCTCGCGATGAAGATGGGCGTGGCTCGGTGGCCGCACCTGATCGACGTGAAGTCGATCGCTTCGCTGGGCACGATCAGCGCGACCAAAGACGCACTGCGCATCGGCGCGACTGTCACGCACTGGATGCTCGAGCGCGACGCGCAGGTGGCTCGCACGCTGCCCACGTTCGCTCGCCTCGAGGCCAACGTCGCGAACGTTCGCGTGCGCGCAGCCGGCACGCTGGCCGGGAACCTCGCGTTCGCCGAGCCACACGCCGATCCGCCCGCGATGCTGATCGCCCTCGGCGCGCGGGTGATCCTCGAGGGCGGCGCGGGCCAGCGCTCGCTCCCGGTGTCGGAGCTCATCACCGGGATGTACCAGACGGCGATCGCCGACGACGAGATCATCGTGGCGATCGAGGTCCCGCTGCCGGCCAGGGACGCGCGCGCCGCGTACGTGAAGTTCCAGATCCTCGAGCGGCCGAGCGTCGGCGTCGCGGCGGTGGCCAGCGTGCGCGATGGCCGGTTCGTCGGCGCCCCGACGGTCGTCGTCGGCGCGGTCGATGAGATGCCGCGCCCGGTGCCGACCGCGCAGTTCGCCGGCGCGGACGCGCGCGACGCCGGCACGCGCGAGGCGCTGGCTGAAGCCGCGCAAGCCGCGGTCGAGCCTACGGCGGACCTGGCCGGCAGCGTCGACTACAAGCGACACCTCGTCGGTGTGTTCGCGGAGCGCGCCGTGGCGTCGCTCGTGACGCAGGCGTCGTAGCCGTGGGCCGGCGCGACATCCGCCTTGAGCTCAACGGCGGCGACCGCCGTGTTGAGGTCGAGGATCAGATGCTGCTCGTCGAGCTCGTCCGCAGCCTCGGCCTGGTCGGCACCAAGGTCAGCTGCGACACGCAGGTATGCGGCGCGTGCACGGTGCTGCTCGACGGACGTCCCGTGAGCTCGTGCACCACGCTCGCGATCGAAGCCGACGGGAGATCGGTCGAGACCATCGAGGGACTCGCGGACGGCACGAAGCTTCATCCGCTGCAGGAGGCCTTCATCGATCGCTTCGCGTTCCAGTGCGGCTACTGCACGCCCGGGATGATCGTCTCCGCGAAAGCCTTGCTCGACGAGCGGCCGCATCCCGATGCCGCCGAGGTCCGGCACTGGATGGAAGGCAATATCTGCCGCTGCACCGGGTATCAGACGATCGTCGACGCGGTGCTCGACGTGGCCGATCAGACGGCGAGCACGCGATGACCGAGGAGCGAAAGATCGCGGGCACATCCGCGCGCCGCGTCGACGGCATCGCGAAGGTCACCGGTGCGGCCCGCTACACCATCGATCTCACCGTCCCGGGCATGGCGCACGCGATCGTCGTGCGTTCGACCCGCGCGCACGCGCGCATCGTGAAGGTCGATCGCGCCGCGGCCGCGGCGAGCCCGGGCGTCATCCGCGTCATCACCGGCGACGATCTCCTCGGCGCTGGCCTCACTCCGTATTACGGGCACGTCGTGCTCGACCACCCGGTGCTGGCGATCGAGCGGGTCCGTTTCCATGGCGAGCCGGTCGCGCTCGTGGTGGCCGAGACAAAGCGCGAGGCCGCTGAGGCCGCCGAGCTGGTGGACGTCACGTACGAGGAGCTGCCCGCCGTGATCGATGCGCAGGACGCGCTCCGGCCGGACGCGCCGATCCTGCACGAGCGGCGCGGCGAACGGGTCGGCGACGAGGGCATGGACCAGGGCGAAGACGGGCTCGTCGGCAACGTATGCGCGATCGCCCGCGTCGGGTGGGGCGACGTCGACGAAGCATTCAAACGAGCGCACCTCGTCGTCGAGGGCGAGTACCGCTACCCGATGCTGTACGGATACGCGATGGAGCCGTACAACGCGCTGGCGTTCTTCGACCAGGGCGACCTCATCGTCTTCTCCAGCGCGCAACACGTCTACATGGTTCGGCGCGACCTCGCCCGGATGTTTCATCTGCCGCTCGCGCGCGTGCGTGTGAGCGCGCCATACGTCGGCGGCGGCTACGGCACGAAGTCGTACACGAAGGTCGAGGGGATGACGGCGGCGGCCGCGTACTTCACCGGACGCCCGGTGAAGCTCGACCTCAGCGTCGAGGAGGCGATCCTCACGACACGCTCCGCCTCGGCGCACATCCGCGCGCGCTCCGCGTTCACGGCGGAGGGGATGCTGCTCGCCCGCGACTTCGAGATCGTCATGAACAACGGCGCGTACACCGATAACACGCCGCTGGTGAATTCGAAGACCGCAAACCGCTGCTTCGGGCCGTATCGCATCCCTGCGCTGCGCGTCGTCGCGCGTTCGATGTTCACGAACACGGTCCCGTCGAGCTCGCTCCGCGGGTTTGGCGCGCCGCAGGGCAACATCGCGGGCGAGCTCCAGATGGATGAGGCGGCGATGAAGCTCCGCATCGATCCCGTCGAGCTGCGGATCCGCAATCTTGTCGGCCCTGGCGAGGAGTTCATGCCTGGGAAGCGGCCGCTAGACGCCGACCTGCGGGACGATCTGCGCTGTCTCGCTTCAGCGCTGGAATGGCCTGGCGCCACGGCCGGCCGCTCGATCGGGCTCGGCGTGTCGGCGTCGGACGCAGGCGCCTATCCCACCTCGACCGCGGCGGTGCGCATCCACTCCGACACGTCGGTCACGCTTTTCACCGGATCGACCGAGCTGGGCCAGGGCTCGCGCACGGTCCTCTCGCAGATCGTCGCGGAGGAGATGGGCGTACCGCTCGAGAGCGTGAGCGTGGTGAGCGGCGATACCGGTGTGGTGACCTACGAGCGCACGACCGGCGCGAGCCGGACGACGACGATCACCGGCCGTGCCGTCCAGGAGGCCTGTCGCGACGCGCGCCGTCGCGTCCGCGAGCTCGCCGCGCAAACGCTCGACCTGGCGATCGAGGAAATCGAGGACACCGCGGGAGGGATCCGCGCAGGCGGGCGCGAATACCGCTACGGCGAGGTGATCGAGAAATGGTTCGGCGCGGGCGGCGAGGTGCTCGGCCACGGCGCGGTGCGCCGCGCCGAGGGATTCGCGAAGATGCCGCCCTTCTACGAGATCGGGTGCAGCGGGCTGGAGCTCTTCGTCGACCGCGAGACGGGCCAGGTGCACATCACGAAGCTCACGACGGTGGGCGACGTCGGCTTCGCGATCAATCCCGCCCTCGTTCACGGCCAGGATGCCGGCGCCGCGACGATGGGCCTGGGCGCGGCCTTGCACGAGGAGCTCGTCTACGACGGTGAGCAGCTCGCCAACCCCAATGTCGTCGACTACCGCGTGCCGCGCTTCAGCGACCTGCCCGACGCGATGATCCATCTGCTCGCGGAGCGGCGCGACGGATCGGGGCCGTACGGCGCGAAAGGCGCCGGCGAGGGCGCGGGCAACACCATCGGCGGGGCCGTCGCCTCCGCGCTGGGACGGCTTCTGGGTGTCTTCCCGCACGAGCTGCCTGCGACGCCCGAGCGAGTCTGGAGGCTGATCCGCGCGGCGGAAAAAGGGCGCCGAGCTCCTAACTGAGCGCGCGAGGCCCACCGGCGAAATCGCGGCCGGCTTTGAGAATCGCCGCGGTGCCCAGAAGTTCGTTCAGCTCGTCGAACGAGAGCATCGATCCTCGAACGGCGTCGGTGGTTCCAGCGGCCCGGAGCGCATCGAGCACGATCGCGGCCTGTCGCGCGAACAGCCGCACCAAGCTATTCGGGAAGATAGCGAGGCGGTAGCCAAGCTCCTGAAGCTTGGCCGCTGGGAGTGAAGGCGTTCGTCCACCTTCGACCATGTTCGCCATCGCTGGGCGCGGGACGGCGGGCGGGATGGCAGCGAGCTCCTCGAGCGTCGCTGGTCCATCGGCGAAGAGCACATCGGCGCCCGCATCGGCGTAGAGCCGCAGGCGACGCAGTGCTTCCTCCAGGCCGTCCGTCGCGATGGCGTCGGTGCGGGCGACGATCACGAAATCGTCATCGCGCCGCGCTTCAGCCGCCGCGCGGATCTTGCCGACCATCTCCTCCGCCTCGATCACCTCTTTTCCGTCGAGGTGTCCGCATCTCTTCGGAAAGCCTTGGTCCTCGAGCTGGATACCGCCGAGTCCGGCTCGCTCGTAGGCGCGCACGGTGCGCTGTACGTTGATCGCGTTCCCGAAGCCCGTGTCGCCATCCGCGAGCACCGGGACTTGAACGACGGCGCAGATCGACTCGGCGCGGCGCAGCATCTCGTCCAGAGTGACGAGCCCGATGTCCGGTTGCGCGAGATGTGTGTACGAAACGCCCGCGCCGCTTAGATATATGGCGTCGAAGCCCGCCCGTTCTATGAGTCGCGCGGTGAGCGCGTCGTACGCACCGGGTGCCACGACGATCCGCTCGCCGGATAGAAGAGCGCGCAGACGCGCGCCCGCACCGCTCAGCGTCCGGCCTTGGCTGCGAGCCTCCGCTCGAGCCACGGGATCATTCCACCCACTTCGATCAGCTCCAAGATGTGCGGAGGAAGCTTCGTCGACGCGAACGTCAGTCCCTGCGTGAGATCGCCGACCGTCCCGGCCATGACGTCCACCTCGAGCTCATCCCCCTCGCGGATGCGACCCGCGTCAGCGCACTCGAACACCGCGAGTCCCTGGTTGATCGCGTTACGGAAGAAGATGCGCGCGAAGAACGGCGCGATCACCGCGGCGATTCCCGCATGGCGAAGCGAGCTGGCCGCGTACTCGCGGCTCGATCCCGCGCCGAAGTTCTTCCCCGCGACGAGGAGGTCGCCCTTTCGCGCACGCGAGACGAACGTCGGGTCGATGCCCTCCATGACGTGAGCCGCGGCCTCGACCTCGGTGAGCTTGAGGTACTTGCCAGGGATGATCTGGTCGGTCGAGATGTCGTCGCCGTAGACGAGCGCGCGGCCGCGCAGGATCACAGAAGCTCCCTCGGGTCGGTGACGGTGCCGGTCACGGCGCTCGCGGCCACGGTGAGCGGCGACGCGAGGAAGACCTGGGCTTCGACGTGCCCCATGCGCCCGGGGTAATTGCGGTTCGTGCTCGAGATGCACCGCTCTCCGGGTCCGAGAACGCCGTGCCCGAGTCCCGCGCACGCGCCGCAGCCGGTCGGGAGAAGCGTCGCGCCGGCCTCGAGGATCGTCGCGAGGACGCCGCTCTGCGCCGCGCGCCTCATGACTTCCTTCGACGCGGGGGCGACGAGCATCCGCACGCCGGCGGCGACGTGGTGTCCGCGCAGAACGCGTGCGACCGCTTCGAGGTCGGTGTACTTCGCTCCGGTGCACGCGCCGATGTACGCCTGGTCGATGCGCTCGCCGCGCGCGTCGGTCGCCGGCGCGCCGTTGTCTGGCGAGCCGGGATATGCAACGAGCGGTACGAGCTCGTCGGCGCGGTGGCGGATCACGCGTGCGTAGCTCGCGTCGGGATCCGGATACGCAGCGGTGTCGCGGCCGGCACCGCCGACCAGATCGAACACCAGCTCATCGGGCGGGATGATGCCGGTCTTTGCGCCGTGCTCGATCGCCATGTTTGTGAGCACGATGCGCTCGTCGAAGGGCAGCCCGTAGACGCCCTCCCCGCCGTACTCGAGAGCGTGGTACGTCGCGCCGTCGTCGCCGATCTCGCGGAGGACCGTGAGCACCATGTCCTTGGCCATGCAGCCCTCCGCCAGCGGCCCGTTCCACTCGATCCGCGTCGTGACGGGGACCTTCAGCCAGATCTCACCGGTGACCAGCACGCCGAGCATCTCCGTCACGCCCACCGGGACCGCGAACGCGCCCATCACGCCCGCCGTCGTGCTGTGCGAGTCGGCGCCCACGAACAGCATCCCGGGATGCACGTAGCCACGTTCGAGCGGGACGATGTGGCAGATGCCCTCGGCCTCGTGGTACTTCGCGATGCCGCGCGCCTTCGCGAAATCGCGTGTGATGCGCGCGATCTCGACCTCGGTTTGGTCGTTCGCAGGCACGAAGTGGTCCGTGGCGATGACCACCTTCGACGGATCCCAGATGCTCGCCCCGAGTCGCTCGAGCATCGGCTGCAGCCTGCGCGGGCCCGATGAGTCATGGACCATCGCGAGGTCCACGTCGCACCAGACGATCTCGCCTGGGCTCACGCTCGCGCGCCCGCTTTTCCGGGCGAGGATCTTCTCGGCGACGGTCTTGCCCACGTCTACGCCGCCGCGGCGAGGGGGCGCCGCAGGTACTGGCCCGTCGGAGCGCCGCTCACTTTGCCGGACTCGTACGCGACGCGTCCCCGCAGGACCGTGTGACTGACCCAGCCGCGTACCCGCAAACCGGCGAACGGCGTGTACGGCTGCGCGGAAAGAAGCAGCTCTGGCGCGACCACGACCTCGCGCTCGGGATCGACGATCGCGAGGTCGGCATCCATGCGCGGGGCGATCGCGCCCTTGCGCGTCGCGAGCCCAAAGCGGCGCGCTGGCTCGCCTGCGGCGAGATCGGCGATGCGCGCGAGCGACAGACGCCTTTTGTGGAAGCCCTCCGACAGCAGCACCGGATACAAGAGCGCGCTTCCTCCGAACCCCGGCTGTGCCGACCACAGGTCCTTCTGCTTCAGGTCGTCGGGGCAAGCGGCGTGGTCGCTTGCGACCGTTCCGATGCGGCCGTCACGTACCGCTTTCCACATCGCGTCGACATCAGCGGTGCCGCGGATCGGCGGGTTCACCTTGCCATGCGTGTCGCCCGCGGTGTCGTACGTCAGCGCGAGGTGATGCAGCGTCGTCTCGAGCCGCAGGTCGAGGCCGGGATAATGCTGGGCTGCGGCCCGCGCCGCTTCCAGCGCGTCGGCGCTCGAGATGTGCAGGACGTTGATCGGGCAGCCGGCGCGATCCGCCAGCAATGCGGCCTGCGCGATGGCCATTGCCTCCGAGAACGCCGGGCGCGCGTTCGACCAGGCCTCGAGATCGTTCGCGCCCGTGGCGCGCTGCTCCTCGACGCAGGTGCGGATGATGTCCGCGGTCTCGCAGTGGATCGAGAGCGACACGCGACCGGCATCCGCCGACTGGCGCGAGATCGCGGCGACGCCCTCCATGAGCCGGTAGAGGTGGCCGAGGTCGTAGGCCTCCGCCATCGTGTACGCGGACGCGGCGGTCGAGTCCGCCGCGAGATTCAAGCCGATGTAGAACATATAGAACTTGAACGAGCCGACGCCATGATCGTTCACGAGCATCGGGATCTCGGTCAGCTGCTCCCGGGTCATGATCGCGAGGTGGTAGCCGTAGTCGGTGTGAGCGTTGCCGGCGGTCAGCCGGAGGACCTCGGGGAAGATTTCGCGGTACGGTCCGGTCTTGTTCATGTAGTGGCTGCCGGTCCGGAAATACGAGAGGACGGTCGTAACGCCTCCGACCAGCGCCGAGCCGGTCTCGGACCGCGTGTCCTCGGCGTGAGGACGGTAGATACCAAGGTGGAAGTGCGAATCGATTGCGCCTGGGAACACCAGCTTGCCGCGCGCGTCTATGACCTGTTCCGCGCGCGATGCGGAGAGATCCTCGCCGACCGCCACGATGATGCCTGCGCGCGTGGCCACGTCCGCGCGCACCGCGCCGACGTCCGGAAGGACGGCCGTGCCGCCCCTAACCAGGATGTCGTAGCGGTCGTCGGTCACGGCGCTTCGAATTCGGGCGTCGGGCTCTCCCTCTCGTAGGTCAGCGGCACGAGGATCCGCGCGACGAATGCGTCCCGCGCCTCGGTGCCCCCTTCACCCGTCGTGCCTTCGAGAGCGCCGAGCTTCTGCCGCAGCGCGTAGACCTCCTCGGCGAGCTCCATGACGACGCCGAGGACGCGGTCGACGGCGGGATCCGGAAAGAACGTCAGATCAGACATCTACTTCCTCCCTCGCAGCAAGACCCACGGGAAGTGCCAGTCGTTCCGCTCAGGCCACGTCCCGTCCTCGCGCGGCCCGGCGCCGCGCTCGTCGAACGGCAGGACCGCGGTGTCGCGGAAGCCGACCTCACGCGCGAGCGCGGCCGTATCGACGCGGAGGATGTGTGCCATGAACGGCTCGTTGTTTCGCCGCGCGTGACCGAGCATCAGATAGTCGCGGAAGGGGTCTCCCGTGCGGTGATAGTCCAGGATCGCGAGGCGGCCGCCGGGCCGAAGTAGCCGGTACGCTTCGGCGAGCGTCCGGCGCACGACCGGCATCGGCTGTTCGTGGATCACCATCGTGGCGGTGACGAGGTCGAACGAGGCGTCCGGGAAGCGGGTGTCCTCGGCGGCGCGCTGGTAGAAGGCGATGCGTTTTCCGAGCTTCTCGGACTGGCGATGCGCGAGCTTCAGGACCGGCGCCGAGAGATCGATCGCGACGACGCGCGCGCTTGGGAACCGATCCACGAATGGCCGTGCGCTCTTGCCGAAGCCACAGCCCATGTCGAGGATGTCGCGGTAGTCGCCGTCGGGAACGCCCTTCTCGGTGAAGAGGCGGTGGAACGCGTAGTCGTCGTTCTTGCCCAGGAAGATGACCTTCGCGCCGAGCTCGTAGATAAACGCGTTGATGTCCGCGGACCAGACACCGCCGGGCTGGATGTGGAACTCCGTGTTCGCGTAGTAGTCGGGCAGTCGGAGTGACGGATCCAGCTCCAACGAGCCGCTCGGCGATGACACCGGCTTGTTGAGCGCGGCAATCAGCTGCTCGCGATCCGCCTGGCACGCCTCGGTGAGCGCTCGCCACATCATCTTTTGGATGTTTCGCTCGAACCACGCGAAGACCGGATAGAGCGGTAGCGACTCGACGATCGGCCCGGCTTCCTCGCCGGTGCGTGGCTTCGCCCCGCTCGCTTTCACACGTGCCTGGTACTGGTCGCGGAGCGCGACGAAGATGTCATGTGCCCAGTGATGTCGCAGGCCGAGCACGAAATCGATCCGGGCCCGCGCGTCCGCCGGAACGGAGACATCGAGACCGGCAAAGGGTCGGGCATCCGTGGCGTGCTTGCCAATGGCGACACTCGTCATCCTGTTCTCCTCAGCGGAACGCTGTTCCGGCAGCCGTGATCTGACGCTAGGCACCGCGCCGCGGACTGTCAAGACGCCGCGTTGTCGGCAGGGCCCGCCAGCCGAGCTCGCGCGAGAGCGCCCGCGCCTCCGCGGCCACGACCGCGCCGTAGCGGGCCGTCGTCCGCGCGTCGCTCCGCGCGAGCACACCCGCAGCGCTCACACTTCCCACCACCGCACCGCGGTGGTCGAAGACCGGGGCTGCGACGGATGCCGCGCCGGGGATGCGCTCGGCATGCGAGACCGCATAGCCGCGCCGGCGGACGCGATCAAGATCCGCGTCGAGCGCGGCGGCGCGCGCTTGCCGCGGCCGCGCGGTCTCGGGCAGGAACGCGAGGATCGCTTTTCCGCTGGCGCCTAGGTGCAGTGGCGCCTCCGAGCCGACCTCGACAGTCTGACGCACGGCATTGCGGCTCTCGACCTGCTCGGCGTACACGCGGACAGCTCCGCGCAGGAGGCTCAGCGTCGCGGTCTCTCCGGTGCGCTCACGGATCGTCTGCAAGTGGCTCAGCGCGCGGCGGCGAAGATCGTCGTGCGCGGAGGCGGCACGGGCGAGGAGCAGCGCCTTCGTGCCGAGGCGGTAGCGTCGCGTCGAGGGATCGGCCGCGACGTATCCGGCGTCGACCAGAGAGACGAGGATGCGATGGACGACGCTCTTCGAGCAACGCAGGCGCCGCGCGATCTCGGTCACGCCGAGATCGCCGCTGGACTCCGCGAACTCGTCAAGGACCTCGGTGACGCGACGCGCGACCGAAGGTCGCGATGGTCGCCTAGCGGGGGAGTGCGGCGCGCGCGCGGTCATCGATCCGCCAGCTGCGCGAGGATGGCCGCTACCCATTTGACCTGCTGCCGGTAGTCCTCCACGCGGATGTGCTCGTCGTTCGTCTCGATCTGGTACCCCGCGTAACCGATCGCGAACCCGGCAATCGGCATGTCCGTCCAAGGTTTGAACACGTATCGGTTGCCGATGCCCGTCGCGACCGGCGTGAGCACCGCCCCGGCCGGATAGACACTCGCGGCGGTCCGCAAGAGCAACCGCGGAAGCCAGCCATCGGACTCGGTCTTGTACGGAGGACACTTCCCTTGCACCTCGACCTCGATCGCGCCGAAGCCTTCGGCGTCGAGATGCCTTCGGAGGGCCGCGAGGATCTCATCCGGATCCTGATCCGGAACGAGCCGGAACTCGATCTTCGCGCGCGCCTCCCGCGGAAGCACGAGCTTCTGGCCTGGCCCCTCCGCACCGCCCTCGATCCCGCAGACCGCGAGGCTCGGCTCGCTGTACAGGCGGCGTAGCGCCTCGCGTCCGCTCACACCGGCCACGAACGCCGGGATGCCCGCCCGGCGGCGGAGCTGCTCGGTGTCGTCGGCGAGATGCGCGTAGACCTCGCGCTCCTCAACCTCGCTCACCGGCCGGACGCGGTCGTAGAAGCCTGGCACGAGCACGCGCTCGTCCGCGCCCTTGAGCGACGCGAGGGCCCACACCAGCGTCCACGCCGGGTTGGGGAAGAGCGTGTATCGCGACGGCCACACGCGATCGGTGCCACGCACAACGAGGTCGACGTAGAGATTCCCCTTATGTCCGAGGCTGATCGTCTGGCGCTCTCGCTCGTCCTTGGCGCCTGCCTCCCACAGACAGCAGTCCGAGTCGAGCATCGCGTGGTGCTGCGCGACGAACGATTCGAGAGCGCGGTTCGAGACACCCCGCTTTCCCTCGACGAGGAACTTCGCGGTCACCGGCGCTCCGCCGCAGGCGCCCAAAGCTTCGACAGCGTGCATACGGGCGAGGAGCGTTCCCTTGTCGTCGGCTGATCCGCGGGCGTAGAGCCTGCCGTCCTCGATGGCGCCGGAAAACGGATGTCGCTCGCCCGGCGTCTCCCGCACCGGGTTGGTGTAATCCGCGACGTCGTAGTGGTTGAAGAACAGGACCGAGTGCGCTCCCTCGCCCGCAGTGGCGAACAAGTAGGGATGAGCGCCTTCCCACTCGATCGAGCGCGGCGCGAACCCCGCATGCGTGAACGTGGCTTGGAGCCAGCGGCGCGCGCCGCTCATCGCGGCCTCGTCACTTCCGACGCTGGGGATGCGGCATATCTCGGACACTTCAGCCAGGAAACGGTCGAGGTTGCGATCGATGTAGGCGTTGACCGCGGCGAGGTCGGCCATCCGCGTCACGATAGACTCCGACCGCTGAAGGGCCTGCCGCGATGACCTCATACGATCGTCTCACCGTAGGTAGCCGTGTCACGACGCCGGGCCGGACGATCTCGGAGAACGCAGCCAGCACCATCATCGCGATGGCCGGTTACACGCATCCTTTGTTCACCGATGCCGCGTACCTCGCCAGGTCCACGAGCTTCGCCGGCCGACCCATCCCCGGCGAGCTCAGCCTGCTATTTCTGGGCGGGCTGGCGGAGCAAACGGATCTGTTCGACGAGACGACGCTTGCGCTCGTCGGGCTGGATGCGGTCGAATTCAAGACCCCGGCTCTGGTGGGCGACACGATACGTCTCGAGATCGAGGTGAGCGAGAAGCGGCGCTCAGCCAGCGGAAGACGTGGGTTCATCACGTTCGTTTGGACCTGCAGGAACCAGCGGGACGAGATCGTGCTCACCGCGCACGCGACGCTGGCGTTCAGGACAGGCGAGGACTAACAGCCGCAGGAGGTCACCATGGCAGTGAAGCGGGGCTGGCAGGGGCGCTACTTCGAGGACTTCGAGGTCGGGGACGTGTACCAGCATCGGCTGGGCCGGACGATCACGGAGGCTGACAACACGTGGTTCACGTTGCTCACGCTGAACACGAACCAGATGCACTTCAACGCGCAGTACGCGGCGCGCTCGAGCTACGGCAAACTGCTGGTGAACTCCGGATTCACGGTCGCGCTCACTCTCGGCATGAGCGTGAGCGACACGAGCGAAAATGCCATTGCGAACCTGGGCTGGGAGGAGATCCTCCTGCCGCATCCGGTGTTCGTCGGCGACACGCTCTGGGGAGAGAGCCTCGTCGTTGCGAAACGCGAATCCGCATCGCGCCCCCATGCCGGAATCGTGACGTTCCGAACGCGAGGCCTCAACCAGGATGGCGCGGTGTGCGTGACCTACCGGCGGACGGTTCTCATTTACAAGCGCGACGCTCCGCAGGACAAGGGCATCTTCCCTCAGGCGGCCGAGCCGCTCAGCTCGTAACCGGCGATCTTCAGGACGCGGCTGGGAGCGGTGCGTCCGAGAGGATGCGATTGCCGAGGAACTCCCAGCGTTCCTCCTGTTCCACGCGCCGCCGTTCCCATTCCGGGTCACGGCGTAGCTCGGCGACTTTCTCGGTGTACGCCGCGTAGCCGCGCAGATCCTCGAACTCCTGCCAGATCTCGACGGTCGAGATGTCACCGACGGCCGTGGTGTAGCGGCGGACGCTCTTGACCATCGGCAGTTCCTTATAGAACCAGGCGTCGCGCGCTTTGACCCACCGCCAGAATCCGACCAGGTCGGCGCGCGAGGCCGAGGTCATGCGCACCGTGTACACGACGTATGTCACGCGGCACCTCCAACCGGATGCTCTTTCGCGGAGCAGACTGCGCCTTTGACAGGAAGATAGCGTCGCCACTACGGTCGCGGCCAGCGCGTCCGTGACGAGGAAGAGAGCGAGGGCAGATGTGATCTATCTCGTGTATCGCATGAAGCTCACAGCCCGCTCGCGCGCTGATATCGCTGGGTTCTGGCGCTGGGCGAAGGCGCGCGAGGAGTGGTTCTACAAGGACCTCCCGATGGTGAAGTCGGTGCGCTGGTACCAGTCGGTGATCGGCGACGTCTACACGCTGGAGAACTGGGCCGCGTTCGACGATGTCGAAGGCTTCGGCGCGTACCGGCGCAGGCTATCGGAGCTGCGCAGTGACGCCGCGTGGGAACGCAAGCGCGTCACGCAGGACCGCTACTGGGAGTTCCTGGATACACGCCTCTTCACTGACACGCCTCTGACTGGACGTCCTGCGGTCAGCGCGAGCGCTCGCCGCGGGCCCGCGTCTGGAGGTAGTCGTGGACGACCTCGACGCCGGTGACGCGGTAGCCGAAGCGCATGTGATAGCCGGCGATCGTCTCGATCGGCTGGATCGCCAGAAGCTCCTCGTTCTCCGCCGCCTCGAAACGTAGCGTTGCTCGGCCACGCCAGATCGGACCGACGACGGTGCTGTCGTGGTGCTCCTTGATGAGATCGTGGACCAGCGGCCGGCCCTCAGCACGGATGTCCACGTTGGGGATATGACGCAGGCCGTAGCTGTAGAGCAGGTCGTTCATCGGGAGCGCTGAGTCGTCGGTCGGCGCCTCTGAGCTCGGCGCTGCGTGTTCGCTGCGTTAATGCACCCATCAGCGCGAAGTTCTCGAAGAATCCCTCCCCGGCGCCGATGATCGCGAAGCCCGCCCGCTCGGCGGTCTCAGCCAGATCCAGCGCTTCCGTAAGCGGGATGCTCGGTCGTCCCACCGCGAGGCCCAGCGCCCGAAAGGGGTGGAGCACGCGTGGATTATCACGAAGACCGAGCGATCCAATTGCCAGACAATTGACAGCCCACGAGACCGCGACGAGAATCCGGCCACGATCCGCGCGATTCACGGAATGCGGAACGCACGCCCGCAGGCGTGACTGAAGGGGGCCGGGATGACGAGAAGTCCGAATACCAGATGGCGGTCCATTTCAACGACTGGAGCGCGGAGCCTCATCGCGCTTTCGCTCGTCATCGCGGCGTGCGGGCCGGGGACATCGACCGCATCGCCGGCGCCATCCGGGGCGGCGGCAACACCCACCCCGACCGGATTCACCGGCGAGGTCAAGGTGGGCGTCGTCTCGCCGTTCAGTGGCTCGGTGGGCTTTCTCGGCGAGTACATGGCGAACAGCCTGCAGATCGAGATCGACAAGCTGAACACGCAGGGAGGACTCTTGCGAAAGAAGGTTCTCCTCGTGAAGCGCGACGACCAGCTCAACCCGGCCATCTCGGTGACCGCGACACGTGAGCTGATCGATAGCGAGAAGGTTTCGATGATTGTCGGCCCGTCGTTCACCGGAAATCACGCCGCTGTCAAACAGCTCATCAATGACGCCAAGGTCGCGAACTGCATCCCAACGGTCTCCGGCCCACAGGCGCTCGAGAACGCTCCATACACGTGGCGGACCCAGGATCCCGACCTGCTGCGCGAGGCTGAGCTCTTCATGTACGCGGCGCAGAAGGGTATGAAGAAGTTCGCCCTATTGACGCAGAACGACGACACCGGCAAGGGCTATGCGGCCCGCATGCCGGATCTGGCCAAGAAGAACGGGATGGAGCTTGTCGCGTCGGAGTTCTGGCGCGCGGACGATACGGACTACACACCGCAGATGCTGAAGATCAAGGAGTCCGCCGCGCAGGCGGTGCTCATCGCCACAGGCAACTCGACATTCGCCGGGCGAGCGGTGAAGGCCGCGCAGAGTCTGCAGTTCAAGCCGCAGTTCTATGGCTTCTCCGGCCTCCAGGGCTACACCTACATGGAGCAAGCCGGGGATTGGGCCGTCGGGACGCAGTTCGTCGCGGGGAATCTCTCGTGGTTCACCGAGATCCCGAAGGACAGCTGGCCCAAGTACTACCGGGAGCACGTCGACGCGGTCGAGAAGCAATTCGGCGTGCAGGTCACCGGAAACTCGCGCCAGCTCAAAGGCACGGTGCTCGCCGCCGACTGCATCATCCAGTGGTCGGCCGCCGTGAAGAAGGCCGGGTCCTTCGACGGACCCGCGGTGGTCAAGGCGCTCGAGACGCTCAGCTTTACGAAGGACGAAACGCCTTCGGGGATCGTGATGCAATTCAGCGCGACGAACCACGAAGCCTACGGTCCGGGGAGTCTCTTCATCTACGAGTGGGCGAAAAAGCCCGACGGGGCGTACTTCCTGCGACAGGTCAAGCCGTAACTGAGCTCATGCGAAGCGGCGCGGCGTCCCGCGGCTAGAGCCGGGATCCGCCGCGCCGCGCCGGCGGCCGCGAGAGCACGATGATCACGCCAGGCCTCATCGCCCAGCTGGTACTGGTGGGGCTGGCCACCGGAGCGATCTACGCACTCATCGCGCTCGGCTACAGCGTGATCTTCTCCACGACACGCATCCTCAACTTCGCCCAGGGCGAGTTCCTCATGATCGGCGCCCTGCTCGGCTTCACCCTGTACGCGAGCCTGGGCCTCCCGCTCGTGATCGCAGTCGCGCTCGTGCTTCTCGCGATGGCCGCAGTCGGAGTCATCAGCGAGCGTTTGATCATGCTGCCCGTACAGCGGTCCGGCTCGCGCTACGCCTGGATCATCGCCACCCTGGGCGTGAGCATCGTTCTTCGGAACGCGATGGTCATCCCCTATGGTCGCGAGTCTTACCCGTTTCCACGTCTCGTCGCAGCCGAGCCGATGCTCGTCGGAGGCGTCGTCGTCGATGCTCAGCAGATCGTGATCGTTGTCACCGCGCTGCTTCTCATGGTGCTCCTCGAGCTGTTCCTCACTCGCACCTTCGCAGGTAAGGCGATACGCGCGACGGCACACAACCCCGATGTCGCGGCGCTGATGGGAATCGATGTGGGACAGGTGGTGCGGCTCTCGTTCGTGTTGAGCGCGATGCTCACCGGCGTTGCCGGCATCCTGGTCGCGCCGATCACGACCGCCGACGCGAATATGGGACTCATCCTGGGGATCAAAGGCTTCGTCGCGGTCGTGCTGGGTGGGATGGGAAGC